>OLOX01001363.1_pt1 | contig 23336 bp, 18 predicted proteins | sample 1672091 | NCBI WGS metagenome assembly OLOX01 (sample SAMEA3136644, study PRJEB25190) | human gut metagenome | reverse complement strand
GCGAGGTGAGGGGCACAGAGGGCCAAAGCATCGTGCTTGGAGCGTGACTTTTTTCGCCCAGTCGTCATCACAAACCTTGACTCTACAATCGTTATAGGGTTTTCACTACACTGGTACGTATACAAACCAAGCTAGAAAGCCCCGCCCATGGAACACGACCTCACACGCGGCAATGTCCTTAAGACCATCGCGGTCTTTGCCCTGCCCTATATGCTCTCGTACTTTTTGCAGATGCTCTACGGCATGGCCGACCTGTACATGATGGGGCAGTTTAGCGGCGCCGCCGGCATCACCGCCGTGGGTAATGGCGCGCAGACGCTCTATATCATTACCGTGACGCTCGTGGGCCTGGCCATGGGAACGACGGTCATCGTCGGCCACGCCGTGGGCTCGCGTCGCTTCGACCGCGCCGAGACCGCCATCGGCAACACCATCACGCTCTTTATGGGTGTCTCGGTGGTGCTGGCCGCTATCCTGCTCGCACTGTGCCCGCAAATCGTGGCGCTCATTGGCACGCCGGCCGAGGCAGTCGAAGGAACCGCCGCCTACCTGCGTATCTGCTTTGTCGGCATTCCGTTTATCGCCGCATACAACATTCTTTCGGCCATCTTTCGCGGGCTGGGCGATTCGCGCTCGCCCATGTACGTGATCGGCGTGGCGTGCATCATTAACATCGCGCTCGATTTTCTGTTTATCGGGCACATGGGGCTCGGCCCCGTGGGCGCAGCGCTCGGCACGGTAACCGCCCAGACGGCCAGCGTTGCCCTCGCACTCGTGTGGCTCAAGAGCCGCCGCACGAACATCCACGTTAAGCGCAGCGACCTGCGCCCCCAGCCCGAGGTGCTCGGCAGTATCCTTAAGATCGGCGTGCCTGTGGCCGTGCAGGACGGCTGCATCCAGGTGGCGTTTATGTTTATCACCGTCATCGCCAACCACCGAGGGCTCGTCGACGCCGCCGCCGTGGGCCTGGTCGAGAAGATGATCAGCTTTTTGTTCATCGTCCCGAGCTCCATGGGCGCCACCGTCAGCGCACTCACAGCGCAAAATGCCGGCGCGGGCAAGGGCGACCGCGCGCGCCAGGTACTCAAAGACGCCATGACCATCTCGGTAGTGTACGGCTGTCTGATCACAACGCTGATGTGGCTGGTGGCACCGGCGTTTATCGGCTTTTTTGCCAAGGACGCCGCGGTGGTCGCGGCCGGCACTGGCTACATGCGCAGCTACATTTTCGACGCGATCTTTGCCGGCATCCACATTTGCTTTAGTGGCTTTTTCGCTGCATACGGCAAGAGCTACATCGGCTTTGCGCACAACGTACTAGCCGTGGCGCTCATTCGCGTGCCGGGCGCGTGGCTGCTGTCGAACGCCTATTCCGACACGCTGTTTCCCATGGGCATCGCCTCGCCGTGCGGATCGATTTTGTCGGCGGTCATCTGTGTTGTCGCGTTTACCGTGCTCAACCGGCGCGGGGCTTTTGACAAGTTGGTAGCGTAGCGGGGCAACGCGAAATCGCCCTTATCGACGACATCATCAGCGACGACCCGGCGACCTACGTGACGCAGATCACGGTGCCCGTATCGCTAGGCTAGACCGAGCCTCGTCTCTAACTCGGTCAACGCCTCAAAAGCATCACGAGACGCACCTGCCGAGCGCTCACGTTCCGCAATGCGAATTCGCGCCATCAGGTGCTCTTTTGCCTGCCCTTGGGCGTGCCTCGTGCGCCCTTCCGCCTGCGAGCAATTGCGATTCTCTATATCCATTACGCCACCGGCACCTCGCCGGTAGCCAGAATCTGCTCGAGTGCGTCCTCGTCCAGCACGGGCACACCCAGCTGCTCAGCCTTGGTGAGCTTGGAGCCCGCTTTGGGGCCGGCGACCAGATAGCTCGTCTTCTTTGACACGCTGCCCGAAACCTTGGCGCCGAGCACCTTGAGCGCCGCACCTGCCTCGTCGCGCGTGCGGTTGACGAGCGTACCGGTCAGCACGAAGGTCAGACCCGCGAGTGGCTGTGCGTCGGCGAGCTCGCCCGCCACGCCAGCATCGGCTGCGGCCTGCGCGTGCGCGGCGCCCAGGTCGACCTCGAGTGACAGACCCGCCTGACGCAGGCGCTCCAGCACGGCAAGGTTCTCGGGCACGGCCAGGAACTGCTTGACGCTTGCCGCAATCTTGGGACCGATGCCCTCGCACTCGGCGATGTCCTCTTCGCTCGCCAAGATAAGCTTGTCAATCGACAGGAATCGCTCAGCGATAACCTCGCCCACGCTCTTGCCCACGTGGCGGATACCCAGGGCAAACAGCACGCGACCGAGCGGCTGGCTCTTGGACTTGTTGAGCTCGGCGATGATTTTCTCGGCCGTCTTGAGGCCCACCGGAATGGGGTCGCCCTTCTTGACGCCCTTTTTGCTGTTGGAGCTGGCATAGGTGCGGCCCGTGTCCAGGCCGGCGATGTCGTCGACCGTGAGCTGGTAGAAGTCTGCGACATCGTGGATCAGCCCGGCGGCGATCATCTTGTCGACGATCTCGTCGCCTAGGCCGTCGACGTCCATGCAGCCGCGGCTCACCCAGTGAAGCAGTCGCTCCTTGAGCTGCGCGGGGCAGTCGATGGAGACGCAGCGGTAGGCGACCTCGCCGTCCTCGTGGACCACGGGGCTACCGCACACGGGGCAGACCTCGGGCATGTGCCAGTCGACCGAATCGGCCGGGCGCTTGTCGAGTACCGGGCCCACGACCTCGGGGATTACGTCGCCTGCCTTGTGCACGATGATGGTGTCGCCCTCGCGCACGTTTTTGCGACGGATCTCGTCGATGTTGTGCAGCGTGGCGCGCGCGATGGTGGAGCCGGCGACCGTTACCGGGTCGAACTCGGCAACTGGCGTGAGCACACCGGTGCGGCCCACCTGAATGCGAATCTCGCGCAGGATGGTCTGCTTTTCCTCGGGCGGGAACTTAAAGGCAATGGCCCAGCGCGGCGCGCGGGCGGTAAAGCCCAGGTCGAGCTGCTGCTGGAAGCTGTCAACCTTTACGACCACGCCGTCGATGTCGTAGTCCAGGTCACCGCGGTGCTCGAGCGCCTGGGCACAGAACTCGTGGACCTCGGCCGGCGTGGCGCAACGAGCCACGTTGGGGTTGACGCTAAAGCCAGCGCTACGCAGCCAATCGAGGAACTCGCGCTGGCTGTGGACGTGCAGCGGGTCGGTATCGGCGATGGCATAGATAAAGGTGGCCAGGTCGCGGCGCGCCGTGACCTTGGGATCCTTTTGGCGCAGGCTGCCGGCGGCGGCGTTGCGCGGGTTGGCGAACGGCTGCTTGCCGTTGGCCTCGGCCGACGTGTTCAGCGCCTCGAAGCTGGCTTTCGGCATGTAGCACTCGCCGCGCAGCTCGATGGGCACGCCTGCGTCGCGGATGCCGTCGGCGGCCTCGGCCCGCAGGCGCAACGGCACGTCCTTCACGGTGCGCACGTTCACGGTGATGTCCTCGCCCGTGGTGCCGTCGCCGCGCGTGGCCGCGCGCATAAGCCGGCCGTTCTCATACGTGAACGCCACCGACGAACCGTCGATCTTCAGCTCGCACACCAGCTCAGGGATGCTGCCGAAGAACTCGCGCACGCGGTCAAGCCATTCGTCAAGCTCTTCGGCGCCCATGGCGTCGTCAAGCGAGTACATGCGGCGCTCGTGCTGGATGGGCGCGAACTGGTCGCCCACGTAGCCGCCAACGCGCTGCGTGGGGCTTGACGGGTCGATAAGCTCGGGGTGCGCCGCCTCAAGCGCGCGCAGCTCGTGCATCAGCGAGTCAAACGCCGCGTCGCTGATAGCCGGTGCGTCCTTGGCGTAGTACAGGTAACTGTTGTGCTCGATCTCGCGGCGCAGCGCCTCGATGCGCGCCGCCGGATCGCTTGTCGCCTCGGCCAGCGCCTTCTCGCTCAGAAGCGACTGCTGCTCTTTTGCCTGCTCATCCGCCATGTGCAAACCCTTTCCGCACGATTTTCGACCGAAGCCCCGCGGCGCGAGACGTCTCGTGCCGCACTCCAGCCACAGAAAAGCCCCGGGCACTTGCCCGGGGCCCACGTTGTCGTGAGAGATTCTACCACGCACTGCCAGCATCGCTTGCGACCGAAGACAACGAACACGGGCCCGCCACGCCCAGCTGGCTGCGGAATCTAGCAGCGACAGCGAACTTCAAGTGTCGAGATTCATCTCGACACCCACTAGACAACACGAAGCGGACCGCATCCTTCCAACCACGGGCGCAATCATAAGATGGTGCCGCGCTTTGCGCTCTGTTTAATGGGTTGAACCTTCGCTCAACCCTCCATTTCGGTCGCGCCGTCCCCTTCAACTCGGATCTTCATCACGACACGCCACGGCTACAGCGCGATGTAGCGCCCCGCGTTCCAGCCGTACACGATCAGGCTTGCCGCGCGCACCAGCAGAATCATGGCCAGAAACACGCTGAGCATTTCAGGCCACACGAAAAACGCGATGCCGCACAGCGCATTCAGCACGCCGCTGAACAGGGGCCATCCCCACATGGGCACGCCGAAGCCCTTCGCTTTCACAGCCGTCACAATCTCGAAGATGGCGAACGCCACAAAGCACAGCCCCACCAGCCACGGCACCACCGCGGAAAACGCCAGCGGATGCAACAGGAACACCAGGCCCAGCAGCACGTCGATAATCGCGTACGCCAGCTCCCAGCCGCTACGCGGCATGATGTTGCGGAAACGCACGTACCCGATGATATCGAACACGCCCGCCACCAGGAAAAACGCGCCGACAACCGCTGCGATGGTCACGATGGTCAGCCCCGGCGCCGCCAAGCAGAACAGCCCAGCCACTGCCAACGCGATACCCGCGAACACCAAGCCCCAGTCATGCTTGCTTGCACTCATGATGCACTCCCTTCCACAAAGCCCGCGTACACGCGGACCACCCGCGCCGGCCAACTCGCTCAACCGCGCACACGCGGTCACGCAAGCTCACAGGCCAACGCCCTTGCTTTCGCCCCTATTGTACCCGCTGGCTACCGAAATTGCCCCTCGTACGCAAACCGTCACACAACCGTGTATTGCCCGCACGCTATCGCACCCAAACACAAAGGTGCCCGCGTCAACACGACGCGGGCACCTTGCCGAGTTTCAGTTTGCAGCGCTGCGACCTACTAGAAGTTGAACATGGCCGTGGACAGGTAGCGCTCGCCGGTGTCGGGCAAGATGGCCACGATCAGCTTGCCCTTGTTCTCGGGGCGCTGCGCCAGCTTCGTGGCGGCGGCCACTGCGGCGCCGGAGGAGATGCCCACCAGCAGGCCGTCCTTGCCCGCCAGCTCGCGGCCAGCCTCGAACGCCTCTTCGTCGGTGATCGGCAGCACCTCGTCGTACACGGACTGGTCCAGCGTGTCAGGCACGAAGCCTGCACCGATGCCCTGGATCTTGTGCGCGCCCGCGTGGCCCTCGGACAGCACCGGCGAACCGGCCGGCTCCACCGCAACCACCTTGATGTCGGGGTTCTTCGACTTCAGGAACTTGCCCGTGCCGGACAGCGTGCCGCCCGTGCCCACGCCGGACACCAGGATGTCAACTTTGCCGTCGGTGTCGTCCCAGATCTCGGGGCCGGTGGTGCGCTCGTGCACAGCCGGGTTGGCCGGGTTCGTGAACTGGCTGGGGATAAACGAGTTCGGAATCTCCTCGGCAAGCTCGGACGCACGGGCGATGGCGCCCTTCATGCCCTTGCTGCCGTCGGTCAGCACCAGCTCGGCGCCGTACGCCTTCATAAGGTTGCGGCGCTCAACGGACATGGTTTCCGGCATGGTAATGATGACGCGGTTGCCACGCGCCGCCGCAATGGCGCACAGACCGATGCCCGTGTTGCCCGACGTCGGCTCGATGATGACGGTGTCGGCGTTCAGCTTGCCCTGCGCCTCGGCGTCATCAAGCATGGCCTTCGCAATGCGGTCCTTCACGGAACCGGCGGGGTTGAACAGCTCCACCTTGCCCACGATGGTGGCTTCCAGGTTGTGGTTCTTCTCGTAGTTGGTCAGCTCGACCAACGGGGTTTTGCCGATCAGTTCGGAAACGCTCTTATGGATGGTCATTGACTTTCCTCTCTCGCTTTCGCCATTGCTTGCTGCTTGCCCAATCGCTTACAGGTTACGTTCCTTGGTACACCCGTTATCCTACTATGTCCCTAGGCATTGTCAATAATGAATTCGAAAGAAATTCCCCTAATCCTGGAAAATCTTAGGGAATTGCGCTCGAGCACTCGAATTTGCTCGCAGCCAACCTAGCAGGCTTCCCCCGTTCGCGCAAACAAAAAGCGCAAGCCCGAAAGCCTGCGCCTTGCGTTAAATCGAATAGCTGTCCGCCGCCACCGCTGAGTGCTCGTCGATGATGCTCTGCAGCGTGATGCCGCCCAGATATTCGTTGATGACCTTGTACAGCCCGCGCCAAACGCCCAGTTCCATGCACGGAACCGGCATGTTGCACTCGAACGTGTCGTCCTCCAAGCACGACGCCGGCGCAAGCGACCCTTCCGTCACCCGCAACACATCAAGCACGGTGATGACGCTTGCCGGCTTGGCCAGCTGATACCCGCCAGCCGCGCCGCGGATGGAACGCACCAGCTTCGCCGTAACCACGTTCGACACGATCTGCTCAAGATACTTCTTCGAAATACCCAGCGAATCCGACACTTCCTTGAGCGAAACCGGCCCGGCGCCATCGTGCTCGGCCAGGTACAACATCAAGCGAACCGCATACAAGCCCTTCGTCGATATCTTCATGCGCGCCGCCTTTCTACCCTTTGCGAACGAAGCTCCCCTTACAAGCCTCGTCGTTGACATTCGTCCTCATTATACCCCGGACGCCTAGGGATTATGCTGACATTCGCACGGCGAATTCGCCCACGCTACCTTTTGCGGCCGCGAGGCACGCCGCCACGCTTCCCGCTTGCAGCGTTCTTCAGCCCGGCCACACCCTGCTTCGCCGCCCCGCGACCGGCCGGCGCATGGCCACCGTGCGGGCGAATCAGGCACTTCGGCCCGTATCCCACCAGGTCAAGGCGTCCGGCGCGCCGCAGCGCCTCAAGCACCAGCTCATAATTCTTCGGGTCGCGATACTGGATAAGCGCGCGCTGCAGCGCCTTGTCGTGCGGGCTTTTTGGCACGAACACGCGCTCCATAGTGCGAGGGTCGACGCCCGTGAAGTACATAGCCGTGGACATGGTGGACGGCGTGGGGTAGAAATCCTGCACCTGCTCGGGATTAAATCCCATGTCGCGCACGTATTCCGCCAGCTCAATGGCCTCGTCGAGCGTGCTGCCCGGATGCGACGACATCAGGTACGGCACCACGAACTGCTTCAGCCCACATTCCTCATTCGCCTCGGCGAACAGCTTCACGAACTTCTCGTACACCTGGTGCTGCGGCTTGCCCATCACGCCCAGCACCGCGTTCGACACGTGCTCGGGCGCCACGCGCAGCTGGCCGCTAACGTGGTGCTCGCACAGCTCGCGCACGAACGCGCGGCCGCCGTCCTTGTCGGCCAGCGCGAAATCGAAGCGGATGCCTGAGCGCACGAACACCTTCTTCACGCCCGGCAACGCACGCAGCTCGCGCAGAAGCTGCAAGTAATCCGTGTGGTCGGCGTTCAGCTTGCGGCACGGCTGCGGCGAAAGGCAATGCTTGTTGCGGCACGCGCCGCGGCGCAGCTGCGCATCGCACGCCGGCGCGCGATAGTCGGCCGTCGGCCCGCCCACGTCGTGGATGTACCCCTTGAACTCGGGGTCGGCAATCATCAGCTTCGCTTCCTCGATGATGGACTCGTGGCTGCGCACCTGCACGATGCGCCCCTGATGGAACGTCAGCGCGCAAAACGCGCATTCGCCGTAGCACCCGCGGTTGCTGGTCAGGCTGAATTTCACCTCGCGAATGGCCGGCACGCCGCCGGCTTCTTCGTACATGGGATGGTACGTGCGCGCGTACGGCAAGCGGTACACCGCGTCCATTTCGGAGGTGGTCAGCGGCTTGCTAGGCGGGTTCTGCACCACGAACTCATGGTCGGAATACGGCTCCACCAGGCGTTTTCCCGTGAACGGGTCGCTGTTTGCGTACTGCACGTTGAAGCTGCGCGCATACTCCAAGTTGTCGGCCTGCATGCTGGGGAACGAGGGCAAAAGCTCGTAATCGTACACGTGCTCAAGCGACTTCGCGCGGTATACCGTGCCGTCGATGAACGTGATGTCGGACACGGAAAGCCCCGCCGCCAGCGCGTCGGCAATCTCGACGATGGAATGCTCGCCCATGCCATAACTAACCAGGTCAGCACCAGAATCAAGCAGAATCGACCGCTTGAGCTTATCCGACCAGTAATCATAATGCGCCAACCGGCGCAGCGATGCCTCAATGCCGCCGATAATGATGGGCGTGTCCTTGAACGTACGGCGAATAAGGTTGCCGTACACCACGGCAGCGCGGTCGGGCCGCAAGCCCATCTTCCCGCCCGGCGAAAACGCGTCGGTGCCGCGATGCTTCTTCGCCACCGTGTAGTGGTTCACCATGGAGTCCATGTTGCCTGCGGAAACCAGGAAACCCAGCCGCGGTTCGCCCAGCACGGCGATGCTTTCGGGGTCGCGCCAATCGGGCTGACAAATCACGCCGACCTTGTAGTGATTCGCTTCCAGCAGGCGCGTGATGATGGCCATGCCGAACGAGGGGTGGTCCACATACGCGTCGCCGCACACGAACACGAAGTCGCACTGGTCCCAGCCACGCGTCAGCATATCGGCGCGATTTACCGGCAAAAACGCACTGCGATCAGGCATAACCGCCTGCTGCTTGCCATGTCGTTCCGCGCCGTGCCCGTGCTTGCCCGTGTGTTTCGGCTTGCCGCCCTGGGCACCCGCGCGCTTCGCCTTGCCGGTCGCCTCTCTGCGCGCATCGCGGTCCGCGTGCTTCGCGCCACGCGCCACACCGTCGCGTGCCTCGTCCCGCTTTCCACGCGCACGCTTATCCGCACCACCGCGCGCATCGCCGCGCCCACGCTGCTGACCACCGGAGCCGCCATGCTTTCGCGACGCTTCCGCACCCTTTGCCGGCTCTACAGCACCGCGCCGCGACGGTTTGCCGCTTCGTCCGCCTTGCGCGCCGGCGCCTTTGCGTCCAGCGCCCTGCCCCGTATTCCCTTGTTTCACGAATCCGCCTATCTTTGCGCCTGACCCGACGCCATCTCGAACGGCATGGGGTCGTCTTGACCGCGCCATGCCGGAACATCAAATTGCTGCACCCAGTATCCCATGGCGCGCACGGTCATGATGGTGATAAACGCGGATGCCGCCGAAAGCACCACAAGCGCCACCAGGCATACCAGCATGGCCGCCAACGCGAACAGCATCACCGCCAGCGCACTTGCCATGCCGCCGCTTCCCCACACGCCTAACGCCGTCAACACCGCCACCACGACGCCCATTCCCAGAGCGAAACCGCCAAGGATCGCGCCCATGCATACCGTCAGCGCCACGCCAACGCACACCACGCGCACAAGGCCTTTCGTGTCGTGGCGCATCATCGCCCACAGCCGCGACAGCTGAAACCCGGGCCCTAAGCGCCCGTAGATGCTCGCACGTGCAGCCGCTACCAGGTAAAACAGCGAAGCAATCACCAGAATCAGCAAGCTGAACAGCCCCGAGATGTTCCCTGACAGTACATGCCCCGTACCGCCAAACACCGCGCCTGATACCGTATCAAGCCCGCGCCCCGCCATAACGCTGAACACGCCCTCCACCACGCCAGGGGCAATCAAGCAGAACACCGTATTGATAACGAAAACGATAAGGCCGCGCCGGTACAGCTGACCGTCCTCGTTACCGAAGATACGCGGCGGCAGCGGCGTTTCCACGCCCCAGGCGATGTCGCGCAGCCACCCGTATGCATAGCCAAGCAACACCACCTGGCCGAAAATGGGAATGAGGGACAGCAATCCCAGCAAGAACATCTTGCCAAGCCAACCTTCAGATTGCTTGATGTCGTTCCATGCAGCTTTGAAGTAACCCTTTTGCATGATAGGCATCCTTTCCCTTTTCCCGATTTTGCCGCGCGCGACTTTCCCTTGCCAATGCGTTGCGCAAACGCCCTGGCAACGAACAGCCGCACTCCTGCAGCTTCGAACAATACACGCGCAAACACGCGCGCTACACAACCGTAACCATCTCGTTTCATTCACCCGCAACCCCGCACAAGAAAAGGACCCGCTGCAAGCAGCGGGTCCTTCGCAAACCAGTCTGGGACTGAATTTACTTCAGGGTCACAGCAGCGCCGGCGTCCTCCAGCGTCTTCTTGATCTCCTCAGCCTTGTCCTTGGCAACACCCTCCTGGATGGTGGAAGGAGCGGACTCGACGGTCTCCTTGGCTTCCTTCAGGCCCTGGCCGGTGATCTCACGGACAGCCTTGATGACAGCGATCTTGTTGTCGCCGAAGCCCTCGAGCACAACGTCGAACTCGGTCTTCTCTTCAGCAGCGGCAGCGCCAGCAGCCGGAGCGGCAGCAACAGCAACCGGAGCAGCAGCGGACACGCCAAAGGTCTCCTCGATGTCCTTGACCAGCTCGGAAGCCTCGAGCAGGGACATTTCCTTCAGAGCCTCGATGATCTCTTCGCGAGAAACAGCCATGTTAGTTTCCTTTCAAAGGGGCTGGTACGCCTTATGCACCCCAGCCGAAATTTCAAATGCATTACGCGGCACATCTTATGCCGCTAGAAGGTTGCGGCTTACGCAGCTTCCTTCTGATCGGCAACAGCCTTCGTGACCTGAGCCAGGCCGCGCGGCACGCCGTTGATGGCGGTAGCCAGACCCTGAGCAACACCGTTGATGGCAGCGGCGATGTGGGCGTATAGCTCCTCGCGAGAAGGCAGGGAAGCGATGGCCTCCACCTCTTCTGCGCTGACGGCAGCACCCTCCATCAAGCCACCCTTGATCTGCAGGTTCTCGTTGGTCTTAGCGAATTCCTTGACGGCCTTAGCGGCAGCAGCCACGTCGGAGCCGGCAAACACGAATGCGCTGGGGCCATGCAGCATGTCGTCGAGCGTCGGCAGCTCGGACTCAGCCAGGGCGATGCGCATAACGGTGTTCTTGTACACCTTCATGGCTGCGCCGGCCTCGCGAACAGCGCCACGCAGAGCCTCGACTTCCTTCACGGTCAGACCGCAGGCGTCGACAACCCAGACAGCACCGGCACCCTCGAGATCTTCCTTGATCGCGGTGAGCATCGATTGATTCTTTGCGTTCGGCATGTATTACACCTCCTTCTTCCTCAAACTCGGGTTCCGCCCCATGCGGGTGGAGTCGCGCTTGAGAAAAAGAACGACCCCTGCCGTCCTCAGACACAGGGGTCGTTGAAGTGCGATACTTAACAACCACCTCGGCGGGCCGCTTTCGCGATTGAACCTTTCGGTGCCTGCTGTCTTTGGCAGCGGAACTGCTTTGCGTTACGCCTTCACGGTATCGACTGTTTCCGCGGACTTGTCGTCCGTCTTCGCAGCATCGCCCGAAGAAGGCTTATCTATAGTAGCAGAATTCTTCGAGGTGTCAATTTCCTGCACCGAATTTGTGGTGTCGCCCTTCACATATTTGAACGTGATGGTGTCACCTTCCTTGTAGCCCACGATGCCCAGCTGCCCCGGGATGGCGAAATCGAAGATGCCGTCCACGCCGTCAAGCGTTACGTAGAAGTGCGAGTTGCCGTCCATGACCGCCTGCGTCATGCTGCGAATGACGCCCGTGGCCTCCTCCATGTTCGCTTCGGCCGCATCCGTGGACAGCGCGCCGCTGGTTGCCAACATGGCCTGGTACGACTTCTGCGTTTCGGCAACGGTGTCGCCCGTGGCAACGTTCTGGTAATGTTGGATGTCCACCATCGCGAACTTCTTCACGGTGCCTGCGTTATCCTTCAACGCCATGAAGTACGTCGGCTGCTCGGAAACGTTGATCAGGATGGGGAACGTTGCGGAGTAACGCAGGTTCTGCACCGCGCCCTCGGCCGACTGCATGGCCGATTCCTCGGTAGCGCCCGCCACCGGATAGTAATGGGATTCCGCCGTGCGCTGGTTCACCAGCACGAAGCCCACTATGGAGTTGTCCGCCGTTGCCGACGTCACGCCCGTGTACACCCACACGTCATCGTCCTTGGCGATGTAATTGTAGCCCACGTTGCCATCGGTGCCCGGCGTGGTCTGCACCACGTTCTTCTGGCCCAGCCAACTGTTCAGCCAGCCGTCCTGGTACTTGCCCGACCAGTTGTACTGCTGGATAAGCAGCTCGGCCGGATAGGCGCGGTCGACCCATTGGGGCACATCGTCGATGGCCAGGTCCGTGCACTCGCCCGTGGTGGCGTTCACCATGACCACGCGGTCGATGGTGGTGCCGCCGAACAGGCCGATGGTGCGCGTCTGCACGGGGCAGATCCACCACGGCTGGCCGTCCTCGTCGATTTCGAACGACTTCTCATCGAACATGTAGAACGGGTACTTCAACTGCACGTAGCGGTCGATATTGCGGGCCAGCGGCTCGGAGCGCGAGTAGAAGATGGCGCGGTCGCCCAGCTTCACGATCTGCGCATCCTGCGTGGTCATGTCCACCAGCGCGTAGGCCGGGATGCCCTGCTGGCGGTTCGTCAGCCACTTGAACAGGTCGGCATAGCCCAGCGGACTGACGCGCACGGGCGTGCCCTGGTAGTTGATCTGGCTATACGTGCCCGCAATCTCGAACTGGCTGACGTACTCGGGAATGTTGCCCATGGCGCGATTGCCCAGAAGCGCGGCCGAATCGCGGTCGATGATGGGAATCTCGGAGTAGTCGACCTGCTGGATATCCTGCGCGAAGTCGGCGTCCTGCGTTTGCAGCACGTTGGCGTATTTGGCGGCGTTGCCCGGGAAAATGGACAGCGACGCCACGGCGCCCAGCACGCCCACCAGCGCGATGACCACCGGTACCCACGACGCAATCTTGAACGCCTTGGCCTTCGTGCGGCTGGGGTCAACCTTGCTGTTGCCCGTTTCGTACGTGCGCGATTTTGCGCGCCAGAGCACAAACAGCGGCAGCAGCACGAACACGGCCACGAACAGCCACGTGTCGGTGCTATGGATATTGATGGGCGGATGGAACCACCAGTAGGCAACCAGCAGCACCACAATCAGCAGAATGGCAAGGATGACCAGCGCTTTCTTGCTCATCTGGCCCATTTTGTCACCGAACGAGAAATCGGCGTCGCCGCCTTTGCCGCCCGAGCCGCCATGGCCGCCGAAGCCCGCGAACGGGTTTCCCGCGCCGCCGCCGAACGGGCTTGCGCCGCCTTGCTGCGACCCTCCTTCGCTGCCGGCGGTCGGACCGCTCTGCGGCCCACCGAATCCCGCGCCCATGTCGAAGCCCGACTGTTTAAGGGCATCGATGAGCGACTCAAAACCGGATGTCTGTTTCACGGCATCCCTTTCTTCCCTTGAAGTTTGCGATTCTCCCCATCATACACGAAAGCGTCCAGCTTCCGGAAAAGCTGAACGCTTTCGTTACCTTATAGTGACGCCGGGGCAACGCCGAGCGCAATGCCTCGAGCATCAGCGCGCTTTCGCGCTTGCGCAGCAGAAGCCTTTCGACCAAGCGCACGCGCCGCTTCAGCAATCGCGTCGCAGCGGGGCAAAGCCGGGCACGAGCGCTGCCGCGCCGCCCCGGCACGCAACCGCTATTTCGCCAGCTGGCGCAGCACGTACTGCAAGATGCCGCCGTTCTCGAAGTACTTGCCCTCCGTCGGCGTGTCCACGCGCACCGTTACCTTGAACGCCACCGCAGACCCGTCGGCCTTCTTCGCCGTCACGTCCACCACGCGCGGCTCGGGCAGGCCGTGCGAGAAGTCCACGGCGCCCACCGTGTACTGCTCGGAGCCGTCAAGCTCCAGGCTTTCGGCGCTTTCGCCTTCCGCGAACTGCAGCGGCATGATGCCCATGCCAATAAGGTTCGAGCGATGGATGCGCTCGAAGCTTTCGGCGAACGCCGCGCGGATGCCCAGAAGCATCGGGCCCTTCGCCGCCCAGTCGCGCGAGCTGCCGCTGCCGTACATCTTGCCGGCAACCACCACCAGGGGCACGCCGGCCCGCTCGTAATCCATAGCCGCATCGAACAGGGGCGTGACCCGGCCGTTCAGGAAGTCGCGCGTCCAGCCGCCCTTCTTGCCCTCCGCCAGCTTGTTCGCCAGCTTCACGTTGGCGAACGTGCCGCGCATCATCACCTCGTGGTTGCCGCGGCGCGCGCCGTACGTGTTGAAGTCGGCAGGCGCCACGCCACGCTCCCCCAGGTACTTCGCCGCCGGGGAATCGGGCGCGATGCTGCCAGCCGGCGAGATGTGGTCTGTGGTGATGAAGTCGCCCAGGAATGCCAGCGCGCGGGCGTCGGCAATCGGCGCCGCCGGCTCGGGCTCGGCGCCCATGCCGTCGAAGTACGGCGCACGGCGCACGTACGTGGAATCCGCATCCCACGCGAACGTGTCGGACGGCTCGCTGCCCAGCTGCTGCCACGCCGCGTCGCCGTCATACAGGCCGCGCGAGCCTTCCTCGTACAGCTCCTGCGTGGCGAACTTCGCCAGAAGCTCAGCAACTTCCTCGTTCGTCGGCCAGATGTCGGCAAGGTGCACCGGCGTGCCATCGGCACGTTTGCCCAGCTCGGCGGTGGTCAGATCAACGTCCATAGTGCCCGCCAGCGAATATGCGATAACCGTTGCCGGCGCGCCCAGGTAGTTCTGCGACACATCGGGGGAAATACGGCCCTCGAAGTTGCGGTTGCCCGAAAGCACACTGGCAAGTTCCAGATCATCGGCAATGTCGTGCAGCTGCGGCAGCACGGGGCCGGAGTTGCCGATGCAGCTCATGCAACCGAAGCCGCACGTGTAAAAGCCCAGTTGGCGCAGGCCGTCAAGCAGCCCCGCGCGCTCGAGCAGAAGCTCGGTGGCACGGCTGCCCGGCGCCAGGATGCACTTCACCCACGGCTTGGGAGCAAGGCCCGCCTCGGCTGCCTTCTTCGCCACCAAACCCGCCGTCAGCATCATGGACGGGTCCGTTGCCGTGGTGCAGCTGGTCACCGCGGCAATGGCCAGCGCGCCGTGGCTCAGCTCACACGTCTGGCCGTTTACGTCAACGGTAACCTTCTTGCCCAGGTCAAGGCCGCGATCGGCGCAAATGCCGCGGAAACGCTCCTGCGCCTCGTCAAGCCAAATGCGATCGTGCGGGCGCGACGGGCCGGCAATGCTGCGCTTCACGCTGCCCAGGTCAAGCTCCAGCACGTCGGCGTACACGGGCTCGGGCGCGGCCGGGTCGTTCCAGAAGCCCTGCACCTTCGCGTACTGCTCGACCAGCGCCACCTGCTCTTCGCTGCGGCCGGTCAGGCGCAGATACGCCAGCGTCTGCTCGTCAACGGGGAACAGCGTGCACGTGCTGCCGTATTCCGGCGTCATGTTCGAGATGCACGTGCGCTGCGTGGCGTTCAAGCTGTCAAGGCCGGGGCCGAAGCACTCGACGAAGCAGCCGACCACTCCCTTCTCTCGCAGCATCTTCGCGAACGTCAGCGCCACGTCCATGGCGGCCACGCCTTCGGCAAGCTTGCCGGTCAGGCGCACGCCCACCACCTTCGGCACCAGCGTGGTGATCGGCTGGCCCAGCGCCGCGGCCTCGGCCTCGATGCCACCGACGCCCCAGCCCAGCACGCCGATGCCGTTGGCCGTAGGCGTGTGGCTGTCCGTGCCCACCAGCGTATCGAAGTACACGGTGGGGTTCTCGCCCGCAGGCGTTTTCACGCCGGCGGCTTCCGACGTCATGGCTACGCGCGCGAACTGCTCGATGTTCAGCTGATGGCAGATGCCCGCTCCCGGCGGCACGATGCGCACGTTCTCGAACGACTCCTGCGCCCACTTCAGGAAGTTGTAGCGCTCGCCGTTGCGCTGAAACTCCAGCTCCATGTTCTTCTCCATGGCGCACGAGCAACCCGCCACATCGGCGATAACGGAGTGGTCGATAACCAAATCGCACGGGATTTGCGGATTGATCTTCGCAGGGTCGCCGCCCAGGCTCGCGCATGCCTCGCGCATAACGGCGAAGTCCACGAACACCGGCACGCCCGTGAAGTCCTGGAACAGCACGCGCGCGGGGCTGAACTCCACCTCGCTGCCAACTTCGCCGGCACAACCGGCTTCAATCACGCGTTTCGCCAGGTCAGCAGCCGCTTCCGGCGTTTCAGCGTTGCGCAGCACGTTCTCTAGCAGCACCTTCAGCGCATACGGCAGCTTCTCAGAGCCGGCAATCTGCTCGATCGGATAATACGTGTACGCGGCATCCCCCACGGAAAGGGTAGCGGCGAACTTCTCGTTCTTCATATCGTCCCCCTTGAAGCGCCGATGCGCTTCCATCGTGTCGTTGCAAAATAGGGAAGGGCCGGAATGAATCCAAAAAGCGAAGTCGAGAATCGCACCGGTTGAGCAGATCGCATCGGGGCACGGCCTTCACCGGCCAAGCTTCGCCCCTTGCGCCCTATTAGCCCGAAACCCGTCCTCGCGACCAGGATTGCTTCTGCAACCCCGTCCCTTCAAACGAAAGAGGGAAGGCCGCGCCCCAACGACGTGTAGCCTTCCCTCGCCTATACCCTTACGCCTGCGCCTTGATGGCCGCCACAAGCGCGTCGGTGAACTCGGTGCAGCTTGCGGCCGGGGCGCTGCTGCCCGTTGCCTTGCGGATGTCGCCCGTCAGCACGGTGCCGTCGGCGTACACCGAGCGCACGCCGCGACGGATGCGCTCGGCAATTTCCAATTCGCCCAGGTGGTCAAGCATCATGGCTGCCGACATGATCTCTGCCGTGGGGTTGGCCTTGTTCTGGCCCGCGATGTCGGGCGCGGAACCGTGCACGGCCTCGAACACGGCATATTCCTTGCCGATGTTCGCGCCCGGGGCAATGCCCAGGCCGCCCACCAGGCCCGCTGCCAGGTCGCTGGCAATGTCGCCGTACAGGTTCGGGAACACCACCACGTCGAACTGCGCCGGGTCGATGACCATGTTCATGCAGAACGCGTCGATGATGCGGTCGTCGAACTCAACCTTGCCCTCGTACTCCTTGGCCACTTCGCGCGCCACGCGCAGGAACAAGCCATCGGAATACTTCATGATATTGGCCTTGTGAGCAGCCGTAACCTTCTTACGGCCATGCTTGACCGCGTAGTCGAACGCATAGCGCACGATGTTCTGCGTAGCTGTGATGGAGATGGGCTTGATAGAGATGCCCGAGTCGGGGCGAATGACGCCCGCGCCTTCGTCAGCGCAGAACTGGATGAGCTTGCCCGCAGCCTCGGATCCCTCTTCGAACTCCACGCCCGCGTACAGGTCCTCTGAGTTTTCGCGCACGATGGTCAGGTCCACGTCGTCGTATCGCCCACCGGCACCCGGCAGCGAAACCACGGGGCGCAGGCACACGTACAGATCAAGCGTTTTGCGCAGCGCAACGTTCACGCTGCGAAAACCCGTTCCCACCGGCGTGGTGCACGGGCCCTTGATGGCAACCTTATTGCGTTTGACGGCCTCAACCGTCTCATCAGGCAACGGCGTGCCCGTCTTCTCGGCGCATGCCGCGCCCGCTTCAGCAACTTCCCACGCGATATCCGCGCCAGCCGCCTCGACGACGCGCTGCATAGCCGCCGACGTCTCAAGGCCAATACCGTCGCCCGGAATCAGCGTAACCGTATGCTGTGCCATTGCCACTCCTTCCAGCAGCCATATTCGAGCCGGCTAAAACCGACCCCTGCTTGCATTCGAACTAACCCCCGCAGACACTTGCGGACGGTTCGAAACAAACAGGCTGCGCCGAAAAGCGGTGCAGCCTGAGGTTTCCAAGGTTATTTTCCTTGCGCGTTGTCAATGATGGTTTGCGCCTTGCGTTTCAGCGCGCCCTTGCCATTATGCGCATCGAACGACATTCTCTCAACGAGCTGTTCCTTAACGTGCTCCGAAAGCTTGCCAGTGGCGAATTCGGCAACGGCGTTCAGCATGTCGTTGAACTCCACGTCGCCGTGATAGCACTGGATGGCCTCGTCGATAAGCGGCCACACGTGCTCGGAACGCTTTTCGGTAGTTGCACCATATGCGCAGAAGAAGCGCATGGCGGCCAGGCGGACAAAGCCGCTTTCCTCGTCGAACAGCGCCGTTTCCGCACCGGGCAGCGCCTTGTCCGTGCAGCGCGATTCCTGCGCAACCAGCGCAGTCAGCACGTCCAAACACTCCCAACGCGTCTGGGCCTCGGGGCGGTTAAGCGCGTCGATGACGTCCCCTGCGCAGGGCACCAGCAAAGCCGGGCTTACCTTCGCGATGAACGCAAGCGAGCTTGCCGCGTTTTGGCGGTTGCGGCGGGAAGAATCGCCCAGCTGCGCAACCAGCTTCTTGAATTTGTCTTCGTTTTTCAGCGCCTCGCGCGCCACGAATTCGTTAACATCCATGCTACCGGCCATGGCCTATCCTCCATTTACCTAATATATTCCAAAATCATTATACCTGGTCATATGCACAACACGGGAACTTCCCGCAGAATTAACACGGCAGCAAACTAGGTATTGAAGGAATTCGCCCGCGCGCCCGCAACCAGCCGGCCGCAAACCCTGTCGCGCAAAGCTCGCCCGCGCGCCTGCGCTCAATCGCCCGGCTCAAGCCCGGCGCCGTCTTCGCCGCGCACCCCATCGGTCCCAATGCCCATAAGCTCGCTCAGCTTCGCCTCGGGAAGCACGAACATGTACGCCACCGACACCAACGCCACGGAAACAAGCGCCACCGCCATCCCGGCGTTCGGCATGGCGAACAGCAGCGCGCCAAACAGCCCCGCCACGGCCCAACCTGCCAGCTGGCCCGCCGTCATCATGCCCCAGCTTACGCAGAACAGCCCCGTTGCGTCCGCACGTCGGGCGGCCATGGCACGAGCAACGATGACGAAGAACAGGATGTTGAACGCACCCTGCTGCAGCAGTGCCACGAACACTGCAAGCGGCCCCATCTGCCCGAATATGGGCGAAAACACCAAAAACGCCGCCATCACCAGCATGACGACGCGATATGCTGCAGCAATGCCATCGGTTAAAAAGCGCAGGCACAGATCCACGAACACCGCAGCAACAAGCCCTGCCGCAATAAACGACGCCTGCCCCAGGTTGTCGAAATACTGCCTCGTTGCCGACAGAGCCATCGCGCGCGCCGCTCCGTCGGCGAACGCGTTCGCAAAGCTAACCAGCAGCCCACACAAACCCAGCCCGCTCGCCATGCGCAGCATGTGTTTCACCTGTTCGGGAACTGCGACAGCAGCGCGAACGGCGCCGTCATCCTCGCGGCAAGCCCGTCCAGCGGCGGCAGCATTCCCCTTCGCGCACTGCGTGTCGCATTCGCCGCTCATTGTCATCGGCACCGCGGCAGCCACAACAGGCAGCACCGCGCACGCCGCAAACAGATCATCGGCACACCCAACTCCGTGCAGGGCGCCTAAATCTGCAAGGGCCCGCGCTTCAACACCGGCGCGCTGCTTGATCAAGGCGGCGGCTACTGGCCTCCCACCTCGATATTCGATTCCATCGACCCGGCACTTACCGGCTCGTTCCAGGTAACGCTGAAAGACGGCTCCACCCACACCGTCCGCCCCGTGTGGACCTACCCGCTCGATTCCGTGAAGGAATGCATGTTCGAATGGGCGGCCAACATTACCGGCGTTAACGCGCAGTTTATCCGCGAGGCGTGCCTGGCTTGGGCCACGCGCCCCGAAGGCCAACGCTGGGGCAACGGCGGCATCCACTTTCAGCTTGCAACCGACCAGGTTGGCGACGTAGTGCAGTGTATACGCACGCTGCTGCACCTGCGCCATCTCACCGGCAACGTCGACACGCCCGCCGGCAACCGCGGTCCCACCCGCGTCCCGTCGCTGGGCGCAGAAGGCGCCGGCCCACTTGACCCTTACTGGGAAGTCACCGACATGACGAATGGCTGCCCGATTACGACATCAGAAAAGAGGCGTAACGCACCATGTCCCATTACGCGATCATGACCGACCTCAACCGCTGCGTCGGTTGCCTATCCTGCTCGGCGGCGTGCAAAACCGCGAACAACGTGCCTATCGGCAGCTCCTGGATCAAGGTGCTGCGCGTCGGCCCGAATAAATGTGGCGATTACCAGGGAAAACGCCCGAATATCGAAACGTATTTCCTGCCCATACAATACCAGCATTGCAAAGACCCCGAGTGCGTGAAGGTGTTTCCCACCGAGGCTTCGCACATCGCAACCGACGGTACCATCCAAATTGACAAGTCGAAGTGCATCGGCTGCCAGTTCTGCGTCATGGCCTGCCCTTATAACGTGCGCTATCTCAACGAGGACGAACGCATTGCCGAGAAATGCACGCTCTTCACGCAGAAAACCGCCCAGGGTGAGCTTCCCCAATGCGTCGCGCAATGCGGCGGGCGCGCCCGCTTCTTCGGCGACCTGGATGAAGGCATCGACAACTTCGAATGCCCCGCGAACCCCACGAAGCAAGGCAAAGGCGTTTCGTACGACGACGTGCGCAACGCGCGCCAGAAATACAGCGACATCGCCAAACCCTACGATGCTTCCGATGTGCATCACCTGCCGAACGTGGGCAACAACCCGAAGTTCCTCTACGTGCTGCGCGGCCGCACCTGGCAAGGAAAGGAGTAACCCATGGAATTGCAGTGGCCCCTCATTCTGTTCACCACGTTCATTTCCGCAAGTGCCGGGCTTTTCGCCGCTCTCGACGCAATGCGCTCGCAATCTGCTGCAAAGTGCAGCGGCGTCCTTGTACTTGCTTCAAGCGGGCTTAGCGCTCTTACCACCATTTGCTATGTAATCGCTATGTCTACCTGCGAAAACACGTTCGTCTCCGTGGAATATCGCTACGATCCAACCCATCCGACGCACGCACTCGTCGATGCCGCCAACTATTCGGCATTCTCCGGCGGGTCGCTGTCGTTGACAGTAGCCGCAATCGTACTCGCCCTCGCAGCATTCGCCTGCGCATTCTCGGGCAAGAAGTCCGCGAAATGGAATATTGCGGGCTGGCTCATCGCAGCATGCTCGTGCGCAAGCGCCATCCTGCTTCGCATGGTCTTCTACACCACCGGTGGCAGCGTCTTCGCCTTCTAGCCTCAGCCCAGGCCCAAGAATCCAATCTGCAGAGGTGCGTCCCGCCTATCGCCACATCCCAGAAGGGAGGGACGTACCCCAAGCCTCAACAATCATTTAACGATCTAAGGCACCCGCCCTTGGGGCGGGTGCCCCCAACAACCTCAGCAATCGATTTAACTCCAGGTCGAACGCTTTCTCGCTCCACGTTGCTCAATCATCCGCAATTACCAATTGTCAAATGGCCTTTTATCGCGCCACCTGCTCCCCACCCCCTTGCAAACACGCAGGTGGCTCGACAAAAGGTCATTTCCAAACACCAACACTTCAAGCAACCCCGCACTCCTGTTGCGGCATTTTTACGCAAAAAGGCCCGCACAACCGTGCGGGCCTTTCGACAACTACAACCAGCAAACAAGCTCAAGCTCTTAAAATAGCATCCCTTAGACGACGTCACTAGGCGCGCATATCAACACCCAATTCGTCTTTCACCAGGTCGAATGCGGCGTTAATCGCCTTGTCCATGTCGTAATACTTATAGCCGCCCAAGCGACCAGCAAACACCACGTCGCCCTCTTGCTTGGCTAGCTTCTCGTATTCCGCATACAGCTTGGAGTTGCGCCCGTCATTAATTGGGTAATACGGCTCATCGCCGGGCTTCCAGTCGGCCGGATACTCACGGGTAATCACCGAAACCGGAGACTCCTGCTTCTCAAAATGCTTGTGCTCGATGATACGAGTGTAAGGCACTTCGCGCTCAGTGTAGTTCACCACAGCGTTGCCCTGCCAATTCTCGCACTCAACCGTCTCAGTTTCGAAACGAAGGCTGCGATACTCAAGCGTGCCCAACTTGAAGTCGAAGTACTCGTCGATGGGACCGCAGTAAATCGTGCGGTCGGCGATATCGGGGTTCTGTTCTTTAAACTCGCGATATTCCGTAGACAGCTGAATCTCCGTGTCACCGAACATGCGCTGGACCATCGCCGTATAGCCGCCCATAGGGATGCCCTGCCAACGATCGTTGAAGTAGTTGTTATCGTACGTCAGACGCACGGGGAGGCGCTTGATGATATCAGCGGGAAGCTCGGTGCAGCTGCGACCCCACTGCTTCTCGGTATAGCCCTTGACCAGCTTCACATACACGTCGCGACCGATAAGCGAGAGCGCCTGCTCCTCAAGGTTGGCCGGCTCCCCATCGCCAATAAGCTCAGCAGCTTCGGCTTTCTGGCGCTCGATAATCTCGACGGCCTCGGCAGGAGTCCGGATGCCCCACATCTTCGAAAACGTATTCATGTTGAAGGGCAAGTTGTAGAGCTCATCCTTGTACACAGCCACGGGGCTGTTCACGTAGTTATTAAACTCAGCGAATTGGTTCACATAATCCCAAACGGGACGAAGCGAGGTATGGAAGATATGCGCGCCATAACGATGCACATTGATACCCTCAACCTCTTCCGTGTAAATGTTACCCGCGATATGGTCGCGACGATCAATAATAAGGCAAGACTTACCGAGCTTAGCAGCTTCATGAACAAACACAGCGGAAGAAATGCCCGCGCCGACAACCAGATAATCATAATGGGACTGCTTCATGCTATTCCCTTCAACGGCTTACAAATATCAATACCGAAATGTTACCAGATAGCCAAATGTCAAGCCGTACCCCAAACCATATACCACCGACACAACAGAGACCAACTGGAGAAAACGAGTCATCCAGCCAAATTAGGAAGTAAAGCAGGGAAACGGCAGCAGAGAAACCGCTTCACGATCAATCAGCGGATCCGGAAAGCAAAAGATACTCCATACTTACCGGATGAATGAGAGGAAGACGCGAAGCAATGTGCGCCACGATGAAACAAGGAGAGAGACAGCCACCCACCGCCGCGAAGCGCGCAAGTTCGCAGCCTGTCAAGAGGCACGGCGCTCCGCGGCTTCGCGTTTCGCATTCCAACGGCGTCCACAAATCGCATTCTGGCACCGTCCCTTGTCGATGTAGAGAGCAGCCGAAAGAGCATGCGCTCCCCCTGAACGAGGAAAGGCCCCGCATGCAGGAAACGGCCCCGAACACAGAACGAGCCCGCACGCAGCAGGCCCCCGAACGCGGAAGGGGACCTGTGAGCATTTAGACGCCGCATAAACGCAACAAGGGCCCGCGGGGGAGACGA
>OLOX01001359.1_pt1 | contig 23354 bp, 17 predicted proteins | sample 1672091 | NCBI WGS metagenome assembly OLOX01 (sample SAMEA3136644, study PRJEB25190) | human gut metagenome | reverse complement strand
TATAATTATATGTCCAAAATAAAATTCCATATCAAAGACAAGGGCGTTTTTTTAAAAGGCGGTTATCTTTTTTAAAAACGTCTTGATCTTTTTTACCGTTACCGGAACTTTGTAAACCGTCATTCTATGGAAATCCCCCCCCTTATGCACACTTCTTGCGAGAAAAAAGCCTGAAAACACCCTACTCCCTATCAAGCCTGAAATAGCCCACAATATATGTATATAACTGAGGACAAGCATGTTACACGAAAACATATTTTAGAACACTATGAGAGCATGAGAGCATAAGTGAGAACAAATATTTTTACTATATGCATATAAGTTGTTTATAATTAGTCTGTTATACAGACAGTGAGGGCATGAGGGCATAAACATCCGAACTTCCTCAAGAGAAAAACTGATACGTCAAGAACATTTCTGAAAGCTATCAGAGAACAAAACAATCCTTCAAGAACCAAAGTCCTTCCCCACGATTTTGCAGATGAACCTCAAACAGACCGAAAAAACCGCTTTTTAAAAACTTGTTTTTCAATTGAAAGGACAGAGAAGCACTCTTTACAAGGCAAAGTCATTTAAAAAAAGAAATAAAACATTGCCCGCAAATAAAGTCTTGCTAGCTTGTTCAAGAACTTTCTATTTATCACAAACTTCAAACTTTATTAAATCATTAAACCATTTCTACCCGTATTTGTCATCTAGGAAACAATAAATAGATTAGATTATGGAAAAAATTATTGAGAGAAATGTCCCTATTGCAGAAGAGAATGTAACATTATCAGGACAACCGGCAACAAATATGTTCGAAGACTGGAGTGAGAACATAACTGAAACAGATCTTTTGCATGAAGAAAAAGATAAAGGATTCTCCCCTAAAAAGAATCCCAAAAAACTAATGAAAGAAATGGATCAGATAGTACAGGATGACATTAAAAACATTCATTAATAACTATTCATCCAATCCCCTTTACTATTTTACATTTGTCCTAGGCTAGTGTACAAAAATCACTTGGCGAAAAGAGTATAAGGACAACTGAATACAAATAAATTGGAAACAGCTGCCATAAAAAACAGTTGTTTCCAATTTCAATTATGAACAAAATCTCTATGACGGCAAATTAATTAAGATAACAACACAAGTCTTGATGCCATCCTGTTGGAGCATTATTCACCTCAACAGGGGTAAAATGATTTATCGCAATCACATTCTTCACTCCACGTACTATATCTTTTGCAAACAACGCTGCAAGTCCTAATCCCATTACCCATACTAACACAACAAAAAACTTTCTCATATCCTAATATATTTAAATGGTTATTCTTATGACAAAGAGAAAACAAAGCCTATGCCAAAACAAGACAGGCTTTGATTATCAATTAAATACATTAAGAATAAGCTATTTTCAAAGAAAAAGATCCACATTTTCATTGTAGAATATTTCTACACTTTCCCCAACAAACCAGACATGTACATCACCTTGTATCCGGCACAACAAACAACAGGAAGGATAACTTTATAACATTCTTCCTCATCTAAATACATTAATAATATTGATAGTTGGTTAAGCTGCACACAAGTACAAACAACTAACTATAAGCAGTTTCGTTATATTCCCTAATAACAAAACAACCATATCCACTATAAATCGTGTTCATTCATCCCAGGCAACAATTCTTCCTGAATATTTGTCATGCATTTCCACAAACTATACCGTGCTTCAGGATTCATTTTTTCTAGAGAATATAAAACCTCTTTCATATTTGAACGATTCGACAAACTTTCATAAGGACAATCTTTGATCTGTTTACGAAAACCGCGGATACGTGCCATTTCAATTAAATCCGCTTCATGTACCAAGCACATCGGACGAATAATTGTCATCTCAAATTTACGCATCACTAATTTAGGAGGCATTGTACTGAAGGCTCCCTGAAAAGTAATATTCATCAACAAAGTTTCCAAGATATCATCCATATGATGTCCTAAAGCAATCTTATTGCACCCCTGCTCCTTTGCCACCGTGAACAAAGCTTTTCTCCGATTCCAAGAACAAAGGAAACAAGGAGACTTCCGAGTGTCGGTACTCGGATCAAAAAAAGTTTCATAATGCACAAACGGCACCCCTAAATCCTCTGAGTAGCCTTTCAGATATTCCAAATCAGATTGATAAGGAATATTTGTCATGCCTACATGCACAGCTATCACTGTAAATTTCGGTTTCAAAATACGTGAACGCCTTGCCAATAGCTCCAACAGAGCCAAAGAATCCTTCCCACCAGAAAGACCTATCAAAATTTTATCACCATCCTCAATCAAGCGATACTTTACCACCCCCTTGTTAAAGCGTTGCTCCAACCTTCGCATTATTTTCTCGTCTTCCGTAAATTGTGCCATACATCTTCTTTAAAAATAGGGCACAAAAGTACATGAAAAGAATGATTTATGGAAGATTTAACAAAATAGAATTATGTAAAGCATGAGAAATCCAATTAATATTTGTATTTTTGAATCTAAATAATACGGATTATAAACTAACTATGTACAAAAAATATATCATTGGTTTATTTACTTTATGCTGCGCAGGCAATGCTGCGGCACAAAGCTTGGCGCAAGCCAAACAACTTTTCCTGAACGGAGAATTTGAACAAGCCAAACCTGCTTTCCAAAAGCTGGTAAAGCAAGCCCCTTCTAACGCCAATTATAATTATTGGTATGGCGCATGTTGTTATGAAACAGGAGAAAAAAAAGAAGCACAGCCCTACCTTGAAAAAAGCGCCGCCCGCAAAGTCATTGACGCATACCGCTACTTAGGAAAACTATATTATGACATCTATCGGTTTGACGATGCCGTAGATAACTACGAACAACACATAGAATGGTTGGAAAAGAAAAAACGCCCTACCGAAATGGCTGAAGCAGAGCTGGAACAAATAAAGCAAGCAGCCCGTATGATAAAAGGAGTGGAAAACATTACTGTAATAGACAGCTTTGTAGTCGATAAAAATGATTTTCTAAAAGCATATAAAATCAGTAGAGAATCGGGGGCACTCTATCACGATCCTGCCATATCCGGGACTGTCTATCAGACCGAAATGGGCAATAAAGTACTCTACGGAAACCAAAGCACAGACGGCAAGATGCAACTGTACTCCCGTATCCGTCTGTTGGACGGCTGGAGCGAGCCCGAACCCCTCACGTCCCTTAATGAACAGGGAAATGTAAACTATCCCTTCTTAATGTCAGATGGCATTACCTTGTATTATGCATCGGATGGAGAAGGCTCTTTGGGAGGATACGATATTTTTGTAACTCGCTATGATTCGGAAAATAGCAATTATCTTCGTCCCGATAATATAGGAATGCCATTTAACTCTCCCGCCAATGACTATATGTATGCCATTGATGAATTCAACAATATCGGCTGGTTTGCTTCAGACCGCTATCAGCCTGATAACAAAGTCTGTATCTATGTGTTTGTACCGAACTCTTCAAAAGAAGTATACAATTATGAAAGTACAGACGAACAGATCATCATAAATGCAGCCAGCCTGCGCTCTATCCATACCACTTGGAAAGATGAAGAGAAAGTACGAACCGGCAAGCAACGCCTGGCAGCCATAATGTATGCCAAAGAATCCGGAGAACAACAAAAAGACTTCACCTTGATAATAGATGATTCTGCCGTTTACCACACATTGAACGACTTCCGCTCTGCCGAAGCACGCAAACTTTACCAGCAAAGAATACAAAAGCAGAAGGATTATGACAACCTGAAGAAAAATTTGGATGACAAGCGCGAACAATATGCCCAAGGGAACAGTGCACGAAAGAAGAATCTGACACCCGCCATTTTGGAATTGGAAAAACGTACTGAACAACTTCTGAAAGAAATGGCCCAACTGGATATCAGTGTCCGCAACGAAGAAATAAAGAAGTTGAAACACTAATACAAAGATATTTATGGAAGTATTTATTATCGTATCGCTCATCTTGGCAGGACTACTTCTCTTTATTGTAGAGGTTTTCCTTATTCCCGGCATCAGTATAGCCGGAATAGCATCAGCCATCTGCCTGCTATATGCCAACTATTACGCTTTCGACACATTAGGACCGATAGCAGGATTCATTACTTTGATAGCATCCGTCCTAAGTTGCATAGCCATTATCGTTTGGTTTATGCACTCAAAAACCATGGACAAGCTTTCTTTGAAGAAAACACTGGATTATAAAATCGATCCCCTAAAAGGAACCCATATCCGCATCGGAGACAAAGGCATAGCAATAACCCGCCTTGCACTGATAGGCAATGCAAACTTTAACGGACACATCATCGAAGTGCGCTCTGCCGATGGTTTGATTGATGAGAATACTCCCATTTATGTAGAAAGAATGGTTGAAGGAACGGTGATTGTACGCAAATTCAACCAATGATAGAGAAATGACTTACAAATACGAATTTATCAGGTTTCTTGATTGACATTCTCATTCAAGCATATTTTAGACAATAGTGAAAACAGCAAAAACTTGATATTGAGCTGTTCAAATATAAATATTTACTTTTAAACAACTGATTATTATGATCGAACCCAACTATCTTCCTTTCATCCTTATAGGAGGTGGAATTATTTTCGTGGTACTATTCTTTCATTATGTGCCATTTTTCCTCTGGCTGTCTGCCAAAGTTTCGGGGGTACGCATCTCATTGGTGCAATTATTCTTAATGCGCATCCGTAATGTCCCTCCTTATGTCATTGTCCCGGCAATGATTGAAGCACACAAAGCCGGCTTAAGCAACATAACCCGAGATGAATTGGAAGCTCATTATATGGCAGGCGGGCATGTGGAAAAAGTAGTGCACGCACTAGTATCCGCGTCCAAAGCCAATATCGAACTGTCTTTCCAAATGGCAACTGGTATTGACCTAGCCGGTCGTGACGTATTCGAAGCCGTGCAAATGTCAGTGAACCCTAAGGTTATTGACACCCCTCCCGTTACCGCTGTAGCCAAAGACGGCATACAGCTTATAGCTAAAGCTCGTGTCACCGTACGCGCCAATATCCGCCAATTAGTAGGAGGTGCCGGAGAAGACACGATTCTAGCACGTGTTGGTGAAGGTATCGTGTCCTCTATCGGATCGTCCGAAAATCACAAATCCGTATTGGAAAATCCTGATTCTATCTCTAAATTAGTACTCCGCAAGGGCTTAGATGCCGGTACGGCTTTCGAAATCCTGTCTATTGATATAGCTGATATTGATATAGGCAGAAATATTGGAGCTGCTTTACAAATAGACCAGGCCAATGCCGACAAGAATATTGCACAAGCCAAAGCAGAAGAACGCCGTGCAATGGCCGTCGCCTTGGAACAGGAAATGAAAGCCAAAGCAGAAGAGGCACGCGCGAATGTAATTCAGGCAGAGGCCGAAGTGCCCAAGGCCATGGCGGAAGCATTCCGTAGTGGCAACCTAGGTATTATGGACTATTACCGCATGAAGAATATACAAGCAGATACCTCCATGCGTGAAAATATTGCAAAACCCGAAACAACTTTCGGTAATGAGCCATTAAGTAAATAAAACTAGTATTCAACGATTAATATATTTTTCTTGGATGCGAATGGAACTGCTTTTCTCTTGATAATGCTAATATCAATGAAAGTTTATAAATCCGTGACATCTACATCCAGGAAATAATCTGTTTGCATACTCATTAAAAAGACAAGAAATATAACATTAATTATACTGGCCATTAACCACAAAAATAAAGATTATGAAAAAATATTATGCAGAATCTGAGTTGATTATCAATCCCGACGGCTCTATCTTCCACCTTCATATCAAACCTGAACAGTTGGCAAATAAAATAATTCTAGTAGGTGACCCCGGGCGTGTAGCATTAGTAGCTTCTCATTTCGATACTAAAGAATGTGAAATAGAAAGCCGTGAGTTCAAGACCATTACCGGTACTTATAAAGGAAAACGTCTCACCGTAGTTTCCACCGGTATAGGTTGTGACAATATAGACATTGTGATGAATGAATTAGATGCTTTGGCCAATATTGATTTCAATACCCGTTATGAAAAAGACCACTTGCGCCAATTGGAATTAGTACGTATCGGTACATGTGGCGGATTACAGCCTTATACTCCTGTTGGTACCTATGTTTGTTCTGAAAAGTCTATCGGTTTTGACGGACTGCTTAATTTCTACGCCGGACGCAATGAGGTTTGCGATCTGAAATTAGAACAAGCTTTTATAGATTACATGGGGTGGGAAGGTAATGTATGCATCGCCCACCCATACGTTATTGATGCCGACCGGGAATTAATAGACCGCATTGCGCAAAATGATATGGTCCGTGGCGTAACTATCGCCGCAGGAGGTTTCTTTGGTCCGCAAGGACGAGAACTCCGTATCCCATTGGCCGATCCTAAACAGAATGAAAAGATTGAGAAATTTGAATACAATGACTATCGCATCACTAACTTTGAAATGGAAAGTTCCGCCCTTGCCGGATTAGCACGCCTGATGGGACACAAAGCCATGACTGTATGTATGGTGATTGCCAACCGACTAATAAAGGAAGCCAATACCGGCTATAAAAACTCTATTGATGGTTTGATAGAAAAAGTCTTGGAAAGAATATAATTCCCAATTTAGTTGTCTATATAATATGGATAAGATTCACCGGATCATCTATCAAGACTTATTCTTATTATTATCCAGAAGAAGATTGGCATAAACAGATTTTTTACAGAATAAGCCAACTCTTTTTACCTAACAGGGGACATCGCTTCATAGAAGACCATTTTTTGTAAAAAAACAACAAGATGTCCCCTCATAAAACAAATAAAAATATGGAAACCAGTTTCAAACAAACAACTAGTAATAAAGTAGAACGTTACCGTCTTTTCCTCCCTCAGTTTGAACTTTTAATATCAGATGAAAAAGAAGAAATAAGTGTTTTGGCCAATACTGCTGCTGCTCTTCGGGAAGCCTTCGGCTTTTTTTGGGTAGGTTTCTATCTGGTTAAAGACGACCAACTTATTTTAGGACCTTTTCAGGGAAGCACCGCCTGTTATCGCATCCATAAAGGAAAGGGAGTATGTGGGACCTCATGGGCAGAAGCCCGAACCTTGATAGTGCCCAATGTAGAACAATTCCCCGGACATATAGCCTGCAGTTCTCTTTCCCGCTCTGAAATTGTTGTTCCTATTCTTGCTAATGGACAAGTAAAGGGAGTATTGGATATTGACAGTAATCTATTAAACTTTTTTGATGAAACAGACCGCCGTTATTTAGAAGAAGTAACAGCCATTATAGCTAAAACATTATATTATTAACCAAATGAAAATGATAAACCAAGATACAATCTGTGCCATTGCCACCGCCCAGGGAGGAGCCATCGGAATAATTCGTGTATCTGGCCCAAAAGCGATTGAAATAACGTCACGCATATTTACACCCGCCACAGGCAAGCCACTGACAGAACGGGCACCATATACTCTTACTTTCGGAAAGATTTGTTCCCCAAAGCGAAAAATTAATAATACACTTTTCCAACAAACGAGTGAAATTCCGCAAGAAAAAAGTGAAACGTTACAAAAAACTTCGTCAATTACTTCTTCTGCAGAAGAAGTAATTGACGAAGTTTTAATTTCCTTGTTCCGCGCCCCCCATTCTTATACCGGTGAAGACAGTACGGAAATCATGTGTCACGGTTCATCTTATATCCTGCAGCAAGTTATACAACTCCTGATCTATAATGGATGTCGTGCCGCTCTACCAGGTGAATACACCCAACGTGCTTTTCTAAACGGAAAAATGGACTTGAGCCAAGCCGAAGCTGTGGCCGATCTGATAGCCTCATCGTCTGCCTCCACCCATCGCCTAGCCATGAGCCAGATGCGCGGAGGATTCAGTAAAGAACTTTCTAACCTGCGTAACCAATTACTTCATTTCACTTCGTTAATGGAATTAGAACTGGATTTCAGTGATCATGAAGAACTAGAATTCGCCAATCGTGACGAACTGAGCAGTCTAGCTACCCATATCGAACAAGTTATTGCCCGGCTAGCTCATTCTTTCAGTGTAGGAAACGCAATCAAGAATGGCATTCCTGTAGCAATTATCGGAGAAACGAATGCCGGAAAATCTACCTTACTGAATGCGTTGCTGAATGAAGAAAAAGCCATTGTCAGTGATATCCATGGAACAACCCGTGACGTAATAGAGGATACGATCAATTTACAAGGTGTCACATTCCGATTTATTGATACAGCTGGAATCCGTCAAACGAACGATACAATAGAAAATCTAGGGATAGAACGTACTTTCCAAAAGATGGACCAAGCATATGTCATTTTATGGATGATAGACTCTACAGATGCCCAAAGGCGGTTCGAAGAATTAAAAGCCGACATTCTTCCACACTGCGAAGGGAAAAAGATGATTATTTTATTTAATAAGTCAGATCTGTTACTAGCAACACAAAAAGAAGAGTTGTCAGCCATATTTGCTGACATGAAAGTGGAAAAACTATTTATCTCAGCAAAGAAAAGGGAAAATATAACGATTCTGGAAAAGAAGTTAGTACAGGCAGCTGCCTTACCGGAAGTCAACCAAAACGATATTATCATTACAAATGTACGCCATTACGAAGCATTAACACGAGCATTGGATTCTATTCATAGAGTACAGGAAGGATTGCAATTGGAATTATCAGGAGATTTGGTAAGTGAGGATTTAAGACAATGTATCCACGAACTAAGTGAGATTGTTGCAGAAGGAGGTATAACCTCGGAAGAAACATTGCAAAATATATTTCAAAACTTTTGCATCGGTAAGTAGCTGATTATCAACAATATTACAATATATCGCTAACTGTCTGAAAGCCACCGTTTTGGTGGCTTTTTTCATTTTAACACTTTCCATTTGAAACTTGTTACAACCAGTTTTTAAGGGTAAATTTGGCTCAAATATCGTTCCTATCCCTAAATTTTGCGACCAAATGGCAATGGGAAAATGACATATATGGCACCTTATGCAAAAACTGCAAAAGTGATAAATGTGCGCCCGTTGACATGTTGGACACCTCGTGAAAATTCCTGCAAATACCTGAAAATTGCTGCAAAGGAAATGGACGATTTTAACATGCCAAAAAGATGAAGATATTAAAGAAATGTTTAACATGTGGAGCAGAGTTTATTGCATCCAAGATGTCAAATAAATACTGCTGTAGAGAGTGCGAACGTGACGCATCTCGCAAACGTGAAGCAAAACGTAAAAAAAGTGTCCGGGAAAGTGAAAAAGAAGCAGCTCTTGATAAAGAAAGAGATGCAGTTGCTTCACGACCATTTTTGACACCCTCAGATGTTGCCTTATTACTTGATATGAGTGTTAGCACTGTTTATAGATGTTTCTATTCCGGAATCATCAAGGCAGTGAGAATACGTAGAAAAACCCTTGTCCGTCGTGAGGATCTTGACAAATACTTTGAGGATGCAGGACCTTATAGAAAAAGAAGTTACAAGCGTAAGCAAGAACAAGAATACTATACCCTACAAGAGATTATGGATAAGTATAAAATTGGACGTAAAGCTGTATGGGGACGTTGTGACAGATTAGGCATCCCTAAAGTTTACGAAGGGCGTAATACTTTCTACAGTAAAAAGCTTATTGACGCAAATTTCTCTGAGCTTCTTGATGTCATAGACATTGATAACTATTACACATTGAGTCAAATCATGGAAATGTACAATATGACTCAGGGTGCGGCTCTTTGTTTTGTAAAATACCATGCGGTTCCCAGGGTAAAGAGAAATGGCAGGTCTTATTATTCTAAGGTTCATATAGATTGTATAAAACACAAGACCGATGAAATTGATCCTGACTGGTACTCTTATGAAGAAGCTATGCAAAAGTATGGCATAACTAAAGATCAGGTAAGTTATACTCTAAAGACCTATAGCATTAAGACTGAAAAGCGTGGAAAATTCACCATGATTTATCGGACGGATTTTGATAATATCATGCATCAACGTCTTCAAAATTCAACTCCACTAATAAAGTCAAATGGTGAAGAAAAGGTTGTTTTCACGGCAAAGCAACAGGAAAAAATCTGTCCAGCAACTCCTGAAGGATACTATTCTACTGATGAGGTAGCAGAGATGTTTAAAATATCAATAAAGCATGCTGGAGTTATAACAAGAGAGAACAACATACCTAAGATAGCACTGAAAGGATTTAATTTCTATGAGAAGGGATCCATTGACCTGTTATACAACAAAAAGAATAAGTATGCAGAAATCACAGACTGGATAACGCCAGAGGAAATGCGTACAACATTTAAAATGACAGCAGATGGTGTACGCTCTTTTATTCATAGACATAAGATTCCAGCAAAGGTTGAGTATGGTAGTACCTATTATTCCAAACAACACATAGAGGAAATAAAGAATGGATATTTTGTTGGTAGAGACAGGTATTATTCCGTAGAAGAAGCTACAAAGAAATATAATCTTACAAATTCACTTGTCTTCTATTACGTCAATCACTATAAGCTCACCAGAGTAAAGAAGCAGAAATTCATCTTTTTTAGAAAAGAAGAATTTGACCGGTTAATGGAAAAACGGTTCTCAGAAGATGATTTGATAGCAAATATTGATATTTAGTGATATTTACTTTCAATTTACCGATGCAAAGATGTTAGTAATCTGTATGTCAGTTAGTTGGCTTGTATATGAATGGTATTTGAGCCATGATTTTATTGTTGGAAATAAGAGTTTAAGTAGTTGTAAATCAGCTTATTATGTACTATATAAATGTTGCTTTCTTTTGTTTTCACAAGTTACTTACCAATACACATTTGTTATATGGTTGATTGTCAGATAATTAATGGCTATTTGGCTCGTATTTGAGCCATTACTTCCACTTACTTGTGAAAATGATTTATATAATTGATTATCAGTGTTTTGCATTATATACCAGCAATCTGAATGCGTAATTGCTGGTTGAGTCTTCATCATTCAGCTATTTACCCACACAGTTATATAAACAGTCTGATGCTCAATTTGATACAGCTAATTGAATCATATTTGAGCCATTAAATTTTACGTTTCTATCCAAGAAACCCAATAAAATCAAGGCTTTTGTCACGTCCCTTAAACACTGCCGTGGCAAACAAATAATACTTTAATCATAGATTTTAATCTCCTTAAAATACCGTGAAATGCCCAGTTTTGTGGGGTTTCTTGGCTATATTTCATATCTTTTGTTAGTGTGTCGTAGAGGCAGAATATAACAAAATATAGCAAGTTATTACCGCCTCTTAGTAGTCAACTTAGTAGTCAAATGGGGTAGCAGACTACTAAGGGATTTTACACATTCTTTTCATTATCCTCAATAAGCTGCTTTATTGTCTTTTTGATTTTTAAAGCATACTCTTTACCAGTTGTATCTACAACATAAAATGTGAGTTTATCATTCATAGCAAAGGTGCCTTGTGCAGTTTGCTCTTTTAGATTCTTCAAAAAGAGTTTTAAATCAAAAACTAAATCAAGTGTGTATTCCGGTTCCAATGTATAAGGTAATGACTTTTGCAATAATTTAAGCATTGGATTCGTCATATCTTGAACAAGTAAATAATTTGATTTTTTAGGGACCTTCATCCCCCAATTTCTAACAATCACATTTCTGTTACCTATATTTGTGACAGATAGATTAACAAAAAAATATCTACTATCACCACGTTCAGAAAACACTACATTTTTATCTGTAAATTTCATTTTTAACTTTTTCTTATTTGAATAACGTACTTGCCATAACGTAACAATAACTGCAGCCGCTGTAGCTATTGCTCCGACAGCTTGTCCTATTGCAGCAAATGCAGTCCAAAATAACTCTGATGCCACACCACCGTCTCCTCTCAATTCTATTTATCTCTATTCTTGAAACTATCTGCAGTGTAATACAACGGTAGATTTTTACCTTTTGGTGTATTCTGTTCATCTAATACCAGATCATATACAAAATCGTAAAGGTCTGACCATTTCATTGATGGCTTAAATCCTCTACGTCCATCAGCTGGAACATTAAGCGAATACATCGCAAAAACTGTTTCACAACTTCTCCGTGGAAACATCCCTAGATAGGAATCAAAAAAATTATTAGTGTATCGATAGTGATGAGAATATATAAAATCATCCCACTTTTCAAGCATTTCTGCTTCGTCTATTATATCAATAACTGACACTTCTTCTAATTGTCTATCTTCCTTTTTTCCCCAAGCTTTTTTTAACAAATTTACAGCTTCTATGTCACTTGATGGCGCACTATAACCAAAAATAGTAATCATATATGAATTATTGATGATATAGTTTATCGCATCCCAACAACCTGCGATGTAATCATCTTTATTATATTCCTTATTTTTTACCGGATACAATAATCTTGTAGGCGGAAGCTGTTTCTTGCATACAGGACATACTGCATCTTTCGTACCAAATTCTCTGTGTTCTTCACAGTATCCCATACCCACATTTCCATGCAAACAAAGCAAATGCGGGAGATTATCTGTTATTTCATAACATCTAACATATGCCTGCACCAAAAGTGGATCCCAATTAAATGTTGCAATGACATCCTTCTCCGTTAAACTGAGTATCAAAAAATCATACACTGTAGGAGTATCTGGAATTTCAAAAGAATCAAAGTAATCATATAATCTTTTTTCAAGTTCTTTAACTACCTCTGCATATTCTGGTTTCATATAGAGTTCTGAATATATATCTTCGATATTCTCACTTTTTGTATCAAGCTTCACATCTGCTAACAAATCATCCAAACCAAGTTTAGAAATCATTCCATTCATAACAGAAGACTTCTTCCCGTTCTTGTCACCATTAGGAATTGCTGCCATCGTAGCACCAGCACCTAATATTACTGTATGGGCTCTCACAACCACATCTCCTTTCTTTATATCATTTTTATTATAACGACATATTAACAAAATTTCTACCATTTAAAAACGCCCCAGCCTAAGCCGGAGCGTCATCTCTTTTCCATATTAAACTACCTTAAACATCTTCTGCGACATAGGTTTCTCTTTCTTCTGTTCAACCTCCGCCTGCGCTTTCCTAAACTCTTCCATTCGTTTCAGTTCTTCCTCTGCATCATCGAATCCGATATGCGTGTACACATTCATTGTGACCGATACAGTCACAGTGTCACCAGATTTATAATGAATACCCCCTGTACTGAGTTTTGTTTACAAATGATGTGGCGCATCATAATCAACAAGATATCCCTCTATAACAGCTTCTCGGTAAGTGTATTTGAATACTGGCTGACCAAAAATTTCCGTTGTATGTAATGCCGGAGTTGCAGTAAGGACAATTTTCACAAATACCGTTTTTTCTCTTTAAAAATCGATGAATCTTGCAAAACAAGTGGTTCTCCGTGTATAAGCAATGCTTCCACCAATCGCACTCTCAAAGCAACCTCAATCTTAGAAATTATTGAAAAAACCAAAGCAGATAATTCCTGCTGTCAGACATTCATTCCAGTCTTTCTTTACTGGTCTTAATCGCATTACCACCTTATTGTTTGGGATTTTTTCTGCAAGATTCTCACAGGCGGCATTTCCGGCAATATCATTATCAAGGCAGAGATAAATCTTTCGGATATTTTTATGATCTGCAAGATACTGCATCAACGCTTTTTCGCTGACTCCGCCCAATGAAATGTAGTGATGGGTTTCCCATCCATCTCCTGTGGCGCTCAGAAAAGAAAGCAGATCGATCGGTGCTTCAAAGACAAATAACGTATCATCTGTACCCGTGTGGCTAAATCCATATGCCTTTTCCGATCCCGGTACATCTCCCCGGTATTTTTCTTTCGTTCCTCTTATGCCTGCATAACGAACTGTTCCTTTCGGATCGCAACCAATAAATATCACGTTGTGCTTTACCGCATCTTCGTAAATTTTCCCTTCTGCAAACATCTGGTCAATAATCTTTTCAGAGATCTTTCTTTCCTTTGTCAGATACTCCCTTACTCTTTCATTGTTTTCATATACTTTTGGAAGTTGCAATTTCGCTTTTTCTGAGGGGATGGGGCAGCCTTCATGGCTGCCTGCATCCTCCTGTTCCATTTTCTTGACTTCCTGTTTATCTTCGCCGGGGGATTCATTGATTAATGTTTTTACAGCTTCCGGAAATGACATATTATAAAATTCCATTAAAAAATCAATGGGATGTCCTCCTTTACTTCCGCTAAAGTGATACCACTCATTATGATCGACTGTCAGACTGTCATGCTTCATCCATCGATATTCTTTTCCTGATCTCTTCAGTTTTTCCCCTCTGGCCCTCAGAAAAGAAACCAGATCTGTTTCATTTGCTCTTGCTATCTGTTCTTCTGTATATCTTGGCATTTTCTGTTCCTCCTATAATTCCACTCCATATGATTTTTTCTTTACTCTATCTTTCTTTTGAATCTGATCTCTGCATGCTGTTTTTTCTTCTGCAAACAAATTCTCTGGATCTGACTGATCTTCTATCTCCATCATTACCAGATCAACGGATCTTTGTACTATCTGCAATGGCCGAAGCTTTTCCAGAACTTCCTTTTTCTCCGCTTCTAAAGTTTCTTTCTCCTCCGTTGCATTTTTCAGATACTTTTTCCAATTGGAAACCGGCACTTTTCCTTCTGCATTACTGTTTCCCATGACGATACTTTTCCCTCTGTGGTACCGATTCAGTTCTTTTGCATGCTCCTTTTTAAATTTTTCCTTGCCGAAAAATTTGTTTTTATACTCTTCATAAACCGGTCGAAATGTCTCATAATCATCCCATGCCTTTATCAACTTCTTCATCTCCTGAATCAAACTGTCCGCCTCATCAAGATCGTATTGCAAATCATGCCCTCGGCTGCTCAGTTCCTGAATCCGCTGTTCCAGTTCTTCTGGTGTATCAATATTTTCATCTGACAAAAATGCAATCGTCTCTGCAAGCTGTTTCAGATTTGTATTCATTGCTTTCTGACTTCCATATTGATAGGTTCTTGCCACTCGGTTTCTCTCGTCATAATATTGCTGTAAATACCCGGCCAGTGTTGGCTTCTGCACATAATACATCTGCCTTTTCAGTTCATATATTTTTTCTGATAACCAAGATTTCAGCACTGTGATTTCCATAGCTATCTGATTAAACTGACCGATCAGCCGGTTCAGATTTCCTAATGCAGTCCGGATTCCCTTTGCTTCCATTGCACGTACATGTGGTCCTTCATGGATCATTGGGATTCGGTCAATCCCCCGTTCTTTGAACGAACGTGCATCGACCCGAACAGACAATCCTTTTTCTTTGAATTTTTCATTACACCGATTTGCCCAGTTTTTTCGCAGATAGATCAGCATCTCCGTACTGCTCCATTCGGTTGTGGATACTGCACGGTATGCCTGTTTTCCATTTTTATCCAAAACTGGGTTTCCCTGCTCATCCATCACCGGTATCTTCTTTTCTTTTATCCCCCAGGTTCCATCTTCCTTCAGAGGGCGAATCGGAACTAAGATATGGATATGTGGATTGGGTTCCGCACCTTTTGGCCGTACTGGATCATGAATTGCAAAATCGGCAATCATACCTCTGGACACCAGTTCTTCCCGGACAAATGCTCTTGCCATTTCAATGTTTTCTTCCATGGAAAACTCATTCATGAGCGTAATATCAAAGCTGTGAGCCAGCTGTGCTTTTCTTCCGTGTTCTGCCCATTCCAACGCATTCCACAAAGTTTCCCGATTAGCATATTCCCTGGGTGCATGGTCTGGCAGACAAATTTCTGCCATGACCACGCCACGCTTTCTTGTAAAATCACTGGATTCCCCGTAATAGGTACTGTAGAGTTTTTCTCCTGAACGATAAGCAGCCTGGGCAATCACGGACTGTCCTCTGCTTCTCTTCACCTGTGTTAAATGAAAATGATAACTTGCCATCTCTTACTCCTTTCTGCGGGACTTCCAATATCCGGCTTCTTTTAAGTCTTCGATGGTACTTTGAAGCTCTGCCTCTCCTGCCTCTGCACGTTCCCTTCTTCCAACAACCATTTTTGCGATCTCATCACGAAGAACCGGATCCGAGAAAATCCTTTTTGCCAGAAGAAAGAACTCTGCTTTATCAAGCAGTTCCACATCTTTGCAGATACATTCAATCGCAGCTCCCCTTGTAATCAGGCGACTCACTCTCGCTTTTTTCGATTTATTCACCTTATATTCTGTAACATTCTGTAATCGCTGCATCTTATGTTCTAATTGCAGTTTCTTCAATTCTTCCGCTTCGATTTTCGATTCAATCCCTGCGATTTCATTTTGTGTACGTGTTACATATTCCTGAAAATTTTCTTTTTTTGCCATTATTAACTTCCTCCTGCTATTTCTCTTTTCATGTTTTTCTTTTATGGGTTAGGCATCTATGCCGGAAGGGATACCCCTTCACTGGATGCAATCCGAAAACTTCTTTTGGAATAGCTTCCAGAAAGAAGTACCCTTCCGGAGGACGCACATACTTGCTAAAGTATATAAGTGCGCTCTTCCGCTTAAGCTCCAGAGATCTGTCTACTCAAACGGCAACTCTGCGTCTTCCGGCACACTCATAAATCCATCTTTCTCATCCTTTGGATCCGTATCGGATGCTTTCTTGCTTTCAGCAAAAAAATGTTCTTCCACAACAACATTGCTGCTATATCTTTTCACTCCTTCGCTGTCCATATAACTCCCTGTGCGGATATTTCCGCTGATGACGATCTTGGTTCCTTTTTTCAGATAGCTTTCTGCAAATTCTGCATTCTTTCCGAACGTCACACAGGAAATAAAATCTGCTTTCCTTTCCCGGTCTTTTCCATATCTTCGGTCAACCGCTAACGTATATCTCGCCATTGCAGTTTTGTTATCATCCTGCAAATATTTAATCTCCGGAGCTTTTGTAAGCCGTCCCATTAAAATCACTTTGTTCATCGCATCTTCCTCCTTTTTTTGTTCTGATTTACTTGTTCCATATGAATCAGGCCTGGATTCAATCGAGAGCACGAAAACAATTTCTTTGCCACTGCATCAGACTTTCTTTTTTACGCCCTCATATAACGAAACGCTCAGAGGGTAAAATACAGTGGGCAAATGTAAAAAAATTTATTTTTTTGTTTTTGTCTCTCACATATACAAAAGAAGAACGGTGTTTTTACAGGGTGTTGGCGAATATTTTTTTATTTTTGCGCAAAAAAATAGCTATAAGACTCCATTTTTGAAATCTTATAGCTTTACTATTAATGACATTAAGTTGTATTTCTAATCATCAATTATTTCCCAATGTCCATTGGAACCACGACCAACAAATCGAACAATACCTATATCTTTGATGTGACGTTTTACAGTCTTGGAACTTATTCCTAACGTCATTGCCATTTTTTCTGTACTGATTTTATTATCCTTTTTTATCATATTCAATATTTGAATTTCCAACGGATTACTCTCTTTTTTCTGAGGGACATTCCGAGGGACATCCTGAGGGACATCCTGAGGGACATTGTAATTCAAATTTGGCATCACAACTGTAAACTGGTACCGATCTGATCTAAAAGACGGCTTTTTACTTTCATCATAGTTGATTTGAAATTCATAGCCGCCGATGATTTTTCCGAATCCACTACCTTTACGTTCCATATATCCCAGCCGATTAAATATATCTGCCAAAACCGGGTTTCTTCTCGTTGATGGAACTGTAAGTGGATCTCTGTCCTGAATAATGGAACCGTCCGGCATGCCTCCCGGCGAATAAATTTCCATACGATCATCGTAAATATCAATATGCACTTCACTACCATTCACAAGATAATCTCTATGGGCCAATGCATTAACCAATGCTTCATGATAACTACGTTCTACATATTCCGGCATTTCTTCTCTGGAATTAGCAGTCTTTCTCCACATTAATTTCGCATTTCTCTTAATAAAAGCTTCTCCATTATCAATTAATGACAATACACTTCCAGAATATTCCGCATCGTCAAATGCATCTATTGTACCACCACTTTTATTTAATCCATTCCACCGGGTACAAAATAATCTTGACCATCGAATAGGGCTTTCATCTGCAACCAAGGCTCCGGCATTTGTCAAATATCCTTGCTCATTCGCCAACCCAAATGATATAAGATCTTTCTCATCAAAACTATTTCCCGTCCATTTTTTATATCTTTCCCGAAGTTTGGAAAAAGCAAAATCTTCCACCTTATACGTAGAAATCTGTGAATCATAAGATGTATTTCTACCGCGCAATACCAGCCTTTTCAATTCCGTTGATGTCGCTTTCACACTCTCGTTTCCAACACGAACATATGCTTCCAGCACACCATCACCCGAATAATAGTACGGTGTCTCTTCACCTTTGAAAATATCCAGTATAATTAATACTTTTCCATCTTCGACCTGTTCAAATCGAAGACGAAATTCTGGAATTGGATCCATCCTTGTCTTAATGATTTCACTTATTTTCTCAGCATCACTATTCGGATTCTCAAGTCCTACAATTTCATCATTATCGGCTATTCCAAAGATTAATGCTCCACCAAATGTATTTGCAAAAGCACTTACGCTCTTACACCAACTCTTTGGTTTCTTCGCTTCCAAAGATAGCTTTTTGTCATATTCAGTTGCTTCACCGATTAATTGTTTTATATCCAAGCTTTCCACCAACTTTCTGCAATCAACGTGTTATTTCTTGCTTTCCATTCGTTCTCTAAGATCTGTTAGTTTTTCCCCCTGATAGCTAAAATATGCAGTTCCCTGTACCTGATAATCATATTCTAACAACTGCTGTGCTAATGCTGATAAAGATGTCGTAACTCCTTTATAAGCAATATGCCTGTCATCAATGACTTTCACAATCACCGATGCATCATTAATAAAAACCAATTCAGCATTCTGAGGAATGCCATATTTACTAAATCTGAATGGTCCGCGCCTACTTTCTTTTGCGACTTCTGCAGCTGTTTCCTCATCCAAAATTTCATGTCCCTCTGGTGCCATTTTCTTCAATCGTTCTTCAGTTCCACTGATTTTTGCAATGCTGTCCAGTAAGTCATAGGCATCTTCCGGGCTCATGGCATAAAATTCTCTTTTTCTCTCTTTTCCATCAAAATTTTCTATTGATCGTAAATCTGGATTCAATTTATCAATCAAATCATGTAAAACAAGATCTGTCAGATTTGATTCCACTTCATATACAGCATATGCACGAAATGCAAATGGAATAGTTTCACTTCGATTTAGTTGCTTCATTCTCTTTTCTAAATCTTTTGCATATCCTATTTTCACATAATCAGGGAATGATGGATTAGTCAGTATGTAAATTACTCCTTTGCTCATTGCAGACACACTCTCCCTACGTTTTATTAACAACAGATTTATAACATTTTATTCATTTCCATATGGTATTTTAGATTCTGCAACCATAGACAATGTATTCTGCTCATCAAGACTATACTTCACTGTCTTATGCTCTGGCTCAGTAAATGTAGACGACCCACCGATACCAAAATACTTTTCAAAGAAAGTCTTCAACTTGTCAATGACACCTTGTTTCTTCTTGGCTCTGCCACCACCGCCAAATCGTGAAATCGGTGGCATAAGTTTATCTATATCTGTTCCGGCTGTTTTTATTTCTCCGTCACGGAACGCATTTTCCATAAACTTCCGTGTATCTTCTGGCTTTAGCTTTTCTTCTGTGATAATCGCATTAAGGTCATGGTCACGCTGTTCCACCACAAACTCGTGCCATTCATTCATGACATCATCCACATCGTTGATTCCTGCAATAAAAGTTTCAATAAGTTGTTTCTTGCTACGCAGTTCCGGGCTGGCATCAATCGCCTTATTAATGGTAATCAGAACTTCCTTGTCTTCGCAATGGGTATCATGGTACTTCTTTACGAGCATGAGAATATAATCAATGTTGATTTCTATCTGCCGGATCAGTTCAATCTCAAATACTACATCATCCGTAATATCCGTACTTTCCTGACGCTTGCGTTTCCACTCATCACGCAAATCCTGATAACGTCCAAGGTAATCCTGTAAATCACGTTCGGAAATCAACTCATTCCCCTTGAACTCGTCAAAGGAAAGCAGCAGATTTCTCATACGGAGAATCGCACCAAACAAAGCAATAAAATCCTTCTGGTTCTGTTCTCCGACAATCTGTGGTTCTGACAGCGGAAACTTATTATTCAATTCTTCCATCATATCCACATATCCCGGCATTGGCTTACCATCCACAGATTCATATCCGTAATAATAATCCTTAAAGCTCTGCAGCAGAACAATACCTCCGGCATTCTTGTCTCCAAACAGAGAAATGGCACTATCCACACGCTTTTGCAGATTTCTGAAACATACAATATTTCCAAAAGTCTTAATTGAATTCAGAATACGGTTGGTACGGGAAAATGCCTGTATCAGCCCGTGCATTTTCAGGTTCTTGTCTACCCACAGCGTATTCATGGTTGTGGCATCAAAACCTGTCAGGAACATATTTACTACAATAAGAATATCTAATTCCTTGTTTTTCATGCGAAGCGACACATCTTTATAGTAATTCTGGAATTTATCACTTGAGGTATCGTAATTCGTATGGAACATTTTATTATAATCGTCAATAGCTTCTTCCAGAAATTCTCTGGACGGCTGATCAAGGGCAGAGGCATCCTCTGAATTTTCTTCATCCAGAATACCATCCGCTTCTTCCTCATTTGCACCATAACTGAAAATAGTTGCAACTCGCAGTTTTTTGGTCGGGTCTGCTGCCATCTGCTTCTTAAATTCCTGATAATACAGTTTTGCCATCGGAACGCTTGATACTGCAAAAATGGAATTAAAACCACTGATACGCTGTTTTTGCTTGATTTCCTCTACCTCATCCCGTTTAGCAGAAGCCACTTCTGCAATATTAGTCAGCGTATTATATATGTAAGTTTTATCCCCACGATAAGTCTTCTGGTCAAAATGTTCCAGTATGTACTGTGTTACAATTCGGATACGCTCAGGAGCCATCATAACCTTTTCACGGTTGATGTCCCAGACCATCTCATCTGTGATTTCTTCTTCCACATCCATCGTTTTAATATAATCCACCCGGAATGGAAGAACATTTTTATCATTAATAGCATCCACGATTGTATAACTGTGGAGCTGGTCTCCAAAGGTCTGACCTGTAGTAAAGAATTCTGGATTTTTTGCTCTGCTGGAATTAACAGAGAAAATCGGTGTTCCTGTAAATCCAAACAGATGATATTTCTTGAAATTCTTCACAATCGCAGTGTGCATATCTCCAAACTGACTGCGGTGGCACTCATCAAAAATAATAACGATATGTTTCGTATAAACTTCATGCCCCGGATTCTTTTTTATAAAGGTAGCCAGTTTCTGAATTGTAGTAATAATGATGTGTGCGTCCGGGTCTTCCAACTGCCTTTTTAATATAGTAGTCGAAGTATTGCTGTTAGCTGCCCCTTTTTCAAAACGGTCATATTCTTTCATGGTCTGGTAGTCCAGATCCTTACGGTCAACCACAAACAGCACCTTGTCAATATACGGCAGCTTCGATGCCAGTCTTGCCGTCTTGAACGAAGTCAGCGTCTTGCCGGAACCTGTGGTATGCCAGATGTAACCACCACCCTCGACACTGCCGTACTTCTTATAATTATTGGCAATTTCGATACGATTGAGAATCCTCTCCGTAGCCGTAATCTGGTACGGACGCATGACCATCAGCATATCCTCTGATGTAAAAATACAGTATTTCGTAAGGATATTCAGAATCGTATGCTTTGCGAAAAAAGTCTTTGTAAAATCAATCAGATCAGGAATCACACGGTTATTGGCATCTGCCCAGAAGCAGGTAAACTCAAAACTGTTACTGGTCTTGGTTTTACTTGCTCCCCGTTTCCCATGCTCCTTTTCCGCATTCCGTCTGGTGCTGTTAGAATAATACTTTGTATTTGTACCATTGGAAATGACAAAAATCTGAATATATTCATACAGTCCGCATCCCGCCCAGAAAGAATCCCTCTGGTAGCGGTTGATCTGATTGAATGCTTCACGGATAGCAACTCCTCTGCGTTTCAGCTCAATATGTACAAGAGGCAGACCGTTTACCAATACGGTAACATCATAGCGGTTGTCATGCTTCGCACCATTCTCTGTGCCAATCACATACTGATTGATGACCTGCAACCTATTGTTATGGATGTTCTTTTTATCTATGAGTGTAATATTCTTGGAAGAACCGTCATCACGAGTCAGAACTTGAACATTGTCCTCCTGTATCTTCCGGGTCTTTTCCACGATATGCTCATTGGGATTGGCAAGAGCATTTTTGAAGAAATCATCCCATTCTGTGTCGGAAAACTGATAGTTATTCAGTTCCTCTAATTTCTTACGGAGATTGGCAATCAGGTCTTTCTCCGTGTGAATAGGCAAATATTCATATCCCTGTTCACAGAGCAAACGGATAAACTCCTGTTCCAGTACTGCTTCGCTCTGGTAACTGTCAGAACGCTTCTTGACGGGCTCATATTCTGTGACAACGGTATTCTCCGATGTCTCTGCTACAATATTAAAGTACGACACATCCTCGCCTCCTTACTTTGGTAATTCTTTAAAGGATAACAGCTTATCCCTGTAATATTCATACTGCTTCTGACGTGCTTCGATTTCTGCCGGAAGTCCTGCGGACAGGTCATTGCAGAGAGTATCAAAGCGGTCGAGAATTTCTATTATTTGTTTTTGATGCTTAATACTCGGTACCATTATTTTAGCTTTACTTATATTATCATTGTACAGTCGTGCTATTGTTCCACCTGTTGACGCAATCCAAGGCTGTAATTGATAACAATAGTAAAGATATCGATTAAGTACAATACTTTCATCATTATCAATCCAAACGATATTAGAATCTTGATAATATGCATCCTCTCCATTATAAACAACTGTACGACCAATTGTCCCTGCTGCTGATATTAAAATATCGCCTTTCTTTGGATAAGAGTACTTTTTACGATATTCCTCAAACTTTTTTCTAGAAATGAATGCATCGGCTTCTTTTCCAAATGTTCCAATTTTATAAAAAGGTACATCACCTGTCGATGCTGTTTCTGCTTTCTTAATTCGTTTACACATAGACACCTTACCGATATCCGAAAGCTGAATTTGCCCCCACCCAAACACATACTGAATAAGTTTAATTGCACTTAACTCTGTCTGTCTGTCTGTCTGTCTGTCTGTCTGTCTGTCTGTCTGTCTGTCTGTC
>OLOX01001344.1_pt1 | contig 23487 bp, 20 predicted proteins | sample 1672091 | NCBI WGS metagenome assembly OLOX01 (sample SAMEA3136644, study PRJEB25190) | human gut metagenome | reverse complement strand
TGTCTCCGGGTATCTGAAAGATCTCCGTTGTTTTCGATCACATAATCCGTGTGTTCTCTGAAAACCTGATCGGATACCTGGTTTCGGATAATGCCAAGAGATTTCTCTCTGGAATAGCCGCGGCTTTCCATCAGGCGCTGGATCCGGATCTCTTCTTCTGTATACACATACCAGACTTCATCACAGAATTCTTGATAATTTTCTTCCAGAAAAAGAGCAGCCTCCACAACGCAGATTCCTCTTCCCGCTTCCTTCTGTTCTCCAAGAAGACGGAGGATTCTCTGTTTTACGGCCGGATGAATGATCCCGTTTAATTTCAAAAGCATATCCTTATCTGTGAATACTACATCAGAAATCCTTCTCCGGTCAATAGTTTTATCTTTTTTTATGATTTCTTTTCCAAACAATGCGATCACCGCATCGTAACATTCTTCTCCCGGTTCCATCAAAATATGGCCAAGCTGGTCTGCCTGAATCACATATGCCTGAAACTCTTCTTCCAGGATTCCAAGTACTGTACTTTTTCCGGCGCCTACTCCGCCGGTTACTCCGATCACTCTCATTTATTTCGCCTCATACCAGCTGTCGCCCTGATGCATATCCACGTCAAGTTCCACTGCAAGATCTGCGGCTCCCTTCATCTCTTCTTCCAGAATGCGGGAAACGATCTCGATTTCTTCCTTCTTTGTCTCGATCAAAAGCTCATCGTGTACCTGAAGCACCAGTCTTGAGTGCAGGCCTTCTTTTTTCATCCGTTCATAAACATGGTTCATGGCGATTTTGATGATGTCCGCCGCAGTACCCTGGATCGGGGAATTCATGGCCACACGTTCTCCGAAAGAACGCTGCATGAAATTGCTGGATTTCAGTTCCGGCACAGGTCTTCGTCTGCCAAACATGGTAGTCACATAACCATGTTCCCTGCCTTCTTTTACCAGGCCATCCAGAAATCCCTTGATCTTTGGATAAGTCTCAAAATATTTCTCGATATAGGCAGCCGCCTCTTTACGGGTGATGCTTAAGTCCTGACTGAGTCCGAAGGAGCTGATCCCATATACGATACCAAAGTTGACCGCCTTGGCGTTTCTTCGCTGCAGTGGTGTCACTTCGTCAAACGGAACGTGGAATACCTGAGATGCTGTCAGGCGGTGGATATCCTGTGCCTCTCTGTATGCCTGGATCAGTTTCTCGTCCCCGGACATATGCGCGAGTACTCGAAGTTCGATCTGCGAGTAGTCTGCATCCAGAAATACAAAACCATCTTCCGGCACAAAAACTTTGCGGATCAGCCGTCCGAGTTCCATTCTGACCGGAATGTTCTGAAGGTTCGGTTCCGTACTGCTGATACGTCCCGTCGCTGTGATCGTCTGGTTAAAGGTAGAATGGATCCTTCCATCCGGTTCGATCACGGCACTCAGTCCGTCTGCATAAGTGGATTTGAGTTTCGCAAGCTGGCGGTATTCCAGGATATTTTTGATGATTTCATGTTCCGGTGCAAGTTTCTCAAGGATATCTGCGGCTGTAGAATAACCTGTTTTTGTCTTCTTGCCGCCCGGGATCCCCATTTTTTCGAACAGGATCACACCGAGCTGTTTCGGGGAGTTGATGTTGAATTCTTCTCCTGCCTGCTCCCAGATCATTTTTTCCAGTTCCTGGATGCGGACGCTTAATTTTTCTCCGTAGCTCTTTAATTCTTCGCCCTTGACACGGATTCCCCACTCTTCCATGGAATTCAGGGTAAATACCAGCGGAAGCTCGATCTCTGTGTAGACTTTCCACATTTCCGTCTCGTGGAGGGCTTTTTCGATCGGTCCTCTGGACGCCAAAGCTGTATATGCCACATAGCAGGCGTAGGTCCCCAGTCCTTCGGAGGATTTTTCCCAGGCTTTTTGAATGCTGTCCTTGCCAAGAAGGTCCTCACGGGTCGGAAGGAGTTTCCCATCGAGATATTCCTTTGCCACGTCGTCGAAAGTGTAGGAAGATTTCAGCGGATTCAGAAGATATACACCGATTCCTGTATCAAACACATGGGAAGTTTCTGTAAGTTTCACATGTTTCAGAACGCTCTTGACATCCATGCAGCAGAGGACCGTCGTGTCGGCAAGTTCTTTTAATTTACCGCAGAGATAGTCGCCTGTCATAAGCCCCTGCGCCGGAATATGATAAACTTCCTCTTCCTCCAGTGCAATCCCGACTCCGTAAACGTCTTCCCTGTCACAGAGAAGTTCTACGCCGACATAAGGCTTCGCTGCTGCCTTCTGGAAAAGTGCCTCTGCCCCAGAAAGGTCTTCGCAGGTAAAAAAGTCATCTGTCATCGTCTGCTGTGACACACTTGCCGCATCAAAACGGCTCAAAAGGTTCTTGAATTCCAGACGTTTGCAAAGTTCGTAAGCTTCCGGCGTATAAAGATCCTGAAGCCTTGCCTCCTCGTAGGCAAATTCCAGCGGGCTGTCCGTGTTGATCGTTGCCAGAGTCTTGCTTAAGACTGCCAGATCGTAGTGCTCCCTGAGAGATTCCTTCGCCTTGTTTGGCTTCACTTCCTCGAGATGCTCGTGTGCATTCTCAATGGAGCCATACTGTACGATCAGTTTGGTCGCTGTTTTCTCTCCGACACCCGGGATCCCCGGGATATTGTCGGCGGAGTCTCCCATCAGGGCCTTGAGCTCAATGATCTGCGGCGGTGTTACCTGATATTTCTCCAGAACCTGCTCTGCATGGAAATTCTCGATCGTTGTCTTTCCCCGGGATGTCTTTGGCAGACGGATCATAATCTTGTCTGTCGCAAGCTGGAGAAGGTCACGGTCTCCGGAAAGGATTGTGACATCCATCCCCTGTTTCTCACTTCGGAACGCCAGTGTGCCAAGAAGGTCATCTGCCTCATATCCTGCCATGGATACGGTCTTGACTCCCATGGACGTGAGTACTTCCCGGATCAGAGGTACCTGCTCACGCAGTTCTGACGGCATCGGCTTTCTCGTGCCTTTATATGCCTCGTACATCTTATGGCGGAACGTCGGCTCATGAAGGTCAAACGCAACAGTCAGATAATCTGGTTTTTCCTCCTCAAGAATGCGGAAAAGGATATTCAAAAATCCATAAACCGCGCCTGTATGTTTCCCCTCTGAATTGGTCAGATCCGGAAGCCCATAAAAAGCGCGGTTCAGTATGCTGTGTCCATCTATCAATAATATTTTTTCACTCAAGTTCCTGTCCTCCTGTTACATTTTGGCTCACATACGATGCTCTGTTTGTACTGTTCACAGTACTTCTATTTCCCTAATATAGCAAAATCACGAATACGCACAAGGCCACAGCGGCTGCCACGCAGATAAGCCCCACAGTAAAACGGATTCCTCTTGTCTGATGAATGAAACGTCTGGATCTCCGGATCTCCTGCTCCAGAAGTTCCTTAAAGTCAAGGACTGTCCCGTCCTCCTTCTCATCAAGCTGCTGCATTGCCTCATGTACGATAAAATAAGTCTCCAGTTCATCATAGCAGGAGGGACAGGTCTCTATATGATCCAGAAATTCCTCCAGTTCATTCACAGACAGACTGTGATCGATAAAACGTGTGACCATACTCTCTGCTGTTCTGCAATCCATTCCCGACACCGACTGCACCTCCCTTATTTCTGTCTGGCTGCCCATTCCGACCGGGCAGTATTCATTCTTCTTCGTAGTATAGCATAAAAAAAGACAGTTCTCAACGAATTTCGCCGGAACTGTCTTCTGTTCTTCTGCCGCACGCTCAAAATAGCGGTGTCTTTTATTCTTTTGTAAGGCTTACACCCGGGATCTCTGACGGACCCTCAAGGATCTTCATGAATTCTTCGCCGGTGATCGTCTCATGCTCATAGAGATACTTCGCCAGCTCATGAAGCTTGCCGATGTTATCCTGGAGGATCTTGAGTGCCTTCTCATGCTGGGTGCGGACAAGATCGACAACCTTCTTGTCCAGAAGTGTCTGTGTCTCAAAGGAGCATGCAAGGCTGGAATCGCCGCCAAGGTATTGGTTGCTGACTGTTTCCATCGCAACCATATCAAAATCATCACTCATACCATAGCGTGAGATCATCGCTCTTGCAATCTTGGTCGCCTGCTCGATATCGTTGGATGCTCCGGTCGTAATGGAGTGGAAGATCAGTTCCTCCGCCGCACGTCCACCGGTGAACGTAGCGATCTTGTTTTCCAGTTCTTCTTTGGTCATGAGGTAGTGTTCCTGTTCATCAACCTGCATGGTGTATCCAAGCGCACCGGAAGTACGAGGGATGATCGTGATCTTGTGGACCGGTGCGGACTCTGTCTGCTTCGCAGCGACCAGTGCATGTCCGATCTCGTGGTAGGACACGATCAGTTTCTCCTTGTTGGAAAGCACACGGTTCTTCTTCTGATATCCGGCAATGACAACCTCGATACTCTCCTCGAAGTCTGCCTGTGTTGCGAACTTACGTCCGTCACGGACAGCACGGAGAGCAGCTTCATTGACGATGTTGGCAAGTTCTGCACCAGAAGCACCCGCTGCTGCCTTGGCGATCTCGTCGAATCTGACGGTGTCTGCGATCTTGATCTTCTTCGCATGGACTTTGAGGATCTCTTCACGTCCCTGAATATCAGGAAGCTCTACCGGGATCCTTCGGTCAAAACGTCCCGGACGGAGAAGTGCCGGATCCAGGGAATCCGGACGGTTGGTTGCGGCAAGGATCACAACACCCTTGGAGCCGTCAAAACCATCCATTTCTGTCAGAAGCTGGTTCAGTGTCTGCTCACGCTCATCGTTACCACCTGTGAATCCGGCACCGTCGCGCTTCTTACCAATGGTATCGATCTCATCGATGAAGACAATACAAGGTGCTTTCTCATTCGCCTGTTTAAAAAGGTCACGGACCTTGGCAGCACCCATACCTACAAACATCTCTACAAACTCAGAACCTGAGATAGAGAAAAACGGTACTTCCGCTTCACCCGCAACAGCCTTGGCAAGAAGCGTCTTACCTGTTCCTGGAGGGCCTACAAGAAGGGCACCTTTCGGCATGGAAGCTCCAATCTCGGTGTATTTGTGCGGATTGTGGAGATAATCAACGATCTCTGTCAGAAGTTCCTTCGCCTCGTCCTCTCCTGCCACATCAGAAAACTTGATCCCTGTGGATGATTTGACGTAGACTTTGGCATTGCTCTTTCCAAATGACATCGCTCCTCCAGGACCGCCGCCCATGGATGCCATCATCTTCTTGCTGAGCCAGCGTCCGATAAAGATAAAGATCACGATCGGCACTACATAGCTCAAAAGAAGTGTCATAAAGATAGACGGGCTCTCAGGAAGCACTTCGTCCATAGTCACATCTGCATCCAGCAGACGGTTTACAAGATCCGGGTCGTCCATCTTGACGGTCTTGCAGAGAACGGCATCGCCCGAATCCTCGGAGCCGATCTCATAGTAAATATAATTTTCTTCTACTGTGGCCTTGGTGACTTCACCCTTCTCCACGCTCTGTATGAAAGTAGAATAATCTGTCTTCTGCACGCTTCGTTCCTGCACTGCCGGAACTACGAGCATGTTCAGAAGAATGATAATGATACCGGCAATGATGTAATAGACATACATTGGTATCTTTTCTGGTTTCTTGTTACCAAATTTCATTTATCTTCTGTCCTCCATCTCTTCGAAATCATTCGGTATATTCAGCATTCCCGTATTCTTTCGAAATCATTTATGTCATGTACCATACCATTTTTTTCATGGTTATTCAATGTTCATTGTATGAATTTTTATAAACTTTTCATAAAGCGTTTTTCGACTGGAAGTTATTTAAGGGCAGAAAAAAAGCTCCCTGAACCATTCAGAGAGCTTCTGTAAGTGCCGCTGGCCGGACTCGAACCGGCACGGTTTCCCGCTTGATTTTGAGTCAAGTGCGTCTGCCAATTCCGCCACAGCGGCACAAGAACCGAAAATTATATTATCATAATTTCCGGTTCCCTGCAAGTGTTTTTTGGAATTATCTGTAATAATAACAAAAATTATTTGTAAAGTTTATCTTCGTCCTCAAGAAGTTTCTCATAGATCGGGAAGCTGTCGAAAGTTGCAAAATAATCCTTCGGTGTCTCTGCTCTTCGGATCATCTCGAAGCTTCTATCCTCATGGAGAAGGATCTCTGCGGATTTGAGTTTACCATTGTAATTGTAACCCATTGCAAATCCGTGTGCTCCTGTATCGTGGATCACAAGCAGGTCGCCCATCTCGATTTCCGGAAGGTAACGGTCGATCGCAAATTTGTCGTTGTTCTCGCAGAGAGATCCTGTGATGTCGTAGAGATGATCGCATGGTTTGTCCTCTTTGCCCATAACGGTGATATGATGGTATGCACCATACATAGCCGGACGCATCAGGTTTACTGCGCAGGCATCTACACCGACATATTCTTTGTGGGTGTGTTTCTCATGGATGGCTTTTGTTACCAGGCAGCCATACGGTCCCATCATGAAACGTCCAAGTTCTGTGTAGATCGCAATGTCATCCATTCCAGCCGGAACAAGAACTTCCTCATATACCTTGCGGACACCTTCACCGATCACTCGGATATCATTCGGAGTCTGATCTGGTCTGTACGGGATTCCGATTCCACCGGAAAGATTGATAAACTTGATGTCTGCTCCTGTCTCTTCGTGAAGTTTTACTGCCAGTTCGAACATTACTTTTGCAAGCATCGGATAATACTCATTTGTTACGGTATTGCTGGCAAGGAATGCATGGATACCGAAATTCTTGGCTCCTTTGGATTTGAGGATACGGAAAGCGTCAAAGATCTGCTCTGTTGTCATTCCGTATTTTGCATCTCCAGGGTTGTCCATGATATCATTGCTGATCTTGAACACACCGCCCGGATTGTAACGGCAGCTGATCGTCTCCGGGATCTTGCCTACGGCACGCTCTACTGCTTCGATATGTGTGATATCATCCAGGTTGATGATTCCGCCGATCTCATCTGCATAACGGAATTCTGCCTCCGGAGTATCGTTGGAAGAGAACATGATATCACCTTTTTTGCATCCGATCGCCTTGGAAAGCATCAGCTCTGTCATGGAAGAGCAGTCGCATCCACAGCCGTACTCCTGAAGGATCTGGATCAGATACGGGTTCGGAGTTGCCTTTACAGCAAAAAATTCTTTGAAGCCTTTGTTCCATGCGAATGCTTCTTTTAATGCTTTTGCATTCTCACGGATTCCTTTTTCATCGTAGAGATGAAATGGTGTCGGATACTGTGCTGTGATCTCTTTCAGCTTGTCTAATGTTACAAACGGCTCTTTTTTCATAATGTATATCTCCTCGTTTTTATTATTACCTGTTATTTCACATGCTGATGTGTAAACAGATGATCCTGACAATACTCATAATTTCCATTGCATTTGGAACAAAATCTGAATTCCAGGTTCGGATCATCCTTCTCTGTTCTGCCGCAGATCGCGCATTTGTGCTTGGTGATACCGCCTGTTGCCGGATTGACCCTGCTCTGTGCGACTGCTTTCTTGAACTCTCTTCTTCTGTGAACTTCTTTAGGATTATAGCGATGCATGTTTCTTGTGCTGAAGAAGAACAGCACGAAGTTCAGAAGAGAGGCAATGATCGGAACCACATATACCCAGAGTCCCATCCTCAGATAAGTAATCATATCATAAAGAACCATTACGCCATAGACGATCGCCATCCATTTCATCTTGATCGGGATCACAAACCACAGAAGGATCTGCATATCCGGGCATGACATCGCATAAGCAAGAAATACAGAAAGGCTGACGTAATATGTCGTAAACACTCCGCCGCCAATCATGTAGCTCACTCCACCGATCGTAACATAACCACCTGTTATAAAATAAGTCAGAAAAGCGGCGATCAGCACAAAGAACAGTCCGAAAAAAATATACAGGGTATATCGAAAAGCACCCCAGGTACGTTCCAGAGAAGTTCCAATCGGATAATAGAAAAACAGGATAGAGATCACAAACAGCAGGAAATTTCCTGTGCTTGGCGGGTAGATCACCCAGGTCACAAGTCTCCAAACCTGTCCGTGAAGGATCTTTGCCACATCAAGGCTCATCATATCCATCAGATTCGGATTCAGGTAAGTCAGAAAATACCCCACCACATAACAGATGATCACATACATCGTCAGGTTCTCAATCCCGAATCGTCCAAACTTACGTTCCAGTTTATCAATCCAATTCATAAAATCACTTTTTCTCCTTTTCAGTCATTATACTGTTTGGAAAGATGAATCCCCCTGCTAGAAATGTTAGAAATATTTCTTTTTTGACAGGAAGATCGCCGCCACAATACTTGCCACGATCGAAAGCAGTATGACGATCAGGAATCCCCACTGTGTGCTGGAAAACGGCATACCTGAGGGATTCAGGTTCATTCCATAAGCGCTGAACACGATCGTCGGGATACTCATAACGATCGTGATCACAGACAGGATCTTCATGACGTCATTCAGGTTGTTGGAAATAACTGACGCAAACGCATCCATCATGTTGGCAAGGATACCACTGTAGATATTCGCCATCTCGATCGCCTGCGTGTTCTCGATGATAACATCCTCAAGAAGTTCGGTGTCCTCCGGATACTTCTTGATGCTCTCGATCTTGATCAGTTTCTCCAGGACGGCCTCGTTGGAACGAAGAGATGTCGTAAAGTACACCAGTGATTTCTCCAGTTCCAGAAGCTCGATCAGCTCCTGATTTCGCGGTGAAAAGTGAAGTTTCTCCTCCACCTGTTCACTCTTCTTGTCAATAATACGCAGATAGCGCAGGTACATACTTGCATTTCTGTACAAGATCTGCAGGATAAAACGTGTCTTCATATAAGTAAAGAAATTGCGGACACGCCCTTCCATAAATCTCGTCAGTACCTGTGTGTCTTCCAGGCAGATCGTAAAGATCATTTTGTCTGTGACAATGATACCAAGCGGAATAGTACCATACCAGTCCTTATCATTACGCTCCTCGATCATTGGGACATCTACCAGGATCAGAGTATAGGTATCCTCAACCTCGATACGGGAACGCTCTTCCTCATCCAAAGGAGCTCGCAGGTCGTCGACCTCAATCTGGAACTGTTCTGAAATTTCAAAAATCTCGGTTGCCGTAGGATTCGTCAAAGCGATCCAGCAGCCATCCTGCGGTTCCTGAATCTCATGAATCGCCCCATCTGATGTCCGAAACATTCTAACCACAATTCCACTCCCCTTCCACTCTTATTTGTCTAAAACCCGTAGGTCTCAAATACAAACTTCATTATAAGTTGTACATTGTTCTTTGTCAATTCCAAGAGTTTTGGATTTACACAAAATTAACAGAAGCGCCGAAAACCTTGTCTATCCCGTTGTTTTTCATAGGTTAACGTGTTAAAATATAGATATCTGTATGGTTTTTACCATGTCGGACAGTATATTTCAGGAAGGAATCATATATTTATGAATAAATCAAGTTTTGGGAATCATTTTACCGTTACCACCTGGGGAGAATCCCATGGCAAGGCTCTCGGGGCTGTCGTAGACGGCTGCCCTGCCGGTCTTTCTCTCAATGAAGAAGATATCCAGAAATTCCTTGACCGCCGTAAGCCTGGTCAGAGCCGCTACACCACCACACGTAAGGAAGGCGATCTTGTAGAGATCCTCTCTGGTGTCTTTGAGGGAAAAACAACCGGAACTCCGATCTCACTCATAGTCAGAAACACCGACCAGCGTTCCAGGGATTACGGCAACATCGCTTACACCTATCGTCCGGGACATGCCGATTTTACGTTTGATGCCAAATATGGTTTCCGTGATTACCGCGGAGGCGGCCGTTCTTCAGGACGTGAGACGATCGGCCGTGTGGCAGCAGGGGCGATCGCAGCAAAGATTCTTGAAACTCTCGGGATCTCTTTCTACACCTACACCAAATCTATTGGACCTGTAAAGATCGAAAGTTTTGATGCAGAAGAGATCAGCAAAAACGCTTTCTATATGCCGGACGCCAAGGCAGCCGAGGCAGCAGGGGCTTATCTAGAAGAATGCATGAAGAATCAGGACAGCGCAGGCGGTATCATCGAATGCCGAATCAAAAACGTTCCTGCCGGTCTCGGAAATCCGGTCTTTGAAAAGCTGGACGCCGTTCTTGCCGAGGCAGTCATGTCGATCGGTGCGGTCAAAGCGGTGGAGATTGGCGATGGAATCCAGGTTTCTGCGATGAAAGGCTCCGAGGACAACGATGGTTTCCATATGGAAAACGGACAGATCACCAAGAATTCCAATCACGCCGGCGGCATTATGGGTGGAATGAGTGACGGAAGCGAAATCATCCTCCGCGCTGCGATCAAACCAACCCCGTCCATCAGCCAGCCACAGAATACCGTCACAGACAGCGGAGAAGAAACTTCTCTTGAGATCCACGGCCGTCATGACCCTGTTATTGTGCCAAGAGCCGTTGTCGTTGTAGAATCCATGTGCGCCCTTGCGATCGTTGATGCGCTTTTTTCCAATATGACCTCTCAGATGAACCGCATCAAGGAATTTTACCAGAAATAAAGAAGTTACAGATTTCATTTCTTAATCAGCGGACGTGCCACTGGCACCTCCTCGATATGCAATGCAACAAACAGAAGCCCCTGTGTTCCATGGCGGATCACAGGGGCTTCTGCTATAAGATTATTGTTCTTCGTCTTCGTCGGTATGTACATCCTCTGCTACCTCATCCGGCACCGGCCAGATATGGATGCAATTTGGAGTCTCGATATGATGGGGTTTATCGTTCATAACGATGATATTTTTGTCATAATCTACTGTGAATGTAGTGATGGAGTTGCTTGCATGGTTCGCAAGTGCAATGTGCTTGTTGTCCGGGAAGATTACCAGATCCTTCGGATAATCGCCGCTGATCGGAAGGTTAAACTTCTTCTCAAGGAGTCCTGTCTCTGCATCAATCTCATACATGGAAACCGAATTCTCTCCGGCAGTTGTACAGAACAGATGCCTGCCGTCCGGTGCAAGTGCAAGTCCGGATGCCGCATTGTGAATCGCATCCTCGTCATTCGGCTTTCTGAGTGTGCTGACACTCTGGAGCAGTTCAAACTCAGGAGTACTGCCGCTTCCGTCATAGCTGTAAACCTTGATCTCATTGCTCAGTTCAAACAGGATATATGCAAATCTGCCGTCTGCACTGAAACGGATGATCCTAGGACCGCTCTCTCTCGGGCAGCGGAGGATGTCGACCAGTTCCAGCTTATGCTGTCTCTTGTTGATGCGGTAGATCTTGACCTGATCGATGCCGTTGTCAACTGCACACAGGTATTTGTTGTCCGGTGTAGGACGTACACAGTTTACATGTGGACGGAAGTTACGCTCTGCAACGCTTCCAAGTCCCTTGTGATAAACACCATCCATGATACGTCCGAGACTTCCGTCGCGGCGTGTATGTACAACGGTCACCTTGCCGTCATGGTATCCTGCCACATACAGATATTTGCCGTCCACATCTGTTGCCAGGAAACATCCTCTCATTCCGTCGATGCTGACTCTGTTGATACGGATCAGGTCACCGTTCTCGTCACGTTTGAACACTGCCACACCTTCGTCCTCGATAGAATACAAAAACTTGCCATTCTTGGAAATCGCCGTATGAGATGCATTGCTGACCTGTACTTCGCTCCGTTCTTTCAGAGTACCTTTCTCAACATCTACATCGTAAACCTGAATACCTTTACTGTTGCCGTGGGTATATGTTCCCACATAGGCTACATATTTCTTATTCCCCATGATATTGCCTCCTAAAATCGCGCGTTGTCGTTGTCCACGCAGAGACAGTGCTCTGCATGAACTTAAGTGGTTACTGTTCACTCCAGCAACCTCAGGTGTCCTTATTATATCACAATCCAATTCCAAGAACAAGTTAGCATTCAGGAGGAAATGTATTTTATCTCATACTTAATGTACTTTATTTTCCACTCAGTGTTTTTTTCTGTAATACAGAATGCCGACGGTCCCGCCTGCTGCCAGGATCAAAAGCACCCAGAATACCCAGAGCGCCGTGTCATCTCCTGTTTTTACAGTTTTCACACTTGAAGAGCTGCTTTTTACGGAAGGATTCTTTCCGGAAGAAGCCGATGTTGTTGTGGATGTTGCAGATGGCGATGGTGTAACAGATATCGCCGGTGTGGGCGTGATCTTTTGGCTCTCCTCTCCTTTTGTCTTTGTGTGGATATCATAAAGGATCTCCCCATTTTCTTCCATTGGGACACAGACAAGGAACGGCGCGATCGCCCCGTACGTTTTTTGCCCGTTTTTCTGGCGGATGAGATAAATCCCTTCATCGAGATCTTCAAAAACAAGTTTTCCATCTGCGTCCGTCACCCTCTTTTCTGCCGAAAGTTTCTTCGCCGTCACCCAGGAAGAAAGTTTTTCTGCCGCTTTTTTGTAATCCGCGGATTTTGACAGATTCCAGGGAGTTACCTTACAGCCTTCAAACGCCTCTGTCAGATGCCAGCCATTCTCCTTCTGCTCTGCCACATAAAAACATTCCAGTGCAGTGCCTTCCCGATCTGTCCCGATCTCATTCAGCTGAACCGTGATGCTTCCCTTTCTCCCTGCCGCATCCACGAAAACAGCCACAAGAACTACAAACATCAGGATCACAGCAAGGAGAAAAACGCCTGCTGTCTTTTTATTTTTTCTTTTCACCCTTTTTCCTCCTTCCTTTTTGATGGCTTAAGGAGCCAGAATCCTGCTGCTCCCAGAAACAGTATGGAAAGTACAAAAACTCTTTTGCCCCAGATCAGAAATCCGGATTCTTTTGCCTGTTCTGCACGTTTCTGTGCTTCCCGGTATGGGATCCTCTTTCCTCTTACAAGAAGCCTGTGTGAGTTGATCCCATAGGGAGTACAGGTCACCAGTGTCACCTGATCCTTTCCCTCCTCGATCCGCAGAAGATCTGTACGGTCCGGTGTCACGGTAACGATCTGGTCCACCTGATACGCCAGCTTCTCCCCCGGAACATTCAGGAAAAAAAGATCTCCCGTCTTCATCTGATCCAGATCTGTAAAAAACATCCTGGTCGCGATCCCTGTATGCGCCGCGATCACAGCGTGTGTCCCCGCTCCCCCGACAGGAAGAGAAGAACCAAACAGATGTCCCGCCCCCTGTTCCAGAACATGCTCCGAAGTTCCATGAAAAACCGGCAGAAAGACCTCGATCGACGGAATTTCCAGATAACACAGGATCCCGTCTCCGGAAACATCCAGAAGTTTCTGATATTCTCTGTATGCAGAAGTTTCTTCTTCGCCGCCTCCAAAGCTGTCACCCGGAAGTACTCCGCCTGAGCGAAGTTTTGAATTATAGTTTCTGGCTTCACCCAAAAGTTTTTGTTTCCCGGTGTCCGACAATTTCTCTGCCTTTTTTTCATATTCATAGATGACTTTGCTCTGGTTTCTCTGATTTATCCACTGACTGACAAACGGATAGTTCAAAAATCCCATTCCCGCCAGAAGAAACAGGAAAAAAATCAGTTTCTGTCTTTTCACATCTTCCTCCTTCTGTACAGAAACAGCCCTGTCAGAAAGACCATCAGAAATGCCATGCCGATCAGGATCGAGATCACATACTGATGCATCCACGGACTTGCTGTCTGCTTTTTCCTGGCTGCTTTCTGCGGGTTCTTCTGTTCTGTGACACGATGTCCTCTTACCAGGAGCCGGTGGCTGTTGACGCCATAGGGGGTACAAGTTACCAGCGTTACCAGATCTTTTTCCGGAATGATCCGAAGAAGTGACGTATCCTCAGGCCTGACTACCCGGATCTGATTCACCTCATAGGCAAGACGCCGGTCCAGAACCTGTATATAAAAAAGATCTCCTTTTTTCAGAAGGACCAGATCTGTAAACAGTTTCTTGTCAGAAAGCCCTGTATGGGCAGAAAGAACACAGTGTGTATCCTTCCCCCCTACAGGCAGAGAAGTGTTCTCAAGATGCCCAACACCCTTTTGCAGCACCTCCTGTGAAGTGCCGTGGTACACGGGCAGAAATACATTGATCTCCGGAATCTCTATATAGCCCATGATCCCGTCATTTTCCGGATCCATAAGATGTTCATACTGCTTTTCTTCTGTTCCATCCACAGCAAGTTCCGGGTCAAAAGGATCTGTCAGAACGGCTTCTCTGTTTTTCAGTTTTACATTATATTCTTCTGCTTCTTTCAGCATTTGATGGATCTGTGTTGTATCCATTTTGTCGGTTTCTTTCTGATATTCGTAGATGACTTCCTCCTGCCTGTGCTCATAAAGAGAATTGCTGACAAAAGGATATGCCATCAGAAGTATCCCTGTTCCGATCAGAAATCCTGTGATCAGAAGCGGGCGTTTTTTCCTGGTCTTCATTTATTTTGCACGGTTTTTGCGGATGCTCATAGAATAATGACCGCATCCTGCTGCCACGGCAAATGCACCTGCCAGAACGAAGAACCAGATACCGCTGCCGCCGGTGGACGGAAGTTCAAAGCCCTTGGTGTTATTGATCGTTACTTTGAAGATACCATCTGTGTTGCTATCCTGGCTGATCGTTCCAATATACTGGTTATTACTTCCTACATAGGTGTTCTCATCCCTGTTTGCTTTGATCTCGATCTTGACTGGTGCTTTGAGGATGTTATAACCGGAAACAGTGCTGAGCTCTTCGAGGAAGTAGGTCCCCTTTTCCAGCCCTTTGATATTCAGTGCACCGCCTGCTGCCGGATGCATTTTGGCGTTGTCTGTTACACTGTTCTTCGTTACAGAAGTCACATGATAAACACCATCCGTTGTTTTTTCCATTTCATAGTAAGTCTTGTCAGATGCATCTGCTGTTCCACTCTTTGTAGAATAAAGCACGAAAGTAATCTGTTCTTTATTCGCATCTGTTATTGTTGTTGCACTTCCTCCCAGTTGTTTATTTGCGTCAATTCCAAAGGTATACTCTGTGACTTTATCCCATTCTGTTTCCATGTCTGCACTGCTGCCGATTTTATAACGAAGCTGCACTTCGTTCGGGTTTCCTGCTGGGCTGCCAGCCTGATCATTCGGACCAATCTCGGCATATTCATTTACGACTGCAGTGTAATAGAAATAGATTTCCTTTGTCTTACTTTCCTTTTCGTCTGCTGCCCATTTACTGATCTTTGTAAGTCCGCTGTCTGTCAAAGTGACTGTGATCGTCTTGCCGCCTGCATATTCTGGTTCATTACCTTCATAGTCCGTTATCGTTGTTGTATAGTCTTCTGCAGCCAGTGTATAATCTGCATTGACATTTGTTGTGCGAACAACCATGTCTTTTAACTGAACGGTTCCATTTACTGTTGCCGTTTCAGGTGTCAGACCTTTGCTCAGGTTATCCACAAGAACATATTTGTTAAACTTCTGTTGATTTCCGTTGTCTACCTCTGGAATCGTCGGAACAGTTCCTTTCAGACGGAAATGAACAATGTCCCCGATGGAAGTGGTGTCTGTGTCATCGACAGTTTCATCTCCGGTCGTGAGAGTTTCCTTGTCTGTTACGATCTTCTTCTCTACCTCAGCCTCATCAGAACTGTTTTTGATCCGGGCGTTTACATTTTCGTTCCAGTAGGTAACACCGTTTTCTGTTACCGATGTCGGCAGCGCTACGAGGAATGGGCTCTGGGTGTTAGTCAGTGATGCTGGCTTACCGCCTATCGTTGCATGCGATACGTCCCATTCTATCAGGACATACAAACCATATTCTACATTCTGGATTTCGGCTATGCCTCCGTTTGTTGTTGTTACATCTTTAAAACTACTGATATAATTTGCCAAAGAATCCTCTGCATCCTGTACATTCATCTTCTGATCTCCGTACCGTCAATACGATACTGCGGCAGTCCGGAAACTGTGATGTCTATGGAAGTGACTTCACTGTCAGTATTCCCCTTCACCTGCGCATTCTGTGTCTGCTCCAGCGAACTGGAAATGTTATTCGTATCCTGGTTCTTTTTCTGATACTGAAGATACAGTTCTTTTCCCACTGCATCTGTCAGATCACTTTTACAGCTTATACCTCCGTTGCGGATCACCACATGTGCGGTAAAATCCATCTTTTTGATATAATACCATCCAAGCCCGATGTTTTTGTTGGAGGTATATTCCTCTCTCACTTTCTCGTCCGAAACATTCAGAAACTGATAATTCTGCGCCAGACTGTCTGACTTCGGATAATCCTGATCTGTCTCTGGATCTGGTGGAAGAAGCGTGATCGTCTGGATTGTCGCATTGAATGGTTTACCATCACTTCCTGTGATGGAAAGACTTCCTTTCAGTGAACCTTGTGCAAAATGCATCACATAATGTCCGGTTCCCTCAAGATCTTCCATCGTGATCCCGCCCTGACCATTCACCAGAAGATCACTGACCTTCATGATACGTGTTTTCTGTGTCTTGTCAGAATCCTGATATGTCACCTCCACCTTGCCGTACTGGTAAAACCACGCTGCATACTCGTCTGCACTCAGACGTCCCGCCTGTACGCCTTCATTGTTGTCCTGCCAGTAAATGTCCTGGCTGATCTCGTTTGGATAAACCGGATTGTCTGCAGCTTCTGCCGCAAAAATATCCTGCGTTTCTTCCGAGAGGAACAATTCCTCCGATACCGCATCTGAAGATTCTTCCTGAACAGTTTCTGCACTGTCCTGCAGATCATCTTCGACTGCGACTTCTGTATCCTGCGAATTTTCCTCTGTGCTGCTATCCGAAAAATCTTCCTCCGAAATCTCTGTTCCTTCTGGATCACCCGGACTGTTATCGGATGATACCTCCTCTTCTGTCGTCAAAGAATCTGTTTCTTCTATGCCTGCAGATGATATCTCTCCCTGATCTTCCACCCCATCAGAAAACGAAACAAGTTCCGCCCCATAAACCGCAATCTGGTTGATGCAGAAGATCAGGCAGATTATCATAGCAAGTATCTTTGTGATCCTTTTTTTACCGTTCAACGCCACCTCTCCTTCCTTTGCTGTTTGCTTTTCAAAGAACTGCCGAAAAACTCATCAGGCATTTTCAAAAAATGTTCAAGTACTCTGAAGAAGCGGTCACGCATCTCTTTTTCTTCTGTAGTGTTATCATAGCAGATTTTATTCACTTCTTGTTTTTTGATTCTGCGCACTGTGCCTTGTTTCTGCGCAGACCACGATATGCATATAAAAAAACTCCGCAGACCATTTTCATTAAACAGTCTGTGGAGTTTTTCTTTATGCTTTCGTTCTTTGTGTGAGATAATGCAGATACCTGCTCTGTACCGTGATCAGGCGGCTCTGTGCTACCGGGATCTTCTTTCCGTCTGCCATCAGGATATGGTCTGTCCCCAGTTCGGAAATGTACCGGAGCTGGACAAAAAAAGACTTGTGCGGCTGCATAAAGGCCTGTGCTTTTGCAATTTCCCCGACTGCACTCTCGAAACTTCCCGCCCGCCGGACACTGATGATCTTCTGCCGGTTGTACAGCGTGTAAGTGATACGCCGCAGGGAATTCTCTGCATACATGATATCTTCCACAAAAATACGTCGGACCGAATCTGTCCCATAGATCAGTAATGGATGCTTCTTCTGCTCTGTCTGTGCCTCAAAAGCACTCTTAAGGGCAGGCATATCCATAATGCAAAAGTTATACTTATCCGGCTGTGTTTCCATGATATTCTGAAGTTCTTCTACACTTTCCACCTGGCAGATCTCTGCATCTGCTGTGGTATTTCGTTTTATCCATTTCTGTATGGTCCTGCTGGTTTCGTTCTTATCGTTCATCTGACTGCTGCATACTGCGATCCGAAACATAAGTGCCCTCCCAAAAATAAATAAAATGAATTCCTGCGGACAGATCCTATTCCTTATTCAGTTTTTATTTTGCAAAAAAGGCTCTGACTTTGTCCAGAGTTTCCTCGATCACTGCATCACTGTGTGCTGTAGAAAGGAACATTGCCTCGAACTGTGACGGTGCAAGGTGGATTCCATTCTTCAGCATGTGCAGGAAATACTCTGCGAATTTCTTAGTGTCGGAAGCTTTTGCAGAAGTGTAATCCTTTACTTCCTCTGTCGCAAAGAAGATGCTTCCCAGAGAAGAAACATGATTTACCTGATACGGACTTCCTGTTTCCTTGAGGATTTCTTCCATGGTTCCATATAATTTCGCACCTTTGGCTTCCAGATCCTTGTAAACTTCCTGATGTTCATAGAGGTATTTGAGCTGTGTCAGGCCTGCTGCCATGGCGATCGGGTTTCCACTTAAAGTACCTGCCTGGTAAACCGGACCTGCCGGGGAAACCATCTGCATGATCTCTTTTCTTCCACCGTAAGCACCGACCGGCATTCCTGCGCCGATGATCTTACCGTAAGTAACCATATCTGGTTTTACGCCAAAATATTCTGCTGCACCGCCAAATGCAAGACGGAATCCTGTGATGACCTCATCAAAGATAAGAAGCGTTCCATACTGGTCGCACAGAGTACGAAGTCCCTCAAGGAATCCTTTCTTCGGCGGGACAACACCCATGTTTGCTCCAACCGCCTCTACGATCACAGCTGCAACCTGATCCGGAGCCTCCTCGAGAAGTGCTCTGACGCTGTCCAGATCATTGTAGACTGCTGTCATGGTATCCTGGGTGCATCCCTTCGGAACACCAGCGCTGTCCGGAACTCCACTGGTCATCACGCCGGAACCTGCACTTACAAGAAGTGCATCACTGTGTCCGTGATAGCATCCTGCAAATTTGATGATCTTGTCTCTTCCAGTAAAACCTCTTGCGGCACGGATCGCACTCATAACAGCTTCTGTACCGGAATTGACCATACGAACCATCTCCACATGCGGGATATGCTCGCAGATAAATTCTGCCATCTCGACTTCGATCTCTGTCGCACAGCCGAAACTTAATCCGTTTTCGCAAGCTTTGAGCACACTCTCACGGACTGCCGGGAAATTGTGTCCGAGGATCATCGGTCCCCAGGAATCTATGTAGTCGATGTATTTGTTTCCATCCACGTCATAAATATAGCAGCCATCTGCACGCTCGATAAAACGCGGAGCCATGCCGATCGCACCGTATGCTCTTACCGGGCTGTTGACGCCGCCCGGAATTCTCTCGACTGCACGTTCAAATAATTCTTCTGATCTTCCCATTATCCAATTCTCCCTTCATCGATAAAGCGGGCAAGTTCTTTTGCATAGTAGGTCAGATAAATGGAAACACCTGCACGGTAAGCACTTGCTGCCATCTCGCATACGATCTTGTCCTCATCGATCCAGCCCATCTTGGCTGCTGCTTTGACCATTGCATATTCACCGCTGACGCTGTAAGCTGCGATCGGAACGTTGGTTGCCTTGTAGACTTCTGATACCATGTCAAGATAGGACATTGCAGGTTTGATCATGATGATGTCTGCGCCTTCCTCGATATCTGTCAGGGCTTCTTTCATTCCTTCGCGGCGGTTGTGATAGTCCATCTGGTAGCTCTTGCGGTCTCCGAATGACGGCGCAGAACCAGCTGCATCACGGAATGGTCCGTAGAAAGCAGATGCATATTTTACTGCATAGGACATGATCGGTGCTTCCTTGTGTCCTGCTTTGTCCAGGCATTCACGGATCGCACGCACACGTCCGTCCATCATATCAGAAGGTGCTACCATGTCCGCACCTGCCTCGATGTGAGAAAGAGCTGTCTTTGCAAGCAGTTCCAGAGTTGCGTCGTTTTCTACATCGTGTCCGCAGAGAACACCGCAGTGTCCGTGGGAAGTGTACTCACACATGCATACGTCTGTAATATAGTAGAGATCCGGAAACTGTTTTTTTGCCTCACGGAGTGCTCTCTGTACGATTCCGTTTTCGTCGTAGGCACCGCTTCCGACTTCATCCTTGTGATCCGGAATGCCGAACAGCATGATATTGCTGACTCCGGCTTTCGTCAGACGCTCCAGTTCATATGGAAGACGGTCCACACTGTAGCGGAACTGTCCTTCCATAGACGGGATCTCCTCCTCGATCCCCTGTCCTTCTTTTACAAACAGAGGGTAGATGAGAGAAGATTTGTCAATCCTCGTTTCCCTTACCATTTTACGCAGAGTTTCACTGCCGCGCAGTCTTCTTGGTCTTTGAATCAGATCCATTGTTGTCACTCCTTATTTGTTTTTTATCTGTTCAACAAGTGTCGTCAAATCGTCGATCGTAGCTTTGGATGCCATATATGTTTTCATTCCATAGCTGTCTGCCGCTGCTTTTGTCTGCTTGCCGATACATGCTGCTGTCACATTTGAATAATCAGAAAGCCCTGTACTTTCTGCAAAACCTTTGACGGTAGATGCGCTGGTAAATACCACGCAGTCGATGCCGCCCTTCGTGATCTCTGCTGCCACATCGATCAGAGGATTTTTGTCATAGATGGTATCATAAGTCGGTACATCGTCCACCTTTGCGCCGTGTTCTTCAAGGATCCTGACCAGATTTGCATTTCCCTTTGAGGCACGCGGGATCAGGATCTTTTCGCCGCCGTGCAGGGTCTGTGCCAGTGCTTCTCCCAGGGAGTCTCCATCGTAAACTTCCGGGATCAGATCTGCCAGGATGCCTCTCTGCTCCAGAACTTTGGCTGTTCCCTGTCCGATCGCTGCCACCTTCAATGAAGAAAGACAACGGATGTCTTTTTTCCTGGAGAACATTTCTTCAAAGAAAATCTCTGCCCCTGTCGGACTTGTAAATACCAGCCACTGATACTCACTGATCTCATCAAGTGCCTGATAAAGTGCACTCTGGTCTTCCAGTGCCACGGTGCGGATAGACGGAAGTTCCAGAACTTCTGCACCTTTTCTTCGAAGTTCATCGGCTGTGTGGGAGCTTCTGCCCTTCGGACGCGTCACAAGGACTTTCCAGCCTGCGAGCGGAAGTTTCTCATACCAGCCAAATTCTTCAGAAAGATGGCATACTCTGCCGACTACAATGATTGCCGGGGTCTCGATGCCCTGACGCTCTACTTCTTCTTTGAGTGTTGCAACTGTGGCAACGACTCTTTTCTGGTCGGAAGTTGTTCCCTTCTGCAGTACGGCCGCCGGCATCTCTGGATTCATTCCTGCATTCAGAAGTCCCTGACAGATATCATTCAGGGCAGCGATTCCCATCAGAAATACAAGTGTTCCCTTTGTGTTGACCAGTGCCTGAAAATCAATGTCATATTCCTTACCGGCTCTTCTGTGCCCTGTGATGATATGGACGGAAGAGCAGAAATCTCTATGTGTTACCGGAATGCCGTTATAAGCAGGCACCGCGATCGAAGAGGTCACGCCCGGGACCACCTCATACGGGATCCCATTGGCAGTCAGAAGTTCCAGTTCCTCTCCGCCTCTTCCGAACAGGAACGGATCTCCGCCTTTCAGTCTCACGACACGGTATCCCTTCTGTGCTTCCTCAAAGAGCACCTGATTGATCTGCTCCTGCGGCATGGTGTGCTTGTCTGCACGCTTTCCTACGTTGATGAGTCTTGCAGAAGAAGGTACTTTTGCAAGTACGCCCTGTCCCACCAGACTGTCATAGACGACAACCTCTGCCTGGGAGAGCACCTCCATTCCTTTGAGTGTAAAAAGACCGATATCTCCCGGTCCTGCCCCTACGAGCCATACCTTTCCCTGTTTCATTCTGCCTCACCTTTATCCGTCCTTGTTCTGTCGGATTCTTTCATTTGTTTTGCAAGCGCGATGCCAAGTGCCTCTGCGTCCTCGCGCTTTCCGCGGATGCTGTCCTTGAACCAGTTTCCGGTTTCTTCATTATAATACAGCCCGCGAAGGAAAAGTTCCTCTCCCTCAACCACACCAAATGCAGCCACCGGAGAAGAACAGCCGCCGTCCAGGAAACGTACAAAAGCACGCTCTGCACTTCCTGCGCTCCATGCATCTGCATCACAGTAGCCGTCCAGGAATGCATAATCAACATCCGTGCGTCCCTGTACTGCCAGGATTCCCTGACCTGCTGCCGGGAGCATTTCTTCCTCTGTAAAATACCGGCTGATCCTGGATTCCAGTCCCAGTCTCTTAAGTCCTGCCGCTGCAAGGATCAGGGCTGAATACTGTCCCTCATCCAGTTTGCGGAGTCTCGTCTGAAGGTTTCCCCTGACACTTGCAACTTCCATGTCCGGATATAATTCCCGAAGCTGCAGGGTCCTTCGAAGACTGGAACAGCCAAGCGGTTTGGATCTGTCAAGTTCTGTTACGCCTTCCGGCAGTACCAGCACATCCCTCGGATCTTCTCTTCTGGAAAAAGCCAGCAGCGGAAGTTCTGCCGGTACTTCCATCGGCATGTCCTTCAGGCTGTGCACAGAAAGTTCTGATCTTCCATCCAGAAGGGCATGATCCAGTTCCTTTACAAAAAGTCCCTTGCCGCCTACCTTATCCAGGGTGCGGTCCAGGATCTTGTCACCCGTTGTCTTCATGGTCAGGATCTCTACTGTCAGATCCGGATTATGTTCTGTTATGTAGTCCCTCACCATCTCACTCTGCAGCACTGCAAGCTTGCTTTCCCTGCTGCCGATCACAATTTTATTACTCATAACTCTCCTCGTCTTTTGCAATTTCTTCCAGAAGGAACTGCACTTTTTCGCGCACGGCTCTGGCTTTTTTGTGGTTCATGCCGCTGGCGGTAATTCCCACCACCACATCATCCTTCAGGCAGATCCCGGGAAAATAAAAGTCGCACAGGTCTTTGTCGCTGGCTACATTTACGTAGATTCCCTCTTCTTTGCAGGCATGATAAATTTCTTCATTTAATTCCCTGTTGTTGGTTACAGCCAGCACCATATACGCCATGGAAAAATCGGATTTTTTCACAGGGCGGGGCTGGATCTGGATCTTGCCAAGCTTGCCAAGCTCCCACAGATCTGCCGTCATTTTCGGCGCGATCACAGTGATGTTCCTTGTAAAAAGCAGCAGTGCCTTTACTCTTCTGGTTGCAATGGTTCCCCCACCCACAACAACCACATTTTTATCTGACAGATCCACATACAGTGGAAAATAGCGCTTATTTTTCATATGTTTTCTCCAGTCCGGCTACACATTCCAGAAATGCCTTCTCATTCATGCTGTCTCTTAGGCCAAACAGCATTTTGTTTACTACCTTCTCCATTGCTTTGTCTACTGCGCTCATCAACTTCTCTTTGTCCTCTTCTTCCAGAGGGCTGTTTTTCAGAGGCTTCATAATGCGCAGGTTAAAATCGTTGACTGCATTTTCTTTGATTTCCTGGATTCTCGGGATGGCATATCCACATGGCAGGTAAGAACCATCAGCGAAGGCGATAAGGCCTTTTGTATGAATCTGTTTCTGAAGATAATCAACAATCTCCGGGATAGTTTTTTTCCCGTCAGCCAGATGCTCCAACGCATATTTCAGGAGCAATCCGAGGGCTGCGGTCTGTTCTGGATCTATGAGCTGCTCAACGTAGCGAAGGTCTACTTCCTG
>OLOX01001342.1_pt1 | contig 23508 bp, 24 predicted proteins | sample 1672091 | NCBI WGS metagenome assembly OLOX01 (sample SAMEA3136644, study PRJEB25190) | human gut metagenome | reverse complement strand
GGGCGCGCTGCTCACGAACGTGTTCAACCGCCTGGCCCGCAGCTGCTTCTACGAGGCGCAGAAGAACTTCGAGGGCTGGATGCCGCTGGGCCGCGTTTCCGACGAGGTGCGCGAGCGCGCTCACGCGGTTATGTCGGAGTACGACGCCACTATGCACAAGGTGGAGCTGCACACCATCATGTCCATCATGGACACGTTCATCCGTTGGGCGAACAAGTACTGGACGGACAACATCCGCACGGCTGAGAAGGAAGGCGACGAGGTGCTGCGCCGCCAGGTGCTGGTGGATTGCTTCTACCTGCTGCGCGTGGCTACGCTGCTTATGCATCCGGTGGTGCCGAAGGGCTGCGAGAAGATCGCCGACTACTTAAGCTTCGAGTTCGAGGACTTCTTCAGCTGGAACTTCGACTTCGAGGACATGAACGAGCTGTGCCACGGTCTGGAGCTTGAAGACGGCCGCCATCGCATCCGCGAGCTGCCCCCGCGCTTCGACTTCTTCAGCAAACACCCGTCGCAATTTAAGTAGTTCCGTTTGCCTGTCGGCAAACGGACTGACTCGACACTGTGGGCCGCTGTGGCACCCCATCTTGCCCTTCAATTTCACGGGCATGGCCGAAAGGCTAATGCCCGCTCATTTCAGGGCAACCTGGGGCACCGCAGCGGCCCTCGCTGACTTTTACGCCACCTGCGGCGTTGTAGCAAGCGGAATGCGGGCTTTTTGTTGGGGTAGAGGGCCTATCCCTTTGTCCCATTTCTATTCGAGGAGATTTTTCTATGCACGTTGATTTGTATTCCGATGGGGCTTCTCGGGGCAACCCTGGTCCTGGGGGGTACGGCAGCATTTTGCGGTTCGTGGACAGCAAGGGCGGCGTGCACGAGCGCGAATTCTCGCAGGGGTACCGTTGCACCACGAACAACCGCATGGAGCTGCTCGGCGCCATCGTTGCGCTTGAGGCGCTCAAGCGGCCTTGCCATGTGACGCTGTACTCCGACTCGCAGTACCTGGTGAACGCGTTCAACCAGCACTGGGTTGACGGGTGGCTTAAGCGCGGGTGGAAGAATTCGCAGAAGCAGCCCGTGAAAAACGTCGATTTGTGGAAGCGCATGTTGGAGGCCAAGCAACCGCACGACGTCGAGTTCGTGTGGGTGAAAGGCCATGCCGGGCACCCGGAAAACGAGCGCTGCGACCAGCTGGCAACAACGGCCGCCGACGACCCGACACGCCACAAGGAGGACGCGGGTTTTCGCGGGTAATAAGGTTCCCGCGGGGCTTTCTATGGCTGTCTTCTGGAAGGAGGGCGGCCGTTTTCATGCAAATGCGCAAAAAACTGTTGACAGCAGCGAAGAGGGATAAGCGGCCAGAAAATGGCAGGTGAGCGGCCCGATAGCCGCACGAACGCCGCATTTTCGGTAGCGAACGCGTTGCGGCTGCGTGTGCCCGTTCGGTGAACATGAGGAGTTTCTTGTTGTGCCGATGGTAGACTGAGCACAGTTTGCGCTGCAATCCATAAAGGAGGTTTTTGCATGCAGCAAGAAATGAAATTGCGCAGGCGCATCGCCGGAGGGGCGGTTGCGGCTGTTTTGACGTGTGGCCTTATGATTCCGCAGGCCGCCTTTGCCGAGCCCGATTCCGCTTCGAAGCAGGCCGAGGCTCAGGCTGTACTGGCTTCCTTGAATTCCATGCAGATGGAGCTTGACCAAGCATCTGCAAATTACGGCGAGGCTCTGGCCGAACAGGAAGCTGCTCAGCAGTCTGCTGACGAGGCTCAAACTCGCATCGATGAAATCAACGTTGAAATCGCCGACGTGCAGTCCCGTTTGGGCGATCGCGCTCACAGCATGTATCGCTCCGGCGCTGCATCGTTTTTGGACCTGTTGCTTGGTTCCACGTCGTTTTCCGAGTTCGCCACGAACTGGGACCTGCTGAACAAGGTCAACAACAACGATGCCGAGCTGGTGCAGAAGAACAAGGATCTGCGCGATGAGGCTCAGCAGCAGAAGGACACGTTCGACGAGCAAACGCGCATCGCGGCCCAGAAGGCCAATGAAGCCAAGCAACTTCAGGATGAAGCTCAGTCCACGGCGAACTCCATGCAGGCTACCTACGACAGCTTGTCTGCCGAGGTTGCCGAGCTTGTTGCCCAGGAGAAGGCGGCGCAGGAGGCGGCAGCTGCCGCCCAGGCGCAACAGACCGTTGAGCAGTCTGCAAACCAGGCTTCTAGCAATGACAACGGCGGAAGCAACGATGGCGGCAGCAACGGCGGCTACATCGATAACGGCGGCAGTTCCGACGGCGGCAGTTCCGACGGCGGCAGCAACAATGGCGGCGGTAGCAACGGCGGCAGCTCTAACGGCGGCAGCTCTTCCAGCCAGCCCAGCTACAACCCGTCAACTGGCAATGCTGTTGTCGATCGCGCTTACAGCAAGATTGGCTGCTGGTACTCGTGGGGCGCTGTTGGCCCGGATACGTTTGACTGCTCCGGTCTGGTCAGCTATGCGCTGACGGGCAGTTATTCGCGCTTGGGCACCACGTACACGTTCATGGCGTGGCCGCAGGTTTCCGATCCGCAGCCGGGTGACATTTGCACCAGCTCGTACCACTGCGGTATCTATATTGGCGGTGGCCAAATGATTCATGCTCCGCAGCAAGGTGAGCAAGTTAAGGTCGGGCCCGTCCAAAGCGACATGATTATCGTTCGCTGCCCCTGGTAGCTCTCCAATAACATTCGTGAAAAGGCGTTCGAATGAAAGTTCGGGCGCCTTTTTCATGCTCAAATAGCGTTGCAATGCACAAGAGGCGCCCGAATTGCATAGGGCGCCTCTTGTGCAATAAGTGCTTGTTTTCTTGATACGCGGAGGTTTATCCTTCGCAGGCCTGCTCGATCAGCTTGCGAAGGTTGTCGAAGCCGATTTTCTTCTCGCTTGACGTTACCAGCATGGGCACGTCGTCGGGCAGCGCAAGCTGGCGGCGCAGCAGGGCGGCCTGCTTGTTCTGCTGGTTTTTCGACAGCTTGTCGGCCTTCGTCAGAACCACGGCAAACGGCAGCCCCGCTTCCTGCAAAAACCCGATCATGTTCAGGTCAAGTTGCTGTGCCTCGTGGCGGATGTCCACCAGGCTTACCACCAGCGCGAAGTTGCGGTCCTGGTTGAAGTAACCCTCGATCAGCTCGGCCCAGCGGCCCTTTTCCGACTTCGCCACGCGCGCGTAGCCGTAGCCGGGCAGGTCCACGAAACGCGCCGTGTCGGTGGCGAAGAAGTTGATGGTGGACGTTTTGCCGGGCTTCTGCGACACTTTCGCCAGGCTTTTGCGTCCGAACAGGGCGTTGAGCATAGAGGACTTGCCCACGTTCGAGCGGCCGGCGAACGCCACTTCCGGAAGCGTCGAGGGCGGCAGCTGCGAAGAGATACCGAACGAGCGCTCGAACGCTACTTTGTTGAAATTCATAGGTGCTCCCACAGGTTCGATGGTAGAAACGCGACGGTTTGTGCGGCGCTTCGGGACTTGGAGCCCGCTGCGATAGCGTCGCGTGTCTTTCATGGTAACGGCTTGACGCCACCTTCGGGTGCGGCGGGTTCACGATTCGCACAAATCCCGTATGCTGCGGTTTACCGTTATCCTTCGGTAACCTTCGCGCCGCCTGCCGGGCGCGAGACGTGCTACTTGTGCTTCTTACCAGTGTAAACGCACAGGCCCATGCACACGCATGCGGCCATGGCGAAGAAACGGTGCCACTTCATGCCGGCCTCCTTTCGGCGAACATCGAGTTAACCAAAATCAACGCAGATAGTTAACCACTTTTTACCCATTTGACGTGCATTTTGCGTGGCACTATTCTATCTCGGTAAGGTAATTGCGGGCGCGAGAATTCGATGCTCGAGATGGCGGCGGGACGCCGCAAGAAAGGATGGAACTCATGAAGTTCGGCAAGCGTGATGGTTGGATGGTCGCTGGCGGTTTCGTGCTGGGCACGCTGGGCGTGAAGGCGCTCACCAGCAACGCGGCCAAGAAGTGCTACGTGCAGGGCGTTGCGAAGAGCCTGCAGGCCAAGGCTGCCTACCAGGACGTCGTTGAGCAGGCCAAGGCCCAGGTCGACGACATCGTTGCCGAGGCCAACTACATCAACGAGTCCGCTAAGGCCGACCAGCCCGAGGCTGCTGCGGAATAGCGCAAGAAGCGATTCGTTATGAAATATCAAATTGCAAACGAGCTTCCGGGCCGTTTGCGCGTGACGCTGGCGGGCCATGTCCCGCCAGCGGACCTTGACGCGCTGTATCGCGTGATCGGCCAGTGCCCGGACGTCGTGAAATCCACGGTGTATCCGCGCATCGGCTCGGTGGCGCTGACGTATCGTGCCACGCCCGGGGCTCGTGCTCGCGTGCTTTCGCACTTATCCGGCATCGACGCGGCGGCTATCGCAAAGGCCAAGCAGGGTTGCGGGCTGGAGCTTGCCCCGCGCGCCCATTCGCTGCTTATGGACTTGGCCGAGTTGGTGGGGTCGTTCCTGCTACGCCGCTGGTTCCTTCCGAAGCCCCTTGCCGCCGCTTGGGCCGTATGGAGCTACCGCAAATTCCTGTTCGAGGGTCTAAAGTCGCTGGCCAACGGGCGCCTGGACGTGCCGGTGCTTGACGCGGCGGCCATCGGCATCTCGTTCTTGAAGCGCGATCCGCGCACGGCCGGCACCACCATGTTGCTGCTCAATGTCGGCGAGACGCTTGAGGAATACACGCGCAGCCGTTCGGAAGGTGCGCTTATCAACGCGCTTTTGGACCTGCCCGAATCCGCTCAGCTTGTCGAAGGCGACACCGAGGTGCAGGTGCCCGCGAACACGCTGAAGCCCGGTCAGCTTATTGCCGTGCGCACCGGCATGCCCGTGTGCGTCGACGGCGTGGTGGTGCGCGGTTGCGCCATGGTCAACCAGGCGGCGCTTACCGGCGAGCCTTTGGCCGTGGAACGCACGGTCGGCGACGACGTGTTCGCCGGCACCGCGGTGGAAGACGGCGAGATTATCGTCGAAGTGAAGGCCAATGAGGGCGACACGAAGCTGCGCTCCATCGTCAATTTGGTGGAGCAGACCGAAACGTACAAGTCTGAAACGCAGTCGCGCATGGAGCATCTGGCCGACCGCATCGTGCCGTGGAACTTCCTGCTTGCCGGCATCGTGGCGCTGACCACGCGCAGCCTGGTGAAAACGTCGGCGGCGCTCATGGTTGACTACTCGTGCGCGCTGAAGCTTGCCGGTTCCATCGCCGTGTTGTCCGCCATGAGCCAGTCGGCGCAGTCCGGCTTCACCGTGAAGGGCTCGCAGCATCTTGAGCGCATGGCCCAGGCCGACACCATCGTGTTCGACAAAACGGGCACGCTCACCGAGGCAACGCCTGAGGTGGCGCGCGTGCTCACGCTCGACGGCTGGGATGCCGACGAGGTGCTGCGCTTCGCCGCTTGCCTGGAAGAGCACTTCCCGCACCCGGTGGCCCGCGCCGTCGTGCGCGCCGCGGCCGAGAAGAACCTCGAGCACCGCGAACGCCACGCCGAGGTGGAGTACATCGTGGCGCACGGCATTGCCAGCTCGCTTGACGGCAAGCGCGTCGTCATCGGCTCGGAGCATTTCGTGATCGAAGACGAGCAGGTGGAAATCTCCGAGGCCCACAAGGCGCTTATCGCCGAGCAGACCGAGGGGCTGTCGCCTTTGTACCTGGCCGTCGATGGCAAGCTTATGGGCGTCATCGGCGTGCAGGACCCGCTGAAGGCCGGCGTGCCCGAGGCCGTGGCCGAGCTGCGCCGCCTGGGCTTTACCCGCGTGGTCATGCTGACGGGCGACAACGAGCGCACGGCGGCGCGCATCGCCGAGCAGGCGGGCGTGACGGAATTCTGCGCGAACCTGCTGCCTGAAGACAAGTACGCGTTTATCGAGAACCTGAAGGCCCAGGGCGCGAACGTGGTCATGGTGGGCGACGGCGTCAACGACGCCCCGGCGCTGGCGCTTGCCGACGTGGGCATTGCCATGGGGCAGGGCACCGCGGTGGCCAAGGAAGTAGCCGATATCACGCTGACCGGCGGCAACCTTGGCGTCATCGTGTCGCTGCGCCGCATGAGCGAAGGGCTGATGGAGCGCCTCGGCGGCAGCTTCAAGGCCGTCATGCTCATCAACTCGGGGCTGCTTGCGGCGGGCATCGCCGGCGTCATCACGCCCCAGATGTCCTCGCTTCTGCACAACGCCTCAACGGTGACGCTGTCCATGCGCAATTCCAAGCGCTACGACGTGTAACACCTTGTGCGGCCCGTCAGGTAACCCCTGGCGGGCCGCGTTTGCGTGCGTGCATGCGCGCAGATGGCGGCACGCCCGCCTTCGCGCAGGCATTTCGTGAAGAAGCGCACATATTATTGGCGCCCCCGTTGCAAACGCCCGGGGGCGTTGCTATACTTCGAGGGCTGTTTTTTATCACACATGCATGTGCGACCCAACCCGCTAGTGGCCAGTACTGGTTGCGGGTGCCGGGGATGACCGCATGCAGAGGACTAACGAATGGAGAGTGTCATGGCTAAGATCAGCATTCAGACCCTGCTCGATGCAGGCGCGCACTTCGGTCATCAGAAGCGTCGCTGGAACCCCAAGATGAAGCAGTACATCTTCGGCGCTCGCGGCGACATCTACATCCTGGACCTGAAGCAGACCCTCATCGGCATGGACCAGGCTTACACCTTTGTTTCCAACATCGCCAAGAACGGCGGTTCCGTCCTGTTCGTCGGCACGAAGAAGCAGGCTCAGGAAGCCGTCGCCGACGCCGCTAACCGCTGCGGCATGCCCTACGTCAACGCTCGTTGGCTCGGCGGCATGATGACGAACTTCGTGACCATCCGCTCTCGCGTCACCCGCATGGAAGAGCTCGAGGCCATGGAGGCCGACGGCCGCATGGCTCTGCTGCCGAAAAAGGAGCAGATCCTGCTGCGCAAGGAGCTGTCCAAGCTGCAGACCAACCTCAACGGCATCCGCAACATGAAGCGCGTCCCCGACGCCATCTTCGTGATCGACACCAACCGCGAGGAGATCGCGCTGCACGAGGCTCATCGCCTGAACATCCCCGTGGTGGGCACGCTCGACACGAACTGCGATCCGGACGACGTCGAGTACGGCATCCCGGCCAACGACGACGCCATCCGCTCCGTCAAGCTGCTGGCCGAGTTCATCGCTGACGCCGTCATCGCCGGCACCGGTGCTCCGGTGTCCGCCGAGGAAATGGCTGCTCCGGCCGAGGCCGAGGCTGCTCAGGCTGAGGCTGCTGCTCCGGCTGCCGAATAAGCATTAGGCTTTTCAAGGTGAAACGCGCCGTCGGTCCCTGCTTTGGCGGCCGACGGCGTTTTGAGGTTATTACGGCGTGGCAGGCCGCTGCGCCGAAACAACGATAGAAAGGATCAACGTGGCTGCTATTACCGCTTCCATGGTCAAGGAACTGCGCGAGATGACCGACGCTGGCATGATGGAGTGCAAGAAGGCTCTCGTCGAGGCTGACGGCGACATGGACAAGGCTGTCGACGTGCTGCGCACCCGTGGCCTGGCCGCTGCCGCCAAGAAGGCCGGCCGTGCCACCAACGAGGGCACCGTCATGACCGTCGTGGCCGAGGACGCCAAGTCCGCTGCCGTGGTCGAGCTGAACTGCGAGACCGACTTCGTGGGCATGAACGAGAAGTTCAAGGCTTACGCCGAGAAGCTTGGCCGCGCTGCTCTGGCCGCTAACGCTGCCGACGTCGAGGCCCTGAAGGCCGCTTCCTACGAGGGCGAGTCCGTCGAGGACATCCTCACCGACGCCATCCACGTGCTTGGCGAGAACATCCAGCTGCCCCGCGCCACCACCGTGGCCGCCGGCGGCGTTGCCACCTACATCCATGGTGGCGGCAAGATCGGCGTTGTCGTGACGTTCGACGTCGAGGGCATCGACCCCGCTTCCGAGGGCTTCCAGACCTATGGCCGCGACGTTGCCATGCAGGTTGCCGCTGCTTCCCCGGTTGCCGCTACGCGCGAGTCCGTGCCGGCCGAGGTTGTCGAGCACGAGAAGGCCATCTACAAGGCCCAGGCTGCTGAGTCCGGCAAGCCCGAGAACATCCAGGAAAAGATGGCCACCGGCCGCCTGGAGAAGTTCTACAAGGAGAACTGCCTGACCGAGCAGGCCTTCGTCAAGAACCCCGACCAGACCGTGAACCAGTACACCGAGGAAGCTGCCAAGAACCTCGGCGGCTCCATCAAGGTGACCGGCTTCGTGCGCTGGGCTCTCGGCGAGACCGCGTAAAGCTGCAAGCTTTTCGGAACGCAAATACCGTTTGCTTTCATCGTGAAGGCCCGCCGCGTGCGGGCCTTCGCTTTATAATGGGCTTTCACAATCATTTACGCACAAGGGGGACGTTCCATGGCTGAGAAAGAAAACATCGTTGTCGAAGGCAACAACGCCCTTGCTGGAGAAGTTCAGGTTTCCGGCGCGAAAAACTCGGCGCTGAAGCTTATTGCCGCGGCCATTTTGGGCCAGGGGAAATCCACGCTGCACAACGTGCCGTATATCAGCGACATCGTCGTCATGTCCGAAGTGCTCGAGTGCCTTGGCGCAACCGTTGAGCGCATCGATCACACCATGACCATCGACACCACGGCGGTGGAGTCGCGCGAAACGCCTTACGAGCTGGTGTCGAAGATGCGCGCCAGCATCAGCGTGCTCGGGCCGCTTATCGCGCGCTTCGGGCAGGCGTGCGTTGCCATGCCGGGTGGCTGCCAAATCGGTGCCCGCAAAATCGACATGCACCTCGTGGGCCTGGAAGCGCTTGGCGTGGAATTCAACATCGACCACGGCTACCTGAACGCCCATACGCCCAACGGCCTGCACGGGGCCGAGGTGTCGCTGGAGTTCCCCAGCGTTGGCGCCACGGAAAACTGCTTGATGGCTGCTATCACCGCACAGGGCCACACGCTCATCGAGAATGCGGCGCGCGAACCGGAAATCGTCGATTTGGCGAACATGCTCAACGCTATGGGCGGCAAGGTTACCGGTGCCGGCTCATCGATCATCGAAGTGGAAGGCGTGCCGCTTGAAAGCCTGCATCCCTGCGAGCACACCACGGTGGGCGACCGCATCGAGGCCGGAACGTTTCTGGCCGGCGGTGCGCTGACGGGCGGACCCGTCACGGTGCGCGGCATCGACCCGTCGTATCTGCACATGGCCATCATGAAGCTGCGCACCATGGGGTGCACGGTGGAGACGGGCGATAATTGGGTGCGTTGCAGCCGCACGCAGCCGCTGCAGCCTACCGATATCCAAACGCTTCCGCACCCGGGTTTCCCCACCGACTTGCAGGCGCAGTTCATGCTGCTGTGTGCGCTTGCCCGCGGCACGTCCATGGTTACGGAAAACGTGTTCGAGAACCGCTTCATGTTCGCAAGCGAGCTTGCGCGCATGGGTGCCGACATCACCATTGAGGACCATCATGCGCTCGTGCGCGGCGTCAGCGGCCTGCAGGGCACCGACGTGTCGTCCACCGACCTGCGCGCCGGCGCTGCGCTGGTGCTTGCCGGCATTGTTGCCGAAGGCGAAACGCGCGTGCACAACATCAAGCACATCGACCGCGGCTACGAGGACTACTGCGGCAAGCTTGAGCAGCTTGGCGCGAACGTCACGCGTCGTCGTTTGGGCGCCTCGCGCGAATAATCCCAGGTGGTGCCATGGTTAGGAAACGCAAGGACATCACGCAAATCAATTCGAAGCTCACGTCGCGGCGCATGCGCAGCGCTACGCTTGGCACGCATGTGCCCAAGGCGCGCCCGGCGCACATGAACGCCGACCAGGTGGGGTTTTCCAGCCCGCGACGCCAAAAGCGCGCACAGCGCGGCTATGTGTCCAACGTCATGCCGGGCGCCACGGGTCCGCGCAGCGGCGGCGGGTACGCGGGGCGCCTGGAGTTTTCCCCCGGCCAGAAGCGCCGCACGTGGGGGCGCAGGGTAGGCGTTGCCGTAGCGGTGGTGGCGCTGCTTGCGGCCGTGGCCTACGGTGTGTGGTCGTTCACGCTTACGGGAAACCTCAACGACAAGCTGGCGTTGAAAAACTCCGACGCGGCCAGCGCGCTTGTTGCGGCGAAGTCGGGCGATCCGTTCTATACGCTTGTGGTGGCCGAGCTCGACACGCCCGGCATGCCCAATTCCGCCGACGGCCCCGATGCGCTTGCGCTTGTACGCACCGACGCGTCCGGCAAAAACGCCACCATCGTGTCCATTCCCTGCGACGTGCAGGTGTCGCTGAAAGACGGCAAGTACTACCCGTTGCGCGAAGCGTCCGTGCGCGAAAGTGACGCATCGCTGGTCAGTGCCGTGGCGAACTTCGCCGATGTCAGCATCGCGCACGTTGTCAAGATCGACGCCGTAGGCTTGACGCAGCTGGTCGATGTGCTTGGCGGCGTTGACGTGACGCTTCCCGAAGAAGTGGACGACCCGGCCGCCGGCAGCGTGTACCTGCCCGCCGGGCAGCAAACGCTTACGGGCGAAGGCGCTGTCACGCTGGCGCGCGCCACGAACTTCCAGCAGCCGCGTCAAACGCAGGCGGAAAACCAGCAGCTTTTGCTCACCGCGGTGGCGCAGCGTTTGGTGGCCAGCGGCAAGTCGGGCTTGGTCGGTCTGCTTGACCAGCTCAACGGCGCGTTCCAAACGGATATGAGCTCGAACGACGCTCTGTCGCTTGCCGAAAGCCTGAAAGGTCTCACGCCCGATGCCGTGCAATGCGGGCTGGCGCCCGGCTACGTCACGCAAAGCGACGGGCAGGACGTCTACGCTGTGTCGAATTCGTCGTGGTCTACCATGATGGACCGCGTCGATGCAGGTCAGGCGCCCGCTGAAGCGCAGCAGGCCGCCACCACCGATCCCGGCAGCTTCTCCATCACCGTGCGCAACGGTGGAGGCATCACGGGGGCGGCGGCGTCCATGCAGCAAACGCTCACGTCGAAGGGCTTCAACGTGACGGAAACGGGCAACACCGACACGTCCGTGTACAACGAGACGCTGGTCATCTACAACGCCAGCGACACTGAGCCCGCCGCGCAGACGGTGCTCAACGCCATGGGCGTTGGCCGCTTGGTGCAAAACAGCGGGTCGTACACGTTCAACACCGATGTGCTGGTTATTCTCGGTAAGGATTGGAAGCCGGCAGCGTAGGCCCCAAGCGGGCGCCGCGCTGTGGTAGAATCGCGAAGAAGAACGCTAACCATACGATGAAGGAGATTCCCATGGTTGAGAAGAACGACGTTGCAGCAGTGCTCGAGCTCATCCGCCCCAGCCTGCAGGCCGACGGCGGCGACGTGAAGCTCGTCGACGTTGACGCCGAAGGCGTTGTGACCGTCGAGCTGCAGGGCGCTTGCAAGGGCTGCCCCATGTCCCAGATGACGCTGGCCAACGGCGTGGAGCGCATCCTGAAGGAGCGCGTGCCGGGCGTTACGCGCGTTGTGCCCGCAATGATGTAATCACGGGATTAGCAGGCGGGGAAGAGGTGTGCAATCATGAAATGTTGGGAGCTGCGTGGCTGCTATGATGATGAGGAAATGAACTCGCGTTGCCCGCACAATATCCCCGGCGAGCCTTGTCCTGCCGACTGCCACTTCGCCGCCTGCTTCCGTCCTACGCACGTTGTCTGCTCGGATTTCGCCAAGCTGCTGAATCCCGAGCGCGATTTCGACGCGGCGGCAAAAGAGATTTGCCGCTTCTGCGAGTTTTTCCTTGAGCGGGGCCCTGCCACATCGCAGCGCACCGCAGGAGAGGCTGCGCGCCAGGGCAACCCGAACCGGTTTTTGCTCTAGCGCAAGCTACGTCAGGAAGAGGTGGCTTTCATGAAATCACATGCTTCTTGCCCGCGTTGCAAGGGCCACAATCTTGACCTGACGTCCTATGAAGCCGTGATGGTGCTTCGGCCCGACTTGGCGTTGTTCACCGTAACGTGCCCGCAATGCGGCTCGAAGGTGTCTTTGCTGCATCCTATTCCGCCGGCGCTTCGTGAAGAGGTGCGGTTTGCTGCCATCGAGGTGGGGGCAGGCGGTCTGAACTAAGGTATGCTTTATCTCCGTGCATCCAATCTGATGAAACGGAGAACCCCTCATGCTCAACAACATATATCAGATGCTCGACCCGGTGGCGTTTTCGCTCGGGCCCTTCAGCGTGCGCTGGTACGGCTTGGCGTACGTCATGGGCTTCGTCTGCGCGGCGCTGGTGCTGTGGCGCGTGGCGAAGCGTTGGCGCGTGCGCGTGGACACCGACAGCCTGCTCACCATCATGCTGTGCGTCATCATCGGCGTCATCATCGGCGGCCGACTTGGCTACGTGCTGGTATACGGCGACGGCTACTATTTCGCGCATCCCGCCGAGGTCTTGGCGTTCAACCACGGCGGCATGAGCTTCCACGGCGGGCTTATCGGCGCGTTGCTGTCGGGCATCGTGGCGGCGCACGTCACGAAAATCCCGTACCTCACCCTAGCCGACATGGGCTGCATCGCCGCGCCTATCGGGCTGTTCTTCGGCCGTTGCGCGAACTTCGTGAACGGCGAGCTGTGGGGCGCGCCCACCGATGCGGCGTGGGGCGTGGTGTTCGGCGGCTCGGCGGGCATGATGCCGCGCCATCCTTCGCAGCTTTACGAAGCGCTGCTTGAAGGCGTGCTGCTGTTCATCGCGCTGTACGCGTTGTCCCGCAAATGCCCACCGCGCCCGCAGGGCACCTTTCTGGGCGTGTTTTTGATCGGTTACGGCCTCTGCCGCTTCCTTGTTGAATTCGTGCGCCAGCCCGATGCGCAAATCGGCTATTTGTGGGGCGGATGGCTGACCATGGGCCAGGTGCTCAGCGCTCCGCTGGTCATCGTGGGCGTTTGCGTGCTCATATATGCCGTTCGCGCAAAAAAGCCGCAACAGGGTCTTCCCGAAATGGTACAAAGTTAGTATCATATAGATATGCAACGAACCGATGGCGAAGATGTAACGAATTCGCAAAGGTTGCCGCACGTGCGGCACGGGCGGTTCGCAGCGTTTCTATACTAGTTGGCGAGGACGCCGTCGGGGCGCCTTCGCAGACCGAGAGGGGTTTTCCATGGACGTCAAATTCTTCAAGTGCATGCATTGCGGCAACGTTGTCGTGAAGGTGTTCGACCAGGGCGTGCCGGTTGTGTGCTGTGGCGAGAACATGGTCGAGCTGCACGCCAACGACACGGATGGCGCGCGCGAGAAGCATGTGCCGCAGGTCACCGTCGACGGCGCCACCGTCACCGTGAAGGTTGGCGAAGTTGCCCATCCCATGACCGAGCCGCACTTCATCACCATGATCGTGCTGGTCACGGAAAAGGGCTACCAGATTGCGCCGCTTACGCCCTCCGACGCTCCCGAGGCCACGTTCGCCGTTGCCGAAGGCGACAAGCCGGTGCGCGCCTACGAGTACTGCAACCTGCACGGCCTGTGGGTTGCTGAAATCTAGCAGCTGCGCGGGCGCTGCCCTTGCATGCAAAGCAATCGAAAACGAGCCTGTCGCCACATCGGCGGCAGGCTCGTTTTGCGGTATAGTCGATGCGCAGAAACGAAATGCCGCGAAAGCGCCAGGGGAGGAAACCATGGCAAAACGAACGAAGATCGTCTGCACGCTGGGACCGGCCGTCGACGACGAGTCGAAGCTGCGCGCAATGATAGCGGCGGGCATGGACATCGCCCGCTTCAACTTCAGCCACGGAACGCACGAGGAGCACGCGCGCCGTATGGACCGTTTGCGCCGCGTGCGCGCTGAGATGGCCAGCCCGTGCGCCATCTTGCTTGACACGAAGGGCCCCGAGATTCGCACGGGCCTGCTTGCCGGGCACCAACCCGTGCAGCTTGCGGCGGGGCAGCGCTTCACGTTCACGGAAGCTGACGTGGAGGGCACAAGCAGCATCGTGTCGCAGAATTGCCCGGGTCTGGCCAGCGCGCTTGAGTCCGGTGCTTCCATCCTTGTGGACGACGGCATGATCGAGTTTTCGGTCGACGCCATCGAAGGCACCGACATCCACTGCACCGTGCGCAACGCAGGCACGCTTGGCGAGCGCAAGTCCATCAACATTCCGGGTACCTCCGTACCGCTGCCGGCCATGACCGAGCAGGACAAGCAGGACCTGCTGTTCGGTATCCAGCAACAGGTCGATTTCGTGGCGGCGTCGTTTATCCGCGACGCGGCGGGCGTGCGGGAGCTGCGCGCGTTTCTGGATGACAACGGCGGTACCGGCATCATGCTGCTGTCGAAGATCGAATGCTCCGAGGCCGTCGAGCACATCACGGAAATCATAAACGCTTCGGACGGCATCATGATTGCCCGCGGTGACCTGGGTGTGGAGGTGCCGCCGTACAGGGTGCCGCACATCCAGAAGGAAATCATCCGTCTTTGTAACCGCGAGTCGAAGCCGGTCATCACCGCCACGCAGATGCTGGAATCCATGATCGTGAACCCGCGTCCTACCCGCGCCGAAGTCGGCGACGTGGCCAACGCCATCTACGACGGCACGGATGCGGTCATGCTGTCGGGCGAGACGGCGGCGGGCAAATATCCCGTGCAGGCGGTGGAGATGATGGCGCGCGTGGCCGAGGCCAGCGAACCGTACCTGTTCGACGAGCGTATGCCCGATCGTTCGCGCGACCGTGCGCGCGTGGCGCTTGCCGTTGGCATCGCCGCGGTGCAAACGGCCGAAACCATCAACGCGTCGTGCATCGTGGCGCCTACGCTTTCGGGCCACACGTCGCGCTTGGTGTCGAACCTGCGTCCGCGCACGCCTATCTATGCCGTTACCACGTCCGAGCGCGTCATGCGCCAGCAGCAGATTCACTGGGGCGTCACGCCCATGCTCGGCGACGTGCAGGGCGACATGGCGCACGTTGTGGAAAACGCGCGCCGCGCTATCGTGGAAAACGGTTACGCGCATCCCGGAGACGTTGCGGTGTTCACGGCGGGTGATGTGGCCACCAGTCCCATGGTGTCGCATGCGCGCGAAGGCGCCGAAGGTGACGTTGCTGCAACGAACGTGATGTACGTGGTGCAGATTCGCCCCGAGGCGCGTTAGAGTATCGTTAGCTTGCCGGTGTGCTTTGCCTGCGGGCCGGCACAACACGTTGAAAGGTTTGAACATGGGATTTTTCGATAACGCTCAAGATATGCTGGGCCGTGGCGCCAGCGCTGCGCAGGGCGTGCTTGACAAGGGCGTTTCCGCTGCGAAGGGCGCGGTTTCGGGCGTGGCCGTCGAGCAGCAGCTCGTCATGAAGAACCTTGTGCGCCTGTGCGCCGATGGATGGGCCGCCGGTTGGCACCAGGGCTTCGACGGCTCCGTGACCGTGCGCATGGACGACGCCGAAGTTGCTCCGTGTCGCCCGTTTTTCTACGACAACCCCTCAAGCTGGGTCAGCATGGGCGTACAGGACGTTCGCCTGGCCGGCGCGTTCATTGCCACCACGGGCTTGCGCACGTCCATGCGCAACGTGGCGCATGACCCGGCGCGCAACATCGGCATCGTCGAGATCAACGAGCAGGGCGACGCCTGGCGCATCGTGTGGGGCCTGAAAGATGGAGGCGTGCCCACGGCGGCGTTCCCGCAGCATTTCGCCGCGCACGCACAGCACCGCGTCGTGTACAGCTGCGTGCCCGCTAACGTGGCGGCCGCGTGCCTGCTGCTGCCGGGCGACGCTGCCGCGGTGACGAAGGCGCTGTGGAGTGCGCTTCCGCAGGCCATGGCAGTGGTTCCTAACGGCGTTGCGCTGCTTGACGCGCCTGCGTTGGCGGTCGGCGATGTGGCGGCGGCACTTGATGTGCGCAGCGCCGCTGTGCTGTCGGACGGCGGCGTGGTGGTTGCTGGCTTGACGTGCGACGATGCGTTCGCCACTGCGCAGGCGCTCGACAAGGCCGCGGGTGTCTATGTTGCGGCGCGCGCCGCGAACGCGGGCTCCGACCGCTTCGCCGGCGCCCCGTCGGCCGAGCAGCTCCTCGCGTGGGCGAAGGCGCACGGCGTCAACGTCGACGAAAGCCTGCTTGCGTAAGCCCGGCCTGTCCGCATACTTGCGATTCTCAAGCGCCTGCGTCCTGCATCATTGCGGGGCGCAGACGCTTTTCGCTTTGTTCTCCGCACGCACTCTCATGCGTACTACGTTCGTGCTGCGGGGCTTGCATGCAGCTGTTCTTTGCCATCGGGCGTTTTCTCTCTGTGCCCCTGGCCACCCAAAATGGGTCGTATTCCATTCCAAGGATAACTGACCGTTGACAACGTCTGGCGCCCTTCGTACCATCCCACTCATGTAAAGGTTGCGTAAAGCGGGAATTCTGCACCCGCTTTGTCGGCGATGACAGCGGCCTTCGTATCACGCGCAATCGCGCATTCATTCTGCACCCAGCATAACGAAACGGCGGCCGTACGGCTGCTGGCTTTCGTATGCCCTGGTGCCCGTCTTCCTTGGAAGGGGAAAGCAATGGCAAAACAAGCACTGAAGAAAAAGCCGCTTGCCCGCGGCATCCTGGCCGCCGTCATGGCGGCGGCGCTCGGCTGCGGCCTTCTGGCCGGCTGCTCGTCGAACAACGCTTCCACGCAGCCTGCCGACAACAAATCCGCATCCACCGAGCAGGCCTCCGGCGAGTTCCAGTCCAACATCATGTTCTGCGGCTCCACGTCGGCCTACCCGATCATCTCGTCGCTGGCCTCTTCGTTCACCGACCAGTACGAAACGTGGAACAAGGTTGACGCCAGCTTCCCCGAGAAGAACGTCTCCATCTACGTTGCCCCGGGCGGCTCGGGCGTTGGCGTCAGCGCGCTTGAGGAAGGCACGTGCGACTTTGGCATGGTTGCCCGCACGCTGAAGGACTCCGAGAAGGAAAAGCTTGGCGACTACAAGGAATACGAGATCGCCAAGGACGCGCTGACCGTTTCCGTCAACGCCGAGAACCCCATCGTCGGCACCGTTGACGATATGTCCACCGACACCATCCGCAAGATCTTCGCCGGCGAAATCACCACGTGGGACCAGGTCGACGCAAGCCTGCCCGCTGAGCAGATCCAGGTATACATCCGCGACCTGTCCGGTGGCGCTTACGAGGTGTTCCAGAAATCCGTCATGGGCGATTCGAAGGTCACCGACGCTGCCACGCAGTCCGCTTCCATGACCGAGCTGGCCACGAACATCGCGAACAACAAGTGGGCCATCGGCTATGCCGGCTTCGGCGCCTACAACAAGGCTAACGCCAACGGCACGAAGCTTGTGGCCATGAAGGTCGACGGCGTGGAGGCCACCGAGGCCAACATCGTTTCCGGCGACTACAAGATCCAGCGCCCTGTCATGTTCGTGGGCGTTGGCGAGCCCACCGACTCCGAGCAGGCCTTCATCGACTACATCTACTCCGATGCCGGCATCAAGGCCATCGAGTCGAACGGCTACATCCCGTCGTTCACCGCGAAATAGGTTTTGGCGCGCACAGCCATGCCTATGACGAAAACGGTCCGCGCGCGCAGGCGCTGCGCGGACCTTGTGCAGAATAGTTTGGTTGCGACGCTCGCGCTTGCGGGCGTCGCCGCGCTTGCGGCGGTGCTTGTCACCGTGGCGGTGCAAGGTTGGCCCATCGTCTCCGAGGTTGGCCTTTCGGCGTTTTTGCTCGGCAATAGCTGGATGCCCGTCGATTTCGGCACGGGCGCTAGCTTCGGCATCGCGAACTTCATTGCCGGCTCGGTGGCCGTTTCCGTGCTGGCGCTGGCATTGGCGCTGCTGGTGGCCATTGGGTGCGCGCTGTTCTTGTCGTGCGCGGCGGGGCCTGCGCTTCGTGCGGCGCTGTGCAGCGCCATCGACCTGCTTGCGGGTATCCCCTCGGTGGTGTACGGCTTCGTGGGCCTTGAAGTGGTTTCGAAGGCGTTCATCGAAGCGGGCCATCCGTCGGGCAACTGCGTGCTGGCCGCCGGCATCGTGCTTGCCGTCATGGTGCTGCCGTTCATGGTGTCGTCCATGACCGAGTCCATGCTGGTCGTGCGCCAGCGCTACCTTGCCGCATCGCTGAACCTGGGCGTGGGGAAGTGGTACAGCGTGTATGCCGTGGTGCTGCCCGTGTCGCTGCGGCTGCTGTGGCCGTCGGTCATGATGGCGTTCGCGCGTGCCATGGGCGAGACCATGGCCGTCATGATGGTGGTGGGCAACGCGAATCTGTTCCCCGAGCTGTTGGGCAAGGGCGAAACCATCGCGTCGCTTATCGCGCTTGAAATGGGCACGGCCGCGGCGGGCAGCACGCATATGCATGCCCTGTTCGCCGCCGGGTTCGTGCTGCTGGCCATCGTGCTTGCCGTCGATGCGGTAACGGCTTGGGCGCAACACCGACTTGCGCGCCGCGCTTCCCGCGGCGTGCGCGGCGGCCGCTGGGTGCTCGGGCGAGCCGGCGCGTGCCTTGCGCGCGTGTGGGCCTGGGCGGGCATGACCGTAGTTGCCGGCTGCATCGTGTTTTTGTTCGCGTACGTGTTCAGCCAAGGCGCTGGCTGCATTTCGTGGGAGTTCATCACGCAAAGCCCGTCGGGCGCTATCTTGGGCACGGAGGGCGGCATATTCCCCGCCATTGTCGGAAGCGCCTGGTTCACGGCAACGGCGCTGGTCATTGCCGTGCCGTTGGCGCTGGCCCTTGCCGTCTACCGCGTGTTTTTGTGCCGCAAGCCTGCCGTGGGGCACGCCGTGGGGCGCGTCATATCCGTGGCGGCCGGCGCTCCGTCCATCGTCATGGGCCTGTTCGCCTACGCCGTGCTCGTGCGCGATGCCGGCCTTGACCGCTGCGTGCTGGCCGGCGGCGTGGCGCTGGCGCTTATGATCATCCCGTTCATCGAGGTACGTGTGGAAAAGGCGCTACGCGAAGCGCCCGCGGAACTGGTGGCATCGGCCTATGCGCTGGGATGCACGCGCTCGTACGTGGTGCGCACGCTGGTGCTGCCGTATTGCCGCGGCGAGGTGCTTGGCGCGGTGGTGCTGGGCGCCCTGTACGCGCTCGGCGCGGCGGCACCGCTCATCTTCACGGGCGGCGTGGCGTTCGCCCCGGTTCCTACCGGCATCGACCAGCCCGCCATGTCGCTGCCGCTGCACCTGTACCTCATGCTTGCGCAGGGCACCACCATTCCGCAGGTGTACGCCACGGCGTTCGTGCTCATGGCGTTGGTGCTGGCTTGCAACCTGGCCGTTTCGGCATATGCCCAGATAAGGAGAAGGCGATGGATGAAATCGTAAGCGAAGGCGAAATCAGCGCCGCCTGCTCGAAGGTGGCCGGCGAAGCCGTACCCGCGCAAGGTTCGCGGGCGCTTGAGGTTGCTGGCCTACAGGCATGGTACGGCGACCGTCACGTGCTCAAAGACGTGTCGCTCACCGCGCGCACGGGGCGCATCCTGGCTATCATCGGACCGTCGGGCTGCGGAAAATCCACGCTGCTAGCGTGCCTGAACCGCTCTGTCGAACTGGCCGAAGGCGCCCGGTGGTCCGGTCAAGTGCGCCTTGCAGGCGTGCCTACGCAGGGCTGGACGGCCGACAAGGTGCGCGAACGTGTGGGGCTTGTCATGCAGAAGCCCACGCCGTTTCCGTTCTCGGTCGAGCGCAATATTACCTACGCGCTGCGCAACCGCGGCGTGCGCAAGCGCGCACAGCTTTCCGCTGCCGTCGAGCAGCAGCTGCGCGCGGTGGGTCTGTACGACGAGCTGGCTGGAGATGTGCGCCGCAGCGCGCTTGAGCTTTCGGGCGGCCAGCAGCAGCGCCTGTGCATCGCGCGCGCCCTGGCGGTCGAACCAAGCGTGCTGCTGCTTGATGAACCGTGCAGCGCGCTTGATATCGCCAGTACGTCGGCGGTCGAGGACGTGCTGCGCCGCGTAGCGAAAACGTGCGCCATCGTCATTGTCACCCACAACCTTGCCCAAGCGCGCCGCATCGCCGACGACGTCATATGCATGAGCGGCGGGGAAGTGGCGTGGGAAGGCGCGGTCGACGAGTTGTTCGAGCGCCAGTACAACACCGTGCTGCGTCCGCTGTACGGATCCGACTTACTATAAAAGCATGCGTTCGCACCGTTGAAAAGCGCCCGCAACCTGGCTTGTGTGCAGGTTGTGGGCGCTTTCCGTTTCGCGAAGTTTTCCTTGAACGCCCCTCGAAACGCACGTATAATATCCAGTTGCGTCTGGTGACTTATGGATACACCCGGGCGCGTGGATTGACGGAGTCAGTGTGTCTGGCCTCAAACGGGCGCCCTTAGGCAATCGCCGATCCACAGCATGTAGGAGGGTTTGCGGTGCATGGTGAGGCATGCGAGCGTGAACCCAGATGGAAAGGTTTGAAATGGGAGTCAAACAGTACAGGCCGACTAGCCCCGGTCGTCGCTTCCAGACGGTTTCGGACAAAGCCGAAATCACCTGCGACAAGCCGGAAAAGTCCCTGCTTGCGCCGCTGAACAAGAAGGCCGGTCGCAACAACCACGGTCACATCACCGTCCGCCATCAGGGCGGCGGCGTGAAGCGTCGTTACCGCATCATCGACTTCAAGCGCAACAAGGACGGCGTGCCTGCAAAGGTCGCTACCGTCGAGTACGACCCGAACCGCTCCGCTCGTATCGCTCTGCTGCACTACGTTGACGGCGAGAAGCGCTACATCCTTCACCCGAAGGGCCTGAAGGTCGGCGACATGGTCGTCAGCGGTTCCGACGTGGACATCAAGCCCGGCAACGCCATGCCGCTGGCAAGCATCCCCGTCGGTACGCTCATCCATGCTGTTGAACTGCAGCCTGGCCGCGGCGCCGCTCTGGCTCGCTCCGCCGGCACCAGCATCCAGCTGATGGGCAAGGAAGGCAAGTACGCAATCCTGCGTATGCCGTCCTCCGAAATGCGTCGCGTGCTGCTCACCTGCCGTGCAACCATCGGCGAGGTTGGCAATGCCGAGCACTCCAACATCACGATCGGCAAGGCCGGCCGTAATCGTTGGCGTGGCATCCGCCCGACGGTTCGTGGTACGGTCATGAACCCGGTCGACCATCCCCATGGCGGTGGCGAAGGCAAGAACAAGACTTCTGGCCGTCACCCTGTCAGCCCGTGGGGCGTTCCGACCAAGGGTCATCGTACGCGCAACCCGAAGAAGGCCTCTAGCCGCCTGATCATTCGCCGTCGCAAGAAGTAGCGCTAAGCGTTAAGGAGTAATAGTGAGCAGAAGTTTGAAGAAGGGTCCTTTCGTTGAGCCTCGCCTTCTTGAGCGCATCGAGAAGATGAACGCGGCCGGCGAAAAGAACGTCATCAAGACCTGGTCCCGTGCAAGCACGATCTTCCCCGAAATGGTGGGCCACACCATCGCGGTGCACGACGGTCGCAAGCACGTGCCGGTGTACGTTACCGAGTCCATGGTCGGTCACAAGCTGGGCGAGTTCGCCCCCACGCGCACCTTCAAGGGTCACGCGGCCGACAAGAAGAAGAAATAAGAAGGGGTGAATCATGGAAGCTAAAGCAATCGCACGCACCGTGCGCATGTCGCCCCGTAAGGCACGCATCGTCGTCGACCTGATCCGCGGCAAGTCCGTTCCGGCCGCCCGTGAGATCCTGGCGTTCACCAACCGCGCCGCTGCCGAGGTCGTCGAGAAGACGCTGAACTCTGCCGTTGCCAACGCCGAGTACCAGCACCATGTGCGCCCGGAGACGCTCGTCGTGAAGACCGCTTTCGTTGACGAAGGCCCCACGCTCAAGCGCATCCGTCCCCGCGCGAAGGGTTCCGCTTCGCCGATTCGCAAGCGCACCTGCCACATCACCATCATCGTCGCTTCGCGAGAGGAGGCTTAAAGTCTATGGGTCAGAAGGTAAGCCCTACCGGGTTCCGCCTCGGTATCACCGAAGAGTGGCGCAGCCGTTGGTACGCCGACAAGGATTACGCCCAGAACCTGGCAAACGACTTGGCCATTAGGAAGTTTCTGGACAAGCAGCTGTCCCGTGCCGCCGTCTCCAAGATCGAGATCGAGCGCGCTGGCGACAAGATCAAGGTCATCGTGACCACCGCTCGCCCGGGTGTGGTGATCGGCAAGAAGGGCGCCGAGATCGACGCTCTGCGCAAGAAGCTTGAGAAGGTCGCCAACGGCCCCGTGAACATCGAGGTCGTCGAGGTGAAGCGCCCCGAGCTGGACGCCAACCTCATCGCCCAGTCCGTTGCTGAGCAGCTGGAAGGCCGCGTTGCTTTCCGTCGCGCTATGCGCAAGGCCGTTCAGTCCGCCCGCAAGTCCGGTGCCAAGGGCATCCGCATCCAGTGCGCCGGTCGTCTCGGCGGCGCTGAGATGAGCCGCCGCGAGTGGTACCGCGAAGGCCGCGTGCCGCTGCACACGCTGCGCGCAAAGGTGGACTACGGTTTCTGCACCGCCGCTACGCAGATGGGTTCCATCGGCGTGCAGGTGTGGGTCTACCACGGAGAGGTCATGCCCGGCCAGAAGGCTCCGCAGCCGGCGCTCGAGGGCAACTCCCGTCCGAACCGTTCCCGTCGCAACGACCGCAATGAGAGGGGGCGCAAGTAATGCTCGTACCTAAGCGTGTTAAGCACCGCAAGGTGCAGCGCGGCTCCATGAAGGGCCGTGCAAAGGGCGGTACCCGTCTGAACCACGGTTCCTGGGGCATCCAGGCGCTGGAGGCCCACTGGATCACCAACCGTCAGATCGAGGCCGCTCGTATCGCCATGACCCGTTGCATGAAGCGTGGCGGTAAGGTTTGGATCACCATCTTCCCGGACAAGCCGATCACCAAGAAGCCGGCTGAGACCCGCATGGGTTCCGGTAAGGGCAACCCCGAGGGCTGGGTCGCTGTCGTGAAGCCCGGCCGCATCATGTTCGAGATCGCCGGCGTCGATGACGAGACCGCCCGCGAGGCTCTGCGTCTGGCCATCAACAAGCTGCCCATCAAGTGCAAGATCGTCACTCGTGAAACGGAGGGGCAGCAATAATGAAAGCAGCAGAGATTCGTGAACTTTCTGCCGAAGACCTGCAGGTGAAGCTGAAGGAGGCCAAGGCGGAGCTGTACCGCGAGCAGGCGCGCAGGCTCCGACTGGAAAATGACGAGAGGGAGGAACAGACTTGAGCGAGAAAGGAAAGGAAGCGGGCATCGCCGTGACGGCGGAGGAGCTGGCGCGCATCAACCGCCTGCTTTCGAACCCGTTTGAAAAGACGCCGCAGCAGGGCAGCATCGGCATCGGAGAGGTTAGGATAAGTGCGCGTAGCCGTGACGGTGCGGCTGCCGCTTTTATAGCCGCTGGCCTCTACCTGAATGGTGGCATAATCGGCGTTCAGCGTACCAGTGTAGCCCTCCTCTGTGGTAAGCTCCATGACCGGCTCAATGATCTTGACGATCTCCGCCATATCCTTTGTCCCGCTTTCCAATGTGACGATCTCGATGTGCTCGTGTGTGTCCGTCTCTGTCTGATCCGCTTTGAGCAGGTCGAGCAGCTCGTAATGCCTGCCCTCGCGCTCAAAGTCCACCGTAGGGATCGCGGTAGGATC
>OLOX01001328.1_pt1 | contig 23657 bp, 20 predicted proteins | sample 1672091 | NCBI WGS metagenome assembly OLOX01 (sample SAMEA3136644, study PRJEB25190) | human gut metagenome | reverse complement strand
TGTTTCTCACTTTTTTGATTTTAAGTCATTGTTTTTCCGGAACTTTCTTGACCTGTTTCTCACTTTTTTGATTTTAAGTCACTAATTTGCTCCGACTTTCTTGACCTGTTTCTCTACTTTTAGATTTTAGGGCACTTTTCCACCGAAATTCCCTTGACTCTCTTGGGGATTTTACACATTTAAGTCATAGGGAGAAAACCTTTTCGCTTTAGAGTATAAATTTCAAATTAATGATATATGATCTTAGAATTTATAGACAAAAACCACCTGTTAAACGCACGCCGGAAAGCAATTCACCATACACTCTTTACTACATTATCTTCATTCTGTGTTTTATTTGATTACCTTGCATGTTAGCACCGCTTACAAGGTTATGGCATGCTTTCCTTTTTTATGTGTCATTTGACACTTTTACTTTATTACTATCAAATTTCCTGATCCAAGTCAATTAAGATTGTATAAAGAATACATAAAATGAATGCAAGAAAACCAACACAGGAAAACCAACACAGGAAATTCAACACAGGAAAACCAACACAGGAAATTCAACACAGGAAAACCAATGCAGGAAAACCAACGCAGGAAAACCAACGCAAAAAATTCAATGCAAAAAATTCAATGCAAAAAGTTCAATGCAAAAAATTCACGCAGAGAACCCCGGAACATCGTTCCGGGGTTCTTCTCTTTCAATCCAGTATATGTCTCCAAATCCAGCATACATCTCTTAATCCAGTACATGATACCTGTGATATATGTTCACTCCATCTATCTATATACTAAATATATTATTCATACTATTTCATACCATTACTTATTACTTCTCAAGTATGTCGTATATAAGATTCATAACCTTATCACCGAAGTCTGCTGACATCTTCTGTGCCTCATCATATGAAGCACCCTTAACGCCGAAGTAGAACTTGATCTTAGGCTCTGTACCTGATGGTCTTACTGCAAGCCATGCTTCGTTTTCAAGCTCGTAGTAGAGAACATTGGCATTTGGGAAGCCTGTAGGTCTTACATCGCCTGTCTCAAGGTTTCTGATATACTCAAGACGATAGTCACGGACAACCTTTGTCTTGTAGCCTGCAACCTCAAGTGGTACATTTGCACGAAGAATGTTCATGATATGACCAATCTTCTTAGAACCCTCAACACCCTTAAGTGTTACTGTCTTGATATCATCTATATAATAACCATACTTCTCATACATATCCATCATGGCATCCCATAATGTCTTGCCCTGACCTCTGTAGTAAGCTGCTGCCTCACAAAGTGCCATAGTTGCAACGATAGCATCCTTATCTCTTGCATGAGTACCGATAAGACATCCGTAGCTCTCCTCGAAACCGAAAAGGTATGTTCCCTTGCCGGTCTCCTCGAACTTAAGTATCTCACGTCCGATGTTCTTGAAACCTGTGAAACACTCAATAAGGTCTGTGCCGTATTCCTTGGCAATAGCGTCTACCATATTTGTAGTAACGATAGTCTTAATGATAGCTCCATCTGCAGGAAGTGAACCATTCTTAGCCTTCATCTGGCTTACTTCGTACTCACAGAGAAGACTTCCTGACATGTTACCTGTGAATACCTTGTACTCGCCGGTCTTGCTGTCCTTGGCATAAACACCGAGTCTGTCTGCGTCAGGATCTGTAGCAAGCACAACATCTGCATCAACCTTCTTTGCAAGGTCAAGTGCCAATGTAAATGCTTCCTTTGCCTCAGGATTTGGATACTCTACAGTTGGGAACTCGCCATCAGGAAGCTCCTGCTCAGGTACCACATAAACATTCTCAAATCCAAGCTCTGCAAGTATTCTTCTTGCAGGGATATTACCTGTTCCGTGAAGAGGTGTATAAACGATCTTAAGCTCCTTGCCATACTTGTCAATGGCATCCTGATTAATAACCAGCTTCTTAAGCTCTGCCATGTAAGCATCGTCAACCTCTGCGCCGATAGTAACAAGGAGTCCGGCTTTGATAGCCTCATCCATGTCCATTGTCTTTGTATCAGCGAAATCTGTAATGGCCTTAACCTCAGCCATAATTCCTGTATCGTGAGGAGGTGTTATCTGTGCGCCGTCCTCCCAGTATACTTTGTAACCATTGTACTCTGGTGGATTGTGGGAAGCTGTTACATTTATACCAGCTACACAACCAAGATGTCTTACTGCAAATGACAATTCTGGAGTTGGACGAAGTGACTCAAATCTATATGCCTTAATTCCATTGGCTGCAAGACAAAGTGCTGCTTCCATTGAAAATTCAGGTGACATTCTTCTTGAGTCGTATGCTATAGCTACGCCCTTATCCTGCTTACCTGCTTTGATAATGTAATTTGCAAGACCCTGTGTAGCCTTACGAACCACATATACGTTCATTCTGTTGGTTCCTGCACCGATAATACCTCTGAGGCCTGCAGTACCAAATACGAGATCGCAATAAAATCTCTCTTCGATTTCTTTCTCATCATCTTTGATCGCAAGGAGTTCATCCTTGGTTTCCTGACTGAACAATGGGTTGTTCAACCACTGCTCATATATTGCTTTATATCCACTTTCGCTCATTGTAACATTGCCTCCTTTTGGCTCTCGACGATAGTATTCCTCTTAAGCTTTAATTTCGCTACAATATTATAACCTTATTTCGTAATCTTGTGAACCCCAAAATAGCAAGAAAAATCATTCAAAAATTTTTGCTTTTCTTGTTCATGTTCAATAATTTTTCTTATCTTTTCTATATTTACAGGTGAAATCCACGATTTTCTCGAATTAATGTAGTGGTTACTGACCTTCCAGAACTTCTCCGGGAATTTCAATAAAATATAAATATATTCATGATCCTTTGCTGTCAGCGGCTGTGCCTGCCCATAGGCTTCAATTATCCTCCTTGCCGTCTCAAGCCGGTATCCGGTCTTCTCTATAACCTTTCTGGTGAACTGATAGAGATCCACCAACTGAAATCCCACATGGAAGCTGTCAAAATTAACTGTGGCAATCCCCTCCTCAGTGATTATCACATTATGATAGCTGTATGAACCATGACAGTATCCCACGCCCTCAATTATTTTTTCCTGTTTCTCAGATTTGTATTCTTTACCTTTTGTGCCTGCATCGGCTTCCCATGCTTCTTCCATCATATGGGTAGCTTCAAGAGCCTGTTGAAAATAATAATTGAAATGCTTTATGTACATGAGTTCAAAATCATTTTTTACTTTCCTGCCGGATATGAACTGTCTGACCCGCTTAAGCTCCTTTACTTTCCTTGACAGACCACCGGGTTCACCGTCAAATGTCCTGCCGCTGCCTTCGGTCTCCTTCTCCCACAACAATCTGCCTGCCTTATGAAATTCCGCAAGATTTTTTGCTGCCGCCTCAAGCTCTTCTATATGATTAGGATTGCATTCTCTGCCTTCAAAATATTCCATCAATATGTAAGGATTTCCATATCTGTCACAGGTGATCAGTTCTCCATCCCTGTCAGCAACACACCTGTCAATCCTGGTAAAACCTGCGTCATACAGGTTGTCCTTGAATTCACGCTCTCTTGCAAGCCTAGCCTCTCCAATGTTACATGGACATAACCGTCTGGTTCCCTTATCTGTACGAAGCAACGTAAATCCCCGGCCTCTGCCTGAATTTATTACTTCCATGTCATATGCCTCGTATACTTCACTCATTTTTTCAGACAAAAAAATCCCCTCCTACAATACCATGATGGTGCCTACTAATCACAGGGATTCCTCCCACAAGTGGGCCCCTCCCTATGATATTTCACAGGGGGTCCTCCCGCAAGCGGGTCCCTCCCTATGATATTGTATGAGAAGATCTTAAAAATAATTCTTATTCTATTTTAGATATTTGTCCGCCACCATTTTTTCAAGGGTTTCCCTGGTGTTGATGTGCGGGGCTTCAAGTACTTTCTCAAGGAGGTATTCAAGGATATGACCCATCTGTTTTCCCGGGGCAATTCCCATTTCCTTAAGATCTCTGCCGTTTATGGCAAGCTCCTTTATGGTGAGACAGTCGCCATCCGCCATGATCTTGCGGTACATTTCCTCTATAGCGTCCACGATAGCCTTTTTCTCATCATAACGATAGTCGCTCTGGGCCGCCATGTCTGCTCTCTTGATCTTGTCGTAGAGTGGGAAGAAACCTGCTCCCATCTCAGCCAATGTCTTTCTGAACCTGACTACTGACGGAATGCCACCCATTCCGTAGTCATGCCAGTACACCATCTTGCTAACCTGCTTTATGGTGTCATTGTCCCATTTCATCCTGCGGAGCACTTTTTTCGCAATGTCTGTTCCAACCACATTATGACCGTAAAAATGATCTATTCCCTTGTCATCCCTGGTATGGGTGTCAGGCTTGCCCACATCATGAAGCAGAGCCGCCCACCTGCATATACTGTCGGCGTCTATGGCTTTCATTGTGTATATGGAATGAACCCCCACATTGTACAGATGATACGGATTGTTCTGTTCCTGCTCCATCATCCGGTCAAATTCCGGGAGCACCACCGCAGTTATACCCATTTCATATGCCATTATGAGCTTTTCCGGGTGATCCGACACAAATAATTTGTCAAGCTCGACCCTTATCCTCTCGGCACTGATCTTTGACAGTGTTCCTGCCAATTTCTTCATGGCTGCCTGGGTATCTTCATCTATGGAGAAATCCAATTGCCCGGAAAATCTCACCGCCCGGAGTATCCTTAAGGCGTCCTCTGAAAATCTTTCCTCAGCTACGCCCACTGCTCTGATGACCCGCTTCTCAAGATCCTCCACACCGCCGAATATATCTATGATCCCATTCCGGTGATTATACGCCATGGCGTTTATGGTGAAGTCTCTTCTCTTCAAGTCTTCCTTAAGATTAGTGGTAAATAATACCTTGTCCGGTCTCCGGTGATCGGTATATTCTCCGTCTATCCTGTAGGTTGTTACCTCGTAGCCTTCTTTTCCGAACATTACCGTAACCGTTCCGTGCTGTATGCCGGTATCCACCGTCCTTCTAAACAGTGCCTTTATCTGTTCAGGCTTGGCAGAGGTGGTTATATCCCAGTCTCCCGGAGACCTTCCGAGAATAGAGTCTCTCACGCAGCCGCCTACAATATAGGCTTCATAGCCTGCAGCTTCCAGTGTTTCAATTATTCTATTTGCATTTTCAGGCATATTAATACGCATATCTGAGACCCCGGCAATCTGATTTTTTAGTAAGCTCTTCCGAAGTATACCATCTTGTAGGCAGGCTTTCCGCAGTGAACACACACATCACCTAAGTTCTCCTGTGCAAATGGCATACATCTTGTTGAAGCACCTGTCTTATCCTTGATAGCTTCCTCACAGGCTGTCTCACCGCACCACATAGCCTTAACAAATCCCGGCTTGTGCTCGATAATATCTGTGAACTCATCAAAGTTGTGTGCAACATATGTGTGTGAATCTCTGTGGGCAAGAGCCTTCTGGTACATATCCTTCTGGATAGTCTCAAGAAGCTCTCCAACCTTAACATCTATCTCATCAAGAGAAACTATTGTCTTCTCTCTTGTATCACGACGTACAAGAACAGCCTGATTTGCCTCAATATCCTTAGGTCCGATCTCAACACGGATAGGAATACCTCTCATCTCCTGCTCTGAGAACTTCCATCCAGGACTCTTGTCACTGTCATCAACCTTAACTCTGTATGCACCAAGCTTTCCTGAAAGCTCTGCTGCCTTCTCAAGAACACCAGGCTTTTTCTGCATGATAGGAATGATCATAACCTGTGTAGGTGCAACCTTTGGAGGAAGCACAAGACCTGAATTGTCACCATGAACCATGATAAGGGCACCGATAAGTCTTGTAGTCATACCCCATGATGTCTGATGAACATACTTAAGCTTGTTGTCCTTGTCTGTGAACTGGATACCAAATGCCTTGGCGAATCCATCACCAAAGTTGTGGCTTGTTCCTGACTGGAGTGCCTTACCGTCATGCATAAGTGCCTCTATTGTATAGGTAGCTTCTGCACCTGCGAATTTCTCTTTCTCTGTCTTTCTTCCCTTTATTACAGGAATAGCAAGCACATCCTCACAGAACTGTGCGTACACATTAAGCATCTGGATAGTTCTCTCCTCTGCCTCCTCTGCTGTTGCGTGGGCTGTGTGTCCCTCCTGCCATAAGAACTCTCTTGAACGAAGGAAAGGTCTTGTCTCCTTCTCCCATCTTACTACTGAACACCACTGGTTATATACCTTTGGAAGGTCTCTGTATGACTGTATCTCATCCTTATAGAAATCACAGAAAAGTGTCTCTGATGTAGGTCTTACACACATACGCTCGTTAAGAGGGTTAAGTCCTCCGTAAGTAACCCATGCTACCTCAGGGGCAAATCCCTCAACGTGATCCTTTTCCTTCTGGAGAAGGCTCTCCGGTATGAACATTGGCATATATACATTTTCAACTCCACACTCCTTGAACTTGGCGTCGAGCTGCTTCTGGATCAGTTCCCATATAGCATAACCTGCGGGCTTAATGGCCATACATCCTTTAACATTTGTATAGGAAATAAGTCCTGCCTTAAGTACAACGTCTGTGTACCACTGTGCAAAATCTTCATCCATTGATGTGATTGCTTCTACAAGCTTCTTGTCATTTGCCATGATATTTCTCCTTTATATTAATTCTTATTATTTACTTTCGGCTGTATACTTAGCATCTCTTCATTATAAAATGCAATACCCATAATTTCAAGCAGATTTGCTCTTTGAGGAAAATAATAATAATTTACACTTTGAGGAAAACAATAATGTCCATTTACCGACAATTAATGTCCTGACTATTGTATTTATCCGGTAAAATGTTATACTCTGTCGTTGGAAACACAGGATAATAATTGCAGCCCCATTATCTGCAGGTATACCACCTGACGATATGTTACTGTGAATATCGGTTTAGAATATAATGTATATGAAAAGAGGTGACATAGACATGTCTGAAACTAAAGACCGCAAGCCCGCCTTCAAGCTCAAGGAGGACTACCATTCAAATATAGGTGAGACAAATACCCTCACATCCCAGTACGCGGAATCCACCAGAGGTCAGGCGTCCGCCTATGTCATGACCCATAAAAAGAAAAGGTCCGCCAAAATAGCAAAAAATATCACCTCTGCCATTCTTGTTGCGGCTCTCTTAAGTGTTGCCGTGTACTATTTTTACAACCTGTACAGATATCACCACAACAAACCAAGCTATGGACAGGACTACCTGTACAACACCTGGATTGCCGATGACGGCGGGGTATATTCCCTCAAGGAGGACTCATCAGTGATAAAAGAGACTGGGGGAATCACCACCATCGGAAGCTTCTATGTAGAAAATCCCAGAACTCTCATAATGGAATTTCCTGAGAAGACCGAAAGCTATCAGTTCAGGATAAATGAAGAAACCGGAGCCATGACCTGGACCCGCTACATAAATGACGTTCCGATGAAAACCACCCTTGTTGTGAAACCGGACACCGGAGATTAAATTTATTTAAAATTCATCCAGATCTATGATCTCGAAGGCCTTGCCCTCAGGCTCATTCTTGAATACCATATGCTCACCTGTTACAGGATGAATAAACTCCAGCCTTGAAGCATAAAGGGCGATCTGCTGGTATTTCTTCTTAACCTTCTGGAACTTAGGGTTATACTTGGTATCTCCCCATATTCCTGCCTTTTTTCCTGCCATCTGTACCCTTATCTGATGATGTCTTCCTGTCACAAGCGTTATAAGCACATATGTGAGTATTCCGTTATCTGTCTCCATCACATCAAGGACCTCATAATCAAGCTCCGCATACTTGGCTCCCGGAGTACCCTCATCAACGATCTTTGTCACATTGTTCTTCGTGTCATGAAGAAGGTAGTTCTTTATGGTTCCCTCTTCATTGGGAAGCTCCCCTGTAAGTATCGCCTGATAATACTTCACCATTTCTCCGCTTTCGCTCTGTCTTGAAAGCTCTGCTGCGGTCTCCTTATCCTTGGCAAATACCATAATACCCCCGACCGGTCTGTCCAGTCTGTGTATGGCAGCCAGATATGGCTCCTCTGTCCTGTTTTCTCTCTCATATATATGAAGCTTAAGTATACCTATCATATCCTCAGAATTTGTCCTGTCAGACTGGGAAGGTACGCCATAAGGCTTCACACACACTATTAAATGTTCGTCTTCATGTAAAATATTTAGCTTCATATTCCGGAGTCTCCATATCCTGTGTATTTTCTGTACGTCACCATATATAGTAATATAATGACCATTTATTACCTGTGGTCAAGCCTACATTCTGAATCTGTATCCAACACCCCATACAGTCTCGATAAACTGAGGATTTGATGTATCATACTCTATCTTCTCACGAATCTTCTTTATATGTACGGTAACCGTTGCAATATCACCGATACTCTCCATGTTCCAGATTCTGCTAAACAGCTCATCCTTTGAGAAGACCTTGTTAGGGTTGCTGGCAAGAAATACAAGGAGGTCAAATTCCTTGTTAGTAAATACCTTCTCCTCACCATCTACAAATACCCTTCTGTCGGTCTTATCAATCCTTAAACCCCTTATCTCTATGGTGTCGTTCTTAAGAGCCGTTGATCCAACAAGACGCTCATATCTGGCTATATGTGCCTTAACTCTGGCAACCAGCTCACTTGGGCTGAAAGGCTTTGTCACATAATCATCCACGCCGAGTCCAAGACCTCTTATCTTATCAATATCGTTCTTCTTGGCTGTGACCATTATTATAGGAATATCTTTGGTCTCCCTTATCTTCTTGCATATCTCAAATCCATCAAGATCAGGAAGCATAATATCAAGTATTATAAGGCTGTAGTCTGTTGTCAGTGCCTGTTCCAGACCCTTCTTTCCATTTGTCTGTATGTCCACTTCAAAATCATTTAATTCAAGATAATCTCTCTCCAGCTCTGCAATACTCACTTCATCCTCAATTATCAGAACTTTGCTCATTTGCTTCATCTCCCTTTGTATATTTGTTTAGTTCAAACATAATGGTAGTGCCTACACCAAGCTTGCTCTTAGCCCATATCTTACCACCATGTTCTTCAATTATCTTCTTACATATGGCAAGTCCAAGACCACTTCCGCCCCTTGACTGCCTTGCACTGTCTGCCCTGAAAGTCCTGTCAAATATATGCGGCAGGCTCTCCTCATCTATTCCCTTGCCATCATCACTTATGGATACCTTTATGGTATCTCCCTCATCATAGAGGTAGATCTCCACAAGTCCGTTCTCCTTGTCGGAATACTTTATGGCATTGGTAATTATATTATTGATAACTCGCTTTAACTGATCCGGGTCAACCACAACCTTAACATCCGGATCAACATAATCCTCGTATTTAAGCATCATGTTATTGGTTGCAAGGGTCGTCTGGATCTCCTCCATGCAATCACTGAAATATGCCTTAACATTAACTCTGTGAAACTCATATGGAATGGCATTATTGTTAATATTTGCATATAATGACAGCTCATTTATAAGGACATCCATTTCATTTGCCTTGTTATATATCATCCTGAGGTATCTGTCACGCTTCTCCGGAGTATCCGCAACACCATCCATGATACCCTCCACATAACCCTTTATGGTTGTTATAGGTGTCTTGAGATCATGGGAAATATTGCTTATAAGCTCCCTGTTCTCTTTCTCATACTGTATCTTAAGCTCAACGGATTCGCTGAGCTTGTTCTCCATGTCCGTAAATGAACGGCACAGCTCACCGATCTCGTCCGTCCTGTGTTTGTCATACTCCACCTTAGTGTTAAGGTTGCCTTCACCTATTGCCTCGGCTGCCTCCTTGAGACTGACGATAGGCTTCACAAATTCCACATAAACAAGTCCCGATACTAACCCCCCTACCAGGATCACTACTAACAAAGTGATAAGCAGGAAGGTTACTATAGCATACCTGAACTGCACCATGTAATCACCATATGCCGTAAGAATATACACTGCAATATTGTTGCCATTGTAGGTGTAATGTATCTGACTACACTGATATGTGGATGTATCATGTATCACATAATCTGAAAATACCTTCTCATAGCCTGAATTCTCGAAACTGTCGAACTCTTTCTTAAGCTTCTTGAAGTCCGGCACGTCATCAGCACAAATATATTCTCCGTTCCTCTTTACTATGACATGAGTGTTGGTTCCCTTAAGGGACTTGTTAAGCTCCTTGATGAAATCGTCATTCATGAACTTCTCCGGAGTATCATTTATAACAGCCGCCAGTGTCTCCTTATACTCTGAGATACGACTGTATATCTTCTTTACCGGTGACTCTCCGATATAAACCGAAGCAACCGAATATCCCTCACCAAATGTGGCTTCTATATATCTCTTTCCTACAAATATGGTACCTACAAACATTACAAATATGGTGAAGCACCATATAAAGAACAAAACTATCTTTACTTTCTTTGTTATCTTCATATTCCACGTTCCTGTATATCTGCACGACACGCCATGCTGTAATTTTACAGTGTTCATTATACCACACCTGTTATGTGCAATGTATGAAGTTTTCATAAATTAGTTTTTATATCTTTTGTACCCTTTCTTCCTGCCAAATAAACCCTTTTTTCTGGTTGGAACGGTACATGCAGCCTCAGTTCTCGCCTGAGACAGTTCCCTTAAAACACCGTCCAGCTTCCTGTATCTCTGTTCATCCCTCTGATCCTGCTTCCTCTGGAGCTCCTCAAGGTGTTCAACTATTCCCTCTATGGTCTCCCTTGAGGTTTCCTTTCCAAGAGACTGGGCAAACGTATCTGCATTCTCCTTTATTGCCTTAGACACAATCTTGTTCATCATATCCTGGAACTGTATGTATTTGAAATCAACGACCCTCTGGGGATTGTGCTCTCTTTCCTCTGATATCTCTATATCCCCATTTACCGGTCCAAGTTCTCCGTTCTGTTCTGCATTTTTCACTAACTGCTTTATTGCCTTTAGCTGTATCCCCCGTTCCTTTAATTCCTTTACCCTCTTAAGCACCTTTATGTCCGTATCATCATAATATCTGTGACCCATTTCATTTCTCTTTATCTTAAGTCCCAGCTCCTCCTCCCAGTATCTGAGAACATGTGCTTCAACCTCAACAAGCTTCGCTGCTTCCTTTATAAGATATACATTTCCTTCAATATTTTCCATTTTCCGGGCACCTCCTACTTAGAATTTTATACAAGCCCAGGTGGTGTCTCAATGATATTCACTCCAAAGATTTCGACAACCGCAGGAGGATTTACGGGAAATATGTCTGATACTCTGATTTTATGAAACCGGCGGTCTCCTCTTGACGGCATATTGCAAAAAAAGACCCTTAATATCATTATCTGTATATATGCCGGAGCCCGGTCACATATATGATACTAAAGGTCTTTTTCACTGACTGTTCAGATATATCCGTATATACAAATGTATCTGGTTGTATTTAATTATTTATCCTTGTGATCTTGTACTCACCCTTGCTGTTCTTTCTGAAATGCACATTACGGTAATTTGTACCCATTATGTACTCACTGCCGTCATCTGTCTTTCTCAGATTATCCAGGGATTCCTGATTCATGGCACCCTTAAGATACTCTGTGAACAGCTCCTCCTTAGGCACCTTAAACAGCTCTTCCTCATTGCTTATGGACTGTCCGCTTCCAAGCTGCTCCGGATAATTTATCATGGTGGACAGCGTATCAACATCCTCATCCTTTATGACCTTCATTATCTTCTCAGCATAGGCATAAGCGTCCTCGTCAGTCTGCTTCTTAACATCCGGTCTCTCGTTGTAATGGTTCTCGAATGTAAGACAGTTTATTATATCGTTTAAAACTGCGTCTGTGGTGGTAACGTAAGTGTACAGAGAATAATTAACCTTGCTGTCTGAGAAGAACACCACTCTTCCCGGCTGAAGAGTGTAGTATGTGGCAGTGTTTCCGTTTATCATGGTAGACAGCATGTCCCCTGTCATGGTGTTGTCCACCGCTGCCAGGTCAAATTCAGAATATACAGTAGACGCACGAAATACGCACTGGAGACCATTATATACAAATGACACCTCTGCGATCTCGTCTTTTGATATGCTGTATACGCAATTGGACACATCTGGACCTTCTGCGTCTATATACATTCCAAGTTTTATGAAACTGTCCGGTGATTCCACTGTACCGTTTATGTCATCAGGAGCTTCCTTTTTTTTGCTGCCGCATCCTGCACATATGGAAAGTACCATGAACACCAGCAATATAACTTTAACTGTTCTCTTCATAAGGAATATCATCCTCTCTTTTGTGATTAGTGGCAGCCTCTCTGCTTGCACTTGTAGTACATGTTAGGGTCTGTAGGATCCCATGTATGCCATGACGCAAGCTTGTATGCCTTAGGCTTGTCAAATGGACCCTTCTCTGCCTTTGCTGTGATGATAACTGTAGTTCCCAGTACACAGTTATCATATATCCACTTGGCGTCACCTGATGTAAGTCTTATACATCCGTGTGAACAGGTTGTTCCAAGCTTATTGTAAGCACTTACACTAAGTGTATTGTTGTCATTCTTTGAAAGATAATATACTGAGTGGAACAGGTAATTACCCATGATCTGTGTGTCCCACTGTCCCCAGCATGGTCCCATAAGCTCAAGCCACCTGAACTTATTAGGTGTATGGAATTCTCCTGTCGGAGTGTCATTTCCTGTTGAACATATCATAGTCCTTACGGGGATTATATATCCCTTTGATCCGTCCTTGGCATATGCGGTAACAGTATTTGAACCCTTATATACCTTGATCACATAGGTTGTTCCTGCAGGCATTTTGCTTGACACATCCTCTGCTCTCTTACCGTCAGATCCGAAGTAGAACTTGTAGCCATTTGCATAAGCCCATGTATTCTGGAGTCTGTGTCCGTCACTGCTGAAATAGTAGTAGTAATTCGCAAGCTTCTTGTAGCCGATGGTAGCCTCACCGTTACTCTTGGCATAATATGTCTTGCCGCTGTAATTTACCCAGCCTTCCTTCTTTATAAGAGCACCGCTCGGTCCGCAGAACAGATATATAGTTCCGTTAAGCTTATAAGCGCCCTTTACCAGAGAACCATTTGCCCTGTGATAATATTTGTTTCCATCCGCTGATGTGTACAGACCTGAATATGGTCTTCCGTTGTCTTTAAACCTGTAATAATATGCGCCGATATGTACAAATCCGCTGGTAAGGTAACCCTGGTCTCCGAAATAGAAGTAATTTGCTGAGCCCTTTACCTTCCTGGCTCCTGTGTATGCCTTACCGTCGCTGCCTAAGAAATATGTCTTGCCGCCAACTGTCTGCCATGCATTTTTGATCATCTTTCCCGCAGTTGAGAAGCAGTATATGCTGCCGCCAATCTTTCTGACACCGGAAACTGTACGTCCGTTCTCATCTGCATAGACCGTCATATCTCTTATGGTAAATAATTTATTTACCTGCAATACACCATTCTCGTCAAATACATACTTATATCTGTTGGCTGTACTTATAAGACCTGTGTATGCCTTGCCGTCTCTGCCGAAATAATACTTCTTGCCATTCTCGGTTACCCATCTTGATATAGTTATTTTTCCCGAATAATTGAAATGATATATACCATCTGTGGTCTTTCTCACACCACAGATAGTCCTGCCGTTACTGTCTGCATAGAATACCAGATCACCTGATCTGTACACACAATCTGTCTGGAGTCTTCCTTCATCATCGAAGCAATACTTATAATTATTCCTTGTGTCAATAAGGCCTCTGTATGCCTTACCGTCACCGCCGAAATAATATTTACTGCCTGATATGGATTTCCAGCCCTTATTGAATACTGAACAATTCCCCTGCATGAAATAATACTCTCCATCTATCTCGTACAATCCGCATCCGTATATCTTACCGTCATCGCCGAAATAATATCTGCTGTTTCCTATAACTGCAAATGAATTTCTGGTCATAAATCCACTGCTGTAATCAAAAAAGTATTTGGCATCATCTATTACTCTTACTCCCTTTACTGCCACACCTTCCACATAATATCTGGTTCCGCCGTCTTCCTCTACAAATCCATTCTTAACCTCGCCTACAGGATCTTCCACTTCTGCACTATACTGTACGGAATATACTGCAGGAGCCTGGGCTCCGCTCAGATACTCTGCTGCCGAAACTCTCTGTACCTGTGGTGTTGCGGCTATTCCTGCCCACACAATTCCTGCCGTAATGGCAATCTTCACTAAGTTTTTCTTCATATGCTTTCCCCCTTTTATTTTGAAAAAACTTCTATACATACTATCGTTTACCTTTTTGCTGCGATTCTTCTGGTGTATCCAAGCTTTGTCTGCTGTAACCGGATACCAAGAACAATACCAACCTCCATCATGGTGAAGAGGATGGCCGAACCACCATAGCTTATAAATGGCAGTGAAACACCTGTATTAGGCAGAAGATTTACTGCCACACACACATTTACAATTATCTGATAGATAATATTTAACATTACACCTATGGTAAGTATGCTGCCGTAGAGATTTCTTGATTCCTTTACGACTATGAACATCTGATACAGCATATAAGCATACATCATGAACATCAATATAGCACCAACAATACCTAACTCCTCACATATGATAGAGAAGATCATGTCATTCTGGGCCTCAGGTATATTCACCAGCTTCTGGGTTCCCTTGCCGAGACCTTTACCGAATACACCGGCACTTCCTATGGCATACATTGCCTGCAAAGGCTGGTATCCACCATCTGCCTCATACTTCTTAGGATCAAGCCATGCAAATATTCTTGCCATCTGATATGGGTATTTTCCCACATCCTCCTGTGCCGGAAGATGATGAGAAAGATATACCAGTGCTATAGTCACTACAACTATTATCGTCACCAGAAAATACATGTGGAACTTCGTGTCACCACTCATTATAAATGTCAGGGTAAATACCATGAGCATAAGTATAATAGCGGTACTGAGATTTGATGAAATCGCCAATACCAGAATCGCCTGTACAGACACCGCCAACCACAGTACAAATATAATTACCCTGTTATTCATTCTCTTCTGGTATGTATTCACATATCCTGCCATAAACAAAATCATAAGAACTTTAACCACATCAGCAACCTGAAACTGAAGAGGTCCGATTGTGATCCATCTTGTGGCACCCTTGGCATTAATTGCAATACCCGGAAGCTTCAGAAGAAAAATACAGCCTATAGAAGCTATATAACTGGCTATAGCCGTAATGAATATAAGCTTTCTGTTATTCTTCTTAATGTAAAATCTGGCTACCAGAACCGCTACCACCAAGGCTACGATACCTATCACTATAGCTCTCAACTGCTTCTTAAAATAAAAGGCAGAATCATAATTAGTAGCCGCACTTATAGAGCAGCTGTAGCTTGACGCCGAAAAGATCATAATCAGTCCAAATGCCATAAGAAATAACATTCCGACTATCAGCCTGATCTCCACAGCAGGAGTATATATATACTCTACTTCCTCCGACTTGTCCTGTCCTCTTTTTATTTTCTTACTGTCTGTTCTGTTATTGTCTGTCTTCACAATATATCTCCACTACATATTAATTAAACAAGTTTGGAAGTGAATCCTTTATGAATTTTCCCGTGTCTATGACGCCTGCCTCCAACACATCCAGTACATTTCCCTGGGGCTTATTGATCTTATCCACCACAGTGCCCACATAAAACACCGGATTCTCGTATCCACAGATTGCTCCCTGATAAGTTACTTTAATATATTTTCCCTTGTCATAGCTGTCGATCTTCATGTCATAGCTGCCATCTTCCTGCCCATTGTCTACACTTACGGACAGTACTTCATCCCTGAATTCATATTTCAGAGTTCTAACAGTCTCACTTCCATCCTTCACGTTAGTGAGAGTATATTCTGTTCCAATGACCTCATCTTCCGATATATCATCCTTAACCAGCTTTATGCTATTGCCCTTATCATCACTCTGCTCATAGCAGATTTTATCACACAGGTAATCTCCTCCAAGGAAACTCAGCTTAAAACCTATATTATCCTTTGATATGCCGTTCGCATATACGCACACCAGCTCGTCATACTTTGTAACTGCAAATCTCAGGGTGAAATCTCCGGTCTCATTAACTATAGTCTTTATCCTGTTATACATAATATCAACAGAGAATCCTGTAGCCTCCTCAACCTTTGCCAGCACGTCAGGTCCCGCCGACACGATCATATTATGTGCTCTGTCTATATAATCCATAAGCTTTTCCTGCTTAATGGTGATCCTGTATACTGTACATTTCTCATCCCTGCCATTCACAGAGAAGCTCTCTTTCCCTTCCCTCTCGGCCTCCATGTCAAGTACTGCCTCCGCTATCTCCTTATAAAGCTCCGACATGTCATTTGTTTCATCCGAAGTGGCAGTCAATACCTCCATAAGAGACTGATAAAATCCTGCAAATGCTTTTATTTCATCCTCACTTACACCTGCAGTAAGCTTGAGTACAGTGGCAAATGCAGTTGATGGAAGATTCTCTTTAAATGCCCCCGTATAATCAAACTGAAGATAATTACCCTTATAGCCCACAAGGGAAGTATCCTTGTCCGCATAGATATCCACATCTATATCATGGTTTAAGATTGCTCCCGAAGTCTGAAGCATAAACTCATGCCTGTCCTTGTCTCTGATTATGCCGGTACTTAAATTGTCTGCTTCAACTGATATTTTGTAATTTCCGCCTATGATACCCTTAATCATATCATAGCCGCCGTATTTTGCCTCTGCCTGCGATTCCTCCGCCGTAAGCATTGTATTCTTAAATGCATTCCATATCTTAAGCTGCGGAATATTCCTTATATACACCAAAACACCTACGAATATCCCTGCTGCCACTATCAGCACTGCTAATATAGAAATGATCACTTTTTGGGATTTATTAGTCTTCATGTGCAACCTCGTCATGGTGTTTATTTATATAATCTACTGCCTGCCCAAGCCCTTCCTCTGAAAATGGGAACTCTCCTCTGATCTTCACCTCATCGGCAGTTGCTTCAAAACAAAAGGGTTCCGGCCACATATAGCATGCCAGCACTGTTTTCTTCTCTTCAGTTCCGTCTTCTGCGACTCCGGAAACTACTTCCTCCTTTGTCACCATATATCTGGCACCTGTATCACTGCCCTTAAAGGGCTTTTTCTTGTAAAACTCAAATGCCAGCAAATCCACACGATTTACCATAATTTATTTCTCCCTTATCTCAAAGGTATACTTGTCAAGCAGCATGTTAGTCTTCTTATCCCTTACATAAAGCGTTATCCTCTCCGGCTTCTGACTTTCACCTGTCACAAGTACCCATGTAGCACTGCCGGTCTTCACCGCAGTGTCAGGGACTACATCTTTACTTTTACTTCCGTCCTCATGGACTATATATTCTACAATGTCACTGGACTTGCCGTCCCCAGCGTTGAATACAGAATGTACATATGCGTCCGTTCCCACAACACAGCTGTTGTTACGGGTAGAGTAATCCTCTGTGGAACCATTGATAAATGACTGTATATTCCAACCTGTAAGCTTCATAAGATCCTCTGCTGCCGTTCCGTAGCTTGCATATTTCAGGTCACACAGGTAAGACAGAGTAGTCTCATCATCTGCACTCATATGATCCGCAACATACGCAGCCTTTGCATTATTTATGTAGCTTGTCACGTCTATATTCTTCACCTGGGCAAATGCCTCTATGGCGCCATTGTAATCATTTTCCTCAAGAAGCTTCTTTCCCTTAGCCTGATAACAGGCGTCCAGGAGATCCGTAGTATCCTTATATGTCTGATCTACCTGAGAATAGTACCTGATAGCTTCGTCAAATTCGCTGTTTTTGTAACATCTTCCCGCATACTCAAGGTAACATATGCCTGCCTTCTCAAGGTAATCTCCATATTGAGATTTCATATAATCATCATGAGCAGTCTTAAGGTCCCCATCAGCATAGGATACACCTGCCTGCTTATAGTAGGATCTGGACAGCATGTCGGCAGAATCTTCATAATCTCCTGCCTCTGTGAAGAAGTTTATTGCCTCCTCGAAGCTCTCCTCCTTGTATGCTGCAATACCCTGCTCATATGCACAGGACTGCAGAAATTCTCCGGCATCACTTATGTCTCCGGCATTCTCAAATTCTGATGAGGCAGCCTCATAATTACCGCTTTCATAAAGCCTTGTGGCTTCATTGTAGTGACTTTCCCTTGCCATCTTGGCAGAATCCCTGTAATCATACTTTGCCGCCTTCTCATAATATACCGCCGCATTCTCATAGTCTCCATCCTTGTAAAGGGATTCGGCATACTCATAGTATGCACCGCCCTCCACCATGGTCTTAGAATTTCTAAAATCATGAAGCTGGGTATATATGCTCACTGCATTATCTATATCTCCGCGGTCAAGTGCCGCAGACGCCTTATTGTACTTTAATATCTTCGGCACATAATAACCCGCCCCCGACACTGCTGCAAGTGCCAGTACTATGATAACCGCTGTGATAATCCTTTTTCTTTTCTTTCTGGTCTTCTCGTCATCCGGCTTCTTCTTGTAGTAATCCTTATCTACTTCCCATGGCTCCGGCTCTCTCTCCGGAACAGGTTCCACCGGCACATCTTCCTCCGGATCCTCTTCCAATTCATAATTTTCCGGTGCAGGATCTTCATAATTGTCATCCTCATACCATTTGGTCTGAAGCTTGTCCTTGTCAACCCCTGCAAACATTGCTCCGCATACTGGACATCGATCTTCGTTATCCTCCAGCTCCCGTCCGCACACATTACAATAAAACATAACTATTAGCTCCTTTATTCCTGTCTGCCAGACTTAGGTTCCAGGATCACATCCCCTGGCTTACTTGCTCTTAAACAGGAACTCTTCATTTGATATTTTTATAATACTATTGTCAGGAATAGGTACATCCATACTGCTGTATACCTGCTTTCCATTCAAATAAGTATGGTTGGTGGAGTTATTATCCCTCAAATAATTAACTCCGTTTATACTTGTGATATAAGCATGTCTTCTGCTGACAGATTTATTTCCCAGGATCTTATAATCAACGCCCTGATCTGCCTTGCCTATACAGAATACCTGCTTGGTAATAGGTATCTCTTCACCGGTAACTTTTCTTATAAGCTTTGGCACACCATATCCGCTTATAGGCTTTGTGGAAAGCACTGTTGTGGCTGCATCAGAGCTATCCTGGACATCTCCCATATAGCTTCCACTGCCCGGTCTGAAGGTGACTCTGCCTGTTGTATTCCCTGCCATGGTTCTTCTGATCTCCTCATAATATGCCATGTCACGGTTCTCATTAAGTCTCTTGACTTCTTCGGCTCTGCGTTTTGCTTCTTCAGCTCTCCGCTTAGCTTCCTCACTGTTTCTTCTTGCTTCAAATTCAGCACGCATTCTTGCCTCTTCGGCACGCATTTCTGCGTCCCTTGCCCTTCGTATTTCATCTGAATACTTGGACGCTTCTATCTCCGCCTTTATCCTTGCTTCCTCAGCAGCCTTTGCCGCAGCCTCCGCCTGCTGTCTCTCTATCTCTTTCTGTCTTCTGTCTATGCCTTCCTGCTGCTCCATTATCTGTCTTGCATAGAGTATGGCAGTCTGTGACTGTGCCGCAACCTCCGCAGCCGCTCTCTGTCTGGCAACCTCAGCTTCTATCTTGGCGGCCTCCGCAGCCATCCTTGCTTCCTCAGCAGCCTTTGCCACCTGTGCCTGACGTCTTGCTTCCTCACTCTGACGTCTTGCCTCACTTTCAGCGATTATCCTTGCCTTATCTGCATTTCTTGCAGCCTCCTCAGCAAGCATACGCTCCGACTCCTTCTTGGCATATTCTGCTGTTTCATCGGCAAGTGCCGCCGGTGTCTGATCTTCTATGATAAGGAGCTGGCTCTTTGATCGAAGCTCACCTATAAATCTGTTAAAGTCAAATACGTCAAAATCCGGATTATCATCAAAATAATCCAGTATCTGGTTGGCACATTCCACCGCAGATGTGTGGGCATATACCAGACGTGACAGGGTATCCTTCATGAACTGCCCTACATTATTCTCCGGAAACGCCTTATCAAGTGGAAGGTATATGACCTGCACTGTAAAATCACACAGCCTGGCATATAAAAACCTCAGATCAAGAACAACCTTATTGAGGCTCAGTCCATTCTGCACTATGGACACAAGTTGTCTGCTGAGACTGTATATATACTCAATTAATTCGTCTCTGAACACCGGCTTGACAATAAGCTGTTCAAATGTCATATCCCCATGAATTGTATATTCAAGTGTTCTTTCTCCTTTTATATATGTTTCCCTGCATGTGCTGTTGTTACCTGCAAATGGCACATTGTATGTATTCATCTCATACGCATTTACCGGTGTATTCTGATCAAGCTTATAATGAACCCTCTGCTCCTTGACAGTCCTGTTATCCCTATCTGCCATGTATGCCCTCCTACTTTAAACTTTGCTAAGGCTTAAGTTTAGTTATTAATACTTTATACGTGCTCTATATGTGTTTCATTATACTTCTATGCACTCTTAATTTTTTTGCTCTGTTTTGTCATCAGTGCCCTTCCTCATGATCGTATAAATTTCGACACTAATACTTGTACATTATAACAAAGCACAACTTAAAAAGAAACCCCAAAACAGACTTTATGTAAATCTGAGTTTGGGGATTGCATTTTATTCTGATGCTTTTATGCTCAGTCGTCTGACTCCGGGTAAAGATCGTGGTTCCAATAATGCCCGGTAGCCTCAAGAACATTGTCCGGGCAGTTAAAGAACTGATAATTCTCATCCCAGCTTTCTGTGACCACATTTCCCTGTTCATCATAGTAAACCGGATCGTCCCAGGTAACATCCACGTTGTACCATTTACCGTCTATATGGATCTTGTTCCAGGCATGATCCTCTTCCAGACCATTTGCCTTGCCCTCAACTATGATACATTCTATGTCGAAGCAGTCCATGAACAGCTTGAAGGTTGAGGCGTAACCGGAACATATACCGTAATGTCCCACCAACATACCATATGGGTTGTCTGCGTCGGGATCTGCCTTGCTCTCATCATCCACGGCTGGAATGTCGTAGTCCATGTTTATACACAGGTAATCATGGATAGCCTTCTCCTTCTCGACATCCGTCATATCCTCTGTGATCACACTGTCGATCACAGCTACTGCTGCCTTATATATGGCCTGATCCTTTGGCTCCGTAGGTATGGACATATCCCTTGCTTTCACAGCCTTCACTATATCCTGATTGTAATATGTACTGTCGTCTATGTCCTTAAGATCATTTTCAGAGGTTATGACTTCATTGGAATTATTTTCGTTATTGTTCTTATCATCTTCTGATTTTTCATTATTATCAATGTCTGAATCTGTGTTGTCTTCCGAATTTACATCATTTCCGGCAGCTTCTCTGTACTTCTGTATCATCACAGCGTTTTTTTCACTTAAGGCTTCCAGCTCATCCTGTGTCATTTCAAATGTTTTGTTAAAGCCCTCCTTTGCAGAAGCCTCATCATCACAGATTGCAAGGACCACATAATTTCCCCTTGAATACACAAGCCCGTCATCTATCATCTTGGTCTCCTCCGGGAAATATCCGTAATACGCAGCACTACGCTGTTCCTTTCTGCGGGAAAATGCATCCTTAACCGCCTTAACATCTTCCTTTCCCGATACCTCAAGCACTGCCCATTCGTATGCCCTGGAATTTACAGAATATATAATGGCACCATCCTCAAGGTCTACGTTAAGGTCATAAAATACTTCCATCACATTGTCAAAATCTGTATCTCCATATGTAACCAGTGCAGCTTCATATTCCTTATCATCCATCATGCCTGTTACCAGCTCAAGGCAGTCTGCCTTAGTCACCTTAGTATCTTTTTCCGGACCTGCGTTACTTAAACTGCATGCAGATGTAAAGCTCGTAAGCAATATCATGCACAATGCAACACCTATCTTATTCTTTATCTTATTATTCATTTTCATGTTCTTCACTGTTCTCCTGTTGATTTTTATTTCCTGATATTACATCTTCAAGTGTTATCCTCTTGGGTAAACTATCTTGATATCCTGCTTTCATATATCTTTCCATATAATTTAATTTTCTGGAAATTATTATAATGTTTTCCCCTCGATAATCAAATACCGAATTTTCCCCTTTTTTACAATTACTTTTCAATTAAATGATATCAACTATCTCCCTTCTATGATAAAGTATTGTAACTGCAATATGTACAGGAATTATTTTCACAGAGATGATTTTGCAGATGGGATTTTTCAGGGGGTGATCATATATTTATTCTGACAATAATAAGTCTTCTTTTGGCTTGTATCTCTCTTATATCATTAGTAATATTATTTGCATATTGGATTGGGCATGCTCCTTATCTGCATGGTTTTGAAAACAGCCGCGAAACCTTTGCCGTAATAAAAGAGTTCAAAAATCAATCCTATTATTACAGGGTTTATTCCAGTCCGGTTATAGAATACTATAATGAATTCACGGAAAAGAAAGTCTTGAAAGAACTGGAAAATACAAAAGTCAATTCAAATAATTCTCGTGTAGGTGATACCGTCAGGATACAGTATACCAACACAAAGGAAAGAATATTTGATCCAAAATATACAGATAAAAATACATACAACACCCATATGTACCGTAAACTGTTTTTCCTGTGGGGCACATTACTTTTGGTAAGCTCTTGTTTATTCGTAGTAAGTATTTTGCTTGACTAGTCCACTTCAAGAAATACTGCAAAAACAATTTACCTTTTTTTGATAGGCTTTAAGTGCTGCATAATTGAAAAAAGGGAATATATGAAATATATACGGAGGGAAAAATGAAAGAATTAACAGATGAGATGGTTCAGAAAAGCATTAATAATTTTAACTCCTCGTGGCTGGTCATATTGGTGATCCTATTGATATTTTCCATTATATTTATCTGTCTCATATTTAATTTGAAAAAAAATATCAGATCGGAGACTATTGATAAAAAAAGAAAAAATCTTAAAATGAACATTATAGGTTTAAGTATTGCCTTTGTGATATCAATAATCCTGGAAATTGGCTGTATATCTACATATTTAACTGCCGATAAAAACAAAAATAGCTGGAGAGTTGAAATAAATACTATTACTGATTTAAGCCATCATACAGAATATGATAACAATGACAACGACTATGAAGTTTACAATGCTAAAGTAGGCAATTATTCCAGAAAAGTAAAAATAAGTGAAAAAGAGTATTACAGGTTAAAAAACGGTGATACCGTATATGTGGCAGTTTCAGGTAAATCATTACCGGTAGACCTATGGAGCACTGATGATTATACCTATACCGGAAATCATTTAGAATAAAAGTTTTCCGGCTTTATCCTATGATTATCAGGAGTTAATTATAATCCTGCATCCATATTTTTCTTTCATGGTTGTTATGACAAAAAAACCCTTGACTTCAAATTGAAATCAAGGTTTTTATTTTAGAGGCGCGAGCCGGATTTGAACCGGCGATGACGGTGTTGCAGACCGGGGCCTTACCACTTGGC
>OLOX01001322.1_pt1 | contig 23712 bp, 23 predicted proteins | sample 1672091 | NCBI WGS metagenome assembly OLOX01 (sample SAMEA3136644, study PRJEB25190) | human gut metagenome | reverse complement strand
AACGCTGAAAGCATCTAAGCGTGAAGCCGGCCTTAAGATAAGATATCCCACTGAGATAATCAGGTAAGACCCCTTGAAGACTACAAGGTTGATAGGCACAATGTGTAAGTGGCGCGAGTCATTGAGCAAGCGTGTACTAATAGGTCGAGGGCTTGACCCCATTTTCGATTGATACTTCATTTGCTGAAAGCAGTTCGATATTCAGTTTTGAAGGTATATGCCTTCTAAGAAGAGAAGCTGACGAAGGTCAGGAATGGCCGGTGTCGATGACGGTGAGGAACCACCTGTTCCCATTCCGAACACAGAAGTTAAGCTCACTTGTGCCGAAGATAGTTGGCTGGAAACGGCCTGTGAAAATAGGTAGATGCCGGCTTCTCTTAAAAAGCAAGCAGCCCACGGGCCGAGCGGAAAGCCCGGTTCGTGGGTTTGCTTTATTAAGCACCATTAGCTCAGTTGGTAGAGCAACTGACTCTTAATCAGTGGGTCCTGGGTTCGAATCCCCGATGGTGTACCACTTTTTTTCTGGACACCGGTTAAACGGTGTGTGGAAATGGCCCGTTGGTCAAGCGGCTAAGACGACGGCCTCTCACGCCGTAAACGGGAGTTCGATTCTCCCACGGGTCACCAATTTTTTTCTTGACATAATGCCGCGAAGGTGTTATAATAACAAAGGTTTTTCGAAAGAAGAACACAGTAGGTGTTAATTGTGATGAGGGTACACCCGTTCCCATTCCGAACACGGTAGTTAAGCTCATTTACGCTGACAATACTTGGCTGGTGACGGCCCGGGAAGATAGGACGATGCCTACACAAAGCAAGACCGGAATCCGAAAGGATTCTGGTCTTTTTGTTTTTATATCTAATATTTGACAAGCGTTGTTACAGTATATATAATAAAATTATTACACAACTTGGAGGTAAAAAAGAATGATGAGAAAACGATGGGGCTGTTTTCTGCTGTGTGCAGGTCTGCTGATCGGAACAATTCCGGTGAGCTATGCGGCAGATGTACAGCAGCAAGCAGAGACAACGCAGGATGAAAAAAGTGGTACTTGCGGTGAGCATTTAACATGGACATTAGATGACAATGGCACGTTAACCGTTAGTGGAACGGGAAGAATGGAACATTTTTTCACAGGGTGGAGTGATTATGCACAAGAGATTAAAAAAGTCATACTTCCTGAAGGATTAACCAGTATTGGAGAATCGGCATTTAGTAATTGTGTGAATTTGAAGGAAATTTCCATTCCGGAAAGTGTAGTACAAATTGAATATTATGCGTTTCGCAATACTGCCTTAACTGCAGATAGTGCAAATTGGGAAAATGGTATCTGTTATATCGACGGCTGGGCTGTAGAAGTTAAAAAAGATTTGGAAAATTGTGTATTGGGAGGGAATACACGAGGAATTCAAATGGGTGTTTTTGACAATCGTAAAGAATTACGAACAGTCACCGTGTTAGATGGAGCACGTGCTCAGATCCCTGAAGAATTGTTTCAGAGATCTGAGAATTTAGAAAGTGTCCGACTGTCTAGTGGTATTACAAAGATAGGAAATCATGCATTTTCAGAGTGTAAAAACTTGAAAGAAGTTATTTTACCCGAAGGTATTGCTTGTATTGATGACTATGCATTTTACGGATGCACGGGGTTAACTGAAGTTGTTATTCCTGGGTCAGTCAGAGAGTTTGGCCATTCGATATTTGAAAACTGTTCGGCATTGAATAGGGTGACTCTTCCGAACAATCTGGAGGAGATTCCGAGTGCTATCTTTTCAGGTTGCACCGCATTGCAGAATATTGACATTCCGAGCAGTGTGAAAACAATTGAACAGTATGCTTTTAAGGGATCTGGATTATTAGAAATAGATATTCCAGAAGGAGTATCTAAAATAGGTGGAAATGCATTTCGTTCATGTAATAATTTAAGACAGTTTTCTATGCCAGATAGTGTAACAATATTAGGAGAAAATGTATTTACAGAATGTGCAATGTTAGAAGATGTTGAATTATCTTCTAATATTGAAAATATTGCTCTTTATATGTTTTCTTATTGCAAAAATTTAAAACATTTGGATATTCCGGAAGGTGTATCGAATATTGATTTAGAAGCATTTAGAGGAAGCGGACTGGTTGAGATTAGTTTTCCGTCAACATTGAAGCGAATTAACTCATATGCATTTGAAGATTGTAAGGATCTAAAAAATATTTATTATTACGGCACAGAGAGCATGTTTGATAATATTCAGATTTCTGAAGAGGGAAATGCTCCACTCTTAAATGCAGACGTATATATTATGATGCCGTTTGTGGATGTACCGATGTCACAATATTATGCATATCCAGTTATGTGGGCTGTGGCAAATGATATTACTTCCGGCGTTGATGCTACGCATTTTGCACCGAATAAATCGTGTACACGAGCAGAAATCGTGACATTCTTATGGAATGCAGCTGGCAGACCTAGCGTAAATACGAATAATCCATTTAAAGATGTGAAGAAATCCGATTGGTATTATCAGGCGGTACAGTGGGCTGTATCTGAAAATATTACTGCCGGTGTAAAGAGAGATGAATTTGCACCGAGTAAAACATGTACTCGTGCAGAAGTTATGACATTCTTGTGGAATGCAGAAGGTCAACCGACAGCACAGATAAAAAGTCCGTTTAAAGATGTAAACACATCTGATTGGTTTTATCAGCCGGTTTGTTGGGCAGTTTCGGAGAGTATTACAGCAGGAACATCTCCGACAACATTTGGCTCGAAGGATGCTTGCACGCGCGCGCATGTTGTAACATTCCTGCATAATTATCTTGACGCATAATAAGAAACATAGAGACAGTCGTTTTGATATAGAACGACTGTTTCTCTATAAATAGAGAATTTTATGCTTTAAACAACAAAAGTATTGACTTCCCGTTTTCCCCTTGCTACAATAGAACGGTACTCAAAAGATAAAGAAGGGTTCTGCATATGAAGAAAAAAATTGCAATCGTCGGCTTGGGACTGATTGGCGGTTCCTTTGCCCGTGCCTTTAAGAAATATACGGATTATACTGTCATTGGATTCAACCGCACGCAAAGCACGGCGGAAAAGGCATTGGCGGATGGTGCGATTGATGCCATCGGCACGCCGGAGGACTTGAAAGAAGTCGATATTGTTCTGTTGTCCATGTATCCGAAGGTTTCCTGCGATTTTGTAGAGAAACACATTGAGACGTTTAAGCCGGGCTGTATCATCACGGATGACTGCGGTATTAAAAGTTATCTGGTAGAGCGCTTGACGCCGCTGTGTCAGGCTCACGGGCTGTATTTTGTCGGCGGACATCCCATGGCAGGACGAGAAGTGTCAGGATATAAAGCATCCGACGCGGACTTGTATAAAGGCGCGAGCATGCTGCTTGTGCCGACAGAGGCTTCTACGCCGGAAATCGTCAAGCAGGTCAAAGCGATGTTCTCTCAGATTGGCTTTGGTCAGCTCGTGATTACCACACCGGAGCATCATGACCGCATGATTGCGTATACATCTCAGCTGTGTCATGTCGTATCCAGTGCGTATATCAAAAGTCCGTCCGAACTGGAGCACAAAGGCTATTCCGGCGGCAGCTACCGCGATTTGACGCGCGTTGCATATCTCAATGAAACCATGTGGACAGAATTATTTATTGAGAATAAACAGGCGCTTGTGCCGGAAATTGACGAAATCATTCATCATTTGACGGAGTACCGCGATGCGATTGCTGGAGAGGATGCAGATACGCTGTTCCAGCTGCTCAAAGAAGGCAGACAAAGAAAAGAACAATTTGGCTAAAAATTACTTTGAAAAAACAGGAAGCGGACGTTCTGAGTGGTTGGAACGTCCGCTTTTATATATGATTCATCCGGCTGAATGCAGGAAGGTATAGGAGAAATTGGAAAGAATAGGGATGCGTATGGTGTGTCAGCCGGATGGAATCAGCAGGTATTATAAATACGGCTGCTCCTCCCAAAAGTCCTCCATCGGATCGGCTTGTTCGAAATGATAACCTAGCGCCTTGCGCAAACGGCGCTGACCGGAGGAAATAGAGCGGGAGACAGCGGACGGAGAAATTCCAAAAATTTCAGCGATTTCTTTTTGCGTCATACCCTCGAGTAAGTTCAGTACGCAGACCTGATACTGGTGTCTTGTCAGCGTTTCGGCCATGCATGATAAGAGCTGGCGACGCAGCACCATATCCGTGGCGGCTGAAGCGTTTTCCAGAGCGGTGAGATTGCGTCGAACATGGGACATAAAATACAGCCTCCTTTGGCTTGTCATAGTAATGTTCTAAGAGAAAAGCGGTTTGGCGGCTCTCGCACGCCATGGTGTATAGTGCGTTGATGCGGCGTCGGAGCTTTCGGCGCACCTCCAAAGAGATGGTGCGTGAAGCCTGTGATTCGAGCAGGGCGATGCGCTGTTCCAGTCGGAGCGCGTCGCAGATATACTCTTCAGATAGGTTTTGCAATGAGCACATATGGCGTTACCTCGCAATTTAGCACAAATATTCGGATTATAGAAGAAAATGTAGAATTTTGTAAAAACGTTGAGAAATACCGAAGAATCTCTGATATTCTTTTCTTTACAATTCCATAATAAGACATAAAACGGATAAAATCAACCTTGATTATCTGGATATTACATGGTATAATACTGGAAATTTTCGATAAAAAATTAGACAAAAAAACCTCCCGATTCGAAAAGAATCGGGAGGATAAAAAAATCTTCGATTATTTTACATAGCAAATGTCGTCGTCCGGCTTTTTCGCAGGCTCCAGAGACTTGACATAGAGTACAGGTCCCATGCCTTGATATTCTGGGAAAAATTCGTGCTTGACCTCTGCAGTGATGGTGTACCAATCGCGGTCCTTGAGCTTGGCAGCGGAAGGATGCTTGCATACGACAGCTGCAAATGAGATATCCTCTGCGCAGCAGGTCATGACAAACCGACCGGCAGCAAAATTATTTTTGCCCATGCCGTTTGGACGATAGGTCTGGCACAAGAAACGAACCGTATGACCGGCATATTTTTCCGGATGTTCCATCGCATCGAAATACCACATCGCGTAATCGGCATCGGAAATGTCTACGATATCCTTCGAAAGATCCAGATTGGCTTCCAAGGATTCCTGATAGACTTCGCTTCTGCCGTCCGGATAGTCCATAAAAATATCTGCGCGGCGGTTAATCATGCGGACGCGGCGGTTTTTGATGATATCCTTGGTGCCGGCATCGCAGCGATTAAAGACAATCATATCGGTCGCCTGCAGCATCGGGAACATAAAGCCGCCCATATTCTGAAAATAGTTGTCAAATGTGCGTGCATCTACGGTGGTTACCGTCTGATATACCATCCATCCCTTCGGGAAGGTATCCGGTGCAAGGTCAGTCAGCTTCCACATGCCGTTCCATTCTACGATGACGCGTTCCGGCTTGTATTTCCGGCTGCATTCTTCCAAGAACATGCGGTTAAAATCTTCCTGATCTTCAATGGCCTTGACGATGCAGTTGGATTCCATGAGCAGACCGTAATCAAATTCGGTTTCGCCGTCCTCGCACACAATCATCAGGGTCTTTTCGCCCTCGGAAAAATTCGGATCGCGCAGGATAGATTCGATAAACGTTGTCTTGCCGCTGTCCAGAAAACCGGTGAAAAAATATACAGGAATTTCCACAGACAGTCCTCCTTATGCGAACAGTGCAGCCAGTGCATCTTCTTTGATGCCGGAGCCGATGACACACAGACGGCCGGTGTAATCCGCCGCACCGTGGCGCAGCTCGATTTCGCCCGGAACCATATCAAAGTGCAGCCAAGTGCCGTCCTGCTCCGGAACGATGCCCTTTGCGCGCAGAACAATACCATACAGCTCCTGATCGTCCAGCTGACTCAGGCGGGCACGCAGATCGTCCTCGGTGAACTTGCGTGCTGTCTCGATGCCCCAGCTCGTGAATACTTCGTCGGCATCGTGACCGTGATGATGATGACCGCAGGAGCACACGCCGTTTTCATCATAATGATGCTCATGATGGTGCTCGTGCTCGTCATGGTCATGATGGTGATGGCCACAGGAGCAGGTCTCGCCGTCGTGATGATGATGCTCATGCTCCTCATGCTCGTCGTGGTCGTGATGGTGGTGACCGCAGGAGCAGGTTTCACCGTCATGATGATGGTGGTGATGCTCCTCGTGCTCGTACAGCTCAGCGGCGTCGAGCAGAGCCTTGTGACCGTCTGCACACATGACATCGTAAATCTGCTCACCGGTCAGGTCATCCCACGGCGTGGTGATGATGCTGGTGTTTTCCCCGCAGTGCTCACGAATCAGCTTGAGAGCCTCGTCCAAACGCTTGTCGCTGACATTCTGGGTGCGGCTCAGCACAATGGTGCCGGCGCTTTCCAGCTGATTGACATAGAACTCACCGAAGTTCTTGATATACATGCGGCACTTGGAAGCGTCGCATACGGTGGTCATGCAGCCCATTTCCACTTCGCCTTCGCGCAGAACCGGCTGTACAGCGGCAGCAACGTCGGACAGCTTGCCGACGCCGGACGGCTCAATGATGATGCGATCCGGTGCGTACTGGCTCAGGACGTCGCCCAGTGCCTTTTCAAAGTCACCGACCAAGGTGCAGCAGATGCAGCCGGAGTTCATTTCGTTGATTTGAATGCCGGAATCCTTCAGGAAACCGCCGTCAATGCCGATTTCACCGAACTCGTTTTCGATCAGAACCACCTTCTGACCCTTGAGCGGGCCTTCCAGCAGTTTGCGAATCAGGGTCGTCTTGCCGGCGCCCAGGAAACCGGAAATAATGTCGATTTTCGTCATATCAAACACCTTCTATAAGATATAGTTTACAAGTGGATGAAAGCAAAAGGCTTTCTAAGTTATCGTACACCAAAACAGGAGAGTTTTCAAGAGTTTCTCGTGTAAAAGAACCGTGAACAGAGGGATACGCGGCACAAACAGGATAAAATCGGAAACATTGACATTGCAAGCTAGATACCGTACAATGAAAACAGAAATACATGCGGAGAACCACCCCGCAGGGAGGCTGAAACAATATGTTTGAAACATTCCGCAGCATTCGGTTTCATTTGCTGTTGGCAGCGCTTGGCTATATTGCTGTCGGCGCTGTGATGCTGTTTATTCCCGATCAGTTTTTGGCAGTTGTCTGCTATGTTATCGGCGCGCTGCTCATCGCCTACGGCGTCATTGGCATGCTGATGTGCTGGAAAGACCGAACCATACGCATGGCAAAAATTTTTATTGGTATTTTGACCATCGCCGTCGGTATTTTCGTCATCGCACAGCCCAAGGCATTTACTGCTGTGCTGCCTATTATTTTCGGTTTGATTTTGCTGCTCGATGGCATTTTGAATTTGCGGCACGGTATCGGACTCAAAAAGTTTGGCGATCCGGGCTTTCTGTCGGTTATCATTGTCGGCGTCATCACGGTTGTGCTCGGTGCGATTGTTCTGATACATCCGTATGGAACGGCAAAGTTCACGCTGCGTATCATCGGCGTTGCACTGATTTACAGCGGCATTTCGGATTTTCTCGTGCTGTATCGCATGAATCATGCGCGATTGATTTATGAGCGCGACAATCCGCCGGAGCCGAAGAAAAAAGGGCAGAGACACAAGAAAACCAAAGTTATTGATGTGCACGCACATCCGGTCGATGATGATGACGAGGAGGAATAAGCGGTGCATCTGGACAAGGAAGAATTGGAGAACATGCCGCAGGGAACCGATGTGTTTTCCCTGAGCGATCAGGTTCCTACAGAAGAAGAACTGTATGATTTGGCAGAGCTGTTCAAAGTATTTGGCGATTCCACGCGCATCAAGATTCTGTATGTTCTTGTTGAGAGCGACATGAGTGTCGGAGACATTGCGCAGGCGCTCAATATGACGCAGAGTTCGATTTCCCATCAGCTGCGCGTGCTCAAGCAGAGCCGTCTGGTGCGATTCCGCCGAGAGGGAAAGAACATCGTGTATTCGCTGGCAGATGACCATGTGCACACGATTATGAGCCAAGGATTAGAACATCTGGAAGAGTGACAAAAAAGCAAAACGCCGCTAAAAGCGGCGTTTTACTATATATATGGTATGGAAAGACAGTATGCAATCTGTTGTTATTTTTAGTATACCGTCTGCACGCATACTTGTCAATCATTCTGCATCATTTTTTGAGCCAAAAATCACAAAAAAACTGTATATTTATCAAAAGAAGCTGCTTTTCACTTTAAAAATGTTAAAAAATGCAAGTGTTCCCGTGCACGCAAAGAAAAAACACCGAAATCGCGATGGATTTCGGTGTTTTTTTCGAAAATCAGATAGAATTACGAGCCATCTCCGCCGGCTTTGACCTTAATCCAAAGCTCGGACAGACGCTGACGCAGAAATTCGTTGTCGTGAAAGATTTCGTCCTTGTCGTAACCGGTGCGCGGCGTGTACGCCTCGTTTCCGCAGAATAGACCGCCCTCCGCAGTCAAATCGCGGGAAACCTCCAGATTCGGTGAGGTATAGCCGTACTCCTCCGCATTGGTGTATGCCGGATCATACGAAATCATATAGTTGATAAACTTGTGTGCCAGCTCCGGATTGGCGGCATTTTTTGGAATGACCATTGCATCACTCCAAATATTGGTGCCCTGCTTGGGGCAGTAATAGCCCATGTCCGGATTTTCCGACAGGATATATGCGGCGTCGCCGCTGTACACCTGACCGATATCCTTCACGCCGTTTACCATGTTGTCGATGATTTCATCGGTGACGTAAACCGGACGCATGGTGTTGTTGACCTTGCACAGCCACTTGTATGCTGCGTCAATTTCCTTTTCGTCGTTGGTATTCATCGAGTACCCCAGCGCCTTGAACGCCATCATAAATGAGTCGCGCTCGGAATCATAGATATAAATGCGGTTGTTGTATTTTTGGTCGAGCAAAATGTTCCAGCCCTCTTTTTCGAGATCCTGCTTGGAGACATTGTTTTTGTTGTAGACCAGACCGACTGTGCCCCAGAAATACGGAATGGAGTAGTCGTTGTTCGGGTCAAAATCCATGCCGACACAGGCGGGATCCAGCTGGTCAAAGTTTGTGATGGCACTGCGGTCAATTTTTTGCAGACGTTTTTCCTTCATCAGGCGCTCAATCATGTAGTCGGACGGAATGAGCACGTCATACGAATCACCGGAGCTAACCTTGGTGTACATCATTTCGTTGGAATCAAAATTTTCTACAATGACATGGCAATTGTATTCATCCTCGAAATCTGAGATGACAGAGTCTGAGATGTACTCACCCGGCAGATACAACTTGAGTGTATTGGAATGACCGGAAGACTTGTTGGTGCCGTCAAAATCCGTGCCCGGACCGCCGCAGCCGGTCAGCGCACCGGCGAGTACGGCACCTGCACAGCAGGCAGCGAACAGTTTTTTCAGCTTCATGATGCAGGTTCCTCCTTGTGCTTTTTCCGCGTGCGCTCTGCAATGCGCGGAATCAGATTGACGAGCAGCAGCACAACCGTGATGATGACGATGACCAGCGTGGAAATCGCGTTGATGGACGGATTGACGCGCTTGGACATCGTGTAAACCAAAATAGAGATGTTTTGTACGCCGTTGCCGGTGACAAAGTAAGAAATGACGAAATCGTCAAACGACATCGTGAAGGCAATCAGCGCACCGGCGAAAATGCCCGGAGACAGCTGCGGAATAATCGCATGCCACAGCGCCTGCCAAGGGTTTGCGCCCAAATCCAGTGCTGCGTCCGCCAAATTCGGGTCCAGCGTGCGCAGACGCGGCGTGATGGACAACATGACATACGGCGTGCAAAACGCGATGTGCGCCAGCAGCAGCGTCAAAAAGCCCTTGCTCACTTCCAGCGTGGCGAAGAACATGAGCAGGCCAATCGCAGTGACAATGTCCGGATTCATAATCGGCAGGTCATTTGCCGTGCGAACCGCCCTGCGCAGTGGCTTGCTGCAGCGGGACAGACCGATAACAGTAATCGTGCCGATGCAGGTGGAGATAACGGTTGCCAAGATGGCAATGGCGAATGTCGTGCCGATGGCGCCCATCGTCACGGACGAAGAAAACATTTTTTCGTACCAGCGCAGCGAAAAACCGGAAAAGGTCGTCAGCGAACGCGATGCGTTAAATGAAAACAAAATGGTGTATGCAATCGGAATGTAAAAGAACACGATGACAGCGGCGAGAACGACGCGTGTCCAGTGAAAGGATTTCTTCTGCTTCAAATCTCGTCACCTCCATTGCGGTCGATTTTGCGGGTCAGATACATGGAAATCATAATGATAATGACCATGATGAGCGAAAGGGCAGAACCAAAGCTCCAGTTGCCGGATGTCAGGAACTGCGACTCAATGACGTTGCCAATTAAGACATACTGTCCGCCGCCCAGCAGCTTCGGAATGAAGAAAGAGGACACAGCGGGCAGAAATACCAGCGTGATGCCTGAGATAATGCCTGGAATGCTCAGCGGCAGCGTCACGCGGCGGAACGCCTGCGCGCGGTTCGCGCCGAGATCGCTCGCCGCTTCCAAGAAAGACGGATCCATTTTGGACAGCGACGTGTGAATCTCCAAAATCATGAACGGCAGGAAGTTGTAAACCATGCCGAGAACCACAGCGAAATCCGTGTACATGAACGGAAACGGACCGATATGCAGCAGACTGAGCAGGCTGTTCAAAATGCCGTTGTCCTGCAAAATACCCACCCAAGCATAGGTGCGCACGAGCATGTTGATCCAAGTCGGCAGCGTGATGACGAGAATCAGCGTGGTGCTCTTGACACCTGCGCGGGCGATGGCATAGGCGGACGGATAACCGAGCAGCAGACAGACAAGCGTGGTCAAAATCGCAATGCGCATGGAGCGGAGAAGCACCTGCATGAATACGGCGTCGCGGAAAAAGCGTGCGAAATTGTCCAGCGTGAATTGTCCCTGAAAGAAGGCTGTGCCTTCAACCGTGAATGCATACGCGATGATGAGCAGCATCGGAATCACGATGAAAATGGCAATCCAAAAGACATAGGGATATGCCATGGAACGGAAACGTTTCATGTGCTCAGTCTCCCTTTCTCATGATATGGATATCATCCGGCGTAAAGCGCAGACCGACCAGATCGCCCGGCTCGGTGCGGTCGGTTGTTGCGACCTTGTACTCGGAGCCCTTGGTGGCAAACGTGATGTCGTATACACCCGGCGTGATGTTTTCCCAATCAAAATCATAGATGACATCGGTAATCTTGATGCGGGCGCCCTCGTCCTGCGGAGCCAGACTCCATGCGGAGGCATCCGCCCAAATCATCAGGTCGTTGTCCAGCGTCATAGACTCTCGAATATCGTCGACAGACTTGGAGAAGTTTACCGCGTAAATTTCTTCCTGATATTCTTCCGACTGGACACGGTTGGCGTCCTCTACAATCATGTCAACGGTGACGGTTGTGCCGGATGCCGTCGAGAACGTAACCGGATATCTGCCGTTTTCCGGCTTGATGTCATAGGAAATTTTAGAAATCGAGACCCATTCCTCGGTGTCTTTTTTCCAAGCCTGCGCGTTGGCGCGGGCGATAATCATGGACTCGGTCAGCTCTGCAACGTCCTCCTTGTCCAGATAGAAGCTGTCTGCGTCCATCAGCTCGCCGGCTTCCTCGTTGATGACCGGCTTTTCCTCTGTGATGTTCATTTTGACCGTGATAGACGTGCCCTGACGGGTTTCTACAATGGTGTCGTAGTGTACGCCCTTGAACAGCACCGACTTGACGCGGCCGCGCAGCAAGCCGTCCTCCGGTGCGACAATATCCAAATCCTCCGGACGAATCACCACATCGACTTCTTCGTTCGGCGCGAAACCGCCGTCCACGCAGTCAAACGGATGGCCGTCAAAAATAACGCGGTTGTCGCATGGCATCACACCGTCTGTGATGTTGCTCTCGCCGATGAAGTTGGCAACATAACGGTTGACCGGCTCGTTGTAAATGTCGACCGGAGAGCCGATTTGTTCGATGTTGCCGCCCTTCATGACAACAATCGTGTCGGACATGGTCAGCGCTTCTTCCTGATCGTGGGTGACAAAGATAAACGTGATGCCGACTTCCTGCTGGATATTTTTCAGCTCGCGCTGCATTTCCTTGCGCAGCTTGAGATCCAGTGCGCCGAGCGGCTCGTCGAGCAGCAGAACCTTCGGTTCGTTGACCAGCGCGCGGGCAATGGCAACACGCTGCTGCTGACCGCCGGACATCTGCGTGATGCGGCGCTTGTCAAAGCCGCTCAGACCGACCAGACGCAGCATACGCTTGACCTTCTGCTCGATGATGTCCTTCGGCTGCTTTTTGAGATTGAGACCGAAAGCAATGTTGTCATAAACGTTCAGATGCGGAAACAGCGCGTATTTCTGGAATACCGTGTTGACCTCGCGCTTGTACGGCGGCAGACCGGAAATATCCTTGCCGTCAAACAGCACCTGACCGTCATCCGCGTTGAGAAAGCCCGCAATGATGCGCAGCAGCGTGGTTTTGCCGCAGCCGGACGGGCCGAGCAGCGTGACAAATTCGTTTTCATGAATGTCCAGCGAAATGCCGTTGAGCACGCGCTGACCGTCAAAATCCTTGACGATATTCTTGATTTCAATGAGCTTTTTCATATGTTCTCCTATTGGGTGGATTTTTAAAACAGCGGCGGGGTGCAAACCCACAGCACCTGCGCGGTTTGTTTGTTGTCGTTGCGGATGTAATGTGTCGATTTTCCATCCAAATAAAAGGTTTCCCCTTTGCGGACAGGATATGACGCGGTATCCGTGACAAGAACGACGGAGCCGGTCAGGACATAGCCGAATTCCTCCCCGTTGTGCGGACCGGAGGAAAACGACTTTCCGCCGGTCGGAATCTCAACGAGCACAGGCTCCATCTGATTTTTTTGGGTGTTGGGAACGATCCATCGAATGGTGCAGCTGTCGCGGGTGTCCTCAAAAAAATCAGCCTGTCGGAACACGATTTGTTCCTCCGGCGAATCGGTGAAAAATTCAGACAGGGAAGACCCCAGCGCCTCGAGAATATCCGAGAGCGTCGCAATAGATGGACTGGTCAGGTCTCGCTCCAGCTGCGAGAGAAAGCCTTTGGTCAGCTCACAGCGGGAAGCAAGTTCTTCCAGCGTCAATTCCTGCTGGATGCGCATTCGTTTGATCTTGGAACCGATTTTCATACTGGGCCGGAAATTCCGGCGCGAGACCTCCTTCTTGTTTCTTTACAAATACTAAACTTTCTATTGCAGTTTATAAAACTACAGACACTATTATACACCTCTTTTTTTGGCTTGCAATAGATTTTTTCATGGTTGTGAAAAAATGCAAAAATTTCCATATCCTGTTGCAATGTGCGCGGAAGCGGTGCAATTTTTTTGTTGTTTTTTCTATGCCGCGTCCGCATTCTCGGTATAAATTCGCGAAAAGCTGCCCATACTTCCTGTACAGGAAAATGAAAGCAGGGAGATGAGCGAATGAAACGAACGAACGGCGGTGCACAATGGTGGTCGGAAGATAAGAGTTTTTATTTGGCGCTGATGCTGTGCCTCGCGGCAATTGCCGTGGCGGCGTATTTGCTGTTCGCTTTCCCGAACGGAACGAGCGATGATGATACCATGCAGGCGCAGGAATATCAGGCGGATGACAGCGTGACGGCCTCTGAAGCGCTGGAGCGCATTCCGGCGATGGATCCGCAGCCGGCGCCCGAACAGCAGGAAACACAACAGGAAACCGATACCGCAGACCCAGCCGAACAGCCGGAACAGCAGCCGGCGGACGCGCTGTCCTTTGCGCCGCCGATGGACAGCAAGATTACGCAGGATTTTTCACAAAACACGTTGCTGTATAACGAGACAACCGGTGATTGGCGGACGCATGAAGCGGTGGATTATGAGGGGAAATCCGGCGATGCGGTGCAGGCTGCAGCGGCGGGAACCGTCCTTGCTGTGGGGGAGGATCCGGTTCTCGGCGTGTATATGACCATCAGTCACGCGCAGGGATTGACGAGCCTGTACGCGGGACTTGCCGACCCGTGTGTCGCGGAGGGAGATGCGGTAAAACAGGGGCAGAAGATTGCTGTGCTGGGAGAACCGATGCCCTTGGAGGAAAAACAGGGCACACATCTGCATTTCTCCGTGTCCGAAAATGACAAAGCAAAAAATCCGAAAGAACTCTATTGAGTTATTTTAGCAAATAAAAGATTTCATTTTGCGATAAAATTTAAGAAAAAGTAAATAAAATAGAAAATTTCGGCCGAACCAATCCGGTGGGTATTGACAACTTTCTATAAGATGCGTTATAATAAGCGCAAGCTCATGTGGAGACACATGAGCCAGACAAAATCCCAATTTTGTTTAAAGCACAATTATCATCCCCCAGATAGTGCTTTATATCATCCCCAATTCTGCATGCTGTGTTTTTATCATCCCCCAAACTTCCACAGTATGCGGCAGCCCGTGCAATACGCACGGGCTGCTTTTTTTTATTTCTTAAGAAAGATCTTAAGAGATGTAACCGTTTTGTGGTCGAACTGTTATACACATGTTGTTGCAAGTAACAAACAAAGATGCTACACTAAATACATAAAGAAACAAGAAAAACAGTGAGCACAGAACGTGAGGAGGGATTTCCATGAAAACGAAAAAAATCGTGATGAGCCTGATTTCGGGCACACTGGCGGCTGTGATGGCATGCGGCGGCGCATTCGCTGCAAGCGTTCGCACAACCACCGATGTAAATATGAGAGCAAAGCCGGATAACGCTTCTGCCGTTCTGTGCGTTCTGCCGAAGAATGCAGAGGCGGAAAAGCTGGGAATGGAAGGCAACTGGTATCATCTGTCCTATAAAGACAAGGATGGCTATGTATATAAGAAGTATATCAAGGACACCGAAGCAGCACCGGCGACAGAGACCAAGACCGTTTACACCACGGCAGATCTCAACGTTCGTGCAACACCGGATAAAGCCGGCAAGAAGCTGGGTGTTCTCAAAAAGGGAACTGCGGTTGAGACCACCGGCCTGAAAAACGGCTGGTATACCATCAAGTACAACGGCAAGACCGGTTACATCTCCGCAAAGTATACGACCGAGACCAAGCCGGAAACCACCAAGACCGTTTACACCACGGGCGATCTGTATGTTCGCGCAAAGCCGACCAAGAACAGCGAAAAGCTCGGCGTTCTCAAAAAGGGAACCGCGGTTGAAACCACCGGCACGAAGAACGGCTGGTACAAGATTACCTATAAAGGCAAGACCGGTTATATTTCCGGCAAATATGTAACCACCACCAAGCCGGGAACCGCAGAGACGACGATTGTTTACACCACTGCGAACCTGAATGTACGCGACAAGGCAACGACGGAAGGCAAAAAGCTGGGCGTTCTCAAGAAGGGAACCGCAGTCGAGACCACCGGCCTGAAAAATGGCTGGTATACCATCAAGTACAACGGCAAGACTGGTTATATCTGCGCTAAGTACACCACGGAAGTCAAGCCGGGAACTGAGAAGCCGACAACACCGGCAACCAAGACCGTATATACCACTTCCGACTTGAATGTTCGCGCAGAACCGAACAAAAACGCAAAGAAGCTGGGTGTTCTGAAAAAGGGCACAGAAGTAAAAACCATCACGCTGAAGAACGGCTGGTACAGCATCGCGTATAACGGCAAGACCGGTTATATCTCCGCGAAGTACACCACCGACAAGCGTTGAAAAAACAACACAATACAGGCAGTACAGCAAAAACCGGCATCGAAAGATGCCGGTTTTTCAGCTTGTGTATGCAATTATTCACCCATTACCTGAAATACAATTTCGCGGTGACGATCGCGGGTGTCGCACTCAACCAGCGTCAGGTTCTGCCACGGGCCGACCGTGATGCGGCCGTCGATAAACGGAACCGTGATAAATGGGCTGAGCAGGGCAGACTTGATGTGGCTGGAGCCGTTGTCATCGTGCCACGTGTTGTGGTGCTCGTAGTGAATCACACGACCCTTTTCGTCTGTATACGGGGAAAAGACGTCCATTGCTGCCTTGAGATCATGGTGAACCATGCCCGGTTCAAATTCCAGTGTCGTCAGGCCGGCAACGCCTCCGGTTGTGAAGCCGGTGACAGTACCGCTCTTGATGCCGTACTTGTGGCAAGCCTCGGTAACAGCCTCCTGAAAATCTCCGGTAACATCAATCATACCCATGTGTGCGCGGGTATGATATTCCTTCATGGAACTATAAACTGCCATTGTTGATAAACTCCTCCATCTTGACTAACTTCTTCTATTACACTTGCTCCGCTTCTTCTTTAATCTCATTTATTGTACCACGTGCCAGCGCATTTTTCAAATCCTCTGACAGATCCTGCAATAATACGGCGTCCTGATCGCGGTGCTCCTGTACCTGTTCGACCTGTGCGGCAATTTTTTCGATTTTTTCTTCCAATCCGCGCTCAGCCTGTTCTTTGCGCAGCTGCTTGATTTCATCCAGCAGCTCGGAAACCTCCTGTTCCAGCTTGCGCTCGTCCTTGAAGCGCACTTTGTTGATTTCCTCCATGAATCCGGCGGTTAAAATGCCGGCGGGCATGGCGATGACCGCTGTGCCAAAGACGGAGGACACCATGCTGACCAGTCTGCCGATGCGCGTCACCGGATAAATATCGCCGTAGCCAACCGTTGTCAGCATAGCGAATGCCCAGTACAGCGCCTCAAAAAAACTTTCAAACGAGTTCGGTTCGACCGAGAACATGACGGCAGCGGAAACAAAGCTGTATACCATCGACAGCATCAAAATCATAATGAGCAGCTTGCGCTCGCGCCGCACGGCGCGATAGATGTAAATAAAGCTGCGCGCATAGCGCATGGTCTTGAGAAAGCGCATGCAGCGAAAGACGCGCATGATGCGCAGCACCTGAATGTAGTTTGTCAGCGGCATGTCCGGAAGCAGCTGCATGACAGCGGGAAATGTCGTGATGACCGGAAAAATGGCAAGCAGGTCGATAATTGCCATCGGCGTGACGGGATACCGCAGCATGGACTGACGCAAGGACAGACCTTTCATGCGCGGCGAAAAGTCCGCGGTGATCCAGCGCAGGAAATAATCCAGAATGAACAGCGCGGTGACGATGCGATCCAGCCAAAAGATTGGCTGATTCCATATTTTAAACAGCAGCGGAACGGCGCTCAGACACACCAGAACGAGGATGTACCGGTCATATAGTGCGCTGATTTTGTCGTGCTGCCGATCTTTTTCGACGATTTCATAAATCCGCTTGCGGATGTGATGCGTTTGAATTCCCATATGTTGTGTCGTAAATCGGTGAGAGAAAGACAGCCGCTGTCCGGAGACAGCGGCTGTACAAATCCGTTCTGTGTAAAATTACTTCAGGCCAGCGGTGATAATAGCCATCTGGTAAACCTCGTCCGCATTGCAGCCACGGGACAGGTCGTTGATCGGAGCGTTCAGACCCTGCAGAATCGGGCCGTAAGCTTCGAAGCCGCCCAGACGCTGTGCGATCTTGTAGCCGATGTTGCCTGCGTTGATGTCCGGGAAGATAAAGGTGTTTGCCTGACCAGCAACCGGAGAACCCTTTGCCTTGGTCTTAGCAACAACCGGAGAGAATGCAGCGTCAAACTGCAGCTCGCCGTCAACTGCCAGCTCCGGAGCCAGCTCCTTTGCAGCAGCGGTAGCGTCACGCATCATGGTAACGGTCGGACCCTTGCCGGAGCCCATGGTGGAGTAGGACAGCATAGCAACCTTCGGGTCGATGCCGAAAGCAGCGCCGGTCTTTGCGGTCTCGATAGCAACCTCAGCGATCTTCTGAGCAGCAGTCAGTGTAACCTCACCGGTCTTCTTGTCAACGGTGTCCTCATAGGAGATGTTGATTGCGCAGTCACCCATTGCGTACATCTCTTCGCCGCCATCCTTAGCCGGACGGCTCAGAATAAAGCAGGAGCTTACGAGATGTGCACCCGGCTTGGTCTTAACCAGCTGCAGAGCCGGACGAACGGTATCAGCGGTGGAGTAGGTAGCGCCGCCCAGCAGAGCGTCAGCCTTGCCCATCTTTACCAGCATGGTGCCGAAGTAGTTGCCCTTTGCCAGGTTTGCCTTGACGGTATCCATGTCCATCTTGCCCTTGCGCAGCTCGAACATCTTCTGTGCCATCTCATCGAATTCAGCGTAGTTTGCCGGATCAATGATGGTAGCCTTCTCGATGTCAAAACCGCCCTGTGCAGCAGCAGCCTTTACCTCGTCAACGCCGCCGATGAGGATAACGTCCATCAGGTCATCCTTGAGCAGACGAGCAGTTGCCTCCAGAATACGAGCGTCCGGACCCTCTGTGAAAACGATAGTTCTGCGCTCTGCCTTCAGAGCAGCAATCAGATTCTCAAACATTGGTTTTCCCTCCAAAAATAAATTTACACATTCTTTTCCGCGGAGAGAACACGCCTCTCGTTGGATGATATAACCATTATACAACTTTTTGGTTGATATGTTCAAGCGATATTGGGAATTTTATGGGGAAACGCACAAAAAATCCGAAGAATTATGGGAGAAGGCGAAGAAAACGCCTCATCCAATCAAGAAAGCCACATAGCAGGCGATGATGCCCAGCGGACAAATGATTTGCGTCGCCTTGTTGCGGAATTTCATCATAATCCACAGAATAGGCAGTGCTGCAGTGCCGCACAGCATGAGAACCACTGTCTGCGGATCGCTGAAGTCATAGACAGAGCCGCGATACAGAATATCGACCACTGCCATGATGATGAAGTTGAAAATATTGCTGCCGACAATGTTGCCGAACGCGATGTCCACGTTTTTCATGCGCAGCAGCGAGACCGTAGAGGCGGCCTCCGGCAGACTGGTCGCAATGCCGAGGAACAGCGCACCGGCCATGCCCTGTCCCAGATGCAGGCGCAGGGAAATGGCATCGGTGATATAGGTGATGACAATGCTGAGCACGACAATGCCAACGCTGACGAGGATAAAACGAACGGCGATCTGCGGAATGGTCAGCGGGCTGACGGCTTCTTCTTCCTCCGTGCTGCCGTCCTCTGCGGACAGATACCGAATGCTCAGCAGATACATCAGGACAATGATGACCGAAGACAGGCTGATGTTGAACATCTGCATGCGCACAATACCCAGCCAGTTGAGAATCATCACGACATAACAAATCAAGACAAAAACCGTTACCATGCGATGGCTGGAGGACAGCTTGCCCTCTCGAAATGTCCGCGCGAAAATCAGCAGGAAAAACGACAGCATTGCCATGTTGAACAGATCACTGCCCAAGATATTGCCCAGACAAAGCCCCGGCTGGTGAATGAGCACGGTGGCGGAAATGCTGGTGAACAGCTCCGGCAGACTGGTGACAGCGGACAGCATGATGCCGCCGATAAAGGCGCCGGACAGACTGGTTTTCTTGTCCAGCAGATCCACATATTCGGATGCCTTGACCGAAAACAGCACGACGCCCGCAGCGACGAGCAGGTACAACAGATAAATCATAGATTTCTTCCTCCCAAACAGCATACGCTCCGCGAAGAGGACAAAAAAAGACTCATAGACGATGGCATAGCAAGAAATAGGATTCCCTGCTGTACGTTCGTCTATGAGTCTCATTTTTTAAGAAAATACCAGTCGACGGGACATCGACGCGATTGTTGATATTTTCACGGCATGTGCCGCAAACTACTCCCTCACGGAGATTTTTATTGTGTGAATACACTATAGCATGGCATAATGCGGCGTGTCAAGGCGAGAAAACCGAAAAACCTCACAAAAATAACTCCAACACAAATACCACAGCGCACGCAGCCACGGCGACCTGAAACAGACTGCCGCCAAACCAAGCGAGCGCAATGCCCGCAATCAGCGCGGCAAGACCTGCCCACATGCTGTCGGTTGCCTGTATGATGGCGGGAAACGTCATGACGGCGAGCGTCACATACGGCACGTAAAACAAAAACGAGCGGATGGTTTGGTTTTTGATTTCCTTGCGAATGAGAGTCAACGGCAAAACACGAATCAAATAGGTGACGCCTGCCATGACGGCAATGTAAATCCAAGCATTATTGAGCATGTTCTTCCTCCTTGATCGGGAACGCAACAGCGGCGATGCCTGCGATTACAACCGTCAGAATAATGGTGCGCATGCCGGATGAAATGTGCGATACGACCGGTAAGACCGACATGGCGAGACTGGCCGCCATCGAGATGGCAACCAAACCGGCGATGACCTTGTTTTTGCGTCCGGGCGGGATGATAATAGCCAAAAACATGCCGTACAGACCGACACCGAGTGCACTGACAACGTGGTGCGGTAGAATATTGCCGACGGCAATGCCGACTGCAGTGCCGATGGTCCAAGCAGGAATGGAGATTGCCATCATGCCGTAATTGTACCATGGATTGAGCTTGTCCGGCACAACGCTTGCCACGCCGAAAATTTCATCGGTAATGCCCCAGCCGATGAGCAGACGGTGCACGAGCGGCAGATCCGGCGCGAGCTTTTGGCTCAGGGAGCAGGACATCAATAAATACCGCGCGTTGATGACGAACATCATAATCGCCATCTCTATGTATCCGGCTCCTGCCTGAATGACATTGAAGCCGGCATATTCGCCCGCGGAAGCAACCGTCGTCACACTGGCTGCTGCGCCCTGCCAAGCGGTCAGACCGGCATTGCGCGCCGCGATGCCCAGCGTAAACGATACTGCGAGGTATCCGAGCGCGATCGGTACGCCGTTTTGAATGCCGCGACGGAACCATGCGGCATTGTCAAATTTCATACAATTTCCTCCACATCTAAAAAACATCTACCGCCTATTGTAACGCGCGGAGCTGGTTCCGTCAATTACAGAAATCGTTCCAAATAAAACTATTTGTATAATATAATATAAAATATACTATTATTGAGCATCGAGCGCGGTGATTTGCGTGTCGGTATAATAATGGGTCAAAATCTCTCGATAGCTCTTTCCGTTTTCCGCCATGTTTCGCGCACCGTACTGGCTCATGCCGACGCCGTGCCCGTAGCCCTGCGTGTGAAAGGTGAGCGAGGTGTCTGTGGTTTTGATGGTAAAGTGCGTAGAATTTAAGCCGAACAGCGCGCGGACTTCGGTTCCCTTTAGCTCTTGTCCGCCGATTTTACAGGTGCGCACGCCGCCTGCTTCCGAGGTGTCGATGCCGGTGAACCAAGTTTTCGGCAGACCCGTCAAATTGATGTCGGGAAATTTGGACAGCATGATCTGCCGAAATTCCTCCGCACCGAATGTGACAGAGGCGTCATACTTGGGACAATCGGCGTCGCCGTCGCTGTCCACGGTTGTGAGATACGGAATATCCGTTCCCCAGACGCTGACCGCGGCTTCGGTCTGCTTGGCGGCTGCCGAGTGGAATACGGCGGCGATTGGCGTGCCGTTGTACGTCACGACCTGTCCGTTTGTCTCCCGCACGGCGGTTTTGATTTTCTCCGTCCACGCCGCGGCATTGCTGCCCCACTGCTGTTTGGCTTCGGTGTCCAGATCGACAAAGGCGGCACAGTGCGTGTAATCGGCGCAGACGGCTGCGTTGGGATGCTGCGTGTCCGTGCCCAGCGATTGTTTATAGACGGCAAATGTGCGCGCGGCGACCGCCTGCGCTTTGAGGGCTTCTTCGGGAAACGAGGCGGGCATCTCCGCCGCCAGCGCACCGGCGGTGTAATCCTCCAAGGTCATCTCGTGCACATCTCCATGAATGAGAACGGTGATGGTTCTGCTGGGTGTACCGTCATTTTTTGCTGGGGATGCTGGAGGTTCGTCATTTTTTGCATTCTTTGTGTCAGAATTCTGCACGTCCAAATTATTTTCCACATTGTTTACAATATGAATTTTTTCAGTAGTTTCTGCCATATTTTTGTAGTGTGCTGCCGCTACAGGCAGAACAAATGCCAAAAAAATGATGAAAAACACACGGAAAAGTATACGTTTCATAATTCATTCCTTCTGTTTTGCGGGCAAGCGTTGGTTTGACATATTTGCAGGATTGATGTAATATATAATTCATATGAAGTAACATGTTCTGCCTTCTGCGGCTTTTCTGCGCTGCGCGGAGGGGCGGAGATCTGATTGATGAGGTGATTCCAAATGGTTGACATGATGAAAGATATGAGACCCTCCGTCATTGACAATCTATGCAGTAACTTTGAGGATCATAACCTGATCCGACCGAAGATGTTCTCCAAATACGCAGTCAAGCGTGGTCTGCGAAATGCAGACGGCACCGGCGTACTTGCCGGCATCACCTGCGTATCCAATGTACACGGTTATATGGTAAACGAGGGCGAAGTCGAGCCGATTGAAGGCCGCCTGACCTACCGAGGCCATAACCTGTACGATCTGCTGGACGGCTTTGATGCAGAAGACCGCTTTGGCTTTCCGGAGACCGCATATTTGCTGTTGTGCGGCGCCCTGCCGACACAGGAACAGCTGGACGACTTTACGGAGATGCTGGCGGATGCCTGTTCCCTGCCGGATAACTTTACCGAGGACGTCATTATGCGTGCGCCGAGCCGCGATATTATGAACAAACTGGCAGTGTCTACGCTGGCACTGTATTCTTATGACCCGAATCCGGATGACACCAGCCTGCAAAACATTGTGCGTCAGGCAGTCAATCTGATCGCAAAGTTTCCGGTTATTATTTCCCATGCATATCAGTCCAAGCGCAGATATTATGACAATGCGTCGATGTTCCTGCACATGCCGGATCGCAATTACACCACGGCAGAAAACATTTTGAGTCTGATTCGTCCGGATGGCATGTTCACCCGCGAGGAAGCCATGCTGCTTGACCGCTGCTTGATTATCCATGCAGAGCATGGCGGCGGTAACAACTCCGCATTTACCACCCGAGTTGTATCTTCTTCCGCAACGGATACGTATTCGGCAATCGCTGCGGCAATCGGCTCGCTGAAGGGCCCGCGTCACGGCGGCGCAAACCTGCGTGTCTGCAAGCAGTTTGATGAAATGAAGGCAAACATTTCCAATTGGGAAGATGAAGATGAAGTTCTGGAATATCTGTGCAAAATCATGCGCAAGGAAGCTGGTGACGGCTCCGGCCTGATTTACGGTATGGGACATGCGGTCTACACGCTGTCTGACCCGCGTGCCGTTGCACTGAAAAATACCGCGCGCCCGCTGGCAGCGCAGAAGGGCTTTGAGCGCGAGTTCAATCTCATTGAGCTGACCGAGCGTCTGGCACCGGAGGCATTCTATCGCGTGCGCGGCGAACACAACATCATGTGTGCGAATGTCGATATGTATTCCGGTCTGGTTTACGAGATGCTGGGCATTCCGCAGGAGATGTACACGCCGCTGTTTGCCACCGCCCGCATTGTCGGCTGGCTGGCACACCGCATCGAGGAAGTTACCACCGGCGGCAAGATTATTCGTCCGGCGTACAAGCCGATTATTTCCCGTGCGAGCTATATTCCGATTGCCGAGCGCGGATAATTGGATAAATAGAGATAGAAAAAGCGTCAGAACCGGTATTTTCCGGGACTGACGCTTTTTTTGCTGTTGCACTTCATATGATAATCTGTTTCTCTCTTACGCACAGACCAAACTTGTCTCTCCCTTTGGGAGAGATGTCGCGTAGCGACAGAGAGGGCTGGCTCCCTCCTT
>OLOX01001317.1_pt1 | contig 23784 bp, 18 predicted proteins | sample 1672091 | NCBI WGS metagenome assembly OLOX01 (sample SAMEA3136644, study PRJEB25190) | human gut metagenome | reverse complement strand
AACTGGGCGGCCCGTCGCTGCGGCTGTTGGCTACACTGCGTCTGCGGGAGTTCTGGCGTGAGATCAACGGAAATTTCCTGGCGGCGGTTTTCGTCGGAATTCTCGTAGCGGTCTTTTCGCTGGCGCGGGCGATGACTTACCTGTTGGAGCACTACCCCATTGAAATCTGGGCCTTCTTTTTCGGACTGATCGTCGCCTCGGCGCTGTTGGTGGCGCGCGATGTTACGCGCTGGAATGCCGCATCGGTCGTTTCGCTGTTGTGCGGCATCGCGGGCTGCTGCTTGTTCGCGGGGCTGGAAAACGGCCTCATGCTGCAAGCGGCTCGATTCGTGCAAGGCGTATCTTGCGCGCTGGGCATGAGCGCCACGTCGGCATTCGTCATCGATTGCACCTCGGACAACCATCGCACGTTCGGCATGACCATCGCCAGCACGGGGTACCTCATCGGGCTTACCGTCGGATCGCTTGGCATCGGCCTGTTCGCCACAGCTTCAACCGAATATTGGGTAGTTTTCATCGTCTTGGTTTTCATCATGGCGGCAACGCTGGCATTTCTGCCATTCACGAAAGAAACGGTGGTGAATCGCATCACATGGCGGCGCGCCGTCAAGCCTATGCTGCAGGTGCCGGCTCACCTGAAAGGCTTGCTGCCCATTGCGGCCGGTGGGTATATTTCCACGTGGTCGGTGGGGTTTTTCTTTCAATCGCTGGCCACCCCGGCTTCTGTGGACTACTTTGGCGCCAACGACCCGCTTATCCCGTCGTTTGTGTTAGCGCTGGCCATGGCGCCAAGCGCATTGGGCGGGCCCATATCGGCGCGCATCGGAACGCAAGCATCCATGGTGTTCGGCCTGGCCGCTACGTTCGCAACCAGCTTGGCGTTGCTTGCCTGTATGGTTGCCGGGCAGCTTGCGCTGTTCTTCGCGTTTGAGGTTCTGTTCGCCGTAGCGTGCGGCATCGTGCTTTCCGCCAGCATGCATATGCTCATCAGCGCATCGACTCCTCAGGAGAACGCCAGCGTTGTTTCGTTGACGAATTTCAGCGGCTATGCAGGTTCTACGGTGATCAGCACCGTGGCAACCGCTGTTGCAGATAGCGTGGATTTGGCCTGGGTGTTCGCGCTGATCGTTGTCATGGCTGCCGCTTCCGTGGTGCCTGGCTGCATAAAGCTAGCGAAAGAGAAATAAGGGGTTGCGCAGCGTTTTCGTGCAATGGCACGCCTGCGTGAAGTGGTTGGGAAAGGCAGTTCGACATGCCAAGTGAAGAAGCAGCGCCAGCAATGTCTCGAAGCGCCAAGGTTAGCCTTCGCAGCGCCATCATAGCGGCCGTAGCCATGATGGCGACGTTTGCCGCTGCGGCGTTGCCCATTCCGCTGTACGCCGATTACCAGGCAACGCTTGGGCTTACGGACTCCGACGTGTCCCTGACCACCGTGTACTACCTTGCCGGCGTGCTGGTTGTGCTGTTCATGGGCGGTTCGCTGTCAGATGCGTTAGGTCGCAAACCCATGGTGGCGGCATCGCTTGCGTTCGGCGCGCTGGGGTGCGCCGTGTTCGCCGTAGCATGCGGCATCATCCTGTCGGCCAGCATGCACATGCTTATCAGCTACAGCGACCCATCGGAAAGCGCCAGCGTGGTTTCGCTCATCAACTTCGCCGGCTACGTGGGCACCACGCTGCTGAGCGTTGCCATGAGCGGCCTGGCCTCCGCCCTGTCGCTTGCAGGCGTTCTGGCGTTTATCACCGTCCTCGGCGGTTTGTTCATGATTCCCGGCACGCTGTGCGGCCTGAAGATGCTGCGGAAGCAGCAACGTCCCTCATCAAGAGTGAAACAAGGTAATGGCAACAGTCCGATATCAAGCATCGCGCAGGAAATGACGGACGATAGTTAAACAGCCATTTCTTGTAATCCCAACCCTCCTCCAGCGGCGGACAAAACCTGGCAAACGACCTGTCCCCTTGCCAGAAGCCTGACAAGGGGACAGGTCGTTTGCCATAAAAAGGCATGGCTCCGAACTTTGGAGCCATGCCTTTGCGTTGCGGTTTTCGAGCGTTGTTACTCGACAATCTTGCCATCTTCCATGGTGGCGTAGCCGCCGACGTAGACGTCGGTTGCGCGGCCGGTCAGCTCAGTGCCGATGAAGCCGGAATTCTTGGCCTTGCTGCAGAAGTCCGCAGCGTCGACGGTCCAGGCAACCTCGGGGTCGATGACGGTGAGGTCGGCCACGCTGCCAGCCTCGATGGCAACGCGGTCAACGCCCAGGATGGTGCGCTGGTTGGCGCTCATCAGCTCGACGAGGCGCTCCCACGTGATCTTGCCCGTGGCAACCAGGTTCGTGATGACCAGGCCCAAGCTGGTTTCCAGGCCGATCATGCCAAACGGGGCAAGCTCGAACTCGCGGTCCTTCTCCCATGCCGTGTGCGGCGCGTGGTCGGTGACGATGGCGTCAACCGTGCCGTCGATGACGCCCTGGATAAGGGCCTCGGCGTCGGCGTCGGTGCGCAGCGGCGGGTTCACCTTGAGCGACGTGCTGTAGTCATCGCCGATGGCGTCCTCGGTGAGGAACAGGTGGTGCGGCGTGACCTCGCAAGTGACGGGCAGGCCCTCGGCCTTCGCGGCGCGCACCATGTCAAGGCCGCGCGCGGTGGTGATGTGCTGGATGTGAAGCTTACAGCCCGTCAGGCGGCACAGCGCGATGTCGCGGGCGATCTGCAGCTCTTCGCCTTCCGCCGGCCAGCCGAGCAGGCCGAGACGCGTGGAGGCAACACCTTCGTTGACCTGGCCTTCGCCCACCAGATCCTCGTCCTGGCAGTGGCTCATGACCACGCGACCGAACTGGCTGGCGTAGTCCATGACGCGGCGCATCATGCCCGCGCCCTGCACGCCATGGCCGTCGTCGGTGAACGCCACGGCGCCGTGAGCGATCATGTCGCCCATCTCGGACAGCGTTTCACCCTTCAGGCCCTGCGAGCAGGAGCCGGACACGTGCACGCGGCACTTGCCCACCTGTGCGGCGATGGACTTCACATACTCCACGACCACCGCGTTGTCCACAACCGGGTTCGTGTTCGGCATGGCGCACACGGCCGTGAAGCCGCCGTGTGCCGCCGCGCGCGTGCCGGAAGCGATGTCTTCCTTCTGCTCGAAGCCCGGCTCGCGCAGGTGCACGTGCATGTCCACCAGGCCCGGGACCACGATCTTGCCGGCCAGGTCGCGCTCGACGCCCTTCTCCATGGTCAGGTTCTGGCCAACCTCCACGATCTTACCGTCGCGGACGAGGATGTCGGCGGTTTCGTTCAGACCGACCTGCGGGTCGATCACGTGCGCGTTCTTAAGCAGTAATGCCATCTTCGCTCCCTCCAAGCAGCAGGTACAGGGCGGCCATGCGGGTCAGGATACCGGCATAGACCTGGTCGAGAATAACCGAGCGCTCCGGGTGGTCGGCCATGAAGGAGTCAAGCTCCACGCCGCGATTGATGGGACCCGGGTGGCACACGATGCAGTCGGGGCGCATAAGCTTGTTGCGCTTTTCGGTGAGGCCGTACAGCATGTTGTACTCGCGCAGGCTGGGGTACGGGGCGCCTTCGAGGCGCTCGCGCTGGATGCGCAGCATGTACACGACGTCGAGCTCGGGCAGCACCTCGTCGATGTTGTGCGACACGTGGTCGGCGCCAAGCACCTCGGGACGAGCGGGCAGCAGCGTGGGCGGGGCGATAACAGTGACTTCGCAGCCCATGATCTTCAGCGCGGGGATGAGGCTACCGCACACGCGGGAATGCCCGATGTCGCCGACGACGCCGACCTTCAGGCCGTCGAGGCGACCCTTCGTCTGCCAGATGGTGTACAGGTCAAGCAGGGCCTGCGTGGGATGCTGGTGCTTGCCGTCGCCGGCGTCGATGACGTGCACGCCCGACGCGTCTGCGATCTTGCGCGGCACGCCGGCGTGCTTGTCGCGCACGACGATCATGTCAACCTTGTAGGAGCACAGCGTTTCCACGGTGTCCACCAGCGACTCGCCTTTGACGGTGGACGTGGACGAACCGCCGAAGTTCAGGCTGGAAGCGGAAAGACGCTTTTCGGCCATCTCAAAGCTGGAGCGCGTGCGGGTGGACGGCTCGTTGAACATGTTCACGACGGTGAAGCCTTTAAGCGTGGGCACCTGCTTGATGCGGCGCTCGTTGACTTCCTTGAACTTCACGGCCGTTTCCAGGATGGCCATGATGTCATCAGCGGAATACTCCGTGATGTCGATAAGGTGCTTGTGGTTGAAAGACATGCGCTATTCACCTCCGAGCGGGGCTGCGCCGATATGGGCGCCAGCGGACATTTCCAGAATCTCGACCTCGGATTTGCCGTCCACTTCCTCAAGGAACAGGCGGACGTTTTCCTGAGCCGCGGACGGCACGTTCTTGCCGACGTAATCGGCGCGAATGGGCAGCTCGCGGTGGCCGCGGTCGACGAGCACGGCCAGCTCGACGCGGGCCGGGCGGCCGATGTCCATGAGCGCGTCAAGCGCCGCGCGGATGGTGCGGCCGGTGAACAGCACGTCGTCAACCAGCACGACATCCTTGCCGTCCATGTCGAAGTTGATTTCAGTGGAGTGAACCTCGGGGGCGAAATGCGTGGCGAAGTCGTCACGATAGAAGCTGATGTCCAACTTGCCCAGCGGCACCTTCGTGCCTTCGATTGCCTCGATTTTGTCGGCCAGGCGCTTCGCGAGCAAGTCGCCGCGCGTGACGATGCCGACGAGCGCGAGGTTGTGCGCGCCCTTGTTGGTCTCGAGGATTTGATGCGCGATGCGCGTCAAAGAGCGCTCGATCTCGTCTGCGTTCATGCAAACGTTCTTGACCGTTCCTGCGTCAGTCATACACACCCTTTCTCATGTCGAGTGCGTACAGACAGACACGTCGCGTCAAGCGGAGCCGCCGAGTTTTTCGGCCCGCTCGAACCCTGACGTCATGTCGCGCGGGCATAAAAAACGCCTTTGCGACTGACAAAGGCTTCGACTCTGATCCGCTCTTGTTCAGGTGAGCGTTTCGGGTGTTACCTTGTCGGTCTCTCTGTACCGCATTTAAAGGAACTAAGATCACTATATGCGCTATTGCGGCGCTGCGCAACCCCAAATATCGAAAAATCCGGCCAAGAGACGGATTTTTATGCAGAACAACCAGCTATGGTCGCACGCAGCTGGCGCAGCCGATGCCGATGCCGATGCATAATCGCTCATGTATGTGATTTAATCCCTTACCCTCTGACGACATGAAATCCAGCAGCGTTCTGACCTGCGAAAACAAAACGTTGCATTTCGCTAGCGCCTGATGATTTCCAGCAAATCACATACATGAGCGTTTTTTGTACCTGCATCGAGTTTTTGGGCGCTGCGGATGCGCGATTGGGGTTGTTAGTGCAGCAGATTCACCATGCGGGCGGCTAGCGAATCCCAAGAGACGGCCGTAGTGTCGAAGCCAGTGCCATGCAGCGGGTGCTTTGCCGCTTCGCGCAGCTGATCGGCCAGCGCGTCGGCCAGGCGCTGTTCGAACGCCGGCAAGTCCTCTTCGACGGGCGTATCGGTGCCGACAATGGTCGGCGGGGCCACGAACGCAACAGGCGCGCCTGGAAGCGAAGTCTCAAGCCAGGGGCGCACGCCGGGAAGCTCGGTGACCACGGCGCGGCAGCCGCTTGCCAGCGCCTCCACGGTGACCAGCGGCAAACCCTCGAAAAACGACGGCAACACGAACACGTGCGACATGTTGTACGCAAGCACCAGATCATCTTGCGACACGCGTCCATGGAACAGCACCGGGAAGCGGCTCGATTTCGCCACCTCGACGATGCGGTCGTATTGTTCCTGGTCGCTGTATCCGCCCACCAGACAAAGCTCCACGGTTTCTGGGTCAAACGGCACCAGGTTGAACGCGCGCACCAAGCTTTCGACGCCCTTCGCACGGCAAAGTTTTCCCACGTACAGCACGCGCAGCGGGTTCGCTGCGCGCAGCGCGGGACGCGAGGCGAACTCGTGGGCGCTGTAGCCCGTCCCCACCACGCGAACGATTGCGGGATCGATGTTGAACAGCTCGACGATCTCGGCCTTCTGCGCCTCGTGAAGCGCCATGATGCCGTCAAGGCGCCGCACGGCATCGAAGATGCGGTGGTGCTCAAGCGTATGGTTGCGTAGCTGACGAAGGTCCGTTGAGTGGCTGATTCCCCAAATGGGACAGGGCCTCTTACCTGATGGCAAATCAGAGCGAACCCAACCCGGTGACCAGTTTTCACCGGCTAGTTCATCTAGCACTTCAACAGCAACAGAGCACACCAGATACAGGTGATGGCAGATAACGGCATCGGGCTTAAACGCCAGCAGCACCTCGCGGATGCGCTGCGCGAACGCAGACCGAAAAGCATCCACCATGTCGGGCGTCATATCGCGATAACGCGTGGCCTCGTACGGCATGACGTCGGACATGCCGCACACGGGAAACGGTAGCGCGTCCATGCGGAAGCGAACCGGGAAGAATTCCGCCCCAGCAGGCAACTGCGGCACATCGTCTCGGTCGATGCCGGCAATAACCGCCACTTCGTGACCTTGTCCGATCATAGAGCGAACGGTTTCGGCAAGGTACACGCCGCTGCCGGTGCTATCGGGCTTTTGGGCGGATATGCAGAGGATTCTCATGACGCTCCTTGGGAGTTGATGTGTTTGACACGCGCTTTCGAAAACGCGACACCGATGAGGGTGCAATCAGCATATGACAGCAAGAAGTGCGCAGCTACGTGGCAGCGATGCTGGCTCGTAAGCGAAGCCCAGGCACCGGTTGACGGCACCTGGGCTTCGAAAGGGGGTGCGATACCAACGGTCGGAAGACCCAATTGCCCGCGTGTCTTCGCTACTCGCCAGAAAACTCGCTTGCGAGCTCTTTGATGGCAGCGATGGCGGCGTCCACATCGGCATCATCGTTCATGGCGCCGAAGCTGAAGCGCACGACGCCTTGGGTTTCTGTGCCCAGCGCCTTGTGCATAAGCGGCGCGCAATGGGCGCCGGGCCGCGTGCATATGCCGTAGTGCTGCGACAGCGCATCGGACACCACACCGGAATCAACATCGCCGACGTTGAGGGCCACGATGCCGCAGCGCTGCCCCGAACCGCCTCCGAGCAATCGCACGCCGCCGACAGCGCTTATCTCGTTGGCAAACCGGTTCGCCATAGCAGCAATTCGTTCTGAAACGCTTGCAACGCCCTGGTCAGCCAGCCAGTTGCAACCCGCAGCAAGGCCGGCCAAGCCGTGCGCGTTCGCCGTTCCCGCTTCAAGCGCTTCGGGCATAAAGCGCGGATGGCGTTCATCGAAGCTGTGGACGCCCGACCCGCCTTCGAGCAGCGGCTCGATCTCAAGACCGGGCCGCACGATCAGCCCGCCCGTGCCCTGTGGGCCATACAGGCTTTTATGGCCGGTGAAGCACACGACATCGGCGCCCGTTTCAACAACATTGAGCGGCCAGACGCCGGCCGTCTGAGCAGCGTCAAGCACGAATAACGCCCCTGCTTCGTGAGCCATGTGCGCCATGCGCGCGACATCGTACACATCACCTGTAACGTTGGACGCATGCGTGGCCGCCACAAGCGACGCCCCTTCGAGTGAACGCTGGTAGTCGTCCCAGTCAAGCGCACCATCAGGGGCTATGCGCGCCATGCGAACAGTGCAGCCTCGCTCGTCACGCGCACGAAACAACGGCCGCAACACGGAGTTGTGGGAAGCCGCCGTGGTAACGGCGCAACCTCCCTCAGAAAGCAGCCCGTCAACGGCGATGTTGAGAGCCATCGTGGCGTTCATAGCGAACGATACGCTGGCGGCGCCCCAACCGCCCAGCAAGTTGAAAACCGCCTGGCGCGCGCCGAATACCGCCAGAGACGCGTCGAGGGCTGCCTGGTGCGAGCCGCGGCCCGGGCCGCCGAACGAACACATGGCCGCCGTGACGGCATCGATGACAGCTTGCGGCTTGTGCTGCGTGGTTGCCGCATTGTCCAAGTAAACCAACGACAATACCTTCCCTTTCCATACTTTGAATCCGCTCGAAACGCGAAACGTCCGCTTGACGCGTATCCGCTAGCTAACAGGCGGGCATTACAACGCCCGCCACGTTCGTTGCCTTAAACCGGTTACAGCCGGTTACCGGTAGCTAAACATCCAGTTCAGCAGCAAGCAATGCAGCGCCAAGCGCACCGGCAAACCTGCCGTTTTCGCACGAGTCAACAGAAGCGCAAAGCTCTTCGGACAAGCGCGTACGCACGTAATCGTTCTCGCAAAGGCCACCGGTAAGGAAATAGCGCGAAGACGGCACCTGCCCCACCAGCGTGGCCACGCGCGACACCACCGAGTCGATGACGCCGCGCGCGATGTTCTCACGCGGCTCTCCCTTGCCCACCAGCGAGATGACCTCGGATTCCGCAAACACCGTGCACATGTTCGAGATGACGGTGGGTTGCCCCGCTGCAGCCAGGCGCGCCAGCTCCTGTTGACTAACACCCAAGCGGTCGGCCATGATCTCCAAAAAGCGCCCCGTTCCGGCAGAGCACTTGTCGTTCATCACGAACTTGCGTACCTTGCCGGAGGCAAGGCCAATAGCCTTCGTATCCTGACCGCCCACGTCCACAACGGTTCCATCTTCTGCAAACAGCGCCCAAGCACCACGGGCGTGGCAGGTGATTTCGGTGACCACCTTGTTCGCGTAAGGAACGGCGATGCGGCCGTAACCGGTTGCCACCAGGGGAAGCTCGTTGGCGTCATAGCCGGCCTGTTGCAGCCGTTTAGCCACTTCATCGGCCGCTTCCACGCTGGAGAAACCGGTCGGCATAACCAGCTTCTCCGCAATGTCGCCCGTGTCGTTCGCCACGACCGCTTTCGTGGCCGTAGACCCGATATCGATGCCGATGCCAATCATGTGAACTCCTTGTTGCCTGGATACAGGCGCCCGCCTTGCCCGCGGACGCGACAAAAGCGCGCCGGGCGAAGCGGCGCGCGTCATACGTGCGTTACGTCAACGAGTTTAGCAGAAGCGGTCGCGCGAAGCGTCTATCTGACGTTCAAGCTCGACGATGCGCTGAAACGCCAAGCCTTGCGCAGCGGCAAGTGACTCGATGCGCGTACGATCGTCGCAATCCACCAGCAGTGCAGAACCGCATTCGGAGCGCGCCTGGCGCGGCGTGGGCGAAACGCGCGCTCCCACGCCGGCGCCTTTCAGGGCCGTATACAACGCCAACGCATCGGTCTTCATGTAGCGCTCGGACAGAGCCTGGAACTGGCCTTCCGGCGTGGTCGCGCTTTCGTCGAATAGGTGCTCGAAGTAGCGCGTGCCCGTGCACATCTCCTCACACACCACCGCGGCGCCCGACGTCTCGATGATGTGATGCAGCTTCCAGTTCGGGATGGCCAGCGGCGTGCCGGTCAGCAGGATCCGCTTCGTGCCGGCCGGGAACACGCTGACGACATCGGCAACGCGCTGCTCAAGCTCGTCGGCAAGCTTGTTGGCCATCTCGGCGCAAGCTTCCAGGTCCATGCCCAGGTTGCCCATATCTCGTGACGATCGGTCATACGCGTCTCCTTTCGGACGCAGCGCCCCCTGCGCTGTGCGTCCCCCGCCTTGTTGCGCGAGCGTAAGGCCGCTCGCTGGCCACATGCCGCTTCGCGGCGTGTTGATATTTTGGGAAATGGGAATACGGAGCAAGCGCGATGCGAGCGTTGCCCGTTGCAGAAAACGCCGGATGCAGAAAAGCCGGCTGATGCGTTTACCATACCACTCCGCAAGCGCGCAGATGAGGGTTCGGGGCGGTTCACTAAGCCAATTCATGAGGTTTTCGCACTCTAGTATTCCAGAGCGGCAAGACCATGCCGTGCGCTCTCAAACGGCTGGTATACTCATCAACGAAAACACGCGCTTGACCGAGCGTTTTCCGCAGGTCAAACGATTCAAGCCCGCAGGAAAGGCACGCTATGACTGGAAGAGCACAGTCGAAAAAGGAAAACGACGGCGAACGCATACGCTTGACCACGCTGACCGAAAAAGGCGGTTGAGCGGCGAAGTGGGGTCCGGGCGACCTCTCGGAAATACTGAAAGACATTGCGCCGGCGCTGCCGGACCCGAACATTCTGCTGGGGTTCGATACCGCCGACGACGCCGCCGTATACCAGGTGGATGAAGACAACGCAGCCGTGCTGACGCTGGACTTCTTCACGCCCGTGGTGGACGATCCGTACGAGTTCGGCGCCGTTGCCGCCGCCAATGCGCTGTCCGACGTGTTCGCCATGGGCGGGCGCCCCGTGGCGTGCCTGAACATCCTGGCGTTTCCCAGCTGCTTCGGCACCGATGTGGTAGGTGACGTGCTGCGCGGCGGCGCGGACAAGGTGCGCGAGGCCGGAGCGTTCGTGGTGGGCGGCCATTCCATCGAGGACGACGAGCCGAAGTACGGGCTGTCCGTGTTCGGATTGGTGCATCCGAAGCGCATGATCCGCAACGGCGGCGCGTTGCCGGGCGACGTGCTGTATTACACGAAAACGCTGGGGACGGGCATCATGAACGCGGCCTTGCGCGCGAATCTGAAGAGCGAGGACGACTTGCGTCCCGTCATCGACGGCATGATGGAGCTCAACCGCGCCGGTGCCGAGGCTATGCTGGCTTGCGGCGTGCGCGCGGCAACCGATGTGACGGGGTTCGGCCTTGCCGGGCACCTGCACGAGATGCTTGACGCTTCCGGGTGCGCGGCGCGCTTGGATTGGGAGACGTTGCCCCTGTTCGACGGCGTGTACGAGCTTTCGTGCGATTATTGCCGCCCCGGAAAGACGTTCGGCATCATCGACTGGGCCGAAGATTTCGTGGAGCAAGGCGGGCTTGACGACTTCGAGTTCGACAACCGCATGGGCGTGCTGTGCGACCCGCAAACCTCCGGCGGCCTGCTGGTGGCCATCCCGCCCGAACAGGCGCAGAAGTTCGAGGCAGAGTTCCAAAAACGAATGAGCCGTCCCCCAACCCGCATCGGTGAATTCACCATCGGCAAACCAGGCCACATTTACATGAACTGGTAGAAGCGGAGCCACCAAAAGCTACGGAACATACGTCCTTATAGAGTTGAGGTTCGACTACAACAACACTGCAGGTCATCGCAGGTTTCAAGCCAATTTCGCAGGGCTGAGCGAAAGCTTAGCCGTTCAAATTCAACGCCGAAGGCGCGTCACGCTTTTTGCGCGGAAGCGCAATTTAAAATTTGTGGCGCGCCTTTGGCGCTTTCTATTAGGTGTCGAGCTCTCACTCGACGCTACGGATTTGCTTGCTTGTCAACCTCTAGTAGAGGTCCACTATCTTGATGGCGGACCAGGATAGGTTTTTTGTTTGCAGCACTTGCTCTAGTTCTTGTTGTTGGCTGGCGGGGGTGCTCCAGGCTAAGCCGCAGCCGGCGGAGATTTCGGAAGGAACGGGAATCATGCGTCCCGGGACCGAGCCGTCGGCTGCGGCGGCCTGCACGGCCATGGCGTCGGCCGTGCTGTCAAACGTCACCACCGCGTGAGGGGTTTTGCAGCGTGATGGCATTACCGCTCGCTTTACGGGCGCACGACCACGCGGGCGTTGAGCTGCTTCTCAACCATCACGTACATGTTCGTGACCTCGCCAACCGCCAGCTTATCGGAAATACCATAATGGTTCAGGCACGTGCCGCAGCTCATGATCTCCACGCCAGCTTCCGCAAGCTTCTTCAGATCGTCAAGCACTGGGCTTCCCTCAACCGTCAGCTTCACGCCGCCGTTATACGCCAGAATGGTAGCCGGAAGTTCATCCTGCTGCGTAAGGGCGAACACGAACGCCTTCATAAGCGTAGCACCCAGCTCGTCATCGCCGGCGCCCATGCAATCGCTGGAAAGCACAACCACCTTGTCACCTGCGGGGACCAACTCTCCGCAACCGCAATCCTCAGCTTCGCCAGCTGCTGCAGCATCTTTGGTAAACGTAACGGCAAACTCCGCCTCGCCGCGCTCTTCGGACTGCGTGGCAATCTTCAAAGACTTGCCAAGGTTCTCAAGATTGTGCATGGCCGTTTTGTTGTCGACAAGCACCTCAAGCTGGCCTTCACCCATTTCGGCAAGCTCCTTCTTCGCGCGCACTACCGGCATAGGGCAAGCTTGGCCTTTCGCATCGATCGTTTCCATATTCTGCTCCTTTCAGCGGCTTTGCCGCACGTACTGCTTATTGCTAGCGAGTATAACCCTCTGGCCCATCGATTGGTTTCGAACATATCTTCAGCCGCAAATGCAAACCGAAGCAGCGGGTACTCACCTACCGATTCGCCGTATTTCAAACACCGGTGACAACCGGTTAAACACGAGATAAAAAGCTTGCTACAGCATCTCGATGAACGCACCGAGACGCGTTTCCACTTGACCGGCGTCGTTCGTGGAATAGTCCGTCTCAAGCTTCATATACGGAACGCCGGCCTCTTCGCAAGCGCGCTGCACCAGCGCAGACTCGATGTTGAACGTATGGCACGCCTGCAACACCACTTCCACGATGCCGTCCACCTTGTACTTCTTCACCATGTCCAGCATATGCTCGATGCGGCCCGTGTTCGGCGACATGACCGAGCAGTTGATCTGCAGGTAACGGTCGGAAATTGCGCGAAGGATGTCGGGGGCGTCTTCGTCCACAAGCATGCTTTGCGTGCGCTCGCCCGAGCAATCGTCAACGCACACGATGACGCCGCCTGCGCGTTCAGCCGTCATGCCCACCTTCTGGATAACGCCGCCCGTGGGGCAGCCGGTGATCATGATGCGCTTGGCGTCTTTCGACACGGGGCGCTCCCCCGCCTCGTAAGCGCTACGGCGCTTCGCGGCCAAGTCTTCGAGAATCTGCGCATACTGCTCCACATCGAACGTGAACGTGGCGCGCAGAAGCGTGGTCATCAATTCAACGCCGCTCATGGCAGGCGGCTCAAGCTGCTGCAAACCATACAGGTCTAGCATGGCGCGACGCACGCGGTTGCGACGACGCACGGCCTCGCGCAGCTTCTCGTCGGTAATCTCCACGTCGAAGCGCTGCTCGAGCTCCTCTTTCAGCAGCTTGCATTCTTCGTACCAGATATCGGGAGCGTAGCTGCGGTTGCGCGCCTGCGGAAGTTGCATAACGTGCACGGGCTTGATATCGGCAAGCAGCTCATACATCTTTTTCTTGCCATCGCACGTGGTTTCGCCAAGAATCATGTCGGAGAAATACGTGAACGGGCACTTGTTCGTGAGCGCGAAACCGTACGTACCTTTGATAAGCGGGCAGAGGTTTTTCGGCAGCACCGTTTCGGCGTCGGGGATGGTCTCGTTATTCATGCCACACAGACCAACGGCGCCGGCGCCGGCCGCATCGACCAGCTCAAGCGGGCTGTAAGAGCACAGGTAACCGCACAGCTTGCCGCCGTCTTGCTTGTAGTTCATAGCGTTGATGAAGCTGGCGCGGCGCGCTTCGTCGAACGATTCGTAAATGCTGGGCAGGTCGGTGGGAACCGTCGGCTCCGCGGAGGGGTCGTGCATGAAGGCCTCTATTCTATTGCTCGTCTGAAAAGGTGAAACGCAGCCGCGAATACACATAGTAACCGACTCACGCTTCGTGAAAAGTACGTCCAAAGGCAGAAACGGCGCACCTATAACGAACCGAAGTATAACACCGCGAACAACATGCTAGGAGCGTTTGGCGCACGCGCAGAGCGTATCAACAACGTATCTCCTCACTGATAGCAAAGCAGTCGCAGATACGGGTTGTCACGCACGAGAACGGTAGCCATCCTTAGGATTTGCGTTCTTGAAACACCTCGTGTTAAAACAGCCCATGAATGCAAAAGGTCGTTGCACTATACGTGCAACGACCCGATTCGCAGTAGCAGAGAACGCTTGGTTTATTTAGCCTTCTTCTGGTTGTAGATGAACCAGTATGCCAAACCAACAACCGCTCCACCGATGATGTTACCGATAGTAGCTGCCGAAATGTTGTAGAAGATGGCTCCCAGATCAAGCGCACCGACGTTGGCCACCGAAGCACCGAAACCCATGGTCTTCATAAGCAGGCCAGTGGGCAGGAAGAACATGTTGGCAACGCAGTGCTCGAAGCCCGCCGCCACGAAGAAGCTGATGGGAAGCAAAATACCCAGCACCTTGTCGGCCACGGTGCGCGCGGAGAAGCCGATCCACACGGCCAGGCACACCATGATGTTGCACATGACGCCCTTGCCCAACAGCATGAACCAGTCGGGCGTGACCTTCGACACGGCCACGGACACCATCACGTCGCCCACGGCGCCGCCGTTCATGCCGCCGACATTCGCCCAGAAAACAAGCGCCACGGCCAGAAGCGAGCCGGCCAGGTTGCCCAGCCACACGACAACCCAGTTCTTCAGCATGCCGCCCATGGAAATCTTCTTCGAAGCCAGACCGGTGACCATCAGGTTGTTGCCCGTGAACAGCTCGGCGCCGCAGCACAGCACCAAAACCAGGCCCAGGCAGAAGCAGATGCCGCCGACCATGCGCTGAGCCGCGAACGGCATGGTGGAGTCGCCCAAAAACACCATGAAGTACGTGGCACCGAAACCGATGAATGCGCCGGCAAGCATAGCCGACACAAAGCACTTTGCCACGCCCATCTTCGACTTCGTAACGCTGATACCTTCTGCTTTCGCCAGGGTTTCTGCAGGCGAAAGCTCGTCCGGTTTTAACGTTTTCACATCAGTTTGATCCATGCTCATGTGCCATCTCCTTCGTTGAGGCCTTCTCGTCTTAAGAGAAAATCACATAGCATTCTGACATGTTCGCGTTATTGCTACCGTTTAAGTTTCGTTTTTGCTCACGAACGGTACCTTTCAAGGTGTCGAACGCCTTCGGAAAGAGATTCTATATACTAGTTAAAATCAATAATTGCCGTCAGTTGCTCGGCTTCACATACCGAAAGAAGGATCCATGCCCGAACCCCGTACCGACCTGCTGCGAGCCTTGCCGCAGGTCGAAGAGCTTATGCAGGCCCCGCCGCTCAAGGCGCTTGAGAATATCATCCCCCGCGCCATGCTGGTCGACTGCGCGCGCGGCGCCATCGACAGCGTGCGTCAAGGCGTGCTTGCAGGAACCGTCGAAGCCGTTGACGGCGAGGCCATCTTGGAGGCCGCCTGCCACAGCGCGCTTGCCACGCTGCGCCCGAGCCTACGCCGCGTCATCAACGCCACCGGCGTGGTCATCCACACGAACCTTGGCCGCAGCGTGCTGGCCGAATCCGCCGTGCAGGCCGTCGTCGAGGCGGCGCGCGGGTATTCCACGCTTGAATACAGCACCCAGCACATGGCGCGCGGCAGCCGTCACGACCATGTGGAGCACCTCATCTGCACGCTAACCGGCGCCGAGGCGGCCATCGCCGTGAACAACAACGCGGCGGCCGTCATGATGGTGCTGGCCGAGTTCGCCGCCGGGCACGAGGCCATCGTCAGCCGCGGCGAGCTGGTGGAGATCGGCGGCAGTTTCCGCGTGCCCGACATCATGGCGCAGTCGAACGCCCGCATGGTGGAGGTGGGCGCCACGAACAAGACGCACGCCTTCGATTACGAGCGCGCCATCACGCCCGACACGGCCATGCTGCTGAAGGTGCACCCGTCGAACTACCGGATGATCGGCTTCACCGAAAGCGTGTCGAAAGCCGACCTGCGCCGCATTGCCGACGCCGAAAACGCGCGCCGTCGCGCCGCGGGCAGCTGCGCGCCCGACGTGCTGGTATACGAGGACCAAGGCTCCGGCGCGTTTCTGCATCTCGACGTGTTCGGCCAATACGCCGAGCCGACCGTGCGCGAGTCGCTTTCCGGCGGCTGCGATCTGGTGTCGTTTTCCGGCGACAAACTGCTAGGCGGCCCGCAAGCCGGCATCATCGTAGGCAAGAAAGCCTACATCGACCGCCTGAAGAAGCACCCGCTTGCTCGCGCCATGCGCCTGGACAAAATGACGCTTGCGGCGCTTGAGGCCACGCTGCGCCTGTACCTTGACCCGCAGGCGGCCTTGCAGCAGATTCCCACGCTGCGCATGCTCACCGAGGACGCAGGCGTGGTGCACGAGCGAGCCGAAGCGCTCATGCATGCGCTGCGCAAGCACGTTTCCGCACGTCAGGCGCATCTTGACATCGTGGAGGAAACGGGACGCGCAGGCGGCGGGTCGCTTCCCATGTGCGATATCGACACGTATTGCGTGCGCATGGAGTTCAAAGCTGGTAACGCGCAGGCCTGCGAAGTGCACTTGCAGCGCAACCGCGAAGTGCCCGTCATCGGGCGCATCAAACACGAATGCGTGCTGTTCGACGCGCGCACCATCACCAAAAGCGACATCCCTGAAATCGCCGAAGCCGTCGGAAGCTACTTCGCGACGCTTCCCGGCGCGAAGGAGGCGTAAAGGCGCATGAGCGAACACGCGAACGCCGCCGTGCCCGATTTGGTGCTGGGCACGGCCGGGCACATTGACCACGGCAAATCCACGCTGGTGCAGGCGCTTACCGGCACCGACCCCGACCGCCTGGCCGAAGAGAAGCAGCGCGGCATCACCATCGAGCTGGGGTTCGCGCAGCTGGTGCTGCCCGACGGCACCGCCATGGGAGTGGTGGACGTTCCGGGCCACGAGAAGTTCGTGCGCCAGATGATCGCCGGGTCCACCGGCATCGACGTGGCGCTGCTGTGCATCGCGGCCGACGACGGCATCATGCCGCAAACCGAAGAGCACCTTGCCGTGCTTGAGCTGCTTGCCATCCCCACGTGCGTGGTAGCGCTGACGAAGTGCGACCTGGTAGACGGCGAATGGGCGGCGTTCATGGCCGACGAGGTGCGCGGGCGCCTGGCCGCAACGCCCTACGCAAACGCCGACGTGGTGCCGGTGTCCAGCCGCACGGGAGCAGGCCTCGACGAGCTGCGCGCGGCCGTCCAGAAAGCCGCGCATGCTACGGCGCGCCGCGCCACCTCTAGTACGTTGCGACTTCCCGTCGACCGTAGCTTCACCATCAAAGGTGCCGGCACCGTTATCACCGGCACACTGTGGAGCGGCATTGCCGCTGCTGGCGACGAAGTGGAGATCATGCCCGCCGGCACGCGCACGCGCATCCGCTCCGTGCAGGTGCACGGCAAGCCCGTCGACGCTGCAGCAGCCGGCCATCGCACGGCGCTCAATCTGAACGCCGTGTCCACCGAGCAGGTGCGCCCTGGTGATTTCCTTTGCACGCCCGGAAGCGTGGTGCCCACCGACCACTTCGACGTGGACCTGACGTATTTGGGCACGCCGGGAAACGACAAGCCGCTGGAATCCGGCTCGCGCGTGCACGTTGCCCACGGCACGAAAGAACGCATCGGCCGCGTGCTACTCATGGACGGCTTGCCGTCCATCGCGCCAGGTCAAAAGGCGACGGCGCAAATTCGCACCGAGGAGGACCTGCCGGTGTCATACGGTGACCGGTTCGTGATTCGCTCGTATTCTCCCGTCCATGTCGTCGGCGGCGGCGTGGTGCTGCGCGCCCACCCGCGCCGCACCACCACCATAAACGAAGGCGACAAGGCGCTGCTTGAAGCCCTGCGATCAGGCGATGAGGCCGCAGCTGTGCAAGCGGCGTTCGCTCAAGCCGAATACCCCGTCAGCGCCGGCGAAATCGCCCAAGCAACCGGGCTTTCCGCGGCACGCGCGGCAAAAGAGCTTGCAGCGCTGGTCGAAGCCCACAACGCACAGCGCATCAGCACGGGAAACACGTCTGCCGAGCTGTTCACCACGAAGCGCCAGCTGCAAAAGCTTTCGAAGGCCATCGAGAACGCCCTACTGAAGTTCCATGCCGCAAACCCTGCGGCCACGGGCATCGCAAAAGACGCCCTGCGCCAAAGCGTCATGCCCAAAGCCAGCGCCGAGGCATTCGCCGCCGTGCTGGCTTCCGCCCAAGCGTCCGGCCAGGCCGTTATGTGCGACGGTCTTGTCAGCCACCCGCAAGCGGGTGCGGGCGCGCGCGTGCTCGAAGAGCAGAACGCGCAGAAGCTGTCCGACATCCTGCGCGAAGCCGGCGTGAAACCGCCGTTTGCAGCAGACCTGTTCACCCAAGCCGACCTGGCGCCGAAACAAGCCTATAAAGCGCTTGTCGTGCTGGAGAAGCAAGGCCGCATCGAAAAAGTCAACGACGACCTGTTCTTCGACTCCCAGGCATTCGCAACGCTGAAAACTGCCGTGGCCGAACAGCTGGCCGGTGGCCCCGCCAGCGCCACCGAGCTTAAAGACGCCATGGGCCTTTCGCGCAAGCATGCTATTCCCGTGCTTGAGCACCTGGACGGCACCGGATTCACACGCCGCGTCGGAGACGCCCGCGAACTGGTGAAATAGCTTTAAATCGCTAAGGTTAGCAATGCAATACGAACAAGACGACGGTTACGCCGAGCCCGCACCTAAGACGACCGTCAATGCTACATGAGAGTGCGGATGCACGGAATAGCAATCCAAACAAAAAGGAGCCCGTTTGGGCTCCTTTGCATTTCTTGGCGGAGATGCGTGCGAATCGAACACACCCGAGACGTTCTGCGCGCCTCACAACGGCTTTGAAGGCCGCGGGGACCACCAGGCCCCACCCATCTCCGAAAAGGCGTAATAGATTGTACCGTAACAGAAGCGTAACACGAAGCAATTCGATAAACGCACCGACAATTCCGCAAAGAGCGCATGCGGAAGCCTGTTCGCTTGCTATTTGTAGTATGGCAAGACCAGATTTCCCACAAGCGCAACGCCCATGAAACCCACGGCAAACAAGACAACGGCAGCAATGATATGAGCCCGATAGGAACGGCGCCGCACCCTCGGCAGCACTCGATAGACAGGACGCGGATCGAACAACAAAGGCATCGGGCTGACAAACAACAACCAGGTAAAGGCGAAGGTTGCAGCTCGAGCAGGTATCGGCAGCAGCGCGGTGTCCCCACTTGTGTTAAAGATAGAGTTCACGCAAATCACTGCAAGCAAAACTACCCAAATGATAAGCAAAACATCCCACGAAAAACCCAACCAATAAGGAATTCGCGAAAACAACTTTCGCATGTTCGCTTTTACCGAAGATTTCGTCTTGACCAGCGCCGGCATACTCCCCTGGCTGGCAGTGGAAATCGGCTCTTCATGCGGCGCCACACAAGCCTCAACACTTTTGCAGCTAATATCAATGCCCACATCATAGGGGTTTCCACAAGCGATAGCATCTGATGACTGTTGCACAACTGCGATAGACGAATCAAACGCCCGAGCCAACGCCTTGACCGACTGGAAGCGGTCGGCAGGGTCAAACGAAACGGCCTGCAGAACAACATCACGCAGTACCGAAGGCACGTTGTGCGTAGCCAGCACTTGAGCGATATGGTTTACTTCAGGCGTCTCTTCACATAATAGGTAAAACAGCAGCATGCCCAGCGCATATACATCGCTGCGCTCGTCGGTTTGACCGTAGCCGAACTGCTCGGGCGGCGCATAGGCACGCGTGCCGAAATGCTTCGTGTCGGTAGTAGCATCCGCATCAAAGGTGCGCGCGATGCCCAGGTCGATGACGAACACCGCATTGCCTACAACCATGAAGTTTGACGGCTTGATGTCGCGATGGATAAGCGGCGGGTCGAAACGCTCGTGCAGCTCGCAAATGGCATCGCACACCTCAGGAAACAACCGCTTCGCCAGTTCAACGGACGGGTCGCACTCGTACACCACGTCGGCAAGCGTTTTGCCCGGCACGCACTCCATAACCACTGCATCCTGTTCGCCGACGCTGTAGCAATCGAAGATGCGCGGGAGGTGCAAAAAGCGCGCACCTTGGCGCTGCGCATCCAAGATGCGCCGATACGCTCCGCCAAGGCCCGCTTCACAATCGAAATATTTGCGAATGTACGGGCCTTGCTCCGAGCCGTTTTGACCGACGAAGAACACGCGCTCAGTGCGCTCGAGCTGGCCGTTTTTCAGCACGGCGTCAACGCGATAGCACTCGTCGCGCGCCAGGGAATCAAGTTGTTGCTGGAGTTCGTCATTCATAACTGAAATGGTACCAGAAGTGCGCCAGATGCGCGGCCGTTCCGTAGGCGGCTTATTCCGTGATAGTTTGCTCGTGAAACACGTACAGCTGCTCATCGGCAGCTTGCAGCGTCTCGCCATGGCTGATGCAGAAAATGATAATGGCATCGCGGCGGTCTTTGCAATACAGCTCGTTGTGGCCGCCGGCCTGCAGAATGCGGTTCGTTTCCCGTAGCGTGCAGCTCATAGCGAAGGCAAGCTGCAGCAGCTTATTGCGCGACGGCTTGCGCTGGCCGACGAAAATCTGATAGCCGAACGTGGGGTTCAAGCCCGCCTGTCGCACCACTTCTGGACGCACAAGGCCTTTCTCGTCAAGCAATTGCTGCAGGTAGCTGGGCAAATCGCGGCCATGCAACCGATGCTTGCCCGCAAACTTCACCGGGTCGGGCGCGCTCAGCAACTCATCAAGCAAATCTTCCGTCAAAGGTTCCTTCACGCGCCGCTTCCTCTTTCGCTTAATTCCACGCTTACTAAAGTAAACCATGTAGTCTTCTCAATACGATAGCAGAAGAACGGAATAAGACGCTTACAAATTGGCTATTGCATAGTCAGCCTCTTCTTCGGTGAATTTCTCACCATATTCGCTGGTAAGCTGATCGCGAATAGCGGAAGGCGACATGCTCATAGTGTCTTGATAAGACTTTGCTTTCTCAAGCGCATTGGCATCCCAATCAGTCTTTACGTTATCGATAGCGTACTGAGCCGCTTCTGGCGAAAATTGTTCGCCATATTCAGAAGTCAACTGATCATACACACCCTGCTTCGACATATGCATCAGGTTGGAATAGGATTCAGCTTTTTTCAGCGCGGATTTATACTCCGTTGGAACCGATGCTTCTGCGGCTTTTGGCTCTGCAGTCGTCTCCGATTGCTCTTGCGAAACAGTTGAGCTTTCGGTACTCGAAGCGGTGGATTGTTGCGAGACAGCACTGCTTGTCGTTTGTTAAGATGAGGCGTTCGAACTTGTTGTCTTGGAACCTCCACCAGCACCGCCAACGACAGCCGCAATAACGATGATTGCAAGCACCCAAAACCACACACGTTTATACAGTGGTTTCTTTGCTGCTTTTCCTGAGGTGTCCTCTGCCATAGCGATTCCTTTCCAATAAGTGATTTGACGTGCGAAAACGTATTCCATGGTAGGGAAAGGGCTCTATCATTTCATTAGCTAGCGGCTACGATTTAGGAGGTTTTCCGCCAGTGACTCATCTGAGGTCGCGGAATGCTTAAGCAATATTTCAGAGAAGCTACTTTGTTTGAGAAGATTCAAAAAGCGCCGGCCCAAACGGACCGGCGCTTTTGTAGAAGAGCGTTATTGGATATGAAGCGAATGACTATTCGCCCTCTTCGTCGCCGGAAGTCTCGGCGGCATCCTCCTGAGTTGCGGCTTCTTCCTCAGCCGCCTGCTCAGCAGGCTCTTCGGCCTGCTGAGCAGGGGCGTCGTGCTTGGCTCGGTTGCGGGCTTCGGCTTGCTCGGCCACGATGTCGTCGATGGACACGTGGGCGGCACCGGTGGTCTCAAGCGCTTCGATGGCGTCAAGGTCCTCGGCGTCCTCGGCCTGCGCAGCCTCGGCTTCGACCTCGGCCTGCGCGGCTTCAGCAGCGGCGGCCTCGGCCATCTCAGCAGCTTTCGCGGCGGCCTCGGCGGCAGCCTTTGCAGCCTCTTCAGCGGCCTTAGCGGCTTCAGCAGCGGCAATCTGCGCGGCCTCGGCGGCAGCGGCCTGCACCAGCTGCTCCACCGGCGCATCGTCGCGCACCAAGCGCACGGCGAAGTGCGCGTCGGAAGAGCCGGGGGCTAAACGCGTGGCCAGGGCGTTGCGACCGCAAAGCTTGTCAAGCTTAAAGTGCTTACCAACCGCGCTGTCAAGGAACGCCTTCACCACGCCGGCGTTCTCTTCGCGCGTAACCGTGCACGTAGAGTACGCCAGCATGCCACCGGGCTTGATGTGCGTTGCGGCAGCCTTCAGCATGCCCAGCTGCGTCTTCGCGAAGTTCTCGACGTCGCGCTCCGCCATGCGCCAACGGATTTCGGGATGACGGCGCAGCGTGCCCATACCGGAGCACGGCGCATCCACGAACACCAGGTCGAACAAGCGCTCGGGCATGACGTTGTCCAGGTCAAGCGCGTTGCCGGTGAATGCCTCAGTGACGTTCACCCCGTAATCTTCGGCGCGCTTCTCAAGCAGGCGCGTCTTGTACGCGTGGTTGTCGATAGTGACGTATTCTTCGATCTGCGAGCCGTACTTGCGGCAGGCGTTCGACTGCAGAAGAATGGTCTTCGTTGCACGGCCGGCACCAACCTCCAGTACACTGGCAGGCTTCTCATCGGGCAGGATGTTCGCCGCAACCATCTGGGCAGCCGCGTCGGACACCAGCATCTTGCCCTGGTCGATCTGGCGCTCAAGCGCCGGCACCAGAAGCGCGCGGCTTTCGGGCACGCGCAGGCAGCCCGGAACGTCGATGTCGCCAAGGCTGACCGGCTCCGCAACCTCTTCGGCGCGCTCGAACGCCTTCAGCACGTGATCGTCGGTAACCTTGCAGGCGTTCACGGCCACGAACAGCGGCGCGGGTTCATTCGAAGCGCGCATGAAGTCGATAGCGGCCTGCGGGCCCAGGTCGGCCATAAACTTGCGCACCATCCATGTGGGGAACGCCTGCGTGCGGGCAAGCGCGTCGATGTCGGTGGCCGGGTTGCCGAACGGGAAGTCCAGACGCAGGCGCACCACCTTGTGCAGTACGGCGTTGGCCACGCGCGCGGCCGGGCCGGGGCTGAACGACTTCACCATCTCGACGCCCTGGTCAACGGCAGCGTGGGCTTCCTTGCCCAGGAAAACGAGCTCGTACACGGAAATCTGCAGCGCGTCGCGCGTCTCGCGGAACACGTCTTCGGGCGTGTCGAGCGCGCGGTCGATGATCTCGTCGAGCGTGCCGCGGGCGCTGACGGTGCCAAGCGCCAGCAGCGTGGCGAACGCGCGGTCCTCAACCGACATGCTGGAATGGTCGATCACCTTCGCGATGACATCCTGCGCGAATGCCTGGCGCTCGCGAACGGTGCGCACGACCTCAAGCGCGGCAAGGCGCGCCGGCGTGGCGTTGTTCTTGCGCATGCGAGGTGCGGGCTTGTTGCCGCGCGGCGCGCCCTTGCCGCCGCGTTCGGCCTGCTCGGGCTTGCGACGCGGGTCGCGCGTGGTGTTGCGGCCGCGAAAATCGGGCTTCGGCGTGCGCTCGGCATCGCCGTCGCGGCGCGGGCCGCCCTGCGGACGGGCGCCGTTGCGATCGAAGTCGCGCTTCGGGCCGCGGTTGAAATCGCGCTTGGGGCCGCGATCGTTGCGGTCGCGGTCGCCGCGGTAACCGCCGCGGTAACCGCCGCGGTTTTCGCCGTCGCGCCCACCTTTGTAGACGCGGTTGTCGCGACGGTCGTCGCGCCCGCGGAAATCGCGCTTCTCGCCGTCGTTGCTGCGCCAATTGCCGCGGCCGCCATCGCGACGCTGGCCGCCGTTGCGGTCGTCGCGTCGGCCATAGCCGCCTTCGCGCTTGCCGCCATTGCCGCCGTTGCGGTTGTCGCGATGGCCGAAGCCGCCTTTGCCGCCCTTGTAGCCGCCGCGATCGTTACCGCTGCGAGACCCCTTGTAGCCGCCGCGATCGTTACCGCCGCGACGATAGTTGCCGTTGCCGCCTTCGC
>OLOX01001312.1_pt1 | contig 23862 bp, 20 predicted proteins | sample 1672091 | NCBI WGS metagenome assembly OLOX01 (sample SAMEA3136644, study PRJEB25190) | human gut metagenome | reverse complement strand
GCGCAGGAGCTGATTGCCTATCTGCAGGGCTCCGAGGCGCTCACGCGCGCCGACGCAGTCTACAGTCTCTGGCTGCGCTCCGGCTCTCCGAAGGCGAAGACCTCCGCGTGCCCGTTTGCGGATGTTTCGGAAAGCGCTTACTACTATGACGCCGTCCTTTGGGCAGCCGAAGCCGGCATCGTCCGCGGTGTCAGCGACAGCAGCTTTGCCCCGGACGCGACCTGCACCCGCGCGCAGGCTGCCGCAATCGCCTACCGCGCTGCCGGTGCCCCGACCGTTTCCGGCGATGGCTTCGCGGATGCAGACGCCGCCGACTACTATGCGCAGCCCGCGCTCTGGGCAAAGCAAATCGGCGCCGTCTCGGGCAGCAGCTTCCAGCCGGACAGCGCCTGCAGCAAAGCGCAGCTCGATGCCCTGATCGGCGCGATCGCCGCATAATCCCCGCTCAGGCATAGATCAAAAGCCCGCAGGAAAATCCTGCGGGAGATTGTCTTTTATACAAGTCTGTTTTACTTGAAGTACTTGACGCCGTTTTCAAAGATCGGCTGGTACTTTTCACCGAAGATATTCTGACCAACATACTTGGTGTAACGCTCGGTGTGACCCATCTTGCCGAGAACACGGCCGTCCGGAGAGGTAATGCCCTCGATGGCACACATCGAACCGTTCGGGTTGAATGCGATATCCATGGACGGTTCGCCGTTGAAGTCGACATACTGGAACGCTACCTGACCATTTGCAACCAGACGGTCAATTTCAGCCTGCGGTGCCACGAAGCGACCCTCGCCGTGAGAAATTGCGATGGAATGTACATCGCCAACCTCGCAGGAGGACAGCCACGGAGACTTAACAGATGCCACGCGCGTCTGTACATAGCGCGACTGATGGCGGCCAATCAGGTTGTAGGTCAGTGTCGGGCAGGTGTCATCCAGATCACGAATCTCGCCATACGGCACCAGACCCAGCTTAATCAATGCCTGGAAGCCGTTGCAGATACCCAGCATCAAACCGTCACGGTTGTTGAGCAGGTCATGCACTGCGTCCTTGATTGCCGGTGCACGCAGGAACGAAGCGATGAACTTACCGGAGCCGTCCGGCTCGTCGCCGCCGGAGAAGCCGCCCGGCAGAATCATCATCTGAGAGCCGCGAATTGCCTGCTCCAGCTCCTCTGCGGAACGCATCAGCGCGTCATGGGACAGGTTGCGGACAACGACAATCTTTGCCTCGCCGCCAGCGGTCTCGACTGCCTTTGCCGTGTCATACTCGCAGTTGGTGCCTGGGAATACCGGAATAACAGCTGCCGGACGTGCGGTCTTGACTGCCGGAGCCTTGGTGTTGCGCTCGGTGTATACCGGCTTCACCAGCTTGTCATCGGAAGCGTCTGCGCGGGTCGGGAATACGCTCTCCAGCGTGCCCTCCAGCGACTGCTTCAGGTCAGCCAGCGGAATAATCTCGCCGAATGCATCGATCTCCGGCTTGTCTGTGGTCATGCCGATGAGCCACAGCGGCATGTTCTCCAGCTCCTCGGTAGCTTCGATCAGGATGCCGCCGTAGTTCTTGAGGAACAGGCCGTCCGGTGTGAAGGTCGGTGCGAAGGTAAAGCCGATGTCATTGCCGACAGACATCTTTACGATGCCCTCTGCAATACCGCCTGCGGACAGTGCCCAGGATGCTGCAACCTTGCCGCGTGCAATGAGAGCCTGTACAGTCTCCCACGTGTTGCGGATTGCCGCATAGTCCGGAGAACCATCCATAAAGTAGGTTGCATCCAAGAAGTATACCGGATGACCGGCCTGCTTGAATTCCGGAGATACCAGATTGTCAGCTTCTTCCGGTGCGATTGCAAAGGATACCAGCGTTGGCGGAACATGCATGTCGTCGTAGGTACCGGACATGGAGTCCTTGCCGCCGATTGCTGCGCGGCCGAGCATAATCTGTGCATCGTATGCACCGAGCAGAGCTGCAAGCGGTGTGCCGAACTTCTCCGGATCACGGTTCAGATGCTCGAAATATTCCTGGAAGGTCAGGTATGCCGTGTTGTAATCACAGCCAGCGGCTACCAGACGAGCCATAGATTCAATCACGGAGCTGGAAGCGCCCAGATACGGGTTCTGCTCCATATAATACGGGTCAAAGCCAAAGCCCATGACAGAGGCGGTGGAGCACTGTCCAGCGGTCGGCAGGGTTGCCGCCATAACCTGTGTCGGGGTCAGCTGATTCTTACCGCCATACGGCATAAATACGGAGCTTGCGCCGATAGAGCCGTCAAAGCGCTCGGTCAGACCGCGCTCCAGACAGATGTTCAGCTTCGAGGACAGGTTCAGGATCTTCTCCTTCAGGTTTGCGCCCTCGGTCGGAACCTCAATAGACGGGGTCGGCAGCGGGGATACATGTGCCTTGGTGTGCTTGGAAGCGCCGTTGGTGTTGAGGAAGTCGCGGGATACGTCAACGATGGTGTTGCCGTTCCAAGTCATGCGCAGACGATTGGTATCGGTAACAACGGCAACAACCGTTGCTTCGATGTTCTCCTCGTTTGCCATTTCGATGAACTTCTCCACGTTCTCCTTGGCTACGACAACTGCCATACGCTCCTGAGACTCGGAGATAGCCAGCTCGGTGCCGTCCAGACCGTCATACTTCTTCGGTACGGCGTTCAGATTGATGTCCAGACCGTCTGCCAGCTCGCCGATGGCAACGGATACACCGCCTGCGCCAAAGTCGTTGCAGCGGCGAATCATGCGGGTTGCCTCCGGATTGCGGAACAGACGCTGAATCTTGCGCTCTTCCGGCGGATTGCCCTTCTGTACCTCTGCGCCGCAGGTCTCCAGAGATTCGGTGGTGTGGCTCTTGGAAGAACCGGTTGCACCGCCGCAGCCGTCACGACCGGTGCGGCCGCCGAGCAGGATGACAATATCGCCCGGATCCGGCACTTCACGAATGACGTTTTCAATCGGTGCTGCGCCGACAACTGCGCCGATTTCCATGCGCTTTGCGACATAGCCCGGATGGTAAATCTCATGAACCAAGCCGGTAGCCAGACCGATCTGGTTGCCGTAAGAAGAATAACCGGCAGCGGCAGTGGTGCACAGCTTGCGCTGCGGCAGCTTGTGCTCCAGCGTCTCGCTCAGCGGAACCGTCGGATCGCCTGCACCGGTCACGCGCATTGCCTGATATACATAGCTTCTGCCGGACAGCGGGTCACGAATTGCGCCGCCAAGACAGGTAGCAGCGCCGCCAAACGGTTCGATTTCTGTCGGATGGTTATGGGTTTCGTTTTTAAACATGAGCAGCCACGGCTCTTTTTTGCCGTCTACGGTTGCATTGATGCGGATGGAGCAAGCGTTGATTTCTTCGCTCTCGTCCAGATTCGGCAGGCAGCCGCGCTTCTTGAGCACTTTGCCTGCAATGGTGCCGATATCCATCAGCGTAACCGGACGCTTGGCAGCCTTCTCCTCGCCGTATACTTCCACGCGGCCTGCCAGATAGCGGTTGTACGCGTCAAGTACCATCTGATCGTCGATTGTGCTCTCGTCAATCTCGGTCAGGAAGGTGGTGTGACGACAGTGATCCGACCAATAGGTGTCGATCATGCGCACTTCTGTGATGGTCGGGTCGCGCTTTTCTTCCCCTGCGAAATAGCTCTGCAGGAACTGCAGGTCATCCAGCTCCATTGCCAGACCCAGACTGGTGCGCATCTGCTCCAGTGCGGCAGCGTCCATGGAAATGAAGCCCTCTACGGTGTCAACTTCTGTCGGGATTGCATAGTTTGCTTCCAACGTCTCCGGCTTTGCTGCGGAGGCCTCGCGGGAGTCAACCGGATTGATGAGATAGCCGCGGATCTTGTCCAGCTCTTCATCGGTCAGCTTGCCGCCCAGCACATAGATATGGGCTGCTGCTACCTTCGGACGCTCGCCCTGTGTCATCAGCTGAATACACTGCGCACAGGAATCCGAGCGCTGATCGTACTGACCCGGCAGCGGTTCAACCGCGAGAATGCGGCAATCGCCTTCCGGCATCGGATACTGCTCATCGTAGCAATCATCTACCATCGGCTCAGAGAACACGATGTTTTTCGCCTTTGCATAGGTTTCTGCATCAATGCCTTCCACATCGTAGCGGCACAGCTCACGCACGTAAGTGAGTGCTGGAATCTCCAGCAATTCACGCATGCTGCTGCACAGCGACTGGGATGCACTGTCGAAACCCTTGCGCTTTTCCGTATAGCATCTTAATACTGCCATGTTGCACCTCGAATTACCATAGTATCGTCAAACATCGTTTGCAAAAAGTTTTGCAAATCTTACAATAGATATTTTAATCATACCGTTTTTTCTACCTATTTTCAATGCTCTTACGTGAAAACGACAGGATTTTGTTAGATTCAACCAAAATTCCACACAGATATATGCACTTTCCTGCACACTGTCCTCCCGCCCGAACGCAAAAAAGCTCCATTCGGCTTTGATTTACCGAATGGAGCAAAAAGATGCAATTTTACGGGATGGTATAGCCGTATCCGTAGCCGCCATATGGATTGGTGCTGCCGCCGTTCTGGCTGCCGCTCTGACCGCTGCTGTTGTCTTCCGAAGAAGATCTGTCGCTGCCGAAGGACGACGTTGTGCCGCTCAGCGTAGACTGGTCAATCAGCTTGATGGAAACTTCCTTGGTACTGCCGTCTCGATAGATGGTCAGCTTCATCGTGTCACCGACTTTCAGCTCGTTCTTGACCTCGTTGATGTCGGTCATGCTGGTAATGTCCTTGCCGTTGACACCGGTGATAATATCGCCCGCCTGAATGCCCTGCTGGTATGCATCGGATGCCGGATCTACGCTGGATACATAGACGCCCTGCGGCAGGTTAAAATAGCTTGCACGGGTCGAGTCAATATCATAGCCGCTGATGCCGATTGCCGGACGGCCGGTCACATGCCCGCTTGCAATCAGTTCATCCACTACTTCCTTCACCGTCGTCATCGGGATGGCAAAGCCCATGCCTTCAATCGACGCGCTGTCAGAGGACGAAGCACTCAGCTTGGAGTTCGTAATGCCGATAACCTGACCGGCAGAGTTGATGAGTGCGCCGCCGGAGTTGCCCGGGTTAATCGCGGTATCCGTCTGAATCAGCGTCATGACGCGGTCATTGATCGTCACATTTCGATTGATGGCGGAGATAAAGCCGCCGGTGAAGCTGTTCTGATATTCCAGACCGCCGGGAGAGCCGATGGCAAACGCGCGGTCTCCCACCTTCAGGTTATCGGAATGGCCAAATTCCGCTGCGGTCAGGCCGGTTGCGTCAATCTTGAGCACTGCCAAATCCGTCTGCTCATCGGTGCCGACCAGCTTCGCGGTATAGCTTTTTCCATCGCTCAAAACCACCTTGTACATATCGCCGCCCTCGACGACATGATTATTGGTGATGACATAGCCGTCCTCACTCATGATGACGCCGGAACCGGAGGACTCCGTACCCTGCTGCACAGAATCCACGACAATCGCAACGATGGACGGGGAAACCTTCTGATACACTTCGGAATAGCTTGCCATATCCTCGCTCGTGCTGCTCAGCTGTACCTTTGTCGTATTGGCGGACGTGCCGCTTCCGGTGTCCGCCGAGCTGTCAGAGGAGCTGTTCAGTGTCGGCAGCGAGATGTGTCCGTTGGCTGCCCAGCCGCCGCCAAATGCCAGCGCACCGACAATAACGACAGCCGCCACCGGCTTCCACGGAAACTTCTTTTTCGGTCCCTTTGGACCCTTCGGGCCACTCGGCTTCTTGCCGCCGCTCCACTGTTCATACGCATTGCTGTGCGGGGGAGGCGTACTGCCACCGTTTCCTGCATCGGAAAAACCGCTGCTGTCAGCCGTGTCATTTGTATGTGTATAGGACGCACCGGTATTCTGATAGCCTGCGCCCGGCTGCTCGTCTGCGCCGCGCACCGGTGTCTGGAACGGTGTCGTCTGTTCCGATGCGTCCTGCTCGGTATTCTTGCGGAACTCGTCCATATGTGTATCCTCCTTTACGTGTCAGGATGTACTCGTTCATTTCTTTTATGTGCTTCATTGTACGCCTATAATATGGTGATTCCTTGTTTGCAATGTTAATTTTCTGTGAATCTACACATTTACGCCGATTTTGCAGGAATACTCCCGTTTTCACCGGTCTTTTTGTGTTTTTTGTGTGACTTCTGCGCAGCATACAAAAAAGGCACGCTCTCAGGTTCTCCTGAAATCGTGCCTTTTGCTCACAGATCTGTTTTTTTGTTCACGCGTTCTTTGATTTCTGCCATGGGCTTTTTCTCTGCCATCGGCATCGTAAACATAAATTCCGTTTCTCCGCCGGACGAACGAACAGAAATATCGCCGCCGTGCATGTTGACGATGGATTTTACCAGATACAATCCCAGACCGGCGCCGGTCTTATCGCGGCTGCGGCTGCGGTCTACCTTGTAGAATCGCTCAAACACGTGCGGCAAATCCTCAGCCGGAATCTCCGAGCCGGTATTGCGAATCAGGAACCGGCTCATCGTGCCCTCCTGTTCGGCGCGAATGGTCAGCTTGCCGCCGTCATTGACGAATTTCACTGCATTGTCCACGAGATTGTAAATGACACGATAGATATGATCTCCGTCACCGTAAACAATCAGAGAATCCGCCATTTCCACATCCATGTCCAGATGCTTCTCATTGATTTGATTTTCAAAACTGATGAGCACGCGCGCAACCATTTCAATCAGGTCGAACGGCGCCGGTGTGATGATAAGCTCTCCCGCCTGAATCTTCGCAGCATCCAGCATGCGTATGACCAGACGCGACAGTCTGCCGACTTCCTCCGATATAATCTTTAAGTACTGCGTGTGCTTTTCCGGCGGAATCGTGCCGTCCAGCATGCCATCGACAAAGCCGCGAATGGATGTCATCGGCGTTTTCAGCTCATGCGAAACGTTCGCCACAAATCCGCGGCTGAGCTCCTCCTGCTGCTGCAGAGAGGTCGCCATATTGTTAAAGCTAACCGCCAGCTCATCAATCTCATCGCAGTTGTTATTCTCGGATACACGCACATCGAATTCACCGTGACCGAATTTTTTTGCGGCGGAAACCAAGCTCTTGAGCGGACGCGTCAGCATGTCCGACAGAAACCAGCTGATAATCATTGTCAGCACCAGTGTGACGCAGACAATGAGCAGGTAACTCTTCATGATGTCATGCATCAGATCGGTGGTCGATGTCGCCGGAGATGCCGCAATCACGAGTGCCGCGATATTGCCGGACGCATCCTTACAGGTCGTGCCCGCGATAAAATAATTTTCGGAAAACAGGCCGCTCGCATTGCCGGAGGCAAAAAACGAGCCGTCTTTGCGAATTTTTTGTACCAGCTGGCTGCTAATCGTCCCCGACATCTGACCGCGAAACGTATCGTCATTCTTCGGTGTCGAATACGCCTGCACCTTGCCGTTTGCATCGGTCAGCATGACCGTACAGCCGCTGACTGCGGCCTGCTGGTCGAGATACGTGTCCAAAAACATGTCGTAGTCCTTGTTCTGGAACAACTCCAAGTTGTTTTTGACAATGTCGTCAATGTAATTGACGGTTGTTTCCAGCTGTTCCTGCTTTTCCTGCACGGAATAGCGGCTGATTTGCGCCATGAACATGCCGCCCGCGAAGGTAAAGCTCACGAGAATCAGCATGGCAAAGCACACATAATTCTTGATAAAAAAGTTTTTCATCAGTCTCTGGTCTCGAATTTATAACCGACACCCCATACCGTCTTGAGGTCCCACTTGTCGCTGACGCCTTCCAGCTTTTCACGCAGACGCTTGACATGAACGTCAACGGTACGCGTATCGCCAAAATAATCAAATCCCCAAACGTCATCCAGCAGCTGAGCGCGCGTAAACACGCGGTTCGGGTTGGAGGCAAGGAAATACAGCAATTCAATCTCCTTCGGCGGTGCGTCCACGCGCTTGCCGTCCACGATGAGGTCGTATGCCTGCTTGTCCACGGTCAGCTTATCAAAGGAAATCTTGCCGCTGTCCTCCGGTGCCAACCGGCGGAAAATCGCACGCACGCGCGCAATGACCTCACGCATTTCCAGTGGCTTGACGATATAATCATCGGCGCCCATTTCCAGACCGTTGACCTTATCGAATGTCTCACCCTTCGCGGTCATGATGATAATCGGCACCTTGCTCTCCTTGCGGATAATTTTGCACACCTGCCAGCCGTCCATAATCGGCATCATGACATCGAGCAGAATCATGTCCGGATTGATTTTGCGCCACAGTTCAACGCCTTCTTCTCCGTTTGCCGCCTCGGTGATTTCATAGCCTTCGCGCTCCAGATACAGGCGCAGAAGCTCCCGAATATTGCCGTCATCTTCTACAATCAAAATTTTCTTACTCATATTTACCTCCTGTTTTCTTGGAGTTTATCAATCTTTATCAATCATACTTCTTTTATTATACGTCATTTGTCAAAGCAAATCATTACATTTCTGTAAAAGTATGCAAAAAATACACAAAAAAAATTCCGGCAAAAGCCGGAATTTTCCAGTGTTTGAAGTTATTCATCCTCATCGCTGTACGAATCGGAATCGTCTTCTTCCGCATCATAGTCGGACGAACTCGAATCATTGGAGTCGTACTCCTCGTCATCTTCCTCGTCCTCCTCGGTATCCGAATCATACGAGCTGCGCGAGGAAGAAGCAGATCGTCTGCTGGTCGTTTCACCCGCACCGTCATACGATTTCGCCGTCTTATCGCCGCCGAACACCGCAATGGCTGCCTCTGTCGCGTCAACCGCATTGACCACGGCATCCTCGGTGTATTCCGTCCAATCCGTCATACGGGTGAAAATCGGAACAACCTGTGCCTTCGGCGCGGTTTTCTGCACGCTGTCTATGACGGACTTTGCGTCATCTGAGCCCACCGGCACATAGACGCGATGCGCGGTTGTCAGCAGCTTTTTCACGCTGCCGAGTTTGACCCCGTCCTCTTCCGCGGTCTCCGACTGCGCAATCAGTTCCGATGCATCAGACGCCGTCAGGCTGACAGAAACCGAATCCCCAACCGTATTCTGTATCTCCTGCATGACATCAAGCAGCGCCGCCGCCTGACTGTCCGGCTCGTTGAAAAATTCAATGCGGTTGATATGTCCGCGCAGCGGGAAGGAAAATTCATCCAGCAAAATTTCATCGCAGCCTGCATCCACGGCGCTCTGTGCAATGTCGCACAGATAGGTCACAACGTCCGGATTGGTCGGGTCCAGCCAGTGTTCGCCGTTGTAATCGCTCCATCTGCCGCCATTCTGATACGCCATAGACAGGTCGGAATTTTGCTTAGATGCCGCTTCATCCTGAAAGCAATACACGCGTCCGACAACATGCACGCCGTTTTTGCTCAGCTTGCGCATGTTCTGTGCGAGTTTTTCCGCTTTCTTTGCCTGCAAATCCTCCACGTCAGATACCATATCGGTCTCTACCGGAATGTTCAGCTCGCCCTCATCGTCCTTGATGTTGACAATGACTGTGTTGAGCTTTCCCGCTTCTGCAAGCTGAATGAGCTGCTCTGCCGTGTCGGCGTTCGACAAATCGGTTGCTGACAGCATGGCGCCGCGCAGAGCTTTGCCGGACGTCTTTTTCGATGTCTTGACTGGCTGTGCGCTGCCGCTTCCGCTTCCCGCAGCTGTTTTTTTCGGCTGGTTTGCGTTCTGCTCCATCGCAAGAATGCCGTAGCGGTCGATGACATGGGCACCGTTCTCGTCAAAAGACAGACACTGGAAAACCAGAAAGACGCCCACGAATACAACCAGCGCTGCCACAATCAAGACAGCGGCCACCGTGCGGCGGATGCGGGAATGACTGTGTTTGCTGTTGTGATTCATGAGCGTCTCCTTCTTGTTTCAAAAATTCAGATTCGAAGCAATCTTACTTCTCTTCTGCCTTTGCTGCTTCCTCAGCAGCCTTCTTAGCAGCGGCAGCCTTTTCTGCTGCAGCCTTCTTGGCAGCAGCCTGCTTTGCCTTGATCTCAGCAAGCTCCTTAACCTTTTCCGGGGTATTCCACGGCTCGATGATGTGGCGCGGGCAAGCCTTTGCACACATCTGGCACTTCTTACACTTGGTGTAATCAATAACCGGCAGGTTGCCTTCCATGGTGATGGCACCGAACTTACAGGTCTTTGCACACAGACCGCAGCCGATACAGCCAACCTTGCAGGAATCCATAACTTCCTTGCCCTTCGCCTTGGAGGAGCAATCGATACGGATCGGATTTGCCTGCGGAACCAGAGAAATGATATGCTTCGGACAAGCGGATACACACTTCGAGCATGCAGCACACTTATCTTCGTCTACCTTTGCCACGCCGTTTACAACATGAATGGCGTCAAACGGGCAAGCCTTCTCACAGGTGCCCAGACCCAGACAAGCAAATGCGCAGTCCTTGAAGCCGTTTGCTACACGGATTGCACCGAGGCAGTCGGTGATGCCTTCGTACTGTGCACGGTTCTTGACGTTCTCGCAGGTACCGGAACAGTGTACGTGTGCTACCATCTTCTCGCTCTCGGTTACTTCTACGCCGAGAACCGCTGCGATCTTTTCTGCTGCAGCAGCGCCGCCGACCGGACAGCCGTTAACCGGTGCCTTGCCTTCAACAATTGCGGTTGCCAGACCGTTACAGCCCGGATAACCGCAGCCGCCGCAGTTTGCGCCCGGCAGGCACTCCTGTACCGCCGGAATACGCTCATCGACCTCGACCGCAAAGATCTTGGATGCAAATGCAAGGACCAGGCCAAAGACAAGACCCATGATACCCAGTGCCAGCACTGCATAAACAATCGTCATCATTTGTTATTCACTCCTTATTCTTCGACAGTCGGGTTTACCAAATCTTCATGCCGCTGAAGCCAAGGAATGCCATTGCCATCAGAGAAGCGGAGATCAGTGCAATCGGGAAGCCCTCAAAGCACTTCGGGCACTCTGCGGATGCAAAGAGACGCTCACGGATGGAAGCGAACAGCACGATAGCCAGCGTGAAACCAATGCCGCCGGTGATGCCGTAGACAACGGATTCAATGAAGTTGTAGCTGTTCTGTACGTTCTGCAGTGCGACACCCAGAACGGCACAGTTGGTGGTAATCAGCGGAAGGAATACGCCCAGCGCCTGATACAGCGCCGGCATAGACTTCATCAGGAACATCTCAACGAACTGTACGAGGGTTGCGATGACCAGAATGAATGCGACTGTCTGCATAAATTCCAGACCCAGCGGAACCAGAATAAAGTTGTTAATCAGATATGTAACTGCGGAAGCCAGACCCATAACAAAGGTTACGGCCATGCCCATGCCAACAGCAGTGTCAATCTTCTTGGATACGCCGAAGAACGGGCAGCAGCCAAGGAACTGGGACATGATGAAGTTGTTAATCAGAATCGCACCAAGCGAAATGGATAAAATAGATGTCAGCATGATGCATTATTCTCCTTTCTTCAGCAGCTTCTGCATAACAGCGATGATGCAGCCGAGGGTCAGGAATGCGCCTGCCGGCAGGATCATGATGGTAGCCGGCTGGCTGAATACGGTGATTGCGCCGCCCAGAATGGTGCCAGCGCCCAGCAGCTCACGAACAACCGACATCAGAATCAGGGCGAACGTAAAGCCAAGACCCATAACGAGACCGTCCACTGCGGATGCACCAACGGAATTCTTGGATGCAAAGGACTCTGCACGGCCAAGGATGATACAGTTAACTACGATCAGCGGGATAAAGGTACCCAGGGATGCCGACAGAGACGGGATAAACGCCTGAAGCAGCAGGTCAACCATGGTTACGAAGCCCGCGATGACGGTGATGTATGCTGCGATACGAACCTTGTTCGGGATAATCTTACGCAGCAGGGAAATTACAATATTGGAACAAATCAGTACGGCTGTAGCGGACAGGCCCATGCCGATACCGTTTGTCAAGGAAGTCGAGGTTGCCAGCGTCGGGCACATGCCGATCAGCTGAACCAGTACCGGGTTATTGGTAACCAGGCCTTCCTTCAGACTTTTTGCAAAACTCATGTTTAGGCCTCCTTAACCCTGTTCAGCAGCGAACTGAGCCGCTGCAACAACGCCTTCCGATACAGCACGGGAGGTGATGGTAGCACCGGTCAGTGCATCAATCGAACCGCCGTCCTTGGCAACTGCGACTTCCGTGCCGACCTGGCCAGCGAACTGTGCCTGGAACTCCGGCTCCGTAGAACGAGCGCCCAGACCCGGTGTCTCAGAAGATGCGGAAATAACGGAGATGCCGGTTACCTTGCCATCGCTGTCAATGCCAACCATGGTGTCTACTGCGCCGCCGAAGCCGGTCGGGCCGACTTCTACGCAGTAGCCTGCGTCAGCGCCGTCCTTGGTCATCTTGTATGCGGACAGAATGGTGACGGATGTTGCGTTCTTGGTCTCGGTGGTAACGGTGGTTCCTTCCGGAACATCGATCTGCTCAGATTCTGCGCCCGGCATAACGTTCTCCAGAGAATCCTTGATTTTCTGTGCGTTCTGCTCAGCAATCGGACCTGCGGTTACTGCGTTAACAGCACCCAGAGCCAGAGCGACTACCAGCGTGATGGCGCAAAGGATGCCGCCGAGCTGTACAAATTCATTTTTCTGCTTGCCAGCCATGGATTAGCCCTCCTTCTTCTGCTTTGCCGGTGCACCGAACTTGGTCGGGCGAGTATACTTGTCAATCAGCCATACTGTGGTGTTCATCAGCAGGATGGAGTAGCAAACGCCTTCCGGATAGCCGCCGAAGAAACGGATCATGGTGGTCAGCAGGCCGCAGCCGATGCCGAATACGATCTGACCCTTCTTGGAAACCGGTGTGGTGCTGTAGTCGGTAGCCATGAAGATAGCACCGAGCATCAGGCCGCCGCCGAAGATAGCGTACAGCATGTACTCCAGATGACCATAGCCCTCAGCCGGGAAAATGACAGCCAGAACGGCAACGGTCAGAATGTAGGCTGCCGGAATCTGGATGGTGATAACCTTGCGAACCAGCAGGTAAATGCCGCCGATCAGCAGTGCAATAGCAGAAACTTCGCCCATAGAGCCGCCGGTCACGCCGAGGAATACGCTCATTACGCTCGGCAGGTCGCCTTCTGCAGAACCCTTCAGAATTGCCATCGGGGTAGCAGCAGAGACAACGTCCGCGGTGGAGCCCAGACCAACATGGCTGCGAGCTGCAACCCAAGTCGTCATAGCTACCGGCCAAGAAGCCAGCAGGAATGCACGGCCTGCGAGAGCCGGGTTGATGAAGTTCTTGCCAAGGCCGCCGAAGATGCACTTAGCAAAAATGATTGCGATGCCGTCGCCGATAATCAGCATCCAGTACGGAAGCGTTACCGGGCAAACGAATGCCAGCAGCACGCCGGTAACGGCTGCGGACAGATCCATAACAGTATTCTCCTTGCCTACGATCTTGTCGTAGATTGCCTCGAATACCATGCAGGCAATGATGGAAACCGCGGTCATCAGGATGGCGCGCAGTCCAAATACATATGTCGATACAGCGAGGGACGGAATCAGTGCGAGAAGCACGTCCAGCATAATCGACTTGGTATCCTCTTTGCTCTTAATATGAGGGGAGGATGTAATTACTACTTTGCTAAAATCATACATGCCATTCACCCTCCTTACTTGTTCTCAGCCGCAGCCTTGGCAGCTGCTGCCTCAGCTCTGCGCTTTTCCTGTACGCGCATCTTTGCTACGCGGAACTGCTGTACAAGCGGGATTCGTGCCGGACATACATATGCGCAGGAACCGCACTCGATGCAATCGAGGACATCATATTCCTCGCAGCCTTCCAGATCGTTCTTTGCCGCATACATGTTCATGTATACCGGAGTCAGGTGCATCGGGCAGACGCCTACGCAGCGGCCGCAGCGGATGCAGGTCGGATTCTTGACACGCTTGTCCTCATCGCCGGCCATAGCCAGAAATGCGTTGGTGCCCTTGAGTACCGGAACGTCGGTGGTGAACTGTGCGTTGCCCATCATCGGGCCGCCAGCCAGCAGCTTGTTCGGAGCAGCCTTGAAGCCGCCGCAAGCGTCGATCAGTTCGGTAATCAGGGTGCCGGTGCGCGCTTCCAGATTCTTCGGCTCAGCGATAGCGGAACCGGAAATGGTAACGACGCGGCGGATAACCGGCATGCCCTTTGCAAAGCAGCGGTATACCGCACCGGCGGTGTCTACGTTAAATACAGCACAGCCTGCGTCTGCCGGCAGCTTGCCGGACGGAACCTCGCGGCCTGTGACTGCGTTGATCAGCTGCTTCTCGGCGCCCTGCGGGTAGCGGCACTCCAGCGGAGCCAGCTCGATGACCGGGTCACCTGCAATCAGCTTCTCAATGCCCGCAAAGGTATCCTGCTTGTTGAGCTCGATACCGATGTAAGCTTTCTTGACGCCCATAATCTTTACCAGATAACGAACGCCTTCTACAATCTCCTCCGGACGCTCCAGCAGGAGACGATGGTCGGATGTGATGTACGGCTCACACTCCGCACCGTTGATCAGGATGGTATCGCACTTGCCAATACCGGACTTGATCTTTACGTGTGTCGGGAAGGTTGCGCCGCCGTGGCCAACAATACCTGCGTCCCAGATTGCCTGGATGCGCTCGTCGTTGGACATTGCCTCAAAATCCTTCGGCTTGACAGACTCGTCCAGTCTGTCCTCATGGTCATTCTCGATCACAATCGACAGTACCTTCGAGCCATTCTGATGCAGCATCGGGACAACGTCTACGACCTTGCCGGAAACCGATGCGTGAACCGGAGCGCTGACGAAACCGCCTGCTTCTGCGATCATCTGACCCATGTTTACGATGTCACCCTTCTTCACCAGCGGCTTTGCCGGTGCGCCAATGTGCATCGAAACCGGAAGAATGACCTTGTCAGGTGCCTTCAGGACTTCGATCGGCTTTTTGTTTGTTGCGGCCTTAAATCCCGGATCATTTTTTGTGCCAGGATGGATACCGCCACGAAACGTGTACGCCATTATGGATTCACCTCTCTGTTCATTTTGTGCGGCTTCCATCAGCCGCACGGCAGACAAATACTTGTACTGCGGAACAGCCGTCCCCCCGCAAAATCAGGCACGGCCATCTCGCGTGTTTCGGAATCGTCAGGCAGTTTTCGGCGTTCGCCCATGAAAAATCCACACCTGCACATCCGGCTGGTTCCCCGCAGAATATACAAGCCTTCTGCTGAAACAGCCGTGCTGGCAGATGCCGACAAACACGCTGCGTTGCTCCTGCGGCTGCGCCGCCGATTCCGCTGTGCCCGTTTTTGTTCGAGCACAATTGTATACTTTAGATTATACCGTCATTCCCGCCAGAAACGCAAGGAATTTTGCAAAAAAAATAACACAAATCAACAAGTTTTTTTTTCCGCTCTCGTTAGCATGCGCTCACTTTGTATTTTTTTCGATTTTTTCGTGAATTTTCGTCTTAGTATGCATTGTTTCCTGCATTTTCAGCCATACTACCTCCGCCATCCGAGAAGCAAATTGTTTCAAATTAGACGCCCGCAACAACAAATGCACAAATTTCGTCCAACTTTCTAAGTTCGCTCGTGCAGACTTTGGTTTTTTCGCACAATTCCGTCATTTTTTCGAAAAAATGCAGGAGCTGATGCCAGCTCCTGCGAGATCGTGGTTTTTTTATCAGTCTCGGCGGAAATACGCCGCATCCAGCGCGGATGACAGTTCAATGTCCGCTTCGTTGGCGCTGCTCCGCCGATATACGCCGCAGCTCTCCAGCATCGCCGGATCGCTCTGCCGCAGCGGAATGCGCAGCCGCGCGTGTGCTCCCGTCTGCTCCATCTGCACATAGACCAGTATTCCTCCGTGCATCATCGCAATGCGGCGCACATACGGAATGCCAAGTCCCCAGCCGCCCGGCAGGGCATCCGCCTGTTCCCATGTGCTGTTTATGCGCTGCATCACGGCATCCGGAATGCCGGCGCCGTCATCGTCTACGCGAAACGTCACACTGTTTTCCGCTATTTCGACTGACACCGTCACGTGCACCTGTTCGCCGCCGTGCCGCAGGCTGTTGGACACAAGTGACAGAATGGCAGCACACAGCAGGTGCGTATCCGCCTGCATCTTCTCATCACACTGCGGCGCAATCACCCGAATTTCCGCATGCCGTTTCAGCTGCTTGCGCAGTTCCTTTATAAAGGAAGAAACGCTGCGCTCTTTCCACTGCATGCCTTCCGGCGCACCGGCGAGCAATTCCAAATGGCCGATACTGCGCAGCATGCGATACGCCTCCCGCCGAATTTCCGCCGCAATATCCGGCTGCTCCAGCCTGTCCAAACGATCCGCCTGAATGAGCAGATTGGCCGCGCGGTCGCGCAAATCCGCCGTCGCCAAAGTGATGCCTGCTGTGCTGCGCTGCGCTTCTGCAAATACCAGCACCGCCCCGCTTTCCACCGGTATGACGCGCATGTTCCACTGTCTGCCATCAAGCAGCACCAGCTGCTCCTGTTCTGTGTGCTGCGCCATGCACTGCCGAATGAGCTGGCCGGCCTCGTGGGGAAGAAAGCTCTCGACACAGTAGAACGCGCGCTCGGCAAACAGCCTGCCGCCCGCTTTGGTCTGTCCCAGTACCATCAGCGCTTGTGAGACATGCACCGCCGGGCACTGCTCACCGCACAGTCCGCGGCAAACAGCCCGTAAAATCTCTGGCGTCTGCTGCGCGAAAAACACATCGTCTTCCCGATTCGACAACATCCGTTCGTTTCTCGTCTCTTTTTCCATCGCACGCGCTCCTCTCTCTAATTTTCGTCAATATATGACAGTCATTTTTCCTACATTATAGCAGAAATTATACTGTCCTGAACATGAGATATGAAATTATTTTTATTTTTCGCTGCATTTTATACAAATCTGTCATTGCGGAAATGTTTTTTTCCGTGTATAATGAAGTCGTTCCAGTAAAACAGGATTTTATATTCAATAAGGAGGATATTACTACTATGGGTATCAAAGTAGGTATCAACGGCTTTGGCCGTATCGGCCGTATGGTTTTCCGTGCTGGTCTGGACAACGAAAACATCGAGTTCCTGGGCATCAACGACCCGGGCATGACTCCGGATTACATGGCTTACATGCTGCGTTACGACACCATGCATGGTCAGTACACCGGTGACATCTCCTACACCGACAACTCCATCATTGTAAACGGCAAGGAGATCAAGGTATTCGCTGAGTTCAAGCCGGAGCAGATTCCGTGGGGCGAGATCGGCGTAGAGTACGTTGTTGAGTCCACTGGTTTCTTCCTGACTCAGGAAGCTGCTAAGGGCCACATCGAGGCTGGCGCTGAGAAGGTTATCATGTCCGCTCCGTCCAAGGATTCCACTCCGATGTTCGTATACGGCGTAAACCAGAACGTTTACACCAAGGACATGCAGTTCGTTTCCAACGCTTCCTGCACCACCAACTGCCTGGCTCCGATCGCTAAGGTTCTGGACGAAGCATTCGGCATCAAGGAAGGCCTGATGACCACCGTTCATTCCACCACCGGCACCCAGAAGACTGTTGACGGCCCGTCCAAGAAGGACTGGCGCGGCGGCCGTGCTGCTTCCGGCAACATCATCCCGTCTTCCACCGGCGCTGCAAAGGCTGTAGGCAAGGTTTACCCGAAGCTGAACGGCAAGCTGACCGGTATCTCCATGCGTGTACCGACCCTGGACGTTTCCGTAGTTGACCTGACCTGCAACCTGGCTAAGCCGGCTACCAAGGAAGACATCTGCGCTGCTATGAAGGCTGCTTCCGAGAAGCCGCTGGCAGAGGGCGGCCTGAAGGGCGTTCTGGGCTACACCGAGGATGCAGTTGTATCTTCTGACTTCCTGGGCGATGCTCGCACCTCCATCTTTGATGCTACCGCTGGCGTTTACCTGACCGACAACTTCGTAAAGGTAATTTCCTGGTACGACAACGAGTGGGGCTACTCCAACAAGCTGCTGATGCTGCTGCAGCACATGGCTAAGGTTGACGCTGAGTAATCCTTCCTTACTGAAAATTTTTATCAGGCTTTCTCTCCGGAGAAAGCCTGATTTTTTTCTACCCTCAGCATTCCCTCTGCCTGTATTTTGTATGCCGTTTCCGTTGCGTTTCACACGGCACCATGTTACAATATACAAAATACTGCGGGCGTTCCCGCCCGAACACAGAGGGGTTTTATTATGAAAAAGAGACTGACCGCCGGTTTGCTGGCTGTATGCCTGCTGACCGGTCTGACCGGCTGCAGCAGCGACCAATTGACAGAACAGGTTACTGACAAGCTGCTTTCTTCCGACGATGGCATCGCCTTCGCTGTAGATAAGCCGGTCAAAGACGATTCCATGACGCTGACCGTTCGCTCGATCACGCTGTCTGACGCGGTGTATGCACCGCTGACCACGGACAGCGAGGGCGCATACACAGCGTATTACACAGAGGACGGCACGGGAAAAGAGCAGGATGCCGACAAAGATTCTGTGTATTTAGACTGCACCGCGGATATCAAAAACACCGGCGATCAGGCGCTCGATCTGGAGGATGATTTGTTCTTCTACGCCATCACCGGCGGCAAGGTATACGGCGATTACATGGCGTTTACGGAATCCGACGGCGGCGCAAAGCTTGCCGATGCGGATACGCTGGATGTCGGAAAAACCGCCCGCGTCCATTACGCCATCATCCTCCCTGCCGATGTTGACGCAAACGCGCTGGACGTTGCTTTTATGCTCCCGTCCGCGGAAACCGTTTACCGCGTTGCATTTCCGAAGCTCGCCGTCACAGACCGCTCCCTGCCGGTCGGCGGTGCTGTAAAAACCAACAACGGCGCCATGCTGACCATCGAATCCGCCAAGCTCGTCTCCTCCATCGATCCGGTCACCAGTGCAGGCGGTGACACGTCGGTTCAGCTCATGGAGGGCGGAAACATGGTGGATGTCGTGCTGACCATCCAAAACAACAGCGATACGGATTTACCACTCGGCACATTGTTCAGCGGGCGCATGACGATGGATTCCATCAGCCGCTTGGGCACACCGCTGCTGGAAGCGGATATGGATCTTCAGTACACCGGTTCCATTCCTGCCGGAACCAGTGCAACCGCACATCTGGTATTTGACGCGGACAGCATGTCCCGTGATTTACAGGCGACCGATTCGTATTACTTATATGCGGACGGCGTATATTATCCCATTGTCATTGAGCAATAAGGCAACAAAAGAGCCGAAAGTCATCGACTTTCGGCTCTTTCTTTATTTTCTGTTACAGTCCCATGGATTTTTTGAGCGCTTCCAGCTCGGCATCCACCGCCGTATTCGATGCGCCCTTGCTGTACTTTTCTTCCAGCGCCTTGGCCTCATCGACCGGTTCCGTGTTCAGTTCTGCCATCGCATTGGCTTCATCAAGCATTCGGTTCGCCTTGTCCTCCATGCGGTCAAATGCGCCCATCGCGCCGTGTGCCTTATCAGCATTGGACGTGATTTTATTCATGCGCTCCTGCGTCTTGGCCACGGAAACCGTTGCTTTGATGGTTGCGCGGCGCGCTTTCAGCGCTTCAATGTCACTCACGAGCTTGTCGTGCATCTGGCGCATCTTGACGGCATTTTCATGTGCCGCCGTGTATGCCGTCACCAGACCGGCACCCGCACTCTCCAGCTGCTGTTTCTTTGCCAAAAAGACCTTTGCATCGCCTTCGTTGCCCGCCAGCAGTGCCTGCTTGGCGAGATCTTCATACCGTGCGGCTTCTGCCTGGTTTTCTTCCATCAGCCGTCTGGTGCGCGTCTCCTCTGCCATGACACCGGCAGTTTCTTTTTTGACCTCTGCAAGGTTTTCGTTAAGCTCGCGCAGGTACTGGTCGATCATCTTGGACGGATCTTCCATCTTGTCAAGCACAGCATTGACATTTGCCTGTACAATGTCTCCAAATCTCGAAAGAATACCCATAGTTTCCTCCTTTTCCGTTCGAAAAAATTATTTTTCGTCCTTTTTCTCGTATTTTTTCGCAAGATTTTCCGCTTCGTCCTCATCGCTGAATTTGTCCAGCGGCGTTTGCAGAATATCTTCCATCTCTTTATCGCGGCGGCGCTTTTCCGCGCGCGCCTTTTCCCGCCAGCGATACAGCAGGAAAACAACCACAACGACAGCCGCTGCAATCACAAAGACGATGATCACGGTCGGCGTCTGCGACTTGGTCACGGTCATAATGCGTTCGCCGGTCTTTTGGAATGCGGTCGAGAAAAACTGCTCATCCTCCATGTCACTGCTGTAATAGCGATCCAGATAATCCGCCAGCACGCTGACCGCTTCGCTGTCCATAATCGTCTTTGCCTGCGAGCCGACGGCATAGCCGCAGTTGTAACTGCCGCTGCCGGTATCACAGAACACCAACAGAAAATGTCCTTCGTCTGTGAACAGCTTATCATATTCCTGCTCGGCAAATTGCTGCAGCTCGGTCGTGCTCGGTGTGGTGCTGCCGTTGAAATCCTTGAGAATGTACAGATACGGCTGCACGCCTGTGCGCTTGTAAAAATCTTTCATGCCGCTGGTCAGCTCATTTTTGTTGCTGATCCAGCCCGCTTCATCGGTATAATACGCAGTTTCTGTGACAGCGCTGGCAGGCAGTGCTTCGCGCTGCACCGTCGATTTGGTCACGGAATCCGATGAGCCGCCCAGCGCGGCGGAAAAAATACCCAGCGCAAAAACCAAAAGAATCACAATCAGGCAGCCAATGCCGCAGCCGTTGTTATTTTGATTGTTGTTGCTCGGCGGTCGATTTCCGCCTCCCCCGCCGCCTCTGCGGTCGTTGAGCAAGCTGCCGATAACCATGCCTTCCCAGAATCCGCTGCTTCCGTGATGGCTCGGCGGTCCTCCGAATCCACCGCCAAATCCGCCTTGTCCGCTGCGTCCGCTGCCTCCGCCGCCGCTGAAACCGCCGCTGCCTCGGCTGCCGCCACTAAATCCACCGCCGCTGAAGCCGCCTCCGCCGCCTCCTGCACCAGATCTTCCCATCGTCTCTCCTCCTGTCTCTCTTTTGTGTCCGTATGTGTGTACTTTTATTTAATCATACGCCCAAACAAAAAGCAAGCAACGCACGGAATAGAGATGTAAATGTTTTGTGAAATACGAATTTGCCTTGACAAACACAAGAGAAGCACGTATACTATAGCCATAATTCACCAATCAGGTGATTGGCACGAAAGGCAGGTGAATACGAATGAGCACACATGCATTATCCAATACCGAACAGCGTCTGATGAACATTTTTTGGAAGGAAAACGCACCGCTGACCAGTGCGCAGATTGGCAAACTGGCATCTGATACCAATTGGAGCGCCAATTATATCCATAAAATGTTACAATCTCTGCAAAAAAAGGGGTTTTTGACGGTCTGCGGCATGGTACAGGAAGGTTCTCACTATTCCAGACAATTTTTGCCCTGCTTCGATAAGGAGCAATACATTTCGGATCTGTTGGAAAATCAGGGGGTTACAGCAGCATCCTTTGCAAAAATTGCTGTAGCTTTTGTCAAAAAAGCTACCAAAAAAAAGGAGCACGTGTCCGAACAGGATACCGCTCTGCTGGAAGAATTGGAAAAGATGATTGAACAATACGAATCGGAGGATACAGGGGATGATTGATATGCAGCTGAATTTCTATTCCGGCTTTTCTGCGGTGATATGGAGCAGCATCTTTATCTCTGTACTCTACCTGTTTCGGCGCACCATGCCTAAAACAAATTTTCTAGGATTTTCAAGCCTGATTGCGCTTTATCTCTGTGGTGTGCTCCGTATATTTTTCCCATTTGAATTGCCGCATACAACGATTATTGACAGCTATTCTATGCGCATGTACGCAGCATTCTGGGATTGGTTGTTTTACAAAAAATTCTTTATTCCGTTGGGAATTGTCTCGCTTTTTGTCTCCTGTCTTTTGCTGCTCCGGTATTTTTACCAATATTTTCGTATGTCACGAAGTATTCGCAAGTATGCAGCGCCCTGGGATGTCTGCACAGACGAACAATTCCAAAAAATCCAAGCGCAAAGCAAGCGAAAAATGCGTGTAAGTGGCTATGTCGTCAAAAACTCGCGTTCTCCGTTTAGTCTCGGCGTTTTTCGTAAAATCATCGTTCTGCCCGATGAAGCATACTCGGACGAACAGCTGCGATATATTCTGCTGCACGAATACACCCATTTTCTGTATCACGATACACTGCTGAAAACACTGGTAGAGATTTTTTGCATCATGTTCTGGTGGAATCCCGTGGTATATCTGCTAAAAAGGGATTTGGAACAGCTGATAGAACTGCGGTGTGACAGTTCTGTCTCCCGCCGTCTCTCCAAGCAGCAGCGTGCAGAGTATCTCCGAACCATGCTTTCTACCTTACAGCATGCCTGTGCCCAAAAACAGACACCGTATTCTACGACTGCATTTTCTTACAAACATGCAGACTATGACATCAAAGAACGCTTTGACGCCGTGATGCACGGCGAAAGCAAACTAGCACATATTCCTATGGTTGTTTGCACGTTGCTTCTCTTTGTCTCTCTCTTTCGCATCTCGTATGCTTTTCAGCTTCAGCCGGCATATCCTGCACCACCGAGCACAGAACCAAATACCGTAGATTTAAATCCGGAACATACCATAATTCAAAAAGAATTTGACGGAACATATCAATTGTATTTAGACGGGGAATGGTTTTTTGATCTTACGGAACAGGAATTTGCCATATTTCAAACCACAGAAACCCCAATCGCAGACAATACAAAGATTTTTCAGAATATTCCCAGTATTCATCTGGAAGGAGAATAAGTATGTATAAAAAACTTCTTTTCAGAAAAAATTTACAGTTACTTTGCGCAAAAAGGGTGGTAAAGAAGTTGGTTCCTTTAGCGGATATACAAAATCCATTGGGAAAACAGGTAAGTTTACTTATAGTGCAGACGCATCAAAAACATTTACCAATCTAGATTCAAAAAGCTTATACTATCTGTATATTACGAAAACCTCTGATGGAGAATACGCCGACTTGAGCGGCACAGTGAGTGAAGGTTAATCTGCAATGTACCAAAGGGAGAATCTTATGAATTTCAAATCAAAAAACACAAAGTTGCTTTTTACCGTTCTTTTTGTTCTATATGTAATCGCCGTCGTTCTTCTCAAGGTCATCAAGCCCCTATCGCCGCATTGGGATGATTGGTCTTTGCAATATGACTGGAATCCTCTCATAGATCCGTACACTTGGAAGATTCAGTGGTCAAACTATCTTGCAAATATCGTTCTGATGATTCCCAGCGGATTTTTTGCTAGATTTTTCGTAAAAAATAACGTGGCTTTCGGAGCAATCTGCATTGTCAGCTGTTTTTTGCTCGAATGGCTGCAGCCGTTAATTTGCTCCGGTGTGTTTGACATGAGTTCTGTCATTCTCTCTGTTGTTGGTTTTGTACTTGGCGGTCTTGCACTGCATTGTATCCGCAATCATACATCGGGAAAGTTATCATGAAAAAACGACTGATTTTTCTCGCCGTTCTTATCGCTGCGCTTCTCGCGGCGAAAGGTATCATCGCTCGCAATTACGACGTATCTTCTGTCAGCGCAGATGGTCACTGGCAGATTGCCAACTATGCCAATGTGGCTGACCCGAAGAACACTTGGGACGGCGTCTTATATTATTACGGAGACAACGCACCGGACACTGTTACCATTCGTCCTGATACCGAAAAATCACCGTATGCCCTTGAAAAAGCATCTGTGACTATACTGCTCCGTCTGGCTCAGTTCCTGTCCGGTCAAAAACAGCCCACCGCCATGTATCCGTATCTATCTATGAGC
>OLOX01001308.1_pt1 | contig 23899 bp, 19 predicted proteins | sample 1672091 | NCBI WGS metagenome assembly OLOX01 (sample SAMEA3136644, study PRJEB25190) | human gut metagenome | reverse complement strand
CGAGTTCCTCAAAGAGCATAGGGGCGAGTTCGGCCCCATCAGGAAGGCATGCGGGATCTTGCGCGTGTCCAAATCCGAATACTATGACTACGTGAAGAGGAGGAAATCCAACGCACAGATCGAGCGGGAGGCCCTGGAGGGCTTCGTCGCCGAGAGGTTCGATCTTCACAAGGGCCGCTACGGGTACCGCCGAATCAACCGCGAGCTCAGGCGCGACGGCATCGTCGTCAGCGAGAAACGAGTGCTCGCCGTCATGCGCAAGCTGGGGCTGCAGGCGAAGGGGGCGAGCAGGAAGCACAAACGCGCGAAGGCGGTCGAGATGGGCGACCCGCGCGTGAACCTCGTGGACAGAGCGTTCGACGTCGAAGCCCGCAACAAGCTATGGGTGGGCGACATTACCTACATCGGAACGGGCGAAGGATGGCTCTACCTCGCAGCTGTGATCGACGCGTTCCACAGGAAAGTCGTGGGCTGGTCGATGTCCGAGCGCATGACCGAGAAGCTGGTCACGGATGCGCTCGAGCAGGCAGTCGGAAGGGAGAGCCCGCCCGACGACTTCAGCCTCGTCTTTCACGACGACCAGGGTTCCCAGTACACTTCCCGGGCGTTCCAGCGCTGCCTCGAGTCCCATGGAATCGCCCAATCCATGTCGCGGCCAGGCAACCCATGGGACAACGCGCTCGCGGAATCCTTCTTCAAGACGCTCAAGCGCGAGCTGGTGAACGGCAAGGGCTACAAGACGAGGGAGGAGGCGAAGCAGGACGTGTTCAAATACATCGAGCTCTACTACAACAGGCAGAGGATGCACTCATCGATCGGCTATAACGCCCCGTGCGACCTAGAGCGAGATGTTGCCTGAAGAAGCTTATTTTTCCGTCCAAGAAACCTTGACCAGTCCACTTGCTTGCGAGTCTTTAAAATCGCTCGATCTTTCGGGTGTTGATTCCTCTTGTGTCACAAGCATGCAGGGGATGTTCTCGGATTGTTCGGCTCTTGAATCCGTGAACCTTGCTGGTCTGGATACTTCGAACGTCAGCGATATGGCGGTAATGTTTGCTCGCTGCTCGTCTCTGAAATCGATAGACGTGTCTGGCTTCAATGCCTCTCAAGTTCTCAATATGAATGTGATGTTTGAAGATTGCTCATCTCTGGAAACGCTTGATTTGTCGGCATTTGATACGTCAAAAGCAAGCGTGAGTGGGATGTTCGAGGGATGCGAGTCGTTGAGAAGCGTGGACGTGTCAAGCTTTGATACGTCAAACGTTAGCAATTTGGTTTCTATGTTCGAGGGATGCTCTTCTTTGGAGAGCTTGGATTTGTCGAACTTTGACACCTCAAAAGCAACTCAGATGCAAAGCATGTTTGAGGGATGTGACTCCCTTGCCGTGGTGACGCTTGGCTCATCGTTCTCGTTTTCGGGGGCCAGCTCAGAGAGGCTTTGCTCGCTGCCAGCGTCTGGGCAAGATGGAACCGTTGCTTATGAGTGGAGAGATATTAATTCGGGCAAGCAATATGCCGCGGAAGATGTGCCGAACAATGTTTCTGCCGTTTATGAAAGACAAATGGTTGAAATAACGGGCAAATGGGTTGAGAGCAATGGTCGTTGGTGGTGGAACTACGGTGACGGTAGCTACCCCGTTTCTACCTGGGAAATAATCGATGGCGAGTATTACTACTTCGATGCTAACGGCTGGATGCAGACCGGCTGGCTTTCGGGCGGCGGGTCCTGGTACTACCTGTCCGGCTCCGGCGTGATGCAGACCGGCTGGCAGAGCGTCGGCGGCGCCTGGTACTGGTTCGATGGCTCTGGCGCGATGGCGACCGGCTGGCGCGAGGTTGGCGGCTCATGGTATTGCTTCGGCGGCTCCGGAGCGATGCAGACGTCGAGGTGGGTTGGCGATTGCTATGTGTTGGCAAGTGGAAAAATGGCCACTAACCAAGTTGCTGATGGCTACTATGTTGATGAAAGCGGTTGTTGGCAATATGTATATTGGGTTGCTAATGGCGACGTCTACCATAAAACGCCGTATTGCACATCGCTGAAGCGTTCAAGCAACATCATGTCTGGCTCGGTTGCGGCATCTGGAAAATCAAGCCAATGCAGGGTGTGCTGGAAGTAATTTATCGGATAGCCAGTAGATGGCCCTGACTTCTTCTTGGATGTCAGATATCTAAGGCTATTTCAAAGTAGTGCCTGGTTCTTGGAGCCGACGGAGATACGCTCTGTCGGCTCCTTTTTGATATGAGCGATTTATGCCGGCTGTTCTCTTCGCTACGAGCGGCATCGGTCAGGTGCTGCAATCGCTGTTTGCGCCAGGATTTTCGTGAGGAACGATGCGGATGCTATACCGCAATATCTCTTGCATTTTCTTCTTTACTTGCGGTGTTGGCGCGTGATTGTCTCTGTGCCTATCGCATTGGGGGTGCTATGGGGGATCGGAAATTCTGTTTCTGGTTGTGCTGGGCATTGGGGATGTGCGTTGTTTTCGGCGATTGAGATTTTGATTTACATACCATGGAATGAGTAAGTTGCGGATAGATGTGGATTAAGGACGGATGATAGCCTCCTTCTTCTCGTTAAATCCGCAAAGCACAAAAGAGGCGCCCCGCAGGGCGCCTCAATCATCTTCTCCCGTTCCTTGCTACTTCTTCTCGGCCTTTGCGGCGGGGCGTACGGGCTTTTCGCTGTCGCGGTGCATGTTGATGTAATCCAACAGTTCGCTGCGCTTATGAATGTTCATCTTCGCGTAAATGTGGCGAATGTGCGTCTGTGTGGTGTAGGGGCTAATCACCAGCTTGTTCGAGATGTTATCCACCGTGTAGCCGCGCGCCACGAGCTTCAAAATCTCACCCTCGCGCTTCGAGAGCTTGAATTCCACGATAACCGCGTCGCAAATCTCTTCGGTGTCGTTTTGCGTGGCAGGCGCCGTGGTTACGTGAATAATGTCGCCTTCGCTGCGCACGAGCGGAATAAGCGACAGCGCTACAAGGCACATAAGGAACAGCGATGTGGGCTCGACAAGCGTGTTCCAAATGCCCTGAATGTCCTCGTACAGAACGGCCCAAACCTCGCCAATCGAAAAGCCCAGGCGCACAATGGCGCTCGACGCGCAAAACGCCGCAACGGGAGCCATGTAGCCCTTCGACGACATAGTGCCGAAATACGAAATCACGAACAACTCGAAAATGCCGGCCAGAATCACGGCAAGCGTGAACGCAATTGTGTCAAATTCGACGTGATTGCTCAGGAAAAAAGGCAATGGCGACAATGGCCGCAACCATGAAGTAGGGAAGAAGCTTGTATGCGGCTTCGGTGCGTTTGCCAACGCGCGCGATTGACGCAATAACAAGGCACAGAATTGCCGCCAAACCCATTCCCAAGGGGTATGCCGCCGCATCTGTGAGGATATTATCTTCAGGAACTATAGCAATCGTGAAGTAGCAGGCCACGCACGCGATGCACAGCGAAACCGATATAATAAGCGTTGCGCGATTCGTCTTTTTGCGAATCGCCTTCGGCAAAAGCGTGGGGAATACAAGCCCCTCAACCGTCTTGTTTTCGAACTTATATACCGCGCCGCACGCAATGGGCAGCAGCGCCACGAACACATTCGATACGGGCGCGGGCAAAATCTCGGTCATGATCATTGCTGCGAGCATCACCGATCCGTAGACAAGCGCGAATTTGCCTACCGCGAACGTCGAGCGTTTGCGCGTGTAGAATTCGCCCCATGCGGCCCACAGAAGTGCGTTAGCCACGGCCAGCATAATGGGGAACACGACCCAAATAAAAAGGGGTAGTGTCGCCAAGGGCTTTGCAAGTGTGAACAGCAGCGTGCCCACGGCAAGCGTTCCGGCCGAAACCCATACAAGGGTAGGGTGCTCATATATATTGATGCGTCGAAGCGCCAACGGCATTACGAGGAATGCAAGCGCCGAAAACGCGAGACTCGCAAGCCAGGAATACACCATGGCGCGGCCCATGAGCGGCATGCACACGAACACGCTTGGCGAGAACCACAGGCAATAAAACCACGCGAGTACAAGGCTCAGACCAAGATAATGGACGCCTAACGCATCCCTTTTTTCTACCGATTCCGCATCACTTCCGAAGAAGGAAACCATACTCACAGCGTTCCCCATCCTTTCCCTCGCGCAGTGCGGCATGTGCCGATTTATTAATCTGGCTTATCGATTTTTTTGTTCCAATAGGCCAGATTTATGCTGAATAGGGTAATTCACCTGGATTAAACCTGCATCACAGTTTTTTAAGTATGCTCCAATTATCCACTAACTCGTTTGCCAGTAAAGCGTGATTCATGGTCGATGTGCGATAGCGCACTTCACGATTCGGCCACAAAATGCAACTTGTCTGATCGATGAGGCCTTTGGGGAACTGGGAGTCGGCAACAAAGCCGAACATCCGGAATAAGGCTTCATGCGATGGCACGATCCCTTGGAAGGAGGCGGAATTCGCTGGGCTTAAGGGGCCTACTTATTTGGCGTCGCGCATGCGCGACACGCGTCCCGCGAGTTCTTATGAAGTCCTTGGCTCTTTTGAACGGAGCAATTCGGAAAACGATCAAGAACTTCATAAGCAAGGAGAGGGGCGCTCGTACCGGAAAGCATTGCTTTCTTAAGGTAAACGAGAAAGGGAAAACACATGTCCATTCTTGCAAAGAGCAAGGGCGAGGTGACGTACAAGGACCTCACTGGTTTCCACAAGTGGTTCTTGATCATCCTCATTTCGATGGGTTCTTCCATCATTTACACGCCGATGTATCTGAAGGGCGTCTTCTACGATCCTTTGATGACGGCCCTCGGCTGCACCAACGCCGACTTGGGCGCAATGGTGTCCTTCTACGGCATCGTTGCTCTTATCTGCTACCTGCCTTCGGGCATCATTGCCGACAAGTTCCGCATGCGCACCTTGGCGTGGGTCGGCTTCGTTGGCACCGCAGTGCTCACGTTCCTCTACGCGATGCTTCCTTCCGTGCAGATGTGCTACGTGCTGTTCGGCGGCATGGGTCTTACCTCCATCCTGATTTGGTGGGGCACCCGTTTCAAGGTTATTCGTCTTTGCTGCGAAGAAGATGAGTATCCTGCCCGCATTGGTGTTTCCTACTCCATCTATGGCGTTACCGGCCTTGTTGTTGGCGTTATCAACGCTGCCATCATCGCCGCTATTCCCGACACCGTCTTCGCTATGCAGTCGGTCATCATCTTCCTTGGTGTTTTGATTGCCATCCTCGGCGTTCTGTCCTTCGTCTTCATCCCCGACTTCAAGGGCGAGATTAACAAGGACGCCAAGCTCTTCAGCGTTGCTGACGCTGCTGAGGCCATCAAGACCCCCGGCGTTCTGTGGGCTTGCCTCGGTTACTTCTGCGTCTACTGCGTGTACCAGGGCGCTACCTACACCACTCCGTACCTGTCTCAGGCCATGGGCACCGATGCTAACACCGTTAACATCATCGGCCTCATTCGTACCTATGGTATTGGCCTGCTCGCTGGCCCGGTTATTGGCGCCATCGCTGCGAAGGCTAAGTCCTCCAAGACCATCATCGGCTGCTTCGCGCTTGCCATCGTGGTTCTGGGCGCCTTCATCGTGATGCCTCAGGATTCCGGCCTGTCCATCGTGGCTTGCTGCCTGGTCGTCGTGTTCGGCTTCGCCACCTACGGCGCTTTCTCTATCGGCTCTTCGCCGCTCTCCGAGCTCGGCATTCCGATGCGAATCTTCGGCACCGCCGCTGGCATCCTTTCCGTTATCGGTTTCCTGCCTGACGTGTTCATTCACACCTGGTACGGCTCGCTGATCGACGCTTCCGGCGTCGCAGCCTTCAACCAGATCTTCGGCTTCGAGATCATGTTCGCCGTCCTCGGCATCATCTTCCTGGTCATGTGCATCCGCGCCATCAAGAAGCATGCTGCCTCTCAGGCCAACTAATTTTCAAGCACTTTAGCGGCCGGCCTGCATAATGCCGACCGGCCGCACAGGCCCCTTATTACCAGCGAATCCGCTGGCCTCGTGGAGAGGCGACGCCAAACGCCTCTCCACCTTCCCAAGTCATCGAGAAAGGATTGAACATGGAAAATAAAGTCGATCCGCAGCTGCTTATGAACGATCAGATGAAAGCCGTCCTCCAGAAGTCGGCCGAGCTTGCCGGCGACGCCTTCGTCACCGACGTGGGATTCGCCGAGATGCGCGAGAACTATGTGCGCGAGCGCCGCTTCTGGAACGAGGGCGGTCCAGTTATGACCAAGACCGTCGAGCGCACGTTCGAAGGTCCCATGGGCGAATTCATGGCTCGCTACTATTACCCCGTCGAAGCTGAGAAGCTTCCCGTGATTGAATTCATTCACGGCGGCGGTTTTGTTGTGGGCAGCCCCGACACCCACGATCGCGTGTGCCGCATTCTCGCCGAGAAAACGGGCGCGGTTGTCGTGAGCGTCGACTACCACCTGTCCCCTGAGTCGAAGTATCCCACCAACATTCAGGAGTGCGTGATGGTCGCCAAACACCTGCACGAGCATGGTGCTGAAGAAGGCATCGACGGCGACGACCTCTCGTTCGCCGGCGATTCGGGCGGCGCAGTGCTTTCGATGGCATCGAATTTGTGGCTGCGCGACGAAGAGGGCGACAACTCCTTCGTGAAGAGCCTGCTTCTGTATTACGGCTTCTATGGCCTTGAAGATTCCATGTCGCAGCGCCTGTACGGTTGGGATATCGACGGCATGCGCAAGGAAGACCTTATCTACTACAACGAGTGCTGGCTCAACGACCTGGCTACCGAAACCAAGGCACCGTACGTGGACATGTTCCACAACGACCTTACGACGAGCATGCCCGTGTGTTACATCGCCGCTGCCGGTCTCGACCCGCTGCGTGACGATTCCGAGCTTTTGCACCGCGTTCTCGACACCAACGGCGTGCGCAACCAGCACGAAGTGTTCGAAGGCGTGCTGCATGCATTCGTTCACTACTCCCGAATGCTCGATGAAGCTGCTGAGTGCATCGAACATTCCGCTGAATTCTGGAAGACCCGCCATCAGGCGTAGCTTCAATAGGGCAGATGCCCACCCCCAATCCTGTCATATTCCGGCGAGGCCGGATGTGAGTGCAACCAATAAGGAGGTTCCTCAATGGATTTCAATCTGACCGACGAACAAGAGCTCATCGTGGCGTCCTACCGCGACTACATGGAGAGCGAGAACTGGGAGACTTACTTCCACGAGTGCGATGAGAAGCACGAGTACCCGCTGCGCTGGGCCCAGGGCCTTTGCGAAATGGGCTTCGACCGCATCATGCTCGATGAGGAGCACGGTGGCCTCGGCCTCGAGCAGCCCATCACCACGCTGATGGCGATCTACGAGGTTCTCGGCCAGTACGGTGCCCCGACCTATGTTCTGTACTTGCTCACCGGTTACAACACCATCGTCCGCGAGGGCACTCAGGAGCAGATCGATGCTTGCCTGAAGTACCTGGGCACGGGCGAGCAGGTTGTGAACTCCGCTTGCACCGAGCCGGGCGCCGGCTCTGACGTTTCCGGCCTCGTGACCACCTACAAGCGCGAGAACGGCAAGATTTACCTCAACGGCACCAAGACCTTCATTACCTCTTCCAAGGGTGTTAAGTACCTCATCATCATGTGCCGCGACGCCGACAACCCGGATGTCATCTCCGAGTTCTTCGTCGACATGTCCAAGCCGGGCATCTCGCTGTCCCCGCTCACCAAGCTGGGCCTGCGTATGGACTCCTGCTGCGAGGTCTACCTCGACAACGTCGAGATGGAGGAGAAGGACTTCTTCGGCAAAGAGGGCAACGGCTTCAACCGCGGCGTCGCTGACTTCAACTTCGAACGCTGGCTCGTTGCTGCATGCGACTACGGCACGGCTATCTCTGCTTTCGAAGACGCTGCCAAGCATGCTTGGGCTCGCGTTGCCTTCGGCAAGCCGGTCGCTCGCTTCCAGCTGAACTCCCTGAAGTTCTGCCACATGGCCATCAAGCTCGACTCCATGCGCAACATGCTTTACGAAGCTGCTTGGAACGCCGACACCAACCTCGGCGGCGACGTCGACGCTGGCCAGGCTGCAATGTGCAAGTACTTCTGCGCCAACGCTTCCTTCGAGGTCGTTGACGACGCTATGCAGGTCATGGGCGGCATCGCTGTTGCTTCCGAGCACCGCATCAACCGCATCTGGCGCGACCTGCGTGTCGACCGCGTCTCCGGCGGCACCGACGAGATGATGATTCTCACCGCTTCCAAGAACGCTATCAAGGCGTATCGCCAGTAATTCGCATCGTATGGCCCCGTCGTGGGCGGGGCCGTGCAGCGTTTACTAATAACGTGAGGCGCAAGTCGCCTCGCATTTGGGGAAATCTCAACGGGTGCGCCGTGTGAGGGCGCGGCGCACCCTGAGAAACGAGAAAGGACCAGCAATATGGCTGCCATTCCTACCGAAAAACCGAGCTTTGGTGTTCTCGACGACGTCAAAATCGTCTTCGCTGCAATGGAGGAAGCTATTCCTCGCGCTTGCAACATCATGGCTGACTGGGGTGCCGATGTTACGTGGCTCGAGAACACGGGCTATGGCGACACCGTTCGCGATGCTAAGAACGCTGCTCAGGCCGAGCGTCGTAACTGCCGCTCCGTCGCTCTGAACCAGTTCACCCCCGAGGGCAAAGAAGTTCTGTTGAAGATGCTCAAGGACACCGACATCTTCTTCGAGTCCTCCAAGGGCGGCACGTGGGAGCGCAAGGGCTTCACCGATGAGGATATGTGGGCCGTTAACCCCAAGCTCATCATCGTCCACTGCTCCGGCTACGGTAAATTCGGCGACCCCGACCGCGTTAAGCGTCCTGCTTACGACGGCACCGTTGGCCCTTACGCTGGCCTCACCTGCCAGAACGGCACCGCTGAGCAGCCGATGATTTCCATGCCGTACTCCGGTGACTACATCAACTCCTACCTGCTCATTGCTGCCTCCCTGGCTGCACTGCGCAAGGCTGACCGCACCGGCAAGGGCGAGAGCATTGACTGGGCAATGTATGAGGGCATCATGTACATGAGCCAGTACTACCTGGTCGACTTCCTCAACGAGGGCATCAAGTGGCCTCGCGCTGGCGCTCGCAACGTCAACCTCTGCGGTATTGGCGTGTACAAGTGCAAGGACGGCTTCATCGCTTTGAACCTGTTCGGCATTCGCCAGAACAAGTGGATCATCGAAGAGCTCGGCCTGGGCGAGCACTGGGGCACCCCCGAGCTGCCCGAGGACACCGCTTCCCTGTGGCTGTCCATGCCCATCGCTAAAGAGTTTGAGAAGCGCCTTGAGGCTTGGCTGCTCGAGCATGACAAGCTGGAGCTCGAAGAGATTCTGGCCGACCATGCTATCGCCGCTCAGAGCGTTTACGAGTTCGAAGACATGGTTGCCGACAAGCACATGGCTGCCCGTGGCAACTTCGTCGAGTGGGAGACCAAAGACGGCGACACCTTCAAGGGCCTCTCTCCCATGCCTCGCTTCGAGCAGACCCCGGGCCAGATTTGGCGCCCGATGCCTGCCCAGGGTGGCGACACCATGGACGTCCTCACCAAGCTTGGCTACACCGCCGAGCAGGTGCAGGAGCTCGCTGAGAAGAACGTCGTCAAGATCGGCGAGAACTAAGCGGGATTTCGCGATTTCTATCGCGGCGTAATTGCTGATGTGGCCCGCATTCGTGCGGGCCACATTTTAAAACTGGGGATTTTTACCAGGAATTCGGGGAAAGGTTTAGCGCATGGCAACTATTGTGGGAAACCAGAATTTGGCTGACATGTGGGAATGGCTCGCCACTAACAGGGGGTCGCATACCTTCCTTGAATTTCATGGCAAAGATGGCTCGCAGCGCGATTTCACCTATGCCGAATTCAATGCATACATCAATCGCGTTGCGAATCTTCTTTGCTCGGTCGGCGTGACCGCTGGCCAGAATGTGGGCGTGCAGCTCTACAACAGCCCCGAGCACATCGCATGCTGCATGGCGTGCGCCAAGCTCGGCGCGGTGGCGGTGCCCATCAACATGCAGCACACGCTTGCCGAATGCGTGTACGTGTTCGAGAAGTGCGACATTTCGGTGGTTATCGCCGAGCCCGATTGCCAGTGCTACTACTGCGAAGGCGTGGAAAGCTGCATTGCCGGACCACTTGGTGGAGAGCCGCACAATGTGCCCACGTTGTTCATTGCGCACGCGGGTGACGAAGAACTCTTCGATGCGGCGCGCGACTTCGACGCGGAAGTCGCCGAGCAGGCAAGCGAGCTTTCGGTTTTGACCGACATCGACCCGCTCGATACAGCCATGATTATTTTCACCTCGGGCACCACGAGCGACCCGAAGGGTGTTGAACTAACCCACGCCAACATGCTCTATGGCGGCTACTATGGCGACTGGCAGTGCAACCTTTCGCCCGACGACCGTCTGCTCACGACCATGCCGGCGTTCCATTCCAATTTCCAAACGGCGGCGCTCATGCCCGTGCTCACTTGTGGCGCGACGCTTATTTTCGTCGAGAAATACAGCGCTCATCGCTATTGGTCGCAGGTGCGCGAATTCGGCGCCACCGCGCTGCAGCTTGTTGCCATGATGGTGCGCACCCTTATGATGCAGCCCGTTATGGAAGGCGAGCGCGACCACAACGTGAAGTCGGTGCAGTATTACCTGGCCATCGAGGAGCCTGAGAAAGACGAATTCGAGAACCGTTTCGGCGTGCGCCTGCAGAACTGCTATGGCCTTACCGAGTCGGTGTGCTGGGTCACGACTGATTTGCCATATGGCGAGCGCCGCTGGCCGAGCGTGGGCCGCAGCGGCCTGGGCTACGACGTGCGCGTGGTCGATTCCGAGGGCAACGTGCTTCCTGCCGGCGAGGTGGGCGACATCGTCTTCCACGGCGAGATGGGTGTCTCCCTTATGAAGGGCTACTACAACGACGAGGCCGCCACGAATGCCTGCGTTGACTGCAAAGGCTGGATGCGCTCGGGCGATAAGGGCTACTTCGACGAGGGCGGCTGGATGTACTTCGTCGATCGCAAGTCCAACATGATCAAGCGCGCTGGCGAAAACATTTCCGCCTCTGAAGTTGAAGAGGTTCTCAATACATTCCCCGGCCTTGCCGAGGTGGCGGTCATCGGCGTTGATGACCCGGTTCGCGACCAGGCGGTGAAGGCGTTCCTCGTGTTCGAGCCGAACGTCGAGCCCGATGTGAAGGCCGTGCTTGAGCATTGCCGCCACAACCTGGCCCATTTCAAGGTTCCAACCATCGTAGAGGTGGTGGATGCACTGCCCCACACAAGCGTGGGGAAGTGCGCGAAGAGGCTTTTGCATTAAACGGGTTTCTTCATATAGATCAGTTGTTTGCTGAAAGGGGAGGACATTGGCTATTTCAACTGAGATCGTAGGCAAGACCTTCGGGCCCTTCGTGCGTGACTACACCTTCAAAGATTTGGAGATTTGTGCGCTCGGATGCGGTGCTGGCTGGGACGGTCGCGTTGACTTGGAATATGTCAACGAACACGACGCGAAAAACCCCGACCTGAAGGTTCTCCCGATCTTCGCCGTACCGCTGACCGTGAACGAGGAAATGACGACGACGCTCGACTACGGCTTCGATTATTCCGGTTCGCTGCATTACGGCATCGATGTGCATTTCCATGCTCCGTTCAAGATGTCTGACCACATTGAGACCTATGTGACCCAAGAGGCCATTTGGGACCGCGGCGAGGGTCGCGGCTCGCTTTCGAAGCAGGTGGGCAAGTCGTATTCCGCCGACGGCACGCACCTGTGCACGGTTGATACCTATGACTGCTGCATCTATGACGGTGGTTGGGGCGGCGAGCTTCCCCCGAAGGACGCTGTTGATTACCCCGATCGCGAAGCCGACTTCGCTTATGAGGAAACCTACGGCTACAACTGGCCGCTCGTATACCGCATGATGGGCGACTGGCATCAGCAGCACATCGACTGGTCCTACACCGAGCAGACCGGCCTTGAGCGCCCGATCGCCCACGGCGTGAGCAGCGCGGGCGTGGCGATGCGCCACGTGATTTCCCTGCTGTTCCCGGGTCATCCCGAGGCTATGACGCGCTTCAAGTGCCGTTTCACTTCCCCCGTCCTGCCTGGCGTGCGCCTGCGCACCGTGGTATGGAAGACGGCCGAGGGCGAGGCAAGGTTCCGAATGGTCAACGCCGACGCTCCCGAGTCCAAACCGTTCCTCAATAACGGTATTGTGGAGTGGGACCCCGAGCGCGCATAGCATTCGCGCACAGCATTACAAGTTAGTAGTGGGGCTCGCTGGAGTGGTTCGGCGAGCCTTCTTATAGGCGATTACGTTTCAAAGGAGGAACAATGAGCGCTATTAAGAAAACGACTCAAGTTGTGAGTCCGCCTAAGAATGACAGCGATATGGCCTGCGAAAGCAGCGATATGGCTCGCGAAGAGATCCTGCACCAGGCGAGCCCCGACGTGCGCACGCAGCGCGCGTACGTTGAAGAACATGGCAAATGGTCGCCCGAGCGCGTCGCCCGATATGTGAAGCGCAAGGCGAAAAAGACCATCGACGACGTTGCGATGACGCCGTTTTTGCGCAAGATTGCGATTTTCTCGAGCGGCGGTTCATTCTTGGACGGCTACGTGCTTTCGCTTATCGGCGTGGCGCTTACGCAAATTACTCCCATGTTCAACCTCACCGCGTCCGAATCGGCCGCCATTGGCGCGTCGGTTATGTTGGGCATTCTGGTGGGCACCATTGTCGGCGGCTATCTGACCGATGCCATCGGCCGTAAGAAAATGTTCATAATCGACCTGGTTGCCATTGCCCTCTTCTCGATTCTGAGCGTTTTTTGCAGCAACCCGTGGGAGCTTGTCGCGGCGCGCTTCTTCATCGGCGTGTTCATAGGTGCCGACTATCCCATTGCGACTTCGCTTATCGCCGAATTCACGCCGAAGAAATACCGCAGCATTTCGATGGGCGCGGTGTCGGCGGCGTGGTATTTGGGCGCTACGGTGGCCGCGTTCGTGGGTTACTTCCTCTATACCGTGCCCGACGGCTGGAAGTGGATGCTCGGTTCGGCGGTTATTCCCTGCATTATTCTGCTGGTTGGCCGTCACGATATTCCCGAATCTCCTATGTGGCTCGCGAAGAAGGGTCGTAGGGAAGAGGCTGACGAGATCGTGCACCGTGTGTTCGGCGAAGACGTCGAGCTCGAGGATGAGGAAGAGCAGCCGAAGACTTCGCTGCGCATGCTGCTGCATTCCGGTTACATGAAGCGCATGGTGTTCATGGGCGTGTTCATTCTGTGCCAGGTGGTGCCGATGTACGCCATTTACACGTTCGGCCCCGACATTATGACCGCGTTCGGCTTGGGCGAGGGCCAGGAATCGATTTTGGGCGAGAGCGTCGTGAGCTTGTTCTTCTTGATTGGCTCTATCCCCGCGATGTTCTGGCTGAATTCCATGGGCCGTCGCAAGCTGTTGCTCATTAGCTTGGTGTTCATGGGTGCGGGCCTTACCATTCTTGGCGTGTGGCCAATGGCACCGATTTTCGTTGTGATTCTTGCGTTCGGCATGTACGCATTCTTCAGCGGCGGCCCAGGCATTCTGCAGTGGCTCTATCCCAACGAGCTGTTCCCGACCGAGGTTCGCGCTTCGGCTGTGGGTATCGCTATTGGCTTCTCGCGCATTGGCACCATTGTGTCGACGTATGGCACGCCGCTGTTCTTGGCTGCGTTCGGCGTTGGCCCCACGATGCTCGTGGCGGCGGTGCTTGTGGGCATTTGCCTGGTTATGTCGTGGTTCATTGCTCCCGAAACCAAGGGCAAGTCGCTCGCCGAGACGAGCGCGCTCGAGGGAATCGATTCGGTTTACAAGGCACGTTAATTCATGGTCAAAGTTTTTTCGAACCCGGACGTGTATTGCGTTCGGGTTCCTTTCGTTAATTTAGGCTCGGGCGAGTCGAATTGCTACATTGTGCGCGACGGCGGCGATTGCTTGGTGGTTGACCCGGGTGCGGCCAATGAAGTGGGCATGCGTCGCGTGCGCAATGCGCTCTTTGAGCTTGGCGTGCCGCTGGGGGAGTGCAAGGTGTTTTTGACGCACACGCACTTCGACCATGCCGAGGCGGCGCGGGTGCTGTTTCCCGAGGGCACATGCGTGTATGTGTCCGAGGTGGGCTTCGAGGAGCGCAGTCCTATTCGCGCCGAAGCCGCGCGCGAGCTGTTCGTGCGGCGCATGCTGAAGATGGGTGCGACGTTGGCCGATGCCGAGGATTATTCGCGCAACGATTACGAGCCCACGTTTCTGCCGGCGGGCGCGTTCGACTACCATTTCGTGCGCGAGGGCGACGAGGTGCATGTGGGGCGCTTCGTGTTCGACGTCGTTGAGGTACCGGGGCATACGCTCGATTTGGTGTGCTTGGTGGGGCGTGACGGCGCGCCGTCGTTTACGGGCGACGAGGTGATTTTCGGCACCACGCCGAGCGTCGATGCGCCGTTCGATGGCGAAGATGCGCTTGCGCTGTATATGGAAGGGCTTGGCCTGAGCGGCGATGGTCCGCAGCGGCTTGCGCTGTGGCGTTCCGACGGCAAGCGCGTGTTCGGCGCGAGTGGTATGCAGTCGGAGCGCTTCGGCGAGAAGCGCTTCTTCGGCTCGGGCGGGCGGCAGTTGCATGTCCCGCGTGGCGCGCGCGTTCAGGAGTCCGATGAACTGCAGCTTGGCAGGGTCGATGCGCGCGTGCAAGTGGCCGATGGGGCTGTCGGTGTCGGTGTGCGCGAGCGCGACGATTCGCAGCCGCATGGCGTTGATGGAGAATGGCTCCAGCACGTGCACTGGACGCTTCCCGGGCATGGCGAGGGATTCGGCGGACAAACGCTGCGTTCGCGCGCGGCCGATATCGTGTCGCGCAAGCTGCGCCATTGCGACCGCATGATTGCGACCGCACGCGAGTGCCCCGGCATTGGCGGGGAGGAGTTGGCACGGCGTTCGCTCACGCAGAAAGATGAGACCGCCTGGCGTGCGGCGCCTTCGATTTCGCGATATTACTCTATGCTCGAAGCGTTCGTTGGCGTGCGCTACCTGGAAAACCAAGGCAAGCTCCGCCGCGAAGAAGTCGACGGCACCTGGCGATTCTATGCGTGCTAGTGCGGGCTTGGGGTTGGTGTCTGCGGGAACCTGTTAAATGCTCGCAGCGTTTAACAGGTTTTTGCGCTCCTGGCGTGTTCGCGGTTCGGCCAACCTGTTAAACGCTGCGAGCATTTAACAGGTGGCGGTCGTTGGCGAGTGGCGAGCGTCCCACGCGTGGCGAGTGTCCCACGCGTGGCGGGCATTTCGCAGCGGGGAGGCGTCCGGTAGGTTGCAGGTTTCGAAGCTTGTGAAATTCCCGCGAAGTGCAAGGATTGTCTGATATACTGCAACGGTTGCAATTACCCAGGGCCTTGTTTCCACGCACCACCTGCATGGATTCGCGGCATTGGGCGAATGAAAGCAAGCGGCTCGCAACAGCCGCGCGATGGCACGTTCGCGTGTCAAGAAAGGTGGAGCAATGACTGCAACCACTCGTTCCATTGACAAAGAGACCGTCAAGGCCCTCATCGCTGAGTACGGTAAAGGCGAAGGCGATTCCGGTTCCGCCGAGGTTCAGGTCGCCATCATGACGCACCGCATCAAGCACCTCACCGAGCACCTCAAGGAGCACAAGAAGGACAACCACACCCGTCGTGGCCTTATGCAGCTCATCGGTAAGCGTCGTCGTCTGCTCAAGTACATCAAGGATCGCGACATCGAGAACTACCGTGCTCTCATCAAGAAGCTCGGCATTCGCGACAACATCTAAGTCTTGCATGGAGCCCGCTTCGGCGGGCTTTTGCAGTATATAGCGGTCGGGCAGGGCAGGGGCCCCGCTTGCTCGCGAGGGGCATGAAGAGCATGCCTCCAAAGAAGAAGAGAAAGAAGAACTTTCTACATGGAAAAGATCGTCGAGAGCTTCGAGCTGTACGGCAAGAGCTACCGCCTGGAAACCGGCGAGCTCGCCAAGCAGGCCACTGGCGCCGTGCTCGTCACGCAGGGCGAAACCACGTGCCTGGTCACCGCCGTTGTCTCCAAGGAGCAGAAGGACTACGACTTCTTCCCGCTGACCGTCGACTTCATCGAGAAGATGTACGCCGTCGGCCGCATTCCGGGCGGCTACCTCAAGCGCGAGGCCAAGCCTTCCGACAAGGGCACCCTTACCGCCCGCATGATTGACCGTCCCATTCGCCCCGGCTTCGCCGACGGCTTCAAGCAGGAAGTCCACATTGTGGCTACCACGCTTGCGTGCGACGGCCAGAACCCGCCCGACTGCATTTGCGTGGGCGGCGCCTCTGCCGCGCTTCTATGCGGCGGCACCCCGTTTGACGGCCCGGCCGCCTGCGTGCGCATTGCCCGCAACGCCGAGACCGGCGAGTTCATCGTGAACCCCACCTACGCCGAGCAGGAAACAAGCGACCTCGAGCTCACCATCGCTGGCACCAAAGACTACATCTCTATGGTCGAAGCCGGCGCTCAGGAAGTTTCTGAGGAAGACATGCTCGCCGCCATGGAGTTCGGCCAGCAGGCCATCGCCGCCTTCTGCGAGAAGCAGGCGGAATTCTTGGCCAAGGTCGCTCCCGAACCCAAGGAATATCCCGTGCATGTGCCCGACGCCTCCATCGCTGAGCGCGTCGATGCCCACTATGACGAGATGAGCGCAGCCCTGCACGATGCCGACAAGCTTTCGCGCATCGCCAAGGTTGAGGCCCTGAAGTCGTCCATCAAGGAAAACGACTTCACCGAGGAAGAGCGCGCCGCATGGGGCAGCGACATCGCCGCCGCCTGCAAGGCTCTTGAGAAGCATGCCATGCGCCGCATGGTCATCGAGTCGGGCGAGCGTGCCGACGGCCGCGCCGCCGACGAGATTCGTCCGCTCTACATTCGCCCCGGCTACCTGCCTCGCGTGCATGGTTCGGGCCTGTTCCAGCGCGGCCAAACCCAGGCGCTCTCCATTTGCACCTTGGGTCTGCTCAACGAAGCCCAGCGCCTCGACACCATCGACCCGCAGGAATCCAAGCGCTACATGCACCAGTACAACTTCCCGCCGTACTGCACGGGTGAAACGGGCCGCATGGGCGCTCCCAAGCGCCGCGAAATCGGCCACGGCGCCCTCGCCGAGCGCGCGCTTCTGCCGGTGCTGCCCAGCGAAGACGAGTTCCCCTACGCAATTCGCGTGGTGAGCGAGATCATGGAATCGAACGGTTCCTCTTCGATGGCTTCCACCTGCGGTTCAACCCTGGCGCTCATGGACGCGGGCGTGCCTATCAAGGCTCCCGTTTCCGGCATCGCCATGGGCCTTATTAAGGAAGGCGACGACATCGTCATTCTTTCCGACATCCAGGGCCTGGAAGACTTCCTGGGCGACATGGACTTCAAGGTCACGGGCACTGAGAAAGGCATCACCGCGCTTCAGATGGACAACAAGGCCAAGGGCCTGTCCACCGAGATTCTCGGCCGTGCGCTGAAGCAGGCCAAGGCTGGCCGCCACTTCATCCTGCAGGCCATGCTCGCAGAAATCGCCGCGCCCCGCGAAGAGCTGCGCGACACCGCGCCGCGCATCGACACCATTCACATCGCGGTCGACAAGATTCGCGAGGTCATTGGCAAGGGCGGCGAAACCATTCGCGGTATCCAGGATTCCACGGGTGCTACGATTGAGATTCAGGAAGACGGCACCGTGCATATCGCGTCCGTCGACCAAGAAGCCGGCAAGGCTGCTCGCGCTGCCATCGAGGCTATCGTGAAGGTCCCCGAAGTGGGCGAGGTTTATGAAGGCCCCGTGGTTGGCATTCAGAGCTTCGGTGCGTTCATCAAGCTCACGCCTTCCAAGGACGGCCTGCTGCACATCTCCCGCATGGCCAACGGTCGCGTCGGCCAAGTCGAGGACGTGCTCTCCATGGGCGACATGGTGAAGGTCCAGGTTATCGAGATCGATCCGAAGTCGGGCAAAATCTCGCTCGACCGCTTGGAGAAGCCCGATGCTCCTGAAGGTTCCGCTCCGGCGCCTCGTCACGAGCGCGGTGAGCGCGAAGATCGGGGCGAGCGTCGCGACCGCGGCGAGAAAACCGACCATCGTCCGGGTCGTTCCAACCGCGAAGCCAACGAGCATCGCACCCCGCGTCGTCGCCACTAAGCGCCGCCGCACACGCAAATAATTGGGGTTTGGGGGCTTCGGCTTCACAAACCCCGCATAAACCGGCCCCGCTGGGTACATCTTTCGCGAGGTCGGCTTGAAAAGTGGGGGAGCAGGAGATATCATGTTCCCTCGCATGTTTTGAATTCGTAGTAAAACACGTTAAGGAGTTTTCTAAATGGCAGTCAAGATTCGCCTCGCCCGCCATGGCGCAAAAAAGCATCCTGTCTACCGCGTCGTCGTGGCCGATGGCCGCTGCACCCGCGATGGCCGTTACATCGAGCAGGTTGGCCGTTACAACCCCAACACCGATCCCTCTGAGATCACCCTCGACCTCGAGAAGGTTGCCGACTGGATGGCCAAGGGCGCTCAGCCTACCGACACCGTTGTTCGCCTGATCGATACGGTCAAGAAGGCTCAGTAGTCATGGCCGAGACTTCATCCGGCATCGTCGAGTTGGTGCGCGGCATCGTCGAGCCTCTCGTCGATGACGTAGACGCCGTGGAAGTTACTTCCACCTTTACCAACGACGGCTGCGAGCTCGTGGAGATTCGCGTGGCCGCAGACGACGCTGGCAAGGTGATTGGCCGTCAGGGCCGCGTAATCAAGTCGATTCGCGTGCTCGCCCGTGCTGCCGCATGTGGCAACGGCAACGCCGTGGAAGTCGAACTCGTCGAAGGGTAGCGTATATGTCGCGTCGTTGGGCCGATGTGGCCGAACTCGTCGCAACGCAAGGCTTGAAGGGAAGGCTCACCGTACGCCCGGTACGGGGCCTTCCTTTTCTTTTATCTGAGGGCCTTCGCGTTCACTTCGTGCCGCCCACGATCGATGGGCCGCGCGAGGCAAAAGTAAAAGAGGCAACGCATGCCGGCGGCCACGATTGGCTTGTGGCGTTTTCCGGCGTGAAAAATCTCGATGTCGCCGAGAAGCTCGTGGGAAGCCACGTGATTGTCGAGCGCACCGATTTGCCGGAAGGTTTTGAGGAAGGCGCTTCGTATGCCACCGAGCGCATCGTGGGCTTTGAGGTGGAAGACGAAACCAAGGGGTATGTGGGCGAGATCGTGGAAGTGCGCGAGATGCCGACGCAGTATCTCATTGTGGTGGAAACCGAAGAGGGCGAGCAGGTGCTCATTCCCTTCGTGGAAGATTTCATTGTCGATATCGACGAAGCCGAGGGCGTGATTTACATGGACCTGCCGGCCGGCTTGGTTGATATGTCGGAAGCGGAGGAGGAGTAGTACCGTGCGCATCGATACGCTTTCCACGTTCCCACATATGTACGATTCGGTTATGGGCGAGTCGATCATGAAGCGCGCGCAGGCATCGGGCGCGCTCGATTTCCACGCGCATGACCTGCGCGATTGGACGCACGACCGCCATCGCACCACCGACGACGACCCGTACGGCGGAGGCCAGGGCCTGGTGATGAAGTGCGAACCCATTTTTGAGGCGTACGACGATATCGTCGCACGGGGCAGCGCGCCCTACACCATCTTCCTCACGCCCTGCGGTGAGCCGTTCGACCAGGGCGTTGCCACCGAGCTTTCCGAGAAAGACCGCCTGCTGTTTATTTGCGGGCATTACGAGGGCATTGACGAGCGTGCCTACACGCTCGCCGATAAGTGCATTTCGTTGGGCGACTATGTGCTTACCTCGGGCGAGCTTGCGTCCATGGTGGTCATCGACGCCGTGGTGCGCTTGATTCCGGGCGTGCTGGGCGATGAGGGCAGCTCCATCGACGAGAGCTTCTACGACGGTCTGCTCGAATACCCGCAGTACACGCGCCCCGCGAATTTCCGCGGCATGGAGGTTCCCAGTGTGCTGTTGTCGGGCGACCATGGCAAGGTCGATGCGTGGCGTCGCCAGCAATCGCTCATTCGTACGGCACGCTTGCGTCCCGATTTGTTGGAGAGTGCCAATGTTTCGCAAGCCGAGCGGGCTTTTTTGCTATCATTGCGCGATGGCACAATCGAAGGCGCCTAACGGGGCGCCTTTTTATTTGAGAGGATGCACGTTTCATGGCTTATGGCCAGCATGGCTCAAGCGCCGGTGGGGGTTTGCGCAAAGCGCTCTCGTGGGTGTTCTACATCGTTTTTGTAATCGGTCTGGTGTGGCTGCTCCAAAACTTCGTTGTATGCCCGTACACGATTCCCTCGGGCTCTATGGAAGACACCATTGAAGTGGGCGACAACGTGTGGTCCGAGAAAATCACCTATTACACGCATGAGCCGCAGGCCGGCGACATCGTGACGTTCGAAGACCCTGAAATCGCGGGTCGCACGCTTATCAAGCGCGTTATTGCCACGGGCGGCCAAACGGTCGACCTCATCGATGGCACCGTGTATATCGACGGCGTGGCGCAAAACGAGCCCTATACCGAAGGCAAGCCCTCCGAGCCGCTGAAAACTGCGGCGAATGTTTCTATAAGCTATCCCTATACCATTCCCGAAGGCTATCTTTGGGTAATGGGAGATAATCGAACCGATTCTGCGGATTCCCGTTATTTCGGACCCATCGACAGCAAAACCGTCACTGGCCGCGCTGTCGCGATCTATTGGCCCCTCAACCATATAGGAGTGCTGTAAATGAGCAAAGCTCCCAGGCCCGAGGCGCCCACGTTCCAGGAGATCATCCTGCGACTGCAGCGCTACTGGGCAGACAACGGCTGCGTTGTTATGCAACCTTACGACAACGAAGTAGGCGCGGGCACGTTCCACACGGCCACCACGCTGCGCTCGCTGGGCCCCGACGCCTGGCGTTCGTGCTATGTGCAGCCGTGCCGCCGACCGGCTGACGGCCGCTATGGCGAAAACCCGAACCGCATGCAGCACTACTACCAGTTCCAGGTGCTCATGAAGCCTTCGCCCGACAACATTCAGGATTTGTACCTGGGCAGCTTGGAAGCCATCGGCATCACGGTCGCCGAGCACGACGTGCGCTTCGTCGAGGACGACTGGGAATCGCCCACGCTGGGCGCTTGGGGCCTTGGCTGGGAAGTGTGGATCGACGGCATGGAAGTGACGCAGTTCACCTACTTCCAGCAGGTTGGCGGCTTCGAGTGCGACCCTGTTCCCTCTGAGGTCACCTATGGCCTGGAGCGTTTGGCTATGTACGTGCAGGGCGTCGACTCGGTGTACGACATCGTGTGGAGCCGTGGCGACGACGGCCTCGAATTCACCTACGGCGACGTGTTCTTGGAAAACGAACGCGAGTTTTCGGCGTACAACTTCGAGGTTGCCGATACCGACATGCTGTTCGGCGAATTCGACCGCTACGAGGCCGAGTGCAACCGCGTGTTGGCTGCTGGCCTGCCGCTTCCCGCGTATGACTACGTGCTGAAGTGCTCGCACGCCTTCAACTTGCTCGACGCGCGCGGCGTGATTTCGGCCACGGAGCGCATGGGCTACATTCTGCGTGTGCGCACCATTGCTAAGGCGTGCTGCGCAAGCTATTTGGAACACGTGGTTGGCGTGAAGCCGGCCGAGGAAGGCGAGGAGGCGTAAATCATGGCGAATCAGACGCTAACGTTTGAAATCGGCACCGAAGAGCTGCCTGCTTTCGCTCTGCATGCCGCAACCGAAAAGCTCGGCGGCATGTTCGCCGACGCGCTCGATGGCGCGGGCATTCCCCATGGCGAGATTTCGGTGTACTCCACGCCGCGCCGCCTTATCGTGAGCGCGCTCGCCGTGCCCGAGGCCACCGAGGCTTTGACCGAAACCTTCCGCGGCCCCGCTGCGAAAATCGCGTTTGACGCCGACGGCAACCCCACGAAGGCTGCCCTGGGCTTCGCTCGCGGCAAGGGCGTTGACGCAAGCGCTCTCGAGCGCCGCGACGAGAACGGCGTCGAGTATGTGTACGCCGTGAAATCGACCCCGTCGGTGCAGGTGATCACGCTTCTGCCTGATATTTTGCAGAACCTCATCACCTCCATCTACTGGCCGCGTTCGCAGCGCTGGGGTTCGCGCCACGAGCACTTCAGCCGCCCCGTTCGCTGGCTGTTCGCCATGCACGGTGACGCGGTGGTTCCCGTTGAGTTCGCGGGGCTTACCGCCGGCAACACCACCTGTGGTCATCGTTTCTTAGCACCCGGCCCGTGGGAGGTCGCTTCGGCCGACGCTCTTATCGATGTGCTTCGCGAGCACAACGTGGTGCCCACCGAGGCCGAGCGCGAGGCTTCCATTCGCGAGCAGGTCGCGGCTATCGAAGAGAAGACGGGCCTTGTGGCCGAGCTTCCCGCGAAGACCATGGCTGAAGTCGTGAACCTCGCCGAGTTCCCCACGGTTATGGTGGGCGAGTTCGACGAGCTGTTCTTGGCGGTTCCTAAGGAAATCACCGTTGACGCCATGCTCGTGCACCAGCGCTATTTCCCGCTGTTCAACGCCGATGGAACGCTTGCGAATAAGTTCCTCATCACCTCGAACGGCGACCCGAAGTTCGAGGCGAATATCGTCGACGGCAACCAGCGCGTCGTGGCTGCTCGCCTTTACGACGCGAAGTTCTTCTACGACGAAGACCTGAAGCGCCCGCTCGAAGATTACGTTGAGCGCCTCGACACCGTTGTGTTCCAGGAAAAGCTTGGCACCACGCGCGCCAAGACCGATCGCATTGTTGCGCTCGCCAAGGCTATCGCCGCCGACGCTGGCGTGACGGGCCAGGAAGCCGCCGACGCCGAGCGCGCCGCCTATTTGGCCAAGGCCGACCTGGTCACGGGCGCGGTTGTGGAATTCACGAGCGTGCAGGGCATCATGGGCAGCTACTACGCCAAGGCCGCCGGCGAGACCGACGCCGTGGCGCGTGCCATCGCCGACCACTACCGTCCGCGTTTCTCGGGCGACGATGTGCCGGCCGAACGCGTTGGCTGCATCGTGGCCATCGCCGACAAGCTCGACACTATTTGCGGCTTGTTCGCCATTGGCCAGGGCCCCACGGGCTCTTCCGACCCGTTCGCGTTGCGCCGCAGCGCGCTGGGCATTGTGACTATGCTGCTTTCCGATAAGGGCCTCGACATTTCGCTCGGTGCCGCCATTGACGTGGCGCTTGCGAGCTATGCGGCTCAGGGTATCGAGTTCGATGCCGCCGTCGTTCGCGCCGATGTGGTCGACTTCTTCATCACGCGCACGAAGGTCATGGCGAAAGACGAGGGTGCTGCCCCCGACGCCATCGACGCCGTGCTCGCCGTGAGCGTTGAAGAGCCCGTCGTGTTCATGCAGCGCGTGCGCGCGCTTGTAGCCGCCCGCGAGCAGCAGGCCGAGACGTTCGACGATTTGGCCACCGCGTACGCTCGCGCGAACAACCTGCGCGACGAGAAGCTGGGCACGAACGTTGACGAGTCGCTGCTTGGCGACGATGAACGTGCGCTGCTCGACGCGGTTACCGCTGCTGAAGGCAAGGTCGCAGAGCATCTCACCGGCAACGAATACGCTGCCGCTTTGGCCGAGCTCGCGAATTTGCGCGCTCCCATCGACGCGTTCTTCGACGGCGTTATGGTCATGGACGAGAATGAGGCGATTCGCGAGAACCGCCTGCGCTTGCTCAACCGTTTCGTCGCCGTGTTCAAAGACGTCGCCGATTTCGGCAAAATGGCTAAGAAATAGAGTTTTGAAGGGCCTGCCATGCGGCGGGCCCTTTTTAATATGAGCAGGACATTGTCAATAGACAAAATCGGGCCTGGCCCAGGT
>OLOX01001305.1_pt1 | contig 23947 bp, 23 predicted proteins | sample 1672091 | NCBI WGS metagenome assembly OLOX01 (sample SAMEA3136644, study PRJEB25190) | human gut metagenome | reverse complement strand
AAGCGGCAAAAACAATGGGTAACATCCTCTCTGGTGCGGTATAGTGCTTTCCGCTGTCCGCTCCCGTTGGGGTCAGCGTTTGGGTCAGAAAAAACGGCAAGTAAGTTATTGAGCAAAAAAGTACGGAAAAAGTCCTGATTTCGCAAGAAATCAGGACTTTCTGGTTGCGGAGAGAGGACTTGAACCTCCGACCTCCGGGTTATGAGAAATGCACCGTGAAGTTCTTATAGTCCCATAGCGGCGCATATAACCCCAGGAAGTCAGTATTTTCAAGGGTTCCGAGGAATCTGCATTCCTCTTCATTCCCATCCCGTACCATGAAATCCTGTAGCGGTTGGTGTCAGCGTTGGTGTCAACTCCAAGAGAAGAGCCATGAGATGACCGGTTTTGTTGGCCTAACCACGCAAGAAACGCACCTTTAGGTTTTTACCTCTAAGGGATTCGGTTCATTGGGGTTCAGACAAAACAAGAAACAGACCATCAGGCATACGAATCGTACCAACACTAAAATAGCACAATGGCGCAGCATTATCGGTGAAACATCATTCCACATTCGGTAATACTGCGCCGCTTTTGCTCTATGCCAATTATAACACACGGCTTCCCACCAGGGAAGCTCATTTCAGGAGGTTTTCATGTCAGAAAATACACTTGAGATCAAACAGATCGTAGATTATCCACGATGCCGGATCTACCGGCAGTTCGTACAAGCCTTGATAGCAGACCGGAGCATTCGCGTGAGCGGAGGCTCCGGTCTTTTTTGTTTTGTCGTGCTCTGCGCCTATGCCAACTTCCGCACCTCATACAAGCGCATTGATGGCATTAGTTACACCATCTACCCCGGCGAATGGATCATGTCTGTGGAGGAATTGTCCCGGTATTTCCGCACTCGCTTCCGCCGCCAGACCTTGGCCGCTTTGGAGGGACTGCAAAAGAAAGGGCTTATCAGTTTTCTTGTTCTCGGACATGGTAAGCTGGTCAAATTCAAGATTCGCGGCTGGCGGCGTCACAACACGATTCTCGACTACAATGCGCCCTGTCAGAAGGATACCGGCTTTTTCTTCTTCCCTGTATCCACTGCCACAGAACTGGTCAGCGTCGGTCATTGCTCGGAGATGGACGCTGTATTGGATTGTCCTTGCCTTTCACATAGCCGCAGTCCTTATCGTGGTACTTGTTTCCGGTTGATGTGATGTAATACTCACCATAGTAGGTATTCCCGCAATATATCTTGTAGCCGACGAAACCGCTGACTACGAGCAGGGCAATCGCTACAACAATGGCAGCACTTGTCTTTTTATGTTCTTTTACCACATATCCGATTTTCTGCCATACACTCTGATTCAACAGATAATGTGCAAACTCGTTTGCCTCGTGCTCCTCTATGACATCACGACCAAGAACCGGCGTGGAAGTCAAGTGATTGCAATATGTGTCGCATCTCTTTCTTTGTTTACTGTCCGGCGTCATTGTCCGCGGCGGCCAGCTGGCCCTTCCGGCGGTCGTTTTTCGCGTAATAGCCCAGCTTGTCTTGATACATCTAGCGGTCGATGCGGTTCATGAAGTCGGCAATGGTCTCGGTGTGCAGGTCGGCGATGGCGTAGCCCATGGAGGCGGAGAGACGGTAGGGCTTGTCGTGCGTCCCGTTGACCTCCTCAAAATTCTCCTTTGCCCGCACGATAAGGCTTTGGACAAGCTGCTCGTCCGCGGTGTTCAGTATGACGACGAATTCGTCACCGGCGTACCTTGTCACCACACCATATTCGCCGAAGGCATTTTTGAGCAGACCGGCGGCAAGGATCAGCGCGGTGTCGCCCTCAGCATGCCCGTAGGTATCGTTGATCGCCTTGAAGCCGTTCAGGTCGATCATAATGCCGCAGACCCACGCGTCCTTCCTCTTGTACGCCCGCTTCTGCAAAAACTCCAGATACACGCGGTTGTACAGCCCAGTAAGGTAATCCAGAAAGATCGTCTCGTTTTTCAGCGCCGTCATAATACCCGCAATGGCCACAGCGATGGACGTCCACGTAATGGCGACCTCCATAAAAACCGCCTGCACCACCACCCCGATCAGCACCGGGACGAAAAAGACCTGCACCGGGAACAGCTTCAGCGTGCCGCTCTTTCTGCGGCACTTTGCGTACAGATACAGGCTGTCCGCCATGTACAGGAAGGCAAAGAGCAGGAATACGCCGTAGGCGGGACCTCGTTCATAGATCCCGCCTTTGTGGGTGAATACCAGCGGGTAGAAGCAGTTGGCCGCCAGCAGCGCGCAGGCGAGGAACTCACCCGCCTTATAAATTTTTCTGCGTGCGGGGGCGAAGGGAATGTTCAGGTGCGTTGATAGGAACTCTGCCCATGTATAGCCGATCAACACATTTCCCAAAAAGAGCCACGAGCCGCTGAGGAACACCACGATCCGCAGCACCGTGCCGGCGCTGCCGTCCAGATAAAATACGCAGCAGTCCGCCACATTGGAGACGGCGGTGATGGCCATCATCCGTGCGACGATCCTGATGTCCCGGTCATGGCTCATCCGCTGCCAGTTGCTGAGATACAGCGTGCCCAGCAGCAGTATGCTTACGATGTCCGCTGTGAATACAGAGAACGAAAGATTCTCATTCAAAGCAAGTTCTCCTTTTTAACCCCATTTTTTCAAACAAATTCACACGCCTGCCGCCGATGAAGAACCCGGCAGCGGCAGGCGTGCCGCCCCGTCAGGACTTGCCGGACGAGGATGCATTCTGGACATACGCGATGATCTGAAGCACCCGATAGACCAGTTCCAGCAGCGAGATGACCATGTTGTTGATGTACTCGATGTTGTACAGGCGGAACAGCTTCTTGCACATGGCCAGCTCCTCGTCGGTGGCCATGCCATTTTCCTTCATGATATCGTAGGCGCGCTGCTGCGCCTTCTTCTCGGTTTTCAGCACCTGAATGGACATAATGAAGGACAGCAGGTAGAAGACGAGGGCGATGGCAGTCAGGAGGATGGTGTACATCCCGTTGGTGGTTTTGAACATGTACAGATCCAGCAGCGCGCCGATGATGACCATGGGGACGAAGGCCAGCGGCCCGATGTAGATGACGGGCGTCAGGCGGACGCGGGTCTGCATATCCGGGTCATTCTCCTTGTCCAGAACGGCAAGAGCGGATTTCTACGCCGCCATGGCAAGGGATGTGACGCTCTGCTTCTTCCATGTAAGCCGTCTCAGCCGCACCTTCTTGAAATAATGGCTGTAGCTGTTGCCCAGCAGAATGGAGCCTGTCTTGGAGACCTTGATCCTCTGCAGGCCATTCTGATCGAGGATGTCTCTAGCCACCTGCTCGCCGGTCATGCCGCAGCTGCTTTGCTTCCGATTGTACCGGGTGTAGCGGATGGCCAAATAGATGGACACGAAAAGGGCGAATATGGATGCTACCAGCAAAAGCGCGCCCACCACGCCCATGGCAAGGATAACGGCATCCGAGACGCCGTCCAAACTGCCGTCCGCCGCCAAGCGGACCGCATTCAAAAATTCTGACATGATACTGTCCTCCTGTTTGTATTTTTGCGCGAAGCGGCTGAGAGGGCCTTCTGCGCCATTTTTCGCTGTCGTTTTCTAGTAAGAGCAACATTACTATACCCGCCCGACTGCAACAAAAGCGCAACAAACGCTTGCCGCCGCGATGTGCCGCGCCGGTAAGCGTTTGTTTTTTGGCTTATGCGTTCCTATCCAGAGACGATGGACGCGGCGGTCAACTCCGCCCATGAGTACTGAGACATATACTCGCCCTGATAGCGGTTGACAGCGTAGGGGATGTGGCGCAGGAAGTCGTAATAGTCGCAGTCTACGGCATCGGCATCGATGGCGATGGCATTGCGCGTTTTCAGGAGGATACCCTCCGCTCCCACATCGCACAGGGTTTTCCGCAGGTCGCTGATGAGATTGCGGAGGTTGCTCTGGCGGGACAGGGTGTCCGGCCCCTCCTCCCAGAGGACGGCGGACAGCTCGCCCATGGTCACGCCGGCGCCCTTGCGGTCTACCAGATAGGCCAGCAGTTCCTTGGCCTTGCCCCGATGGAAGGTCAGTGCCTTGCCGTCGGCAAAGGCGTCGAAATTTCCGAAGCACTGGAAGCGGATGCGGTGCTTGGGCTCTGGCACGATGGGCGTGCGCAGTTGTTGCAGTGCCTGTGCCACGGCGTCGGGGGTGGGAGGCTTGAGCAGATAGTCGCTGGCGTAGACGCGGAAGGCATCCAGCGCGTACTCGGAGTAGCCGGTGACAAAGACGATATTAGTGCTGCCGTGCAACTCCTTGATGCGGCGGGCCAGCTCAAGGCCGCTGATGCCCCGCATTCGGATGTCCAGAAACGCCACGTCGCAGATATGACTGCGGAGAAAATCCATGGCCTCGGCAGGGTCCCGGAAGCCGTGGACAGCGGCGCCCGGAACGGCCTTTACAATGGAGGATACCAGCGCTTCCAGCGCCAGACGTTCGTCGTCAACGGCGATAATCCGCATAGCTTATGCTCCTTTCGGAATATGGATGATGGCGGCAGTCCCTTGACCGGGGGCACTTCGTATGTCCAGCGTGCCTCCGCACAGGATGTGCAGGCGGCTGCGGACGGCGGATATGCCCACATGGGTATGTCCGTCAGCGGGGATGACATCGGGGTCAAAGCCCGCGCCGTTGTCCGCTACGCGCACCTCGTAGTACTCGGGCAGCTCCTGGGTGGAAATGGTCACGCATCCGCCGGAAGGCAAAACGCCTACGCCGTGGTTCACGGCGTTTTCCACCAGCGGCTCAATGGTCAGCGGCGGCAGCAGGAAGTCGCTAACCTTGATGTCATAGGCCACCTCCAGCGCCTCCTCATAGCGCAGCTTCTCCAGCGAAAGATAGGCCTGGGTGTGGCGCAGCTCGTCGGAGAAGGAGATAAGGCCCTCCTTTTTGAGGGAGTCCAGATTGCCCCGCAGATAGCGGGAGAAATCGCTGACGGCGGTCTTGGCGGTTTCCGGACGGGTGTCGCAGAGGCAGTAGATGGCAGTAAGCGCGTTGTAGAGGAAGTGGGGCTGGATCTGGGAAAGCATCAGCGCATTGCGGCTTTCGGACAGAGACAGTTCCTGCTCCACCAGTTTTTTCTCTGCCTGGGCGGTCCGGCGTACCTGCGCTGTATAGATCACCGTGCAGGCCAACAGCAGAACTGTCACATCCGCTGCCAGGTAGACGGGGGTGATGGCCCAGAAAAGCTGGAGCGGGACGCTGACCACTACGATCAAGCCGTAGGAAGCGAATACCCATGTATCCCGCCGCCCCAGTATCCGGCGGTGCTGAAAGGCCAGCAGTGCCGTGGAAGCGGGCAGTTGCACAGTGAACAGCAGATACAGCCAGTACAGCGAGCCGGTAAAGTCCGCTCCGAAGGCGTCATAGCCAATGTACATTTCATTGAAGGCGGACAGCAGGCATGTCAGCACCGCTGCTGCAGACAACCCGGTGATGTACCAAACCGGGCGGCGGGATATGTACTGCCGCTCCGAAATATACGCCGTCAGGCACCATGCGTACAGCGCCTGGGCGGAGATGAGAAAGAGATCCGTAAGAAAGGTCAGCACCTTGATCAACGGCACTCGCTCAGGAGACGGCTCTGCCAGCAGGATCCAGATAGGCGCGTCCAGCAGCAATGACAGGGCATGGGCGCACAGCAATGCCACAAGGAAGGCGTCCACGGTAGAGTGCTGCTTCTGGATAAGAGGACGGATCAGCAGCATGACCACCGTGATGAACGCAGCGAACAGTTCCAGCGCGGCACTGACGTAGTAGTATGTGAATAGTGACATGGGGAGACACCTTTCTGCCTGTTGCACTTTTGTTGCGCTTAGAAGCGTACTATGATACACGCAAAGTTTGGCTGAAAAACAGATTCTTTGTATATTGTAGCATAAAAACGGGGAAATGCAATGAAACGAGTGTACAATCTTTTTCCCGTCGCAGAAGAGAAGAGGGCCGGAAACTGATGAATATTCTTGTGGTTGGCAGCAATGAGGTGCTTTTGACGGCACTGGAGGGCATCCTGAAGGGATTGTTTCCCGGCGCGGTGATCACCCGCGCCACAGATCCATTGATGGCGGGGAAATGCGCGTTTCACAACAAGGTGGATCTGCTACTGGCTGAGGTAGAGATGAGGCGCATGAACGGCGTGCAGCTGATCCGCTTTGTCCGGCAGGAGCAGCCCGCTGTACGCGCCTATCTGATGGGATCGGCGGATGCCCTGCGAGGCCTGCCGCCGCACATACAGAGCGAGACGGCGGGACTGATCCCGTTCCCGCTTACCGCTGCGGCGGTGGAGGCGGCGCTGAAGGACGCTACAGCAAAGGGTAAGGAGGAATGATCCCAATGACGATGATAACTGTAATGCAGATCGGGGCACTGACATTTATGACGCTGCTGCCGGTGGCGCTGTCGGTGATTCTGTACATGGCGGAGCGTCAACCGTGGACGAAAAAGTTCAGCTACGGCGTGAAGCAGGCCATCATCGGCGTGCTGTTCGGCCTCGTCGCCGTGCTGGCCACCGAGGCGGGCATCCCCGTCAACGGCGCGGTGCTGAACGTGCGCAACGCCGCGCCGTTGACCGCCGGATTGCTCTTCGGCGGCCCGGCGGGCATCATCGCCGGCGTTATCGGCGGTGCATACCGCTGGTTCGCCACCTATTGGGGCGCCGGGGCCTTCAGCCAGCTGGCCTGTACCATCGGCACGGTGCTGGCTGGTCTGTTCGGCGCCGGCTACCGCCGCTTCATGTTCGACAACAAGAAACCCAGCTGGTTCTATGGCTTGGCCATCGGCATGACCACTGAGGTGCTGCACATGCTACTGGTGTTCCTGACCAACATGAGCGACATCTACGCCGCCTTCCAGGTGGTGGAAAAGTGCGCCGCCCCCATGATCTTGTGCAACGGCGTATCCGTGATGCTGTCCCTACTGCTGGTGGCCATGATCGGTAAGGAGCGGGTCATACGCCGCAAGGGTGCCTACCAACTGTCGCAGATGTTCCAGTTCCTGCTGCTGATCTGCGTCATCGCGGCTTTCGCCGTCACCTGCATCTTTACCGACGCCCTGCAGACTCGCATCGCCTACGCCAACGCCGACCAGCTGCTGGCTCTGAATCTGGATGATGTAGAGAAGGATGTCCGGGATGTGTCCGACGACAACCTGCTGCGCATCGCACAGACCGTGGCCGGGAAGGTCACGGCGGACAGCACCCGGGACGAGCTGAACGCCCTGGCGGAGAGCTACGGCGTGGTGGGCATCAACATCGTGGACGAGAACGGCATCATCGCCGAGAGCACGCTGGCGGACTTCGTGGGCTTTGATATGGCCTCCGGCACCCAGTCGGCGGAGTTTCTGTGCCTGCTGGATGGGGAGAGCACTTATGTCCAGAGCTACCAGCCCCTGTCCGCCGACAGTAGCATCTCCCGGAAATACGCCGGTGTGGCCATGTCGGAGGGCGGCTTCGTCCAGGTGGGCTACGATGCAGACCAGTTCCAGAGTGCCATCGCCGATCAGATCCGTCTGGCGGTGAAGAACCGCCACATCGGGCGCGCCGGTGGTATCATCGTCTGCGACAGTGACCTGACCATCGTCAGCGACAACGGCGGCTACGCCGGGCGCAGCGCATATTCCGTCAGCGGCGCAGCGGCCAGCATGGAGGTACAGCCGGATACCCGCTTCCAGACCAAGATCAACAACACGGATTCCTACTGTATGCTGCGGATGACGGAGGGATTCTATCTCATCGCCACCATCCCCGTCACCGAGGCCATGTTCTCCCGCAATATCGCCATCGCCATCCAGATCTTCATGGAACTGGTGGTGTTCGCGGCGCTGTTCACCCACATCTACTTCCTGATCAAGCGGCTGATCGTGGACAACATCCACAAGATCAACGGCTCTCTGTCCCAGATCACCGACGGCGACCTCAGCGTCCATGTCAATGTCCGGGAGAATCAGGAGTTCGCGTCCCTGTCCGACGACATCAACGCCACGGTGGATACCCTGAAGCACTACATCGAGGAGGCGGAGCGGCGCATCGACCGGGAACTGGAATTCGCACGGCAGATCCAGTGCTCCAGCCTGCCGTCGGTGTTCCCGCCGTATCCAGAGCGGAAGGACTTCGATATCTACGCCTCCATGGACGCGGCCAAGGAGGTGGGCGGCGACTTCTACGACTTTTATCTGGCGGACAGCGACCACCTGTACTTCCTGGTGGCGGATGTGTCCGGCAAGGGCATACCCGGCGCGCTGTTCATGATGCGCTCCAAGACGCTGCTGCGGAACCTGGCCGAGAGCGGGCGGGACATCGCGGAGGTATTCACCGAGGCCAACAACGGCCTGTGTGAGAACAACGACGCGGAGATGTTCGTCACCGCGTGGCTGGGGTCTCTGGATCTGCGGAGCGGGCTGCTGGAGTATGTCAACGCGGGTCACAACCCACCGCTGCTGCGGGAGAAGGACGGCAGTTTTGCCTATCTGCGGACGCGGCCCAACTTCATCCTGGCCGGGATGGAGGGCACGCACTACCAGAAGCACCAGGTGCAGCTGAGTCCCGGCGCGCAGGTGTTCGTCTACACCGACGGCGTCACCGAGGCTGCCAACGCCGCCAATGAGCTGTACGGCGAGGAACGGCTGGAGCAGGTGCTCAACGAGCAGACCGGCACGCCGCAGGCGCTGTGCACCGATGTCCGCGCCCACATCGACGCCTTCGTTCAGGGCGCGGAGCAGTCCGACGACATTACTATGCTGTGCGTTACATGGTACGGCGCGGAGACGGAACGGTGGTGAAGGGTGCAGGGAGGACACTGACGGTCGCAGAGGGCGCGGCAATGATTAGCGGCACCGGTATCGGCAGCGGTGTCATGGCGATCCCCTGTCTGATCAAGAGCGCGGGAGTGATAGGCGGACTGCTGGCTTTTGCCGCGGCCTTCGCACTGAGTGCCGTCATGCACTGCCTGACGGCAGACATGGTGATCAACTCCGGCGAGCATGAGATCCCCCGCATTTTCAGCTGCCTGCTGCCGCCGGGGAAACGGAAGCGTCATGCGGAACTGCTGTTCTTTGTCCTGACAGCACTTATGCTGACGGCCAACATCTCCGCGTACATACTGGGCGGCGCAGAGGTTCTGTGCGCCCTGCTGCCTGTTCCCGTGACAGCGGGAAAGCTGCTGTTTTTTGCCGCTGCCGCCCTTCCTGTAATGCTGGGGCTGCGCGCTGTCGGAATAAGTGAAAAATGGCTTGTGGCTGCTATCGGCGTACTGCTGGCCGTCATAACTGCATTTGCCCTTACAAAAGCGGAGGGCACGCTTCCCCAGTGCGGCAGCCTGCGCGCCGCACTGGGCGCATTCAGTATGCTCACGTTCTCGCTGACGGCGCTGTTCGCTGTGCCGGAGCTGGCGCGGGGTATGCGCAACGATGCCTGCCGGATAAAAAGAGCCATTTTGGGAGGGCTTTTTGCCAATCTGATGGTCTGCCTGCTGATCTGCGTGTCCACCATTGCTGCGTCTGAGGAGGTCACGGAGATGGCAGGCGTAGGACTGCACAATGCCCTCGGACCGGTGGCGGGTGTTTGTGCCGACTTGTTTATTCTGCTGGCTCTACTCACGTCATTTTTTGTGCTGGCCTTTTCACTGACGGGTATCATTTCCGGGCAATTCCACATGAAACGGCGTACAAGCCTTGCGGCGGTCACGCTGCCGGCGTTGTTGGCAGCGTTTATTCCGTCGTCGTCCTTCGTGGATATGGCGAAGGTCGCCGGAGGCATCGTATCGCTTCTTATTTCTATACTGTTGGTCCCGGCCTATTGCAGATCGGTGCAGCTGACGGGCTGCTCTGCGGTAACGGGACGCTGGGGACAGAGCCGGGCGCTTTTGATCTGCGCGATCGTCGGAAGTCTTTTGGTGATCGTCGGTATTTTTTGTTGAGGTGACCACATGCTGGTAAAAGAGAAACAATTTGAGATCGTCAAAGCAGCGCCCGGCGACAGCGAGGACATACGAAGAATGTTTGAGAGCATTCGCTTCCATACCGCCATCGATCTGCAGTTCCGCCGCGGTAATGATCCGTACCGTTCCTTTCAGGAGGAGGATGACGGCGCGGTGGTATTGCTGCTGAAGGACAGGCTCGCCGACAGGACGGTCGGTATGGGCGCAGCGTCCTTCCATCGCGTGTATCTGGGCGGCGAAATGCGCCGCAGCGCGTATCTGAACGGATTGAAGCTGCTGCCGGAATACCACAAGCGGCTGCGCGTTTTGCCGGAGGCGTTTCGCCGTCTTCGGCAGGAAATACAGGGCGAAGCGGATATATGCTATGCCGCCGTGCTGCGGCACAACATGTCGGTGCAGCATCTGTTTGAAAAGCCGCACCGTTCCCTTCCCCGGTTTGAAAAGCAGGGGCTGTACACCTCGTTTCTGATCTCTCCCGGCAGGAAAAGCGGGCTGCCGCTGGAAAAGGGCGGCGCGGCGGAGCTGGATGCCTTTTACGCTCGCTGGTTGCCGATGTACGACCTTGCGCCCCTGAACCGAAATATGGCGGGACTTACCGATGAGGATTTCATTGTTTGGCGGGAAGGTGGCCGTATTCTGGCGGCCTGTGCGCTGCTAGATGATCGCAGAAACAAAAACTATTACCTATGCGGGTACAGTGGCGCGTTCAGGATTCTGCCCGGATTACCCACGCGGCTGTTGGGATATCCGGCGGTTCCCAAGACAGGACAGACGGTGGACAGCGTCAGCCTGTCCATGCTGCTGTTCGACCCGGCGGTAGACACGGCAGGGCGGGCACATTTCATCCGATCGGCTTCGTCCTTTGCCCGGGGACACGAGGTCGTTATGGTGGGGCTTGCGGAAAACGATCCCACCTATCAGGCGTTTCGCAGACTGCGTCATGTGCCGTTCAGCAGCATTCTGTACACCGTGGATATGGGCGGCGAGATGAAGCTCGGTGCTCGTCCTATTTATCTGGATGTGGCGTATATGTAAGAAGCGAATACCGAAGCGGGCAAAAACGGAAACGAAAGAGAGAAGCAACGCGTGAAGTGGTTTGGATTGACATTGCTGTGCATTCTTTGCTGGAGCACAACAGATCTGTTTTATAAAAAAGGATCAGAACTGACGGATAAGCTGTCCCACCTGAAGATCATGGTATGGCTGGGCATCATCATGGCGATTGCAGCCGTGCTTCTGCTGCCGCTGTCGGAAATGCAGATGTCTCTGATAGGGTTGATCATATACTACAGGGAGTACATCCCCATGGCAGTACTGTATGTGGCGGCACTGATGTGCGGAACGGTCGGTGCTCGGTATCTGGATGCATCCGTGGCTTCGCCCCTGGAGAATGTGGATGGTGCGGTGGCAGCGGTAATATTGCTGGTGTACTTTGCCGCTACCGGACGGTTGGGCGAGGGCGCACGCATCACGCCGTGGAATGTAAGCAGCATCTTTTTTGTGACGGTGGGAGTGATACTGCTGGGTGTGCAGGAGCATCGCATGGCAAGCAGCGAACGGAATGTACCGAAGATACAGAGAAAGCATCCGCTGGGTGCACTGGCGTTCATATTTCCCATCCTCTATACATTGGTGGACGCAGGATCGATGGTGTTTGACAGCATTGCGCTGGCTGGCGGGGATGAGGCGTTTATGGGGCAGTTCGATCTGCTGATCTGCGAGAGTTCATGCTTTGCGCTGGCAGGGGTCCTATCGTGGCTGTATATGCTGACGGTGAAGAAAACCGTATATGACCCATTCAGAAAGGACGAGCTTGTTAAGTGCGGCGCGGCACTGACAGAAACAACGGGAAATGTATTCTACGCCATAGCGACAGTCGCCAGCCCGCTTCTGACGCCCGCAGTGACCACCGGTTACTGCGGGCTGACCATCCTGGGTGCGCGGCTTTTTCTGAAGGAAAGGCTGACGGGTCGGCAGTACCTGTGCCTCGCGCTGGTGCTGATAGGTATCCTGCTGTCCGCCCTGTCGGAGATCGCTGCAGGATGAGATCCGCGCCTCCGCTTCCGCCGGGATGATATTCTCGTGACGGTGGACTGCACACAGGCGAGGCTTCTACTATTTATCAGAGAGGAAAGAACATGGTAGACAATATATTATTTAAGCATTTTAAGGCCATCGGCGACATCAAGTCCGTCATCAACGGCGCGTCCGATATCGAGGATGCCCTGCGCAAGTGCGTACACATTATCCGGGAGGTCAGCGGCGCTGAGACCGCCGTCATCTGGTACTTCGACAAGGACGGCGACAAGCTGCTGCACCCCACCTATGCCAAGGGCGCGCATACCTTCATCGAGGGGGCGGTCGCTTCGGGAGAGGGCCTCGTGGGGCAGGTGTTCAGCACCGGCGAGGCGCTGTTTCTGCCCGAGGGCGACCCAGCGGAGCATATCCGATCCTTGATCTGCGTGCCGCTGGAAAACCGGTACGAGACGCTGGGCTGCATCCAGTTCATTGACAGGGCGGACGGCGGCGCGTTCTCCCGTGAGGACGCCGACGTGTGCGAGATCATGGGCATGCTGGCGGCCACCGCCATCGACGAGAGCGGCCTGGACGTGGGCGTCAGCCAGAACCGGCCAGTGATATTGTCCCTGCGGAAGGTCATCAAGGAGTTCAAAAACGGCGACACCATCTCCCGCGTGCTCAAGGGCATCGATCTGGATGTGTACGAGGGCGAGCTGCTGGTGGTGCTGGGCGAATCCGGCTGCGGTAAGTCCACCATGCTGAATATCATCGGCGGCATGGACCATCTGACCGACGGCGAATTCCGCTTTCGCGGCGAGGACTATTCCCACGCGCCGGAGGACGTCCTGACCGAGTATCGCCGCCAGCACATCGGCTTTATTTTCCAATCCTATAACCTGATGCCCAACCTGACGGCACTACAGAACCTGCAGTTCATCGCCGAGTTGAAGGAGGACTCCGGCGACCCGGAGGAGGCACTGGAATGGGTGGGTCTCAGTTCCCGCCGCAACAGCTATCCCTCCCAAATGAGCGGCGGCCAGCAGCAGAGGGTGTCCATCGCCCGCGCACTGGTAAAGCGCCCCGGCCTCATCCTTGCCGACGAGCCCACGGCGGCGCTGGACTACACCACTGGAATCGAGGTGCTGACGCTGATCGAAAAGGTCGTGTCCGGCGGCACCAGCATAGTCATGGTCACCCACAACGAGGAGATCACCCGGATGGCGGATCGCGTGATCCGCATGCGCGGCGGCTATATCGACGAGGTGATGGTAAACCGCCATCCAGTCAAGGCCGCCGAGCTGGTCTGGTAAAGGGGGCGCTATGAAAAAGACGCGGTGGATCGTCCTGCTTCGGGACATCCGTAAAACATGGGTATCCTTTCTCTCCATCATCGTATTCGTGTCGCTGGGCGTGGCGATTTTTCTGGGCATCAAGTGGAACGAGCCGGCGCTAAGCCAAGCCATGGATCGCTATCTGGACGAGCACCGATACCACGATCTGCAGATGGTGTTTCCCTACGGCTTCACGGAGGACGACGCGGCGGCTGTGGCCGCGCTGGACGGCGTGTCCGCCGTGGAGGGTGCCTACAATGCCTACGGCACCACCCGGGTGGGCGGCGACCGCTGCATATTGAATATCCAGTCTCTTACCGACACCATGGATCACGCCGAGGTGCTGGAGGGTGAGCTGCCCGCCGCGGCGGACGAGGTGGCGGTGGAGCGGCTGCTGGCCGAGGCGCTGGAACTGCACCTTGGGGACACCATCCCCATCGGCGCTCTGCGGGGTGGAAAGCCCTGCCTGAAAAACAGCGAATTTACCATCACCGCCATCGTGGAGCACCCCTCCTTTACCCGTGCGGAGACGGACTACTCCCGCGGCTTCACCGACATCGGCGACGGTTCGGCAGACGGCTATGTCCTCGTCGCCAAGACCGCCTTTGACACGGAAATGTATGACGGCTGCTTTTCTCAGCTGCTGATACGCGGAACGGGGCTGGATGCACTGAACTCTCTGGGCAGCGTGTACCAGCAGAAGGCGGGTGCCCTGAAGGAAAAGCTGGAAGCGCTGGGCGCGCAACGGGCTGCCCTGCGCAGTGACGATCTGTATGACCGTGCCGGCGAGCAGATCGCCGATGCGGAGCAGGAACTGGCGGACGGTCAGCAGGAGCTGGAGAGTGGGAAGCAGGAATACGCCGACGGTGAGAAGAGACTGGACGCTGCCAAAGTGCAGATCGCCGATGGTGAAAAGCAGATCGCGGAAAACGAAAAGAAACTGGCCGACGGCAAGCAACAGTACGCGGACGGACTGGCGGCGTATGCCGACGGCGCGGCGCAGTTGCGGGCGGGCCGGGCCACACTGACGGCGGAATTGGAGGAAAACGGCTATCCCACCGACCTGGACGAAGCGGAAAAGCAGCTGAAAACGGATCGGGAAAAGGCTGCCGACATCAAAGACCTGCTGATGCGCACGCTGACGCAGGTGGAGCTATATAATGAGGACCCCGATAGTGCCAGCGAGGAGGAAATCAAACAGATACTCGTGGATACGCTGGAGCTTCTGGGCGGTTCCGAGGACATCGACGTCGAGACAACGCAGTGCGCCAAGAAAGCCGTTGAAAAAGCGCGGGAATATCTGAAAAAATACGGCAGCGACGCAGTCGTGACCGAAGCCGTCAATGCCCTGCTGCCGTACCTGAAGCTCACCGCCGATCAGGCGGGCGTAAACACGCTGCTGGGACGGCTGGATGCGGCGGATATTCTCCTCGCGTCCTATACGATGCTGGATAAGGACACAACGATGCTGGATAAGGACACACTGCTCACGCTCCTTGTGACCATCGTGGTCAACGAGAATCCCGACCTGTCCGTGGCGCCGGAGACGCTGCAGGCGCTCATAGATGTGGTGGATGACTCCCTCGCCCAGCTGGACAAGGGGCTTAAGGGCATCGCCGACTACCGCGCCGGCGCAGCGGCGCTGTCCGCCGCTTCGGCACAACTGGCGGAGGCCAGCCGTCAGATCGAGGAGGGCGAGCAGCAGCTGGCGGACGCGAAGGAAAAGCTGGCGCAGGCGAAGTGTGACTACGCCGCCGGCACACAGAAGCTGGCGCAGGCGCGGCAGGATATCGCCGACGGTGAGCAGACGCTGGCGGAGAACACTCGGCTGCTGGCCGATGCCAAGGCGGAGCTGGAGGACTTCGTCCGCTATGAACAATGGACGGTACAGATCCGCACGGACAATCCCAGCGTTGCCACAGCGAAGTTCTACGCCCAGTCCAGCCGTAGACTGTGCTATTCCATGGCACTGCTGTTTGTGTTCGTGGGGCTGATGGTGTGCTTCACCTCCATCACCCGCAGCATCAACGAGTCTCAAACCATTGCCGGCGTACAGAAGGCGCTGGGCTTCCGAAGCCGTGAGATACTGGCGCACTACATGGCCTACTCCCTCCTCGCCGCCGCCATCGGCGTGCTGGTGGGCTATGCCCTCGGCTTTTTCGGCATCGAATCCGTGGTCAACGACGCTTACGCCAAGCTGTATGTCATCGGCGCCATTACTAATGTGTATGTCGTGCCGGAGGCACTGGTCATCGCCGTGGTGGAGTTGGCACTCATCGCTCTGGCCACATGGCTGCCCTGCCGCAAGCTGCTGCGACGTCCCGCCGTAGAGCTGCTGAAGGGAGAGAACTACGCCGGCGGGCGCACCCGCTTCTATGAAAAGTGGCGCGTCTGGCAGCGCATGAGCCTTTACACCCAGACCACCGTCAACAACCTGATGAACGACGGCGCACGGATCATCGCCACGCTGGTAGGCATTACGGGCTGTACGGCGCTGATCGTCATGTCTCTGTCGTTGCGATCCTCCATTTTGAGCACCCCTGTCCGCCATTTTGAGCGCATCTGGATCTACGACGCCAGCCTTGTCAGCGACACCGCCGTTCCCGGCGGCCATCAGGCGCTGGAACGGGTGCTGGACGAGTCCGGCGTGGACTACACCTCCGTGCGGCGGGAGGCCGTCTATATCCGTGACGAAACCGGCACCCTCAATAAGGCAGATCTCATCGTCCCGGAGGATGCCGAGGATCTGCGGGCGTTCATCCATCTGGACGATTACAGAACGGGGCGGTCCCTGTCCCTGACGGATGACGGCGTCATCGTCAGCTACACCTACGCCAAGCACTACGGCCTGAAGGCCGGAGACACTCTGCACCTGCTGGACACGGCAGGCCGCAGCCATGACTGCGTGGTATCCGGCATCAGCCAGCACTATCTGTCCTCCATGCAGGTGGTCATGACCCCCTCCTGCTACCAGCACCTGATGGGCTGGGCGGCGCAGAGCAACACCCTGTACCTCCGCTACGGCGCCGCGGACAGAAACGCCGTAGCGCAGAAACTACAGACCACCGAGGGCTACTTTTCCCTGACGGACGAGAGTGCCAAGTGGATCGCCAAGTTCCAGGAGTTCTCCGGCTCCGTCATGCTTGTGGTTTACATCGGGCTGTCTCTGTCCGTCACCATGGCACTGCTGGTGCTGCTGAACCTGAACATCGTCTGCGTCAACGAAAAGACCAACGAACTGGTGGTCATGCGCATCAACGGCTTCTCCATCCGCGCCGTCAAGGCGTACCTCTACCGCGACAACATTGTGCTGACGGCTTTGGGCATACTGGGCGGCGTGGGCATCGGTTTGGCTCTGGGCAGGTGTGTGTTGGAGATCCTGCAGAAGAGCGGCGACAATTTCTACACCACGCCCGATCTGACTGCCTGCCTGATTGGGGCAGGGCTGGCGGCACTCTTCTCGCTGGCCACCAACCTCATCGCCCTGCGGCGGGTGAACACCCTGTCCGTTTCCGACCTGAGTCGCGTATAGGAAACGCAAAAAACCACCGGGGAGCCGCCTGTCGGCGGAAATCAGAAAGAGTACACCGCCGGGTTCCTCCGTTGAGTGCTTCTGCGACCCGCTATACGCCCATCAGTATTCGTTCTATCATCCCGTTGACGCGCTGTATGCCGTCGCACGGATGGGCCACCTGACCGGGCTGGAGCTTGCGGAGAATATGCGGTCAAGGTATCCTGCACTGCGTGTGTTCATTCTCTGGCACAACGATGCATTCCGGCAAGAAGCTGAGCAGTTGGAAGTGGACGGCTATCTTGATATCAAGGTCACAAAAACTATTGATAATGGTCCCGCTGAGGAAATGAGCACTACCACGAATCTGATGGAGATCATCATCCCCTACGACATGACCGGCAAGAGCAACATTACGGTCTATCGTAACCATGGCGGCAGCACTACGGCCTTTAGACAGCTCAGCACCCGACCGGTAAGCGGTGCGGCACCTGCGGCACGGTGAAATCCTCCAAGACCGCCGATGCGGGCATCTCCCTGTACGCCGGCATGGCCGTGGCGTCCCTGCTGGGCAGCGGCGTGGTGTTCAGCCGCAAGCGCAAGGATTTCTGATAGTTTCCCCGCACAACGAAAAAATGCACCCCCAGGGGTGCATTTTTTTCGCGGATCGTCCGGCGGGGCGGCTTTATTCCCGCGCCACGCCCTTGTCGTAGTCCTTGGGATAGGCGATGACGAAGGGCTGCTTGTAGGGGTCGTCCTTGTCGGCACAGGGGCCCTCGCGCCACATGCCGTAAAACCGGCTGAAGGGGAAAATGTAATAGCCGTCCTGATAGTGGTCGGTGATGTCATAGGGGTCTGCGAAGATCAGCACATCGTCATAAGGGGTGTCGCTGCCGCAGGTGTCGATGCCGATGATCACCTGCCAGTGGCCGGCCCAGTCCACCCAGTCCACCAGAATGGGGATGCCCCGGTCGATGAAGTCGATGACCGACTGCTCGAAGCCCTCGATGGTGTCGAATTTCAGGTCGGTGCCGGCGTGGTACTCCACATTCCAGCCGATGAGGTCGAAGAAGTCCGCAATGTTTTCTACCGTGGAGCCGCGCCCTTCGCAGCTCTCGATGAGCTGACCCACCAGCCGCTCGTGGTAGCGCTTCTGACCGAACCAGTTGAGCACCATCAGCGCGCAGGCCGCGCCGCAGGTGTACTCCGTGGTCTGCTGGTATGTCTCGAAGTGGGAGAGAATGTGGAGCGTCTCGTCGCTGGTCATGTTGTAGTAGTCGTTAAAGATGTAGTAGCGGGAGTCGTGATGATCCGTTTTCCCCGCGAAGGAGGACGCGCCGTCCTTGCATAGGTCGGGCTTGTATTTCTCCGGATAGGCGATGGTGTGCTTCTTCGGAAATGCAGCGTGGTTGGTGTTGTCGCTCATGATCTGACCTCCCGTTCGGTGTTTTCTAGCAAACATTATAATAGCATGACCGCAACAGAACTGCAACCGGCAGGGGGGAGGTGTTGCACTTTTGTTGCACTTTGGGTGGTATTGTATCCTCGGTACACTGGTCATGCGGTGCGGAAGGAGGGATACGGTGCAGCAGGAAGCGTACAAAAAACAGGAGAGTATCACCGGATTGCAGTTTCTGACGGAACTGCCCAACTTTGTGCTGGTGCTGGCCTCCGCTGTGGTGTCCCACTCGCTGATCGTCTGGCTTGACTTTGTGGACACGCTGGGCAACCTGCTGTCGGAGGCCATCGTGGCGGCGCAGTCCCGCCGCATGAGCCGCGACCTGCGGTATGAATATAACTACGGCGTGGGCAAGATCGAGGCGCTGACAACGTTTTTCACCGATGCCATCGAGCTGGGCGGTCTGCTGTGCATCGCTGTGGTGTCCGTCATGCAGCTTATCTCGCCGGAGAGTCCCAGCGAGCTGCTGATCTACGTGGTGGCGCTGAAGGTGGTGAATGTGTTCTTCGACCTCTGGTTTCTGCGGGGACAGGCAAAAATACGGGCTGCCAACCCTTCCACCATTGCCGAGAGCGAATATGTGGGCAACATCGGTGCGTTGGCCTTCGACGGCGCCGCGCTGCTGGCCTTGCTGGCGGTGTGGCTCCTACGGGGACATCGTGCCTCATGGTATGTGTCCCCAATATTGAGCCTTGTCATCGCGCTGGTGATGATGGTCTTCTGCGTGAAGCATATTCGCCGCGCTATAACGGAGCTGGCAGACAAAACGCTGCCGGAGGAAGCGCAGTTGAAGATACTGAAGGTGCTGAACCGGCACAACGGCGACTACCGCAGATTCGACAGCATTCGTTCCCGCTACACCGGTACCACCGTGACGGTGGATCTGGCGGTGACCTTCGACGAGGGGACTACCTACCGGCAGATAGAGGATTTCCGCGACGCCGTGCAGCGGGAGCTGACGGAGGAGATCCCCAACTGCCGTGTATCGGTGATCGTGTGATATCCGTTTTTACCGCGGGCGATGCCCTCTGAGAGAATACACCAAGAAAGAAATTAGGAGGTCTTACAGTTATGTGGACGAGAAGAGAACTGAAGGAGCAGGCGAAGGATGCTCTGAAGCGGAACTATTGGAAGGCTGTGCTGGTGACGGTGCTGTTCGGAGCACTGCTGGGCGGTACCGGCGGCGCGGCCGCGGCTGGCGTCGCTGCCTCCTCCGGCAGCGGCAGCAGCGACACCGGATCCGCGTGGACGTTTATCGGGGGATTTCTGCATGAGTACTTCCCCGGATTGCTGACGACGCTGATCATCTTGGCCGTGGTGCTGGTGATTCTGTCGCTGGCGGTGAGCATCCTGTTGCTGAACCCCATCAATGTGGGCTTTTCCTACTTCCGCGTCAACGCCCTGCGAGGCACCGGCAATGTGGGCGACCTGGGCCGCGGCTTCGATGCCGCCTATAAGCGCAACGTGGGCACCCTGCTGCTGCAGGCGGTGTATATCTTCCTGTGGACCTGCCTGCTGATCGTGCCGGGCTTCATCAAGGCGTATGAGTACTGCATGATCCCCTACCTGCTGGCCGACCACCCTGAGATGACCCGGCAGGAGGCCTTTGCTACCAGCAAGGCCATGATGAAGGGCAACAAGTGGAAGGCCTTCGTCCTGGACCTGAGCTTCATCCCCTGGGATATTCTCAGTGCCCTGACGCTGGGCATCGTATCGGTGTTCTATGTGGCGCCCTACCGCCAGCTCACCGCAGCGGCGCTGTATGAGAAACTGAAGGCGCAGAATGAAGTGCCTGCGGCAGAGGTCCCCGCGCAGGGCGAGTAACATAAAAGGGAAAATGCGGCTTGTCGCTTCACCGCAGCTTACATTGTGCGGTACTGCCTTAAACCATCTGCTGCACTTCTGCTGCGCGTTGGATAGTGCAGTGGGCGATGAGAAAAACGGACAGCTCTTGAAGTGCGATGACTAAATTAACAGGAGGGATCACATTGGGTGATTTTCATACAGCCGTAGCACTGATCGTTGCCACAGACACAGAGGAGACCGCCGTTCGCCATATGTATGAGTGGACACAGCGCACCTTTGCGGAGGACAGCCAGCCCTATTATGAGGCATGCTTCTCCCGGGGCAGCGAGGAACATCGGGTGGTGTATGCCCGGCAGGGCGAGATGGGAATGGTGGCCGCGGCGGTTCTGACCACCAAGCTCATTGGGCGGTACAGTCCGCGTTATGTCATTATGGTGGGCATTGCCGCAGGTATCGCCAAGCCCGATATGGCGGAGCAAATCTACGGGGATGTCAATGTGGCGAATCTGGTGTGGAACTACTCTGTGGGCAAGTTTGTGCCCATGGAACGTGCGGATATTCAATACGGCAGTGTGGGATTCATCCCCCGCCCCACTATGATCCACATAAGTGAGGATATCCTTCCCTATGTAGAGGCGGCCGCGGCGTCGCCAGAGAATCAGTGTCATGTCCATATCGGGCCTATGGCTTGCGGCACCTCCGTGGTAGCCAACCGTGATGTGCTTGAAAAACAGGTGCGCTCCCAGCTGCAGGGGACGGTCGCGCTGGATATGGAGTCGTATGCCGTTGCCTATGCGGCGGAGCATGCCGTCGGGCCGCGCCCCGTACCGCTGATCATCAAAAGCGTCTGCGACTACGCCGATGCGCAGAAATCCGATCAATACCAGAAGTTCGCGGCATTTACGAGTTGTGAATACGCCAAACTGCTGTACGAAAAATTCTTACCGCTGTAGTGTGAGGATCATGAAAACGATTTTACGGGACACGCATTCGCTGGATGCGGCGGGCGTGGACAACATATCCGAACAGATCGCCGATGTGCTGGCGGACTATCCCTACATTACCAAGCGCGACATCCTGCGCCTGCGTTTGGGCGCGGAGGAGATCCTGCTGCACTGGCGGCAGGAGGTAGGCGAACTGCGGGTGGAACTGTCCATCGAGGAAAAGGGCCGCTGGGTCGATCTGATGCTCCAGGTGGACGGCGTGCCCTACCGGCTGACACCACCGGACGCGGCAGAGGTCTCCGGCGTCAGCGGCGTGGAGAGCACGCTGGCCAATCTGGGCATCGACTGGACCTATCAGTTTGACCACGGGCAGAACAGCGCCTATATCTCCGTGGAGGCACGGGAGATCCACCGCGTCCGCCATGTGCTCACCGCCATGGCGCTGGCCGCTGCATCCGCCGTGCTGCTGCGGCTGCTGCCTGCCGCCGTGGATGTGGTGCAGAACTATGTGACGCAGCCGCTGCTGGCACTGTGCTCTAAATTCCTCACCGCCGTGGTCACGCCCATGATGCTGCTGGCAGTCATCAGCGGCGTGCTCAGCGTGGGCAGTCCCCGCACCTTCCATCGGGTGGGACGCTATGCATGCATCCGCTTTCTGTTCAGTATGCTGGTGGTCATCCTGTGCGCCGGTGTGCTGTGCGCCGTGTTTTTCCCGTTCCGCTTTTCCACGGAGGGGGAGGGGAGCCTCGCCGTTTTTGGCCGGTTCCTGTCGGGGATCGTCCCCGCCGACGCCCTGTCGCCCCTTATCGACGGCAATATGCTGCAGCTGGTGTTCGTGGGCACGGTGGTGGGTATGGCCATGCTGTTTTTGCAGCGGCGCGTGGGCATGACGGCTCAGCTGGTGGACGAGGGCAGCGCCATCGTGCTGAAGCTGCTGACCGGCTTTGAACGCGCGATTCCGGCCTTCGTGTTTCTCAGTATGCTCTCCACCGGGCTGACCGCCGACGTGGACACCCTGCTGAGCTACGGGCGGATGATCCTGCTGTTCGCAGCTTTCTGCACCGTGGTGACGGCGGTGCAATTTGCGTATGTCGCCCGCAGGACGGGGTATCCGGTCGGGAAAATGTGGGAGATCCTGCGGCCAACCTTTATGGCGCAGTTGGCCTCGGCCTGCTCCTCCTCCGCCTTTTCCGACGCCTATGACGCCTGCGAGCGGGGCTTCGGCATGGACAGAAGGCTGGTGCGCTTCGCGCTGCCCATCGGCACGGTGATCCACAAGCCGCTGATCGCGGCGGAGTTCGTGTTCGTGATCTTCGCCATCCGGGACATGACCGGCGACACCATGACGCTGGGAGCTCTGCTCCTGCTGGTGGTTATGGCGTTCTTGACCTCGGTGGCGTATCCGCCGGTGTCCGGCGGCGAGATATCCTGCTATACCGTGCTGTTGTTACAAATGGGCATAAGCGGCGATCTGCTGGCGGCGGCCTGCGCGCTGTCCGCCCTGTTTGACATGGTGGAGGCTCCCTGCAACACCCTGTGCACCGAGCTGCAACTGCTGCTGACCGCCCGCAAGCACAACCTGATGACCGGCGGCAAAGCCGCGCAGCAGCACACATCGGAGGTGACCCGATGACCGACCGCATCAACAGGGCGTTCCTCTTTGCGCTGTACGCCCACGGCGAGCAAAGGCGAAAGGACGGCTTGCCCTATATCGTCCACCCCTTTGAGGTGGGCATGACCTTGGCCCGCAACGGTGCCGACGAGGCACTGGTCTGCGCCGGACTGCTCCACGACACCATCGAGGACGCCTACATCACGCCGGAGCAGCTCCGCGCCGCCTTTGACGAGGAGGTGGCGGAGCTGGTGCTGGAGGACAGCGAGGACAAATCCAAAAACTGGGAGGAGCGCAAAACGGCGGCTATCCGGTCGCTGTACACCGGAAGCTGCAGTCACCGGATGCTCATGTGCGCCGACAAGCTGGCCAACCTCCGCAGTATCCGCGACCGGCTGGCGGAGGAGGGAGATGCTGTGTGGAGCCGCTTTAGCCGCGGCAAGGACAAGCAGGCGTGGCTGTTCCGCGAGACGGCGAAGGCCCTCTCACCGCTGGAAGGACTGCCCATGTATGAGGAGTTAAAAGCGTTGACACGAGCCATATTTTCGGATATAACGGAGGGAGACTAATGGAAACGAATATCAGACATGACGGACAGCTTTCTGTGGTGGAGTTGACCGGCAGCATCAACTCCGGCAATGCCCATGAATTCGAGGATGCGCTCAGCGGAGAGCCCTCCAGCGAGGAGGGCGTGATCATCGACGCCGGCGGATTGGAGTACATCTCCTCAGCTGGCCTGCGGGTGCTGCTGGCGGCCAAAAAGCGCTGTAAGGGGAAGATCTTCCGCGTCGTCAATGTCAACGACGAGGTGATGAATGTCTTTGATGTCACCGGCTTTTCCGAAATCATGGACATCTCCCGCGCCGTGCGGCAGACGCTCTGCGATCTGCTGGACGGCTATGGCGTCATCCGTCTGGAGAACGATTACCGCGTACTGGAACGGGACGGGCAGCGGCTCGTGATTGCGGGCGTCGATGACCCGAACGGCCCCGCCGACCAGAAGACCGCGCCGGAGCTGGTCCGTGAGATCCGCTCCGCCTATGGCGAGGACGTCTTCATCCTTGCCCTCTGCCACCGCAATGATCAGCTGCCGCTCTGGGCCGGATTGGATGTGCCGGTCGTCCTCGCGGGCCACGCACACGGCGGCATTGTCCGACTGCCGGGTCTCGGCGGCGTGTTCGGTACGCATTACGAGTTCTTCCCCGGCGACGACGCCGGACTTTATGTGCAGGACGGAACGCAGCTCTACGTCAGCCGCGGCCTCGGCCCCAGCCGAAGATTGCCGATCCGCG
>OLOX01001288.1_pt1 | contig 24087 bp, 23 predicted proteins | sample 1672091 | NCBI WGS metagenome assembly OLOX01 (sample SAMEA3136644, study PRJEB25190) | human gut metagenome | reverse complement strand
GAAATTTGCTACAGCTTGACAGTGGTTTACGCATTTATAAGATCGTGCCTGTCTCATAGAGAGCATTCTTCCGCTCCATACGCTTTAATTCCGGCAATACGGTAAGTAACATGGTGATGAAGCATAATCCTCCACCAATGACGTTAGAAACCGGCTCAGCGAGAAATACGCCGTCTGTTCCCATATGCAGGGCATACGGCATCAGATATGTCAGAGGCACGACGATAAATACCTTCCGAAGTAGTGAGAAAAAGATTGCATGCTTCTTCTTATTCAGGGATTTAAAGACCGTCTGGCCAATGTATTGCATATCCATGCAGATAAACGCTGCAAAATACTGCTTCAGGGCAGGAACTGCATCTTTCATCAACGTAGCATCCGAACTGAAAATTCCGATCAGGGTTTTCGGCGCGATGATAATAATACTCCACATCACGGCTGTGTATCCGAGAATCATAAGTGCCATCATGGCACCGGCTTTTCTTACACGGCATGGGCGTCTTGCACCATAATTGTAACTCAGGATTGGCGAAGTTCCTTCGTTGATTGCATAAATCGGAGTTTCTACAAGCTGTCTGACACTGGATACGATGGTCATAACAGAAATGTAGATATCTCCGCCTGTGACGGAAAGTACATTGTTGCAGACAATCGTTACCAGACTGTTTGTCAACTGCATGATAAATCCGGCAGTTCCCAGGCTTACAATGTTTTTTGCATAAGCTGTACAGTTGGCAAGTTCCTCTTTTTTGAGGAGCCTCACTTTCAGTTCTGCTTTCTTTGTAAGAAAGAAAAAGACAAATGCAGCAGAAAGTGTCTGAGAAATGACCGTTGCAATTGCGGCACCGCGCACGCCAAGCCCGAACACAAAAATAAACAACGGGTCAAGCAGCAGGTTCGTTACTGCCCCTATGGTAACTGAAAGCATGCCGATGGTTGAATATCCCTGTGCATTGATAAACGGGTTCATACCGGTTGCAATCATAGAAGGCAGAGTTCCGATCAGGTAAAGCATCAGGTACGGATATGCATAGATCAGAGCGTCTTTTGAGGCACCAAACAGTACCAGGATCGGGCGGGCAAATAAAAAGCCAATTACCATGAGTACAATGGCACAGATACAGACCATGGAAAAAGAAATATTCATAATTTTTTTCGCTTCCTGTGGCTCATTTTTGCCGCGCTCAATCGAAAATAATGGTGCACCGCCGCTTCCAAACAAATTGCTAAATGCTGTGATCACCACAATTAGTGGAAAACAAAGTCCAACCGCACCGAGAGCCGCTGTTCCAATGTTTGGAATACGAGCAATATAAATACGATCCACAATATTATACAAAAGATTTAAAATCTGAGCGACAAGCATCGGAAGCGCTGCTCCTAGGATATTTCCAGTCACAGTTCCGTGTTCAAAGTCAATTCGTTTCATAACGAGAAAACCATTCCTTTTCTTTCTTTTTCAAACAAAAAATATATTTTTTTCATAAAATTACTCACCATCATAGAAAAAATCGTCAAAGAACTGATCATCTGTTATTTTATTTTTTGATTGTTCATCTTTTTTAATTTCTACTTTGTTGGTTTCTTCTTTTTTCTCTTGTTTTTTCTTCTCTTCTTCTTTCTTCTGTTGTTTTTCTTTTTCTAGTCTTTCTTCTTCCTCTAGTTCAGCTATTTTAGCATCGATTCTTTTTACTAAATCATCAACATTAAATCCATTATTACCATTTTTAGGTGTACTTGGCATTGCACCAAACATATTAGTTGGATTAAACATTGGATTTTGATTTTTCTTATTATCCATATCTAAATTTGAACCATTAAGCATTTCATTTATCTTTTTTTGTCTTTTTTCTTCAACAAACTTTTTTAAATCAAAAACTTGAATTTTTCCTCTATCACGTTCTGGATATTTTGCTTTTCCATAGTTTTTACCCCAATCAATTTTATGATCAAATTTTAATTGTGTTTTATATGGTCTCATTCTTGAACGAAGTATTATGGCTTGTTCTTCTTTCATATTTTGAAGATCAGTTACTGTTACAAGTGGTCTTGAATCAGTTTTGTCATCTTTTTTGGATTTAACTTCTCCACACATTTTACTTATTTCCTCTAAAGCAGCAAGTTCTGTACTAAGAAGATAAATTGTATTACCACAGTTACCACGGATTGTTTCAGCTTTTTCTTTTCCGTAAACATCATTAAGTTGTGAAAAGTTTTGTATAATGAATGATAATTTTATATTTCTTGAACGAGCAGCCGATACCATTGCATCTACATCACTAAGAGGCGGCATATTAGCAAATTCATCCATTAAGAAATTAGTTCTATATTTTAATTTTCCGCCTGTTTCTTGTGCGACTCTTACTAATGTTTCATAACATTGCTTTAGAAAAATAGTTACTAACGGATGATATGTTTTTTTCTCATCTTGAATAACTATAAATACGGCTGTTTTTTTTCTACCAATATCTTCAATATCAAAATCACTACAAGATAGCATTTCTGATAAATTTTTTCTTGATGAAAATAATTTTATTTTTTGTTTAAACACCGATAAAATACTTCCTTTTGTATCAGTTGGCGCCATTAAAGTACTTGAGGCATTTACATATGCTCCAGAAGTTTGATCTTTATCACTAAAATACTCTTTTATATATGTTGTTGCGCCTATTTTTTCCTCACCAACAGTACTCATCAAGTTAATACTATTAATATTAATTTCTTCTTCTTTAGCATCATCAAATAGTGCTAACGTAAGTCCTGTAAAATAATCGGCTGAAGTATTTTCCCAAAAGGGATCTTGTCCTTTTGATGATTCATCATAAAGAATGTTTTTAGCTAAATCCTCTAAAAGTTCTGTTGCTTTATCTATATTACCTTCTTTATAAAGTTTATATGGTAAATAGAAAGGATTCCAACAATTACCTTTTTGTGGATCACGAAAGTTTAAAAGAATTATATTATATCCACGTTCTTCAAGTTCTTTTGCTGTTCCTTCATATAATTCACCTTTTGGATCGGTTACAATCATTGATTCACCAGCTTTAGCCATAACTCTTATAAATGGAAATGACAAAGCTTGTGATTTACCACTACCAGTTGAACCTATAATCATATTATGATATCCACTGTTATCAACCCATAGTTCTTTACCGGTATTTATTAATGGTATTCCTCCATATTCAGTTTTTTCATCAGTTGGATATAACATTTTTAATTGACTTTTAAATTCCTTATCTTTTGCCCATCTTGAATATCCCTTTTCATCTTTTGGTGATGATTTTATTCCTATTCCTTTTTCTCTTTCAAAAAAGGTAGAAGAAACACTACTAATTATAGCTATCATTAAAGCTATATAAATAATCATTGCTAAAGCAAAATAATCATGTGTAAAGATTGGAAAAGGATTAAGCCCTGAAAATGTTCCATTATCAATAAATGAAACAGCATTTAATACTCCTATTGAAACTATATAAAACAAAACAAGTGAAAATATACCAAAAATAGTCCAATCCTTTTTTTCTGCTCTAAATTTTAATTTCATACTCAAAACCTCCCTAACATTTTTTTGTTATTTTATACTTATTTTTAACTGATTCAATAAGCATATAACACAAGTTTGATGAACCATATTCTGATTTAGCTATAATAAAATCTAATTTACCATCTCCATTTAAATCGGCTATATTATTCATATAATAACCATATCCATCTAAAAGGGATTTTTGGTTAGATTTTATGTCCTTTATTAGTTCATATATTTTATCACTATCATTTATAAAAATCAATGAATATCCTTTTCCCTGTTTTTCTTCATCCAGCATATTACTTATATTATATATAATTTCATTTTCTCCATCATTATCAATATCAGCTACATACTTATTTACATTATTTAAATTTATATATTGATATTCTAAGTTATTTTTATTAAATTCTTTTTGTATAAATAACGTATCATTATCATCTAATTGTTGACTTAATAAATTCACAACTTTATGCTTATTATTATCTGTAAATCCCATTAATTCACCATCGTATTTATAACTATTATCATCATCATCGAATAAATATATTTTTGATTCATACAATCCTAAATTAAAATATCCTTTATATGTTCCATTATCATAGATGTAAAACTTTTTTTGACCAACTATATTAACATTATCTAAAACATCGAAAAATTCAGAATTACTGTATTTCCAAATTTGGTTATTAGCAAACAAAATATAATCTGCTTCATCACTTTTTTTCTTTTTAGGACTACCAAAAATAAACAGTGCAATTAATAAATAAATTAGAAAACATAAGATTAATATAATATACCTTTTTTTCATTTTATCACCTATTTAACTTAATTTATAACGTCTTATTGCAATATCACGATTCTTTGTATATGGATATTGATCAAATAATTTAGTTGCTTTACTACCTGGATCAAATATATAAACATCATTTCCAATTACTTTATCTAAAGCTACCCAGTGTGTTATTCCGTCACTAGCTGATTTATGAACACCAATTATAACATACTCATTATTATTAAGATATTCTTGTAATTTACCTGCTTTATTTTCTGCATTTCCATTTATATTTTCGCTTGCGGAAAGCTTGAATTTAGGTGCTACAATCGATGCTTTTTCCCAGAATATTAACCCTTTGCTTGTAAATCCACCATTTGCATTTAAAGTTTCAACAAATGTTCCTGGATTTAAAGTAGGTATAGTAACGCTAGTTTTAGAATTAGCAATTTGAATTGATATAGATGTTGCAGCACATCCTATATTACATATATTTTTAGAACTAGAACTAATTTCAATATTACTCCAAGGAGCACCACATTGTTTCCATTTAGCAAAATCACCAGCAGTTGATTCACAAGAAGATTGAATAGAATTAAACTTTTCCCTGACATGTCCATTCTCAGGTCCCCCTGAACAATGTTCTCCATTATAAACTTTTTTTAAGATTTCATATGCATCCATTCCCTCTTTTGCATATTTATCAAAAAGCGTTTGTTCATTTTGGTCGAAATTCAAATACTTAACTTCTCCTTTTGAATTTATCGCAACTTGTCCAGCTGTTTCAGCTATTGCCGCTCTAGTTTTATCATTCTGTGCCATTGGGCCTTTATATTGTTGTTTTCCAGCTATTTTACCAGAATAAACTGTATTGTTTGTTGCACTTGTTGCTCCATTCTTAACTGTACAACCTTTATCAGGATCACAATAAACTTGTGACTCTGTACAATTTCTTATAGATGCTACCCATACGCCATCTTTTTTTTCAAGTTTTTCACCATTATCACTTCCGTGTGCAGTTAATGATAGAGTAAAACTTCTGGCAACTATTGCCTGAGCTTTTGCCCCTGCACCAGCACCACCACCTATTTCAGCGTAAACAACACCTAAAACATATTTTTCTAAATCAACCAATTCTTCACTTTCAATAGGCTTTCCTCTTTCTCCATCTTTACATTGAAGAAGCTGTACTTTCACATCTGAAATATTTATTTTCTCACCTTTGTGACTAACCTTATAACTACAAACGCCACCTTCACTTGTGGTAGTTGAAACTTCACTATTACTTGAGTCAGATCCTTCTTCAAGAGTATAATATGCAGCAAAGATAGAAAAACAGATAAGAAGAATAAAAAGAATTGGAGCAACTGTTGTAAATAAAGAATATTTGAGCATTTTTCCTACTGGTTTTGCTACTGCATTAGCAATAGCATCAGCAGCAGGGCCTGAAACAGCACCTCCTGTAGCAGCTGTTAGTGCTTTACCACCAAAATTTCTAACTGCTTCTTCCCCAACTTTATCTACTTTTTGTCCAATAGTCTTTTTTTCTTGTTCTTGTGTATTTTCTTGTTTATTTTCTAATTCTCTTTTTTTACTCAAAGCCTGATTTAATCTTTGAATATCTTCGTTTCTTTTATTTAAAATATTAGCATTTTGTGGATTTGGTAAAGATTTTTTTAAATTAGGTAATGGGGCTACTTTTTGATTATTTGGTATTTTATTATTAGTAGTGCTATTACTTACACCTTTAATATTATTTATATTTTTTCCATCCATAATAGCACCACCAAACTATTTTAAATTATAATCCTCCACCACTACCAAACGAATCTAATTCTTGTTCAGTGGCAATAACATTGATACGCATTCTTTTATTTCCACAAACAAATAATGCTTCTCCTTGTCCATATCTTTTTATACTTTCTTTTTCATTATCATTTAAATCTATTAACTTAGATAAATCTTCTGTTGCTTGTTTCTTTAATCCCATAACTAAGTAATAGGAAGCATTATCAAAAATTGCTTTTCCTTGTGTTATTACTCCAGGATCACAGAAATCACTTGGTTGTTGTGTAATAATCATTGTTCCAGTATTATATTTTCTGGCACGTCTTTGAATTTGAGCTAAGAAATCCGCGCCTAATGTATTATTTCCAGAAAGTAATACATGGGCTTCATCAACAGTTAATACTGTATTAACTCTCTTATCTAGTGTTAATCCCCAAGCATATTTTAATATGTTGAAGAACAATGCATTTCTAATATTTGAGTCTGCATTCATTAATTCTCTTATATTGAAAACAATGAAACTACTTTTAGGCGAAATTGTTGTATGCCCATCAAAATAATATTTCAATTCCTTAACAATTGGTCTAACTTTAAGTTCAAGTCTTTCTAAAACATCTTTTTCTTGACTTTGTTCTACCATCGAATTTAATCTTCCTTTAATTGTTGCATATACATCTTTAAAGGTTGGATAATCATTTGAATTAAATTTAGTAAAATCAGTATCAAAATCCATTCCAAATCGACGATATGTTTCTTGGATTACTTCACTAAACATATTTAAAACGTCTTCAGTAATTGATGGATCATAATATTTCATGAATGCTTTAACTGTTTGAAGGGTTCTTGTTAATACAGTATAACCAAGTCCACCTTTCATTTCTTCTTCGTCTGCATCAATTACAACTTCAAGTGGATTTATCATACCATATTCTCCACCTTTTCCTAAATCAATAAAATCTCCATTATATCTTCTTGTCATTTCTTCTAGTTCGCCTTCTGGATCGATTATAACTAGTTGACAATTATTTCTTATATGGGTTCTAAGAAGAACTTTTGCTGCTGTTGATTTACCTGAACCAGATGTACCTAAAATAATCATATTGGCATTATTTCTATTATGTTCTTTTCTTATTTGATATAAAAATTGATTAAATAAAATAACACCACCTGAGAAATCAACACCTAATAATGTAGATAATCCTGGATCTTTTATACTATCAAAGATAAAGGGATACATTGCTGCAATCGTTGGAGATGGCATTGGTGTTCCTATTCTTTGTTCTATATCTTGACTTGGGAAAATTGGCAAAATTGATTTTAAAACTTTTTCTTGTTCAAATCGAAGTGGAAAAGCTCTAAGTTCCATTGCTTCTAGATAATTTCTAACTTGAAATTTTTTAGTTAATAATTCTTCTTGACTATTTGCTGTTATCATAACATGCATTTGAAAATCATATATTTTAGATTGACTAGCTGCTAGCATTGTAATGAATTGTTCTAATGATTCATAATCTTGTCTAATTCTTTCTTGGATTGTATGATCTTTTTCTTCTTGATATCTAGTTTTTAAGTCAGCTATTTCTTTATTTAACATTTTTTGTATAACACTAAATGGCATTGGTATATGTTTAATAACAACTTTTATTCCTGACATACTTGTAAGTGATGATAAAAATCCTGGATTAATATATCTTGGATATGATATAACGGTTAATATTGTTGCATATTTATCACTTATTATAAATTCATTTGCTTTAAATTCTAACCCCTTTGGAGCTACTTGACTTTTAATATCCATTATGCCATCACCGTCCCAAATGTTGTAGTTTGTCCACCATTTAGGAAGTTATCCAAAATGATTCTTAAATCATCATTAGTTACTTGATGACTATTAAGTCCTGCATTCGCGAATGAATTTATTAATTGTCGTATTCTTTTCATTATAATATCATTATTTTTTTCCTTAAATAGTAAGAAATATTCTGTATCAACAACGTTATTATTCATAAACATATTTGCTTTATTAATGTCTTCCATAATTAGTTTTCTTTTTACTTGATCATGGGTTGAGTTAAATAAAAGTTCTAGTTGTGACAAATAAACATTTATATCAACTGGTCTATCAGCCGCTACAATCCAAAATTCATAGTCAATCATATTGTAAACATTTTTTAAATTATCAATTATTGCATTTTGTGTACCATAGTCTAGAATAAAAATGTTTCTTGGAACAATTTTAATTCCTGTAACACGTTCATTATTATCTAAAATGATCATTCCATTTGTTATACTTTTTATTGGTACAAAATTATCATTTGTATATTTACTTCTGTTTTTGTTTTTCGATTTCACTTGTAACACACCAACCTTTCCATACGAATTTTTGTCTTTGTGTTAAAAATTCGATTGCTTCTTTTATTACTGTTAAAACATTATGATAATATGGTACTGGAAAAACTAATAATCCAGCTATACATCCCGGTAAAATAGAAAGAATTGCTATTCTAAAATCCGAAATGTTCAAAAGCATCATAAGTATTAACGATATACCAACTCCAGTTATAAATAAAATCAAATCAAAGGGATAAAAAATCCCTAAAATTTTCAATGATTTTTTTGAATTGGCCGGTATTAAATAATTACCATTCATTTCATATCACCCCTTTTATTTTGAAGAATCGTTTAATTGATTGTTTTCAATTTTTCCGATTTGCGATTTAAGATCTTTTTGAATAGCAGAAGATTCAGCTATAGCAGAACTTAAATTTTGAACCTCAGTAAATTCATTTTGTGAAATAAATTTGTCTGTATTCTTATAATCTTTTTCCAATCTTTTTCCTAATTCTTTGTCAACAGCTAATTTTCTTTCTGCTTCATTTCTAAATACGCCTTGTAAATTCTTACTAATTTCTTTCTCCATGTCTTTTATTTTTTGGCCATCGCCTGTTATCTTAGCCATATATTCTTGATAACTGCTATACTCCATTTTACCAACAAATTTACCGTTTTCGTCTTTAGTTACCTTATATTTTCCTGCTTCTACATATCCTGGTGTTCTTGCAGGATTTTTTGCTGTATAGTTACCAAAAGCTGTATTATATTGATTTTCTCTACCTTGTTCTTGATCTAATTGTTCTTGTAATTCTTTTATTCTTTCTTTTTTAACACCGGTTCCACCCATAGCTTGTTGTTCACCGATTAAATCAGTAAATTTATCCCATGCTTGATTTCGAACAGCCTTAAATGGTCCTTTTATTTCTCCTTGTGCTGCTAACATATCTTCATAATTTCTATGTTTACTACTTTGTTGAATAGATTTACCTGTTTCCGACATAACATTATACTTTCCGCTTTTTCCTGCTGCAAATCCATTCTTAGCTCCATAGAAAGCTCCTGTTCCTAAACCTCTTCCGGCACTTTTAAATGAATCTTTCCAATTCTTTCCATGTCTTATAGAATGGATAGCATTAGCTCCTGCACCTCCTAAAGCAGATGCTGTCATTGCTCCTGCTCCCATTATTCCACCTGTTAGAAATTTTCCACCGATTGAATCTTCGTTAATTCTTTTAAGTGGATTCAACTTGAATGATCCAGATCCTTTCATTCCTGGAATTAATTGTTCTAATAATTTTGGTAATTCTTTACAGAACATTAATACACCTAAAAGCATAAATAATTGGATCCAGAAATTTGAAGATAGATATTTATGATTACCAATTCTATATAATTGACCTAATTGTTTTATTAAGTAAACTCCAAAGAATAAAGCTAATAGTCGTATAAATAAGCTTGCCCACGTTTTAAATACCTCAGTATACCAACGTTTAAACATTCCATCCTTACCTGATTTTGGATCAACATATGAAATTATAGGAATTGGTGAAATCAATTGTAAAAAAGTAAGTTTTACTGATCTAATAGCAACATCAAAAGCCATTGAGACCAAAATAAATATTACAAATATTCCAACTATAGTTGATATAAAATAATTATAGTCTATATAATATGTTGATGGTCCAAGTCCTAGTTTTGAAATAACCCAATCTCCGATAGATCTTCCAATATAATTACCCGGTTGTATAATATCTATTATATCCGAAATTCCTTCTAAAAACTTTTCAAGGTCACCACTTGGGAGCTTCTCAATAGGTCCATTATAAATACCAGACTGTAACAAATACGAAACACCAATTCTATTTTCACCAAAGCCACAATAAGCTGGCAAAAATTTTTCATTATAATAGCTTGAATCTTCTGGTTCTACACTTCCATCACCTAATTGATAAAAATTTCGAAAAACCATCAATGCAATATAATTGCCATTGTCTTTTGCTGAGGTAGCATATTTTTCATCTTTTTGTTTATCCTCAAAATCACTTTCTATTTCTTGACAAGCTGGTGCAACATAAACTTCGTTGTCAATTGTATTAGCATCACTATTTGTACCTAGCAAAAGTTTTGGAATAATATTTTCAGATAAAATTGCTGATTGTGCTTCATATAAAAGTGTAAAACAAGTTGGAACTATTAAAATCAATACAAGTGTTATTAACACATTCTTGATTATTCCTCCCATTCCTGTTGAACTATCACTTATTTTATCTGGTGAAACTATATAACTAATAATAGAAAAGGAAACTTTAAATAGCATAAAAATACCCAATAAAGCATATATACGGGAAGCAAATTCATTCATATCAGTCATTGATAAAATACTTGTATTAGCTAAATCTTCTATCAAATTATAGACTACTGCAATAAAACCATAAACAGCACTATCTATCGTTGCAAAAAATCCTCTAATTAACTGACTAAACATTGTTATATCTACATCTAATACGAACATACCTTATCACCTAGCTAATAAAAATCTTTGCTGATTTTTATTCCTTTCTATTTTCTATACACCATCTAGTATAAATACATAGATATTATATCATTATTACAAAAAGATGTAAATCAAGATATAATGTTTTTTTATTAAAGTAATTTATTTTAAACACTATTTGTCATTTTATAACTAAAAGAAAGCAATTTTTTAAATTGCCTTCTCTACTAATGCTCTAAAATTCTAAAACGCAATAAATTTCTCCTCTTTCAATTCCATATTGACTAGCTACTCCGCTTATGTCAATAATGAAAAATAATACATAAGGAAGAAGTTCTAATACTACTAACGCCAAAAGTCTTTTAATAAATTTTTTGCCTGATTCTTTATATTCTTTTTCTTCTCCAGATAACAAGATTTTTAAAAAGTCTGTAATACCTAAAGCAACAACTAAAAGAGGCGCTGCTATTTGTATTAAATGAATAGCCCATTTTAATAATCCACTCGTTTTTGGACCAAATACATTACATCCTTTAAGGGAACCATTGTTTTTACTTGTAGTATCAGCTATTTTGGCTGTATTTTTTTGATTACTACATTTTATCCCATTCCAATAACATTGTTTTTTATTTTTATCAGTATTTTTACTGCATGTATCACTATCGGTTAAATTTGTACAAGTTTTAACACGGCATACGCTATCTACCCATTTACATGATACATTATTATTACAACTTGTTTTCTTTTTATAATTCATACATGTTTTAGCACTACTATTTGAAGTGTTATATGGTGTTGCTCCTACATTAGATACTCCTATACAAAATGTAACTAGTATTAATAAACATGTAATTATTTTTTTATTTTTCATGATATCACCCTTAATAATTAATTATATATGGATCTTTAACTGTTCCATGTCCTGAGCTAAATGTCGTATTTTTAGAAATATTTAGAACAATTCTTACTCTTTTTTCATTAGAAGTCGTAGTATCATCTATTACATTAGATAAAATATATGTACGATAAGTTTTTTCTGGAGAAGGTGTCATTAACCAATAATCAAAATCCTCAAAGACTAAATAATTATAGTTAGAACAAGCCTTATCTTCAATTTTCTGACAGGAAGAATCCAAAGAAGATTTTAAGAATTCATTTGCTTGCAACAATCTAAAAGGATACTTATTAACCGTTTTAACTGCGCATTCTACACTTCCATCATTATTTGCTTCTTCCAAACTTCTAGTTCCTATACATAAATTATCAGAAATAATTAGTTTTTTTTGTTCAGTATCTAAAACACTTGCCCCTTTGTACAATTTCAACATAGAATCTCTCAAGCGACTTTTTTCATAATTATTAAATCCATCATTACCTTCGGATTCATTGTTATAACGATCATCATAAACATAATATTTATTTTTATCAGGATTGTTTTGAACAATTGTCATTGTTCCATCCTCTTTTATACTTAAAACACGCCATAATTTTTCTCCTATTTTAACATAGTTATTAACATATTCACCACGATAATAGTATTCACCAACACCTGCATACAAACCGTTTCCTGAGTCAACTATTTTTTTTGTCAATTCTTCTGATAACATCTTTGTTTTGTATTTTTTACCACAATCTAAAACTGGTGTATATAAATAATTTTTATATGTTTTAGTAACAATTACTTTTCCATCACAAGTTATTTCATCATTTCTAACATATTTTTCTAAAGGTTTCATCATTTCATTATCTATCAAAGTTTGGGCCTTAATTGAAACCTCTGCTCCCTCTGTTTTAGGAAGCTTTTCCTCATATTTTTCATAATAAGAAATAGCAGCATTTTTCATTTTATTTTCTATTTCCGTGTAAGATTTTTTAAGCCCTCTAATTATACCAACAACGATAAAAAAGATTATTAATAAAGCTATAAAACCACCACATATTATTAATGGTTTTTTATAATTGTCAACTACTTCTTTTAAAGTGTTTTTTATATCCATATCTTATTCCCCACATTCTAAAAAAATTATAACAAAAAAACCAAAATTAATCAATAACTTTGGTTTTTATATTAGCAGTCTTTTGAACCATTAATAAAACAATTTATGCATCCTGAAATAGTTGTATTAGTATTACCTGGTGCTAAAGCCGAAAATACAAATCTAACTATAGCTACAATAAACAAAACTAATACAGCATAAATAATTCTTTTAATTAAAGTTTTTTGAGCTTCTTTCATTTGTTTCTCATCGTTACTTGTAACAGCTTTTCCTAAATCTATCATTCCTAAAACGATTAAGACAACAGGAATAACCCATTGAATTATACTAACAACAGTGCTAGTAAGTTTTGGAATAACAACAAGATCTGGTTGAGACATTTTTGCATTTCCAAGCTGACAAGCTAAAATTTCTAACATATTTTTACCCTCCTTAAGTCTGTGTATATACACATCTACAAATTTATAATACATTATTTATATGACTTTGTCAACGAAATTTACTTCAATAAACACTAACTTGTCATTTTATAAAAAAAAGAAAAAAAGATTAAAAACCAAATAATCCAAGTATTTTGTTTTTCTTTTCTTCTTCCTCTGTATCGCTTTGTTTTGCAAAGCCTAACATAACTAAAAATTTATTTAATGCATGAATACTTTTTTCTCTTTCATCTAATGGAGGCATGTTATAAAAAATCTTTAAACCTGATTCATATTCAAAATCTAATACATCCTTTTGATTTAATAAGCTTTGATTTAAAATAACTTTTTTATTTCTTAAAGCCTTCAAAGAATTACCAGCACGATCAATAAACATAAGTTTATTTAATTTTATCATAGATGGTTCTATTAAATATAACATATCAGTACACAATCCTTCTGCTTGAGAACTATCATTAACATCAATCACGATAACATCTTTATCACTATGTTTTGCAATTGTATTTCCAATTTCAGTTGCGCTGGTTGAGATTAAGGTTTTATCATTAAAGTATTTAAAATCTGATTTATTTACTTCTATTGCTACAACAGAATAGTGTTGTTTCAATTGATTTTTAAGCATATATGCTAAAGTTGTTGCTCCTGATTGTTTTGTTACATTTTTTATTCCAATTATACGTGTTGTATGAACTGTACTATTATAATTTTCAACAATAACGTTATTAGGAGTTTCTTGAGGTTGAGGTTGTGTTCCTACAATGTCAAGTTGTTGAATATGTGCGACATCTCTATATGAGTTTGGATTATTATATAGATACATTACACCTTCTATATTTTTAGTAAAGTTATATATTCCCATTGAAATTAATTTAGATAAATATAAATTACTATTACTTTCATCTGTATCATCTAAAAATAATATAACTTTATCCATATCTAACGAAATCGATAATTTTTGTAATGTTTGGATATTTTTATAATCTTTTATTGCTGTAATATCTAAAATCATTCTTTGAAAAAAGAAATTTTTAAATTGATTTATAATATCATCAACATCATATTGTCCTTCTAATTTTTTTATAACGTCTATATCTAGTTCATTTAACAATGATGTATATTTATTAGAAATAATTACATTCATTAATTACCCATCTCCTTAATATTCTCCCATAACTTTTGTTTCACCATATACTGGAAACTGCATATGCACACCTATTACAGGTATTTCATAATACATAAAAGCAGCAGCTTTATAATATGAACCTTTACTAGTATCAAATTTATAAACACAATAATTAAATGTATTTGTCGTAGTAGTTAAAAGTTTAGCACCTTCAGCACCTTGTATTGTTTTACAATTTGGTCTTGAATTTGTTACACGATACCCTGCTTCCTTTAAAATGTCATCAATTTGTCCTTTTGATTCACAAGTAGCATCTTCAGAATAGCATTCGTTTTCTTCAATAATATCAACAATCCTGTTTTTGATTTTAAATGCTTTTGTATAACTCATTCCAGCCACAAAAAAGAAGATGAAAAGAATAACAAAAATAATAACAAAATTAACAACATAGGCTGTTCCAAATGCTTCTTTCATTAACTTCCACCACCTTCTTAATTTGAAAAAACATATATTTTTTCAGTTTGTGACTTAATTGGTATTTCGAAATGTTGACCTAAAATTGGTCCAAATTCAATAAATGTAGTAATTTTATATCTTATATAACTACCAGTACTAGCATTGCCTATTTGTTCAACACAGGCATGAAATCCAGGTATATTTTTACTATTTTCTCCACAACTAAAATCACCAGTTCTATAACCTATAGTACTAAGTTTTTTTGTAATTTCTGTTTTTGAAAACTCATTATAGCCTTCAAACTTTTCAATTGAATTAGATATTGCACTGTTAACTTTAAAGGCTTTCATGTAACTTAATGTTGCAATAAGAAAACCAAATGTTATTACAATAAAGACAATTACATAATTAATTATTTGCGTTGCTCCTATTGCTTGTTTCATAAATTACACTCCTCTATTAACTTTTTGCTGTTCCTGCCGCAGTACCAGTTGTACCAGTTGTTTTTCCATCTGCTGGGTCACAGCTTTTGCCGTTCCATATGTAACCCTTATTCATACATTCGGCTTTTTCTTGCGTATTTGACATCATTTTATTAATTAATGGTGTTGCTACTGCAACAATAATAGCGATTAGGATAATAGTTACTACTGTCATATTTGCTTCTCCAGTTGCTTCCTTCATTAATTCTCACCACCTTACTTTTACTTATATTTTTATTATAACCATTTTTTTACTTTTTTTCAAGTATATTATAAATTCATCATTTGCATCATTGATGCTAAAAGAAGTAATAGAATTCCGCCACCAGTTGTCATTAACATACTCATGGTTTTCTTTTCCATTCTATCCAAACGTTCTTGATATTTTTGTTCACGAGCTTTATTTTGTAATGTTGAAACGTTTTTAGCAAACATAATAAGTTGTTCTTGTTTATTTTCTTGTGATCCTAAACCTAAACGATATAATAATCTCATCATACGCATAGAATCTCTAACTGGATATTCTCTTGCAAAATCCATATATGGTTCTACTGAAGAATCACCAGCTTCAATTTTTTCACATAATCTTTTCAAACCAGGTTTAAATACATCTGGTGCTGTATCTACTGATTTTCTAAGTGCTACTGGAACTGTATAATGTTGAATTAAAATTTCTAAACCTTTTAAATAATAAGGTAACATTTGATTTATTTTTTCAAGATTAGCTTTATAATAATTATTTAATTTTTCATTATCAGAAACACAATCTAATCTTAAATATTCTTTGTTATTCTTTTTTGCTTCCTCAAGCGCAAAATTAATCATTATTTTACCAATTCCCTTTTCTCCTACTTTTGATGCAAAATGGTGGAGATAATATGCTTTTACTTTATCACAATCAGACCAATAATTAGGATCATCATCTATAAGTAAAAATCCACCTACAACATCATTACCTTTCTTTGCTATAAACAATTTATTGTCTATCATTTGTTTTTCAAAATACGATTTATCATATCTCACTGGATACGAATTAATTTTCCATTGGTTTATTTTATTATCTTTAAACCATTTACATCTTAAAATAATTATTCGATGAAAGCTTTCTAAATCTTCTTCCTTTGCAAGTTGAATATTATACATTCTCTTTTTTCCCTTCTAGCAATTTATAAACACGACAAACAATAAAAAGAAAAGAAATTGCTAATACTAAAAGAAGTGACATAACATAAACATAATTAAATTTAACAAGCATACTAGCAACTATGGTACTATATATTAAAGTAAATATTTTTCTCATCAAATTAATATAATTAACTATTTTATCGTGTACTGACTCATGACTATTTTCAAATAATGACTTTCTCACTAAATTATCAAAATGATCTCTGATAAATAAAAATGTTAAAAAGCCTAAAGCCATTATATATATTCCATAAATATTTCCAATAAAATGACCAATTAACAAAAATGAAAAAGCTGAAACAAGTCCAAGTTCTAGTATAAAAAATAATTTGTTTTTGTATTTGAAAAATAATAAATTTGATAACAATCTCGAAATTCTAGACAGAAATATAAATATACTCATATAAATTGCTACTTTGTTCAATTTAAATAAATTTTGTAAATCAAATTGAATAAACAATTTGCTATTTTTTTGACCCCAACCTATCATAGCATAAAATATTCCATATAGTAATATCAACAAAATAATTTTTTTACTAAAACTCTTTTTATTTATTTTTGTTTTGACATTATCTGATTCATTATTATTCACAGGAATTTCATAAATTAAAAATGTTAAAATAATATTTATAAAACATACTAACAAACATATTATCATTGGAATATATGGATTAATATTAAACATAAAACCCGAAACTATGAAATTAATAAAGTTATAAACGAATATATTGTACTTCCTTTCGTTTGGTAATTAATATATTCTTCTGATCTATTTAAATATTTTAGATTTTTAATCAAAATTACATTGTCCATATGTTTAAATACAAAGCCAATAACATAACATAATTCTGCAATTAAAAAACCAATATAATTTGTTGAAATAGTGTTTAATAATACGGATAAAAACAAAAGCATAACGCCCAGTTTTACAAAATTTAAATTTCCTATTTTTCTTAACTCTTCTTCCGAACTGTAATATACATTTTTCGGATTTTTCAAAACAGTTCCGCTTTACACCCTGTTTTTCTCCTATTAGTGAGAGGACACCACGCACAGAAAGGAGTGATACCCATAGCCAAGAGATACAACACGCCCCACCGCCGCCATGTAGTCAAGACCCGCATGACCGAGGAAGAATACGCCGACTTCACCGAGCGTCTATCCCACTTTGATATGAGCCAAGCCGAGTTTATCCGGCAGGCTATCACAAGGGCGACCATACGCCCCATCATCACCGTTTCCCCGGTCAATGATGAACTGCTTGCAGCCATCGGGCAGCTAACAGCGGAGTATGGGAAAATCGGCGGCAACCTCAATCAGATCGCCCGCGCCCTTAACGAGTACGGCACACCCTACAACACACTTTCCGGCGAGGTACGCGCAGCCATAGCCGACCTTGCCGCCTTGAAGTTTGAAGTCTTGCGAAAGGTAGGTGAAGCTGTTGGCGACATTCAAACATATCAGCTCTAAAAATGCCGACTACGGCGCAGCCGAGCAGTACCTAACCTTTGAGCATGACGAGTTTACCATGCGCCCCACCCTTGATGAAAATGGGCGGCTTGTCCCCCGCGAGGATTACCGCATAGCTACGCTGAACTGCGGCGAGGAAGATTTTGCCGTTGCCTGTATGCGCTCTAATCTGCGGTACGGCAAAAACCAAAAGCGGGAAGATGTAAAAAGCCACCACTACATCATTTCCTTTGACCCACGGGACGGGAAAGACAACGGCTTGACCGTTGACCGGGCGCAGGAGTTGGGCGAGGGATTTTGTAAGGCGCATTTCCCCGGACACCAAGCCTTGATATGCACCCACCCGGACGGGCATAACCACAGCGGCAATATCCATGTGCATATCGTCATTAACAGTCTGCGGATTGAGGAAGTACCCTTGCTGCCCTACATGGACAGACCGGCGGACACCCGCGCCGGGTGCAAGCACCGCTGCACAGACGCAGCTATGGAATACTTCAAAGCCGAAGTCATGGAGATGTGCCACCGGGAAAACCTCTATCAGATTGACCTCTTGCATGGGAGCAAAAACCGGGTGACGGAGCGTGAATACTGGGCGCAGCGGAAAGGGCAAGCCAAGCTGGACAAGGAAGCCGAAGCACAAGCCGCAACCCTGCCAGCCGGGGAGCAGCCAGCCAAGCCCACCAAGTTTGAAACGGACAAGGAGAAGCTGCGGCAGACTATCCGAGCCGCCCTGTCCTCTGCCACCAGCTATGACGAGTTTTCCGCTTTGCTTCTGCGGCAGGGCGTGACCGTCAAGGAAAGCCGGGGGCGATTGTCCTACCTTGCGCCGGAGCGCAGCAAGCCCATCACCGCCCGGAAGCTGGGGGACGATTTTGACCGCACCGCCGTACTTTCCATTTTGGAGCAGAACGCCGCCAGAGCAGCCGAAAAAGCCGCAGCCATACCCGAATACCCCCGCAGTATCCGGGAGCGATTACAGCAGGGAAAAACGGCGAAAACCACCCCGAAACAGGACAGCTTGCAGCGCATGGTTGACCGGGAAGCCAAGCGAGCCGAGGGGAAAGGACAGGGCTATGACCGCTGGGCGGCAGTCCACAACCTCAAACAGATGGCGGCTACCGTTGCCGCATACGAGCAGTACGGCTTTACTTCCCCGGAACAGCTTGACGCAGCCATTACCGCCGCCTATGCGGATCTCCATGACAGCACCGCAGAACTGAAAACCATTGAAGCGGCGTTGCAGGGCAAAAAGGAGTTGCAGGGCTATGTCCTGCGCTATGCCAAGACCAAAGATGTGCGGGACGGATTGAAAGCGCAGAAATCGGACAAGGCAAAAGCCGCCTACCGCCAGCAGCACGAAAGCGACTTTATCATAGCGGACGCTGCCATGCGGTATTTCCGGGAGCATGGCATAAAGAAGCTGCCTACCTACAAAGCCCTGCAAGCCGAGATCGAGCAGCTTACCGCCACCAAGAACGCCCGGTACAACGATTACCGGGAAAAGAAAGAGCGTGTCCGGGAGTTGCAGACGGTCAAGGGCAATATCGACCAGATATTACGGGGCGCACCGAGCCAGCACAAAAGGCACGAACATGACCGATAAACACCGCCCCGAAATGATACCGAAACCATACAGAAACAGGAGTATGCCCGACACCCTACCCGCAATACCACCCGGATTTTTCAATGGGCTTACAGGGCAGAAAAACCCCGAAAATGACACCGGGAAGATACAGATTTACCGCCGATACCGCCACACCCGGCGAAACGGCAGAAAGGAGCATCACCCATGCCACGAATGAGCAAGAAGCGGCGGCTTGAATGGTCTTTCTTCCTCAACCACCGCAACCGTATCACTTACAACGACCTATGCCGGGGGTGTACCCATGACTGCAAGCAGAGTTTCCGGGCAATCGTGATACTCTGCCCCCGGTACTACTCCAAACGCTGGAAAAAGGAGGACACCGCTAATGTCAGATAACCGCAAATATTACTATCTCAAGCTGAAAGAGAACTATTTTGACGAGGACGCTATCGTGCTGCTGGAAAGTATGCAGGACGGTATCTTGTACTCCAATATCCTCTTGAAGCTGTACTTAAAATCGCTGAAGAACGGCGGGAAGTTGCAGCTTGACGAGAATATCCCCTACACAGCGCAGATGATTGCCACCATCACCCGGCAGCAAGTCGGCACAGTAGAGCGTGCTTTACAGATTTTCTTGAAGCTGGGGCTTGTGGAGTCGCTGCAAAACGGCGCACTCTACATGAGCAACATTGAACTGCTGATAGGGCAATCTTCCACCGAGGGGGAGCGCAAGCGCAGGGCAAGGCTTGAACTGCAAAAAGCCCTGCCAAAGCATGGTGCGGACAAATGTCCACCATACCAAGCGGACATTTGTCCACCAGAGATAGAGATAGAGAAAGAGATAGATATAGAGTTAGAGAAAGAGAGAGAGTTAGAAACGGGACACCCCGCCCCCGCTGCCTATGGCATATACAGCAATGTTTTCCTGTCTGATACGGAATTATCCGAGTTACAAGCAGAACTGCCCGGCAAATGGGAGTTTTATATTGACCGTCTTTCCGGCTATATCGCTTCCACCGGGAAGCAATACCGAAACCACGCCGCCACTATCCGCAGATGGGCGGCAGACGATACCGCAAAGGCAGCCCCGAAACAGGGCATACCCGATTACACCTACAAGGAGGGACAAAGCTTATGACGAATGATTTTGAAAAGGTTTTCGATACCACAGCCGAGCCGCAGGACTACACCGGGGAGGACGGGCTTTTGTACTGCGGCAGTTGCCGGACACCCAAAGAGAGATATTTCCCGGCAGACAAAGCCGCCCTGTTCGGGCGTGACCGCCACCCGGCAGAATGTGACTGCCAGAGGGCAAAGCGCATGGAGCGTGAAGCCGCCGAGCAACGCAGAAAACACCTTGACACCGTAGAGGAATTGAAACGCCGGGGCTTTACCGACAGCAAAATGCGGGAATGGACTTTTGCCAATGACAACGGCAAATGCCCCCAAATGGGAATGGCGCACGGCTATGTGGAGCGTTGGGAGCAGATGAAAGAGGGAAACCACGGCTTACTGCTATGGGGCAAGGTAGGCACAGGGAAAAGCTATTTTGCCGGGTGCATTGCAAATGCCCTCATGGAAAAAGAGATACCCGTCCGCATGACGAACTTTGCCCTAATCCTCAATGACCTTGCCGCCAGCTTCGAGGGGCGCAATGAGTACATTGACCGCCTTTGCCGCTACCCCCTGCTTATCATTGATGATTTTGGAATGGAACGGGGGACGGAGTACGGTTTGGAGCAAGTCTACAATGTGATTGACAGCCGATACCGCAGCGGCAAGCCGCTGATCGTCACCACCAACCACACGCCGGATATGCTGGAAAACCCGCAGGACACCGCCCACGCCCGTATCTATGACCGACTGATTGAAATGTGTTCCCCTGTCTGCTTCACGGCAAAGAATTTCCGAAAGGAAGCCGCAAAAGCCAAGCTGGACAGACTGAAAGAACTGCTGAAATGAAAGGAGTTGCCTATGACCGATAAAAAGCACAGCACCGTCAGCCCCACAGACCGCCGCCCGGATTGCGTGACGGAAACCCGCATGGGTAACACCGTCCTCATTGTTTCCGGCTATTTCAAGAAAGACACCACCGCCACGGCAGCCGACAAAATGATGAAAGTGCTGGAAGCGGAAACCGCAGCCGCACCAAGACCGCCCTACACCGCATGAGCCGGGGCAAGAGAAAAGCGGTCATGTCGGGGAGCATGACCGCTGGAACGAGAGCCGGATTTGAGTTTATTTCTGCTTTCTTTTTCTGCTTCCGATTATTGATACTGCAAATACAAGACAGGCAATGAGCAGATAGAAAATCCAATCCTTTGTAAATATCGCCGCTATCAGTAAAACGATTGCGATAACAATAGAGATAGCTAACAAAACATTTCTTTTCATAAGTGCTACTCCTTTGAACAAGCCGAGATTTTGTAACAGAATAAGTATAGCATACGAATTTGAATTTTTCTACTGCCATATTTACAACGAGAAGCCGCAAAATAAAAATCGTCATTTTGACGGGCGGTAAAGAAGCAGAAATCGCTATACAGACAGCCGCCCCATGTGGTACAATCAAGGTACGGAATAGTGGGGCTGGCTGTCGGAAACGGAGGATTTTATGTTAAGACAGACCAACCAACAACCAATTACCGCCCTTTACGCAAGATTGAGTAAAGATGATGAATTGCAGGGCGAGAGCAATTCCATATCCAACCAAAAGCGCATTTTGGAAACCTATGCCCGTGACAATGGATTTTTGAACTACCGATTTTTCGTTGACGACGGATGGAGTGGGGCGAATTTCCAAAGACCGGGTTTTATGGAAATGATGGATTGCGTGGAGAATGGCGAGGTAAAATGCGTCATTACCAAAGACCTGTCCAGAATGGGCAGGAACTATCTGCAAGTCGGAATGTTTACGGAGATCACTTTCCCCAAGAAAGGCGTCCGCTTTATCGCCATCAATGACGGAGTGGACAGCGCACAGGGCGACAATGACCTAACGCCGCTAAAAAATCTTTTTAACGAATGGATGGTGAGAGACACGAGCAGGAAAATCAAGGCAGTTTTCAGAAGCAAGGGCATGAGCGGCAAGCCCATTACCAGCCAGCCCGTCTATGGCTACTTAAAAGGCGAGGACGGACGCTTTATCATTGACGAGGAAGCCGCCCCGGTAGTCAAGCAGATATTCAGCTTGTGCCTTGCCGGGAACGGCCCGACCAAAATCGCCCGTATGCTCACCGAGCAGGAAATCCCCACGCCGGGGACGCTGGAATACCGCAGGACGGGCAGCACCCGCCGCTACTACCCCGATTACCCGTACAGATGGGCGACAAATACCGTTGTCCATATCCTTGAACGCAAGGAGTATCTGGGGCATACGGTAAACTTCAAGACCGAGAAAATCTCCTACAAAGTGAAGTCCAGCGTAGAAAACCCGGAGGAAAAGCAAGCGGTATTCGAGAACACCCATGAGCCGATTATCGACCTTGCCACATGGGAACGGGTGCAGGAGTTACGTAAGCAGCGCAAACGCCCCAACCGCTATGATGAAGTGGGCTTGTTCTCCGGCTTGCTGTTCTGCGCCGACTGCGGCAGCGTCCTCTACCAGCAGAGGTATGAGAACAAGACAAGGCGGCAGGACTGCTACATCTGCGGGAACTACAAGAAGCGTGTCAAGGACTGTACGGCGCACTTTATCCGCACCGACCTTTTGACAGCGGGAGTGACCGCCAATCTGCGGAAAGTGACCGACTATGCGGCAAGGCACGAAAAGCAGTTTATGAAGCTGCTGATCGAGCAGAACGAGGACGGGGGCAAGCGCAGAAATGCCGCCAAGAAAAAGGAACTGGACGCAGCCGAGAAGCGCATAGCCGAGTTGTCCGCTATCTTCAAGCGGCTTTATGAGGACAGCGTGACCGGGCGCATTTCTGATGAACGGTTTGCGGAGTTGTCGGCAGACTATGAAGCCGAGCAGCGGCAGCTTAAAGAGAGAGCCGCCGAACTGCAAGGGGAACTTGCAAAGGCGCAGGAAGCCACGGTAAACGCCGAGAAGTTTATGAACATTGTCCGCAAGTACACCAGCTTTGAGGAACTTACCCCTACCCTGCTGCGGGAGTTTATCGAGAAAATCGTAGTGCATGAGTGCAGCTATGACGAGAACAAAAACCGCAGGCAGGAAATTGAAATCTATTATTCTTTTGTCGGCAAGGTAGACTTGCCCGAATAATGCCCGACCTGTCCGGCACAATGCGCAAGTGCCGGATAGGAACGGCAAAAAATTTTACACTTCTATTGCTTCTTTATATTACACAACCAAAATCTCAGGGCATGAAGCAGCTTATGGCCGGTGCTGGTGTAGCCGTTGTTGGTATGGTTCTTGTACCTCTGCTCTCCGGGCTGTTCTCTGTCTAAGCGTTCCTGCATGAAATCC
>OLOX01001276.1_pt1 | contig 24250 bp, 13 predicted proteins | sample 1672091 | NCBI WGS metagenome assembly OLOX01 (sample SAMEA3136644, study PRJEB25190) | human gut metagenome | reverse complement strand
ATCTTCTGCTCATCGTAATCATATTTCTCCGGAAGCAGGATATCCTCTGCGCCGTTCGCAATACCGCACCATAATGCAATATAACCCGCGCCGCGTCCCATAACCTCGATGATGCTGCAACGCTCATGAGAAGTAGAGGTATCACGTACCTTGTCGATCGCTTCCATTGCGGTGTTTACCGCTGTATCAAAACCGATGGTATACTCTGTACATGCGATATCAAGGTCAATCGTTCCCGGAAGACCGATCGTGTTGATGCCGAGTGCCGCCAGCTTCTGCGCACCTCTGAAAGAACCGTCACCGCCGATAACGATAATACCGTCGATTCCGTGCTTCTTGCAGATCTCTGCTGCTTTCTGCTGACCTTCCGGTGTCTTAAACTCCATGCAGCGTGCTGTCTGTAAAATAGTACCGCCGCGCTGGATGATATCGGAAACGTCTTTTGCTTCCATATCTACGATCTCTTCCTGAAGAAGTCCTGCATAACCTCTCTTGATTCCCTTGACTTTCTTACCCTTTGCAATGGCTTCCCTAACCACTGCACGGATTGCTGCGTTCATACCCGGGGCATCGCCGCCGCTCGTGAGTACACCAATGGTGTTTATCTCTTTCGCCATTTATCGTTCCCTCCTCATATAATATACCCATTTAATCTATCTTATTTTAATCTCTTTATGGCTTCTTTTCAATGCTCTTTTTGACAACTTTTACGTTATTTTCCCCCAAAAACTTAGTTAAATTGTTCACAATCTCCGGTTCGATGCAGATACTGTAGTTTTCGGGCAGCCGCTTCATCGCCTTGACCGATGAAATATAGATCACCACCGTGTCTTTCCCATCCGAATCATGGAGCATGGCATAGAGTTCTTTTTCCTTTTCCGCAAACGCTTCCTTGGTCTCAAACTGAAGCCATAATTCATCGCCGCGCCGCGCGGGAACCTGCGCGGCTGCACCGCCACGGCTTGATCCGCCGTCTCCCGCGGATGCCGGACTGCTGCCCGCAGTCCCGCCTGCACCGCGCCGGTATCCTCCGCCCTGCCGGTAAGTGCGCTGTTCCTGTGGCATTCCGTTCTCTGCCTGTTCAAACGTACAGATCTGCTCGCAGACGATCTTGGCGTTTTTATCCTCCTCCACGTTGGCATGTCCGCGGATAAATACCTTCTCATCCTCATTCAGCAGCGTATGATAGCGCTCATACTCGCCAGGGAATACGATCACCTCCACCGTACCGAACAGATCCTCGAGCAATAGAAATGCCATCGTCTTATTATTCTTCGTATATTTGATGTTCTTCTCCGTAATCATTCCGCCGATGATAACCTTCTGGTTATCCCGCAGCTTGACCTCGCCGCTCTCCTCGTCCAGCAGGAAATCCGACGTCACTGCCGATATGATTCTGCGCCATTTCTCCTCGTATTCCTCCAGCGGATGACCGGTCAGATAGATACCGATGACTTCCTTTTCAAAGCCAAGCTTGATCTCCTTGCTGTACTCTCCAACGTTGGGATACTGAATCTCATAGGCTTTTTTCTCCTCCTCCGACACCAGATCAAACAGGCTCATCTGTCCCGCCAGCGACTTCTTTTTCGTCTGCACCTGCTGATCCATCAGAGCGTTGTACACCATCATCATCTGCTGTCTGTTACCGTCTAAGGTATCGCAGGCACCGGATTTGATGAGATTTTCGACGGTGCGCTTGTTTACCTCAGAGTCCGCCACCCGCTCAATAAAATTCTGCAGGGTACGGTAGGGACCGTTCTGATTCCGCTCCGCTATGATCGCATCCACCACCGAACGCCCGATACTCTTGATCGCATACAGTCCGTAGCGGATGCCGTCTTTCGTCGCCGAAAAACGTCCCTCGCCCTCATTGATATCCGGGGCCAGCACTTTGATGCCCATCTGTCTGCAGGTATAGATATACTCCGCCACCTTCCGCGGGTTATCAATCACGGAGGTCATCAGCGCCGCCATAAATTCCACCGGATAATAATATTTCAGATACGCCGTCTGATATGCGACCACCGCGTATGCCGCCGCATGGGATTTGTTGAATGCGTACTTCGCAAAATCCACCATGGAATCGTAGATCTCATTCGCCGCCTTCTCACTGATACCGTTTGCAATACAGCCTTTGATCCCCTGCTCCTCATTTCCGTAAACGAAATTGTGGCGCTCCGCATCAATGACATACTGCTTTTTCTTACTCATCGCACGGCGGATGTTATCCGCCTGTCCCATGGAATAGCCGGCAAGATTCTGCACGATCTGCATGACCTGCTCCTGGTAGACAATACAGCCATATGTCGGCTCCAGGATCGGTTCCAGTTCCTTGCAGGTGTATGTGATGCTCTCCGGCTCGTTTTTTCCCTTAATGTACTTTGGAATGAAATCCATCGGTCCCGGACGGTACAGAGAGATTCCGGCGATAACATCCTCCAGACTCTGCGGTTTTAACTCCTTCATGAAGTTCTTCATCCCGGCACTTTCAAGCTGGAAGACGCCCTCGCATTTTCCGGTTCCAATCGCATCCAGCACCTTCTTGTCGCCGTAATCAATCTGGATCGCATCCGGATCGCTGTTGTCATTATAATCGATGTGATCGACGTCGATCCGCACACCGTGATTCTTCTCCACAAGGGCAACGGCATCTTTGATTACGGTAAGCGTCCGAAGTCCGAGGAAGTCCATTTTTAACAGACCGAGTTCCTCGATCGTTGTCATGACGAACTGCGTGGTAATCGTGCCGTCTGAAGCTCTGGAAAGCGGTACATACTCATCCATCGCCTTCTGTGAAATCACGACACCCGCCGCATGCATGGACGTATGGCGCGGCAGTCCTTCCAGACGTTTTGCCATATCGATGAGTGTATGCACCGTGTCATCCGTCTCGTACATGGTGCGCAGCTCTGGATTCATGGTAAGCGCCTTATCGATGGTGATGTTCAGTTCGTTTGGAATGTTCTTCGCAATCGTATCACAGAAATTGTACGGCAGATCCATCACACGCCCCACATCGCGGATGACTCCGCGCGCAGCCAGCGTACCGAATGTAACGATCTGCGTCACGCAGTCCTTGCCGTATTTCCCGATTACATAGTCGATGACCTCACTTCGTCTCTCATAGCAGAAATCAATATCAATATCCGGCATCGTGACACGCTCCGGATTTAAAAAACGCTCAAACAGAAGATTATACCGGATCGGATCAATATTGGTGATACCGGTCGTGTAGGAGACAAGACTTCCCGCCGCGCTTCCACGCCCCGGTCCGACCGGGATGCCATGCGTTCTGGCATAATTGATAAAATCCCACACGATCAGAAAGTAATCAACATATCCCATCTTCTGGATAACGGAAAGCTCATAATCAAGCTGCGGCAGCAGCTCGTCATGGCGGTCCGGATAACGCTGGATCAGTCCCTCATGACACAATTTGTTCAGATACGTCCAGGAATCATACCCGTCCGGCACTGTAAAGTGTGGCAGCTTCGTCACGCCGAATTCAATCTCCACATGACACCGGTCTGCAATCTTCTGGGTATTCTCGATTGCCTGCGCGGCATAGGGAAAAAGTGCGCGCATCTCCTCCTCGGATTTGACATAATACTGTCCGCCCTCATAGCGCATCCGGTTCTCATCGGACAACTTTTTCCCTGTCTGCAGGCACAGCAGGATATCATGTGCCTCCCAGTCCTCCGCATAGGTATAGTGCACGTCATTGGTGGCGACAAGTTCAATACCAAGTTCCTGGCTAAGCCGCATCAGACCGGCATTCACTGTCTTCTGATCCGGAATTCCGTGATCCTGCAGTTCCAGGAAATAATTGCCCTTACCGAAGCATGCCTCATAGCGCTGCGCCGTCTTCTTCGCCTCATCATAAAGACCTCTGACAAGATAACGCTGCACCTCACCTGCCAGACAGGCACTCAACGCAATCAGCCCCTCATGATACTGTTCTAAAAGTTCCATATCGACACGCGGTTTATAGTAGTATCCCTCCACAAATCCCTTCGATACAATCTTCATGAGATTCTGATACCCCTGGTTATTCTCCGCCAACAGCACCAGATGATAGTAGCGATCCTCCCCATGGGACATCTCCCGGTCAAATCTGGAGTTCGGTGCCACGTAGACCTCGCATCCCAAAACCGGATTGATCCCTGCCTTCTTCGCTTCCTTATAAAAATCAATCACGCCGAACATGACACCGTGATCCGTGATGGCTCCCGCTGTCATGCCAAGTTCCTTGATTCGTTTTACATATTCTTTGATTTTATTGGAACCGTCCAGCAGACTGTACTCTGTATGGACGTGTAAATGTGCAAATGACATAATAAATCCTCCGTTTTTTCATTATATTATGAACAACGGAATTATTCAAATCTTTTCACGGATCATTCCCGTGCTTTCCCATAACAGAAATAGATAGACAGACACGTCCCGAAATTGTTTGGTTGATAATAGCGGCAGACCCGCCGCTTAAGAATGAGACAGACTCGTCTCTACATTCCAGACAGGAACTCTTCCACAGTTGTTGAGCGCGCAGCAAGTTTCAGCCACTTTTCCAGTGTCTCATCATCCTGTTCCCCTGCGATGCGCTGCTGCTCTTCTGCCGGAATAGTTCCAAGTTCGGCTGCTAATGACAATATACTCTGTGCTACTTTTGACGCTGCAAGTGACTCCGCCATCGGCTTCGCAAGCGTCTCTGCCATCGACTTCGCAAGCGTTTCCGCCATTGATTCCGCTATCGAAGGTGCCATCAGCTTTGCCCTCCGCTCCGCTTCCTCACGGATATACTCTTCCATCGTCATATAGCCTGCCTCCAATTTTCGATCACGTTTTAGATATTTGACTCTCTCATGAATATTACGGATTTTTTCATCCGGATGCATCTCTGCAACTTCCTCAGTGCTCTGCTTTAAATACGCAAACAGATGCAGTAGTTCAGGTGTTATGTTCTCCCATATACAAGTACCTCCTCTGTGGGAAGTGCCTGTCTACAAAAATTATTATAAATCATTCTTCCGTCAAATGTCTATTAGGCGAAATCACGAATTGTAATGTCTGCGTTTTCACACAGATGCATTTCTTTTTTATTTATGCTATAATTCGTTCCGTGAATTAGCAGAAAGGATCTGATCCATTATGGGAAAAACAGGACTGATTGTTGAGGGCGGCGGCATGAAATGCGCTTACAGTGCCGGCATTCTCGACAGGTTTTTAGATGATAAAATCACATTCGACTATTGTATCGGCGTCTCTGCCGGAGCTGCCAACACCCTCTCCTACCTTGCCGGCCAGCGCGGCAGAAATCTGCGCTTCTATACCGTACACCTTGACGATCCGCGCTATCTTTCCGTCCGCAGCCTGCTTCGGACCGGGAATCTCTTCGGGCTCGAATATATCTACGGAACGCTGACCAACTCAGACGGTGCCGACCCGATTGACTACGATGCCATCATGAAAAATCCGGCTGAATTTTATATGCCGGCAACGGATGCCCTCACAGGAAAGGCAGCCTATTTTTCCAAGTTCGACATCGTGCGCGACGACTACCGCACCATCATGGCGACCTGCGCGCTTCCTGCGTTCTGCCGCCCGGTCAATGTGAACGGACATTTCTACTACGACGGCGGTGTTGCCGATTCTATCCCGGTACACCATGCCTTAGAACACGGCTGCGACAAGGTTGTCATCATCCTGTCAAATCCGCGCGATTTCGTGAAGCAGCCGGAGGCACACCGGCCGATCTACAAGCGCATGCTGCGCAGATATCCCAAGACCATCGAAGGGATCGACCACCGCCATATCAATTATCAGGCTTCGATTGATCTTTCCAACCGGCTGGAAAAAGAGGGACGTGCCTTAATCTTTGCGCCGAGCCGCCATCTGCCGCTTGGCACTTTCTCCAGGGACGCTGCCCTAGAGCAGAAGCTTTATGATCTTGGAGTATCTGATTATGAAGCAAAACGCGCTGCCCTGCAGGAGTTTTTAAAGGCGCAGGGTCACTCATAGGTTTTCTTTAAAAATGCCTCTGCCCCCTCCTGTGTTTTTTCCATGAATTCCCCTATATCCGTCCAGCGGAGCAGAAGTGTATCTTCCGTATAGCCCTGCTTCTTAAAATAAGTTTGGGCATACTGTTGATACGCCTCCTCTGTCAGCGGGTTTCCGTCCGCATCCTTACAGACAATCTGCGCCTCCCCTTCATCACCGCTGTTCCCCGCCACATACAGCCATGACATGGTTGCCAGAGTCTCCACCTTAATCTCATCCTCCAAAACAGACATGGCGTCTGTCGCATAGAGATGCTCCGCTGGCGAAACCCTCAAATCATCATACACAATATAATATTCCTGCAAAGTTTCTTTCGTTTCTTTCCGATACACGGTAAGCTCATCCGCAATCAAATCCGGTTGGGAATCCCCCTCTACAAAAGACGTCTTCAGTTCCTTTAACGTGCCATTCTCCTCCACCCTGTAAAACCTGCTGTACGTATAGATTCCGGTTCCCCCACAGTTCGATACAATCAGCTCCAGTCTGCCATCGTGATCAAGATCTGCTATCGCAAACTGATACATCTCATCTGCGTAATCTGGATCATTCACCCACTGATTCCTTGTCCGCGCAATGACGGCAAGCTGATCGTCCGCATCCTCCACATCGGAATTTTCTGTCTGCTCTTCCGCCTGTGCAATACTTTGTATCTTCTCTGTCTCATCTGAGGAATTTAACTGAGCTTCCTTCGTCTCTCGCTCCGTCTCTCCCATCCCGTCTGCGTGCGGTAAAGCCGTCCCGCACCCGGCAGTTATCGCACAGATAAGCATTCCTGCTATCATGATCTTCCTGTTTTTCATCGCTCCTGTCCCACTTTTGAAAAATACATCGGTATCTATCCTTTTAAAATATGTAGTATCTGTTTTATTTTAATGACTTCACAGGCATTTTTCAATCTTTCGTTTCACTCAAGAACAACGTGTGCGCTTGCCGCACACTTGCGCGCCCTCGCGGTATGCAAAGCATTATTTACCTCACCGCGAGGTGCGCATCCTCGCGGAGCGTTTTTGTGTAATAGGAACGAAGTTCCCTATTACACAAAAAAAGGGGCGGAGGCTTTCTGCCTCCGTCCCTCTTCTCTGTTCCTGTTTTAGATCAACCCTCACGCTTTCACTGCTGCCGTCAGTTCATTTCCGGAGACATCAATCAGAATCGTATCTCCCTCCCTGACTTTATCCGCAAGAATCAGCTTTGCGGAAAGTGTCTCCACATGCTTCTGTAAGAACCGCTTTAACGGTCTTGCACCGTAGATCGGATCATATCCGTTTTCCACGATATACTGCTTTGCCGCATCGGTCAGTTCCACCGTGATCTCACGGTCTGCCAGACGTTTGTTGAGATCTGCAACCAGAAGGTTGATGATGTTACCGATGTTGTCCTTCGTCAGCGGCTTAAACATAATAATCTCATCCAGACGGTTCAAAAACTCCGGACGGAAATGTCCGCGCAGTTCGTCCATAACTGCCGCTTCGCACTCCGGATTGATATCCCCGTTTGCATCGATGCCCTCAAGCAGATGTGCTGATCCAAGGTTCGATGTCATGATGATGATTGTATTCTTAAAATCGACGGTACGTCCCTGTGAATCTGTGATTCGTCCATCGTCCAGTACCTGCAACAGAACGTTGAACACATCCGGATGTGCCTTCTCCACCTCATCAAACAATACCACCGAATACGGCTTTCTGCGCACTGCCTCGGTCAGCTGTCCACCCTCATCGTATCCGACATATCCTGGAGGCGCTCCGATCAGACGGGAGACGGAATATTTCTCCATATACTCACTCATATCAAGACGCACCATATTCGACTCATCATCGAAGAGACTTGCTGCAAGCGCCTTTGCAAGCTCTGTCTTACCAACACCGGTCGGTCCTAAGAATAAGAACGATCCGATCGGCTTACTCGGGTCTTTGATACCTGCTTTGGAACGGATGATTGCTTCCGTCACTTTCGTGACGCCCTCATCCTGGCCGATGACACGTTTGTGCAGTTCCTCGTCGAGATGCAGCGTCTTGTTACGCTCGCTCTCCGTCAGTTTTGCCACCGGAATTCCTGTCCATCTGGAGATGATCCGCGCAATCTCTTCCTCACTGACGTTTTCATGCACCAGGGAAAGGTCGCGTTTCTTCACGGCTTCCTCCTCGATCTCCAACTGCTTCTGTAGCTGTGGCAGCTTGCCGTACTGCAATTCGGCTGCCTTCTCCAGATCGTACTTCTGCTGTGCCATCTTGATCTCATTCTTGACCGCTTCGATCTCCTCACGCAGCTTCTGTACTTTTTCTACCGACTTTTTCTCATTCTCCCACTGCGCTTTCTTCGTGTTGAATTCATCGCGCAGCTCTGCCAGTTCTTTCTGCAGATTTGCCAGACGCTCCTGGCTCAGACGGTCGGTCTCCTTTTTCAGCGCTGTCTCCTCAATCTCCATCTGCATGACACGGCGGTTCAACTCGTCCAGTTCCGTCGGCATGGAATCCAGCTCGGTCTTGATCAGCGCGCACGCCTCATCGACCAGATCGATCGCTTTATCCGGAAGAAAACGATCCGAAATATAACGGTTGGAGAGCACTGCTGCCGATACCAGCGCAGAATCTGTAATCTTAACTCCATGGAAAACCTCGTAGCGTTCCTTCAATCCACGCAGAATGGAGATGGTATCCTCGACCGTCGGCTCATCCACCATTACCGGCTGGAAACGACGCTCGAGCGCCGCATCTTTTTCAATGTATTCGCGGTACTCATCCAGGGTCGTCGCACCGATACAATGCAGTTCACCACGCGCAAGCATCGGCTTTAACAGCTGTCCGGCATCCATCGCACCATCCGTCTTGCCCGCACCCACGATCGTGTGAAGCTCATCAATGAACAGGATAATCTGTCCCTCGGAACTTTTCACCTCATCAAGCACTGCCTTTAACCGCTCCTCGAATTCACCGCGGTATTTTGCACCTGCGATTAACGCACCCATATCCAGTGCAAACAATTTCTTGTCCTTTAAGCCCTCCGGCACATCGCCTTTTACAATTCGCTGGGCAAGTCCCTCGACAACAGCCGTCTTGCCGACACCCGGCTCACCGATCAGCACCGGGTTGTTTTTCGTCTTACGGGACAGAATCCGCACGACATTCCGGATCTCATCATCACGTCCGATGACCGGATCCAGCTTCTGGTCTCTCGCACGGGCTACCATATCATACCCGTACTTCTCCAGCGTGTCGTAGGTTGCTTCCGGATTGTCCGATGTCACGCGCTGATTGCCGCGGACTGTCGAGAGCGCCTGCAAAAACCGTTCTCTGGTAATGCCGTACTCCTTAAAGATCTCCTTCAATGCCTTATTCGGATACTTGATCAGCGCCAGGAACAGATGCTCGACAGAAACATACTCGTCCCCCATCTGCTTCGCCTCATCCTCGGCATGAATGAGCACCTTATTTAAATCCTGTCCGACATAGACCTGACCGCCGGACACCTTGACACGCGCTGCCAGATGCCGCTCGGCGTTATCCATGAAGTGCTCCTTCTGAATCTCCATCTTCTCAATCAGCTTCGGAATCAGTCCATCCTCCTGCCGCATGAGTGCAACCAGAAGATGCTCCTGCTCGATCTCCTGATTTCCATATTCATAGGCAAGCTTCTCGCAATCGTTAATGGCTTCCACTGACTTTTGTGTAAATTTCTGAATGTTCATAAGCGTACCTCTCTTTCTCTTCCTATGATATACAGGCGGCACATATCTATGCGCCGCCTGCTTTGTTCTCCCTGTTACAATTATGTTATAGCACCAGTTGTTAGCACTGTCAAGAGGTGAGTGCTAATTTTTTCAGATAATTTTACCGCCAGCAGAAGCAGGGACTTCCTGCCTAATATGGTCTGCTCTCCAACAGCTCCGAGAGATCCATCTCACAGTCAAAATATGTCTCCTCCACATACTGGATCTTCTCCACGCTTTCCCCCGCCTCCAGGCGGCGGATCGTCTCCTCCACAAGCGGGGCTGTCAGCGGATTGCATTCAAAATCAGCCGCGATGTCCCCGGTCTGGATTGCCTTGAGGGCATCCCTTACCGCATCAAAGGACAGGATAATAATGTCCCCGTCACTGCCAATCGTCCTGCCCGCCTCCCGGATCGCCTCGATAGCGCCAAAGGTCATATTGTCATTCTCGCTGATTACAACATCAATATCCTCGTATTTTTCGAGAAATTCCTTCATAACCTCCTGCCCCTTTGCCTGCGTGAAATCCCCCGACTGGCGCTCCAGCATCACCCAGTTTTCATTCTGCTGGAGAACCTCTGCGAATCCGTCTGTCCGCCCGATCTGTGCAGAGGAGCCCAGCGTCCCCTGGAGAGATACGATATGAACTGTCTCCCCGCTCCGCCCCTGCTTTTCCAGATAATTCTCCAGCCAGTGCCCGGCGTTCCTGCCCTCCTCCGCGAAGTCACTGCCCACCCAGCATGTATACAGGCTGTCGTCCTCCATCTCCGCCCTGCGGTCAGACAGAATCACCGGGATTCCGGCTTCCTTCGCCTCCTCCAGAACGGATTCCCAGCCTGTCTCCACGATCGGGTCGAGCACGATATAATCCACCTCCTGCAAGATCAGATTGCGGATTGCCTTCACCTGGTTCTCCTGCTTCTGCTGTCCGTCCTCGAAGATCAGATAGTAGCCGTTTTCCTGCGTGAACACATCCTTAAAGGACTGTGTGTTGGTGGTTCTCCAGTCGGATTCCGAGCCGACCTGCACATATCCGACCACAATATAGCCGTCCTGCTGCATCGTCTGCTCCGTATCCAGCTGTCCCGCAGTCTCTCTCTGCTCCCCACTCCCACAGCCGGCTGTAAAGAGCAGCTGGCTGGCAAGCAGCGCCGCCGCGATTCCTTTTTTTCCCACAGTCCTCTTCTGAAATATGTTCATATTCCTCCCGCCTTTTCTCCTGCCGGCTGCACCTCCTGCCCGGGGTGCTTTTTTAACGCAGCACGGTATTTTCCCATAGAAGAGCCAAAAGGCTGCCGCATGAAGCGGACAGCCCCTGGACAGCCTTGTTTTTATTTGCTCTTCTCTTTGATCTTTGCAAAGATACTCTGTAATACGATGAAGAAACAGAGCAGCGCAGCCACCGCAATGTTGGACCACGAGCTGAGCAGCTTGCCGTTCGTCTTCACCAGTGTGGAAATCGTTCCGTTGATAAGTACACCAAAGAAGGAGCCGATGACATTTCCCACACCGCCTGTCAATAATGTACCGCCGATAACGGAGGAAGCAATGGCATCCATCTCAAGTCCGAGTGCCTGCTGCACATTTCCCGACATCGTGTTCAGGCAGTAGCAGATGCCGCCGATCGAGCAGAGGAATGAGGAAAGCACATACGCCTTCAGCTTCGTCTTCTTCACGTCCAGTCCCATCATGGTCGCCGACTGCTCACTTCCTCCGACTGCGTAAAGGCTTCTGCCGAACTTGGTATAGCGGAGCATGAAAAATACGGCTATCAGCACGAGCAGCGCCACGATTACCGATACACGGATAAACGGAACCTGCACCACGCCCTTGTTGTTGGTATAGGAGCCAAACGGAAGGCTGATCTTCGTATTGGCAAGCTTTACAAAAAATGCATTGCTGCTGATGGAGATCTGTTCCGTGCTGATCACGGCTGTCATGCCTCTGGCGAAGAACATTCCCGCCATTGTCACAATGAACGGCTGGATATTCAGATAGCCGACACAGAAGCCCTGCACCACGCCGAACACAATCCCGATGGCAAGCACAAGTATGCAGAGCAGAACCGCATTCATGTTCCAGCGCTCCATACCGACGGCAAGAATCATGCAGTCCATGGCAACCAGCGAGCCAACGGAAATATCGATGCCGCCGGTCAGCATCACGCAGGTCATTCCACAGGTGATGCAGAGCAGGCCCGCATTATTGATAAGGATGTTCAAAAACGTCTGCAGATGTGTGAAGCCCTTATTGGAATAAATCACACAGCCCACGGCATACATCACAAAAAATAGCGCGATGGTAATTATCAGAAGAACCGTATTTCCATTTAATTTTTTCGCTTTCATTATGCAGCACCTCCTTTGGCAAGCTGTCTCCTTACAGACATTTTTTTCATAAATGCCTTAAACGGAGGTGCCTGGATTGCCACAATAATGATAACAATGACCGCCTTGTACACCGGTGCCTGCTCGGTCGAGATGCCGAGCGCATACAGGGTGGTGGTGATCGCCTGGATGGTGTACGCACCGATAATAGAGCCTGCCAGCCGGAACTTTCCGCCGCCGAGGCTGTTGCCGCCGAGTGCAACTGCCAGAATCGCATCCAGCTCGAAGTTCAGTCCGATGTTGTTGGAATCCGCAGAGCTGATCCGGGAGGAAGCAACAATACCGGCAATTCCTGCACACAATCCGCAGACAACATAGCACAGGAAAATGATGCGCTCGGAATTGATGCCCGCGATGCGGGAAGCCTTCTTATTGATGCCGACGCTCTGGATATATAAGCCCAGTGCGGTCTTGCGGAGCACCAGCGATGTGATCAGGATGCACACGATGGCAACCACGATCGGTGTCGGCATAAATCCGAGATAGCCGCCGAAGATTTTGAAGGAATCATCCCGGACGTATACGATCATGTTGTTGCAGAGCAGAAGTCCGATTGCCCTCGCCGCCGAAAACAGGATCAGCGTTGCCACCATCGGCTGCACATTCAGATACGATACCAGAAAACCGTTAAACGCACCGCAGGCACATCCCATCAGGATGCCGCCAAGCACACCGACGATCAGCGGCGCTGCAAGGCTGTTGGTGGAGGACACGCCGTAGCCTGCCAGAAGCATGCAGCAGAACGATGCCGCCAGTGACATGACCGAGCCGACGGAAATATCCGTTCCTGCCGAGCAGGACACAACCAGCGTCATGCCGATGGCAAGAACGGCAATCTCACTGCCGCGGTTTAAAATATCAATGATGCGTCCGTACAATACCCCGTTGCGGATGGAGATGGTAAAAAAGTTAAATGCAAAATTTCCTGCCATCACATCATAGATGATATTTACCGCCATCACCAGTATCATACAGAAAATCGGTAAAAACAACGGCTGGCTGACCAGCTTCTTAAACTTACTCATTCCTGCCACCTCCTGCTATGGACTGCATTACATGCCCCTGGGTCAGTTCCTCAGTGATCTCTCCCACTTCCTGACCATCCCTTAATACCACCAGCTTGGAGCATGTTCTGAGCATCTCCTCAATCTCGGAAGAGATGAAGATCAGACTCTTTCCCTGATCCGCAAGCTCGATCACAAGCTTCTGGATCTCAGTCTTTGTCCCGACATCGATACCTCTGGTCGGCTCATCCAGAATAAGGAATTCCGGATCTGTGGCAAGCCAGCGTGCCAGAATCACCTTCTGCTGGTTTCCGCCGGAGAGCTGCCCGATCAGGGTCTCCCTGCTCGCCGTCTTGATCTGCAGCAGCTCGATATACTTGTCTGCGATCTCGTTCTGTCTGCTCATTGGAAGCAGCTTAAACATTCCGCGCTTTGCCTGCATTGCCAGAATTATATTTTCTCGTACAGATAAGTCTGCGATAATGCCCTCTGCCTTTCTGTCGTCCGGAAGAAGTCCCATTCCAAGATTCATCGCATCAATCGGCGCATTGATCTTTGCCTCTTTTCCGTTGACAAACAGCTTACCTGTCTGGTTTTTATCCGCTCCATAGATGACACGCGCCAGCTCACTGCGTCCCGAGCCAAGCAGACCTGTCAGTCCCACGACCTCACCCTTATGTATCTGTAAATCAAACGGCTTGATCTTTCCCTTGTGGCTCATGCCCTGCGCATCGATAACCACCGGCACATTGGTGAAATCCTTCTTCTCTTCTGATTTTACAGCTGCAAGGTCATCAAAATCCTTGCCCATCATCGCTGCGACCAGCTTTACCCTTGGCAGCTCCTCAATCGGATATTCTCCGACCAGTATGCCGTTCCGGAGCACTGTGATCCGGTCACAGACTGCGTATACCTGCTCCAGAAAGTGTGTCACAAACACAATCGCCACACCCTTTTCCTTCAGCTGCCGCATAAGAACGAACAGCTTTTCAACCTCATGGTCATCCAGGGAGGATGTCGGCTCGTCTAAAATCAGTACCTTACAATCCATATCCACCGCTCTTGCAATCGCAATCATCTGCTGGAGCGCCAGTGAATACTCCTCCAGATTTTTGGTTACGTCAATATCAAGATCCAGGCTCTTAATAATCCTGTTGGATTTTGCTGTCATCGTCTTCCAGTCGATGGTTCCAAGCTTTGTCTTCGGCTCCCTGCCGATAAATAAATTTTCTGCCACACTCAAATTCGGGCAAAGATTGACTTCCTGATACACCGTGGATATGCCCTTTTTCTGTGCATCCAGGGTCGAATGATTGACCACCGGTCCATCGATCCCGTCAACGCGTATTTCTCCCGCATCGAACGCGTTGATTCCGGTCAGACACTTGATCAGTGTAGATTTCCCGGCACCATTTTCTCCCATCAGTGCCATGATCTCGCCCTTCCGCAGTGTAAGATCCACATTGTCCAGTGCCTTTACACCCGGAAATGTCATGGTAATCCCCCGCATGGTCAGTACCACATTATGCTCCATTTTACTCCACCCTTTCCTTAAAATTGGGAGAGACCAACCGGCCTCCCCCATTACAAATTCCCTGTCTGTGAAGCAGCTTCTTCTCTGTCCCTGCTATAATGTTTGTCCTGTTGTCAGACCGTCTTAATACTGTGCGTCAACGATCTCCTGTGTAACCACGGTAAGCTCCTGCTCCTCGCCGTTTACCGTGATGGATGAAAGGATGTCCTCATTTACATACCAGTGCTCAACCATGTATACTTCCTTGTCAGGTGTGCTGCCGGACTCTAACTGCTGGATAACATCCTCTACAAACGGAGCTGCAAGCGGGTTGCACTCGAAGTCTGCATTGATGTCGCCGGACATTACATACTCAAGACCTGCGGTGCAGGCATCGAAGGAAATCAGGATCACGTCTCCGTCCACACCATAGGAGATACCTGCTGCCTTCATGGCATCCATCGCACCAAATGCCTCGTTATCGTTCTGGCATACCACTACATTGAACTGTCCCTCGTAGCTCTTGATGTAAGACTCCATAACCTCCTGTCCGCCAGCCTGTGTGAAATCACCGGTCTGGGAATCCAGAATGTTCCAGCCGTTTGCATCTGCGATCTCCTTGAAGCCGTCCGTACGTCCGATCTGTGCGGAAGCACCGGTTGTTCCCTCGATAACGAGCACGTTCACGTCGCTGATGCCCTTTGCATCCGTGTAAGCCTTTAACCACTCACCTGCTGCAAGACCCTCATTCTTGAAGTTGGAGCCTACCCATGAAATATATTTGTCCGAATCATCAATCGTACGGTCAATGACGATAACCGGAATACCTGCCTCCTCGCACTCTGTCAGTACCGTGTCCCAGCCTGTCGATACGATCGGGTCGATGATGATGTAATCCACATCCTGCTCGATGAAGCCACGTACTGCCTCCAGCTGGACTGCCGAATCCTGGTCGCAGTCAACGAACTGGAGATCATATCCGTTCTCTGCCGAGAAGATGGACTGTGCGGAATTCGTGGATGCGGTACGCCAGTCAGACTCATGGCCAACCTGTGCAAAGCCGATTGTGATTACATCCCCGTCAGCTGCGTCTGCCGCATCTGCTGCGTCAGAAGCATCCGCTGCTTCGCTGTCCGCTGCCGTATCTGCGTCTGCTGCATCTGCTGCCGTTGTGTTGCTACTGTCAGCAGCCTCCTCGCTTCCGCAGCCTGCCAGTAAGGTTGCGCCCATTGCCATGCACATCAGTACACTCACTAACTTTTTTTTCATTTTAAAAACCTCCCAAAGTTTTTATTAGATTTGGTTAAGTCCTTAACCATGTACCTATTATAGCTTTCGGACGGTTTAAAAAATACCGACTGGTTTTTGAAATAAGTATAATTTTTTACTAAATTATGAACAGCTCATTCACAATTTTGCCGTATTTTCCTCAAAAGGTGTAATTTTTTTGGAAATGTTGCGTTTTCTTTTGATTTTCTCTGCCCGGCACGGAATCCGCACCCAGATCTCGGTGCCCTGCCCGTAGGTGCTCTGTATCTTCAGTCCATACTCCCTGCCATAATTGAGCTGGATACGCTGGTTGACATTGAACAGTCCGAAGCCGCCCGTCTCCTCCTGTTCCGGCTCCTGCTCCCCGTCGCGGAGCATGGCGCACACCTGCGCAAGCCGCGCACCGTCCATTCCGATTCCGTCATCCTGCACCTTGAAAATCATGACATCCTGGCAGAGTGCACCGGACACCCGGATATGTCCGCCGCCGCGCTTGTTCTTGATGCCGTGGTAGAGCGCATTCTCCACAAGCGGCTGGAGCGTCAGCTTGATGATCTCATATTCATAGAGCTCCTCCGGAATCGCAATCTCATATTCCAGTATATCCCTGTAGCGGAACTGCTGGATCTCTAAGTAGCTGCGGATGTGCTGCTCCTCCTCCTTTACCGTGATGAACTCCCGCCCCTTGCTTAAGGTTGTCCGAAAAAAGCTTGACAGGGACGACACCATCCTCACGACCTGCTCCGTGTCCTTCGACTCCGCGAGCCAGATGATGTTGTCCAGTGTATTGTACAGAAAATGCGGGTTGATCTGCTCCTGCAGCACGCGCAGCTCCGCCGCGCGCAGATTCAGCTCCTCCACGCGTATATCCTCCACGAGATGCCCGATCTCCTCCACCATCTGGTTAAAGCTGCTGTTCAGAACCGAGAGCTCATCCAGCTCCTCGTCCTGCGCCCGGATCGCAAAATCCCCGCTTCCCGCTGCCTGCGCAGCCTCACACAGCCGCTGGATGGGCTCCGTGATGCCCCGCACAATCCTCCTGCTGACCATCCATGCCCCGAGCAGTATCAGGACGAGAATCACTGTGATCGCCGTGATGGCACTCTCCACATCCGCGCGGATTCCCATCCGCAGCTCCTCCATGTTCGTTGTCTCATAGTAGATATAATACTGGATCTGCTCCTGTATCAGCTCCGTCAGGACGCGGATATTCAGATCCAGACGCTCCATGTTCGTCTCATAAAGCCCGGTCACAAGCGCATCCTTCTCGATCTCCTCCACACGATCCTCCAGCGTGTCAAGACTCTTTAGTATGCTTGACAGCCGGTTCGCGGCGTACTCGGAATCTGCCTCCTCATAGAGCTCGCCGAACACCTCCCGCGCGGCCTGTATCATCCGGTGCGGCTGCTCCGTGTCCACCAGCTCCTCAGCACGCTCCGAATTGACTACGATAATATACATCACGTAGTCCATGTCCTCCTTGAAATTGATGTTGTACGCGTTTGCCTTTGTGATTCTCCTGACAATCCCGTCATACTCGGAGGAAATCTTGTTCGTCATAATCAGAAGATACGCCAGAAGTATGGTCAGCGGCACCACACAGATCAGCAGCAGCATATAGAGCCTGCTCTTTAGTGAAAACCCTCTCTTCAATATCCATCTCCCCTTTTACCCTCTGCTGCGGTACTCACCCGGTGTGCAGCCCTGCGTCTTCTTGAACAGGTTGCTGAAATAATGCGCATCCCGGTAGCCCACCTCAAAGGCAATCTCCGTTACCTTCTTTCCCGTCGTCCTGAGCAGCTCCTTCGCTTTTTCCATGCGGATTCTTGTAAGGTATTCTACAAACGTCTCTCCCATTTCCTGACCGAATACCGTGCTGAAATGGCTCGGACTCAGATTTACCTCCGCTGCGACCATATTCAGGGAAATCCCGTCCTTCTCAAAATGATCGTTGATGTAGGTCTTTGCCTTCTGCATGATGCCGTCGTATTTTCCGTCCATCGCCTCACTGCGCAAATCCAGCACCGCCGAAAAAAGCTTCTTAATATATTCCCTGGTCTGCTCAACCGTGGTCAGGTAGGCTACCATCTCCTTCGCATCGCCGCACCGCTCCACGAGATCCCTGCTCTTGTAACCGCTCTTCTCCAGAACGGAAACCGCCGTCACATACAGATCCATCACCACGTACTGGCGCAGGAAGATAGACTTTACATTGCCGTCCCCGAGCTGTGCAAAGTAATCCTCCACGAAGCCGGACACCTCCTCCCTAGTGCCCGTGTACAGAAAAGCCTCTGCCTGCCGCTGGCTCAGGCTGGAGATATTCAGCTCCCCGAGCTTTACATCCTCCAGAACCTCCGCCGCAGTCTCCCCCGGCGTCTCCTCCTCAAGGATCTGGTTGCGCTCTACCGAATAGCGTCTGGAAAAGCACAGGTTGGTCTGCCGGTAGCACTGCTGCAGCTCGCTGAAACGCTCCACCGGTGTCCCGAGCGCCGCGACATACTCCACCGCCGTCTCTCTCCGGAAATACTCTGCCAGCAGGCTTTTTACCTGCTCTGTCGTCTCCGCGAGAGACTGCTGCCCTGTGCCCTTCAGCACAAAATCGTACTCCGCCCGGCTCTGCTTTGCGACAATCAGATTGCCGGACTGCTCCATGTACTTCTCCAGTTCCTGCTCGAAGGCTTTTATCTTCTCCGGCAGGACATCCTCCTTCTCCTCGGAGAACAGCTGGAGCAGCATGATATTGTACTGCTCCGCAATCAGCTCAAGTCCCAGCTCCTTCGCCTCCTGGAACACCGACGCATAGGTATGCTTTCCGGAGACCATGTGCCGGAACAGCCGCTGCCTGCCGGCAGATCTCGCCTCCTCCGGCGCCTGCTGCTTCTGCTTCCCGCGCTCCTCCTCGATCTTCTGACCGATCTTCTTGAGTGTCCCGATCAGCTGTGCACCCGTGACCGGCTTCACCAGATAATCCGTGATTCCGATGTCGATTGCCTCTTTTGCATACTGGAACTCGTCATACCCGCTCAGGAATATGATCTTGGTCTCCGGCAGCTCGTGCTTCACGAGACGGCTCAGCTCCAGTCCATCCATGAACGGCATCTTAATGTCCGTGATCAGAATATCCGGTCTCGTCTTCTGGATGATCGGATAGGCGAGCTCCCCGTCGCCCGCGTCACCAACAAATTCAAAGCCTTCCCCCTGCCAGTCGATGTTGTTCTTTATGCCCTCCCGCATAACGATCTCATCTTCCGCTAAAAAAACCTTTAACATATGAAATTCCCCTCAATACATTTTCCTGTAAAAACCATTGTAAATTCATTTTATCACACCTGCGAACAAAAAACACAGAAGATTTTGGCTGTCCGGGATGCCTATCACCGGATTCTGCTCGATGCAGTCGATACCCTCGTGCAGAAATGTCCCCCCGCATACGCAGGACTTCCGGCGCTCAGGGAACGCATCTATTTAGGTATCCAGCTTCTGGAAAGCTTTGCGCACACCCAGCTGGAGACTTCCCTCTGCAGTCAGTTTGATATGGAATCCATGCAGACACTCTGCCTCCGGATTGCAGTGGAGCTGCTGACACCGCCGCATCAGACGGGATCCGATACGGCAGTGTCATGTTCACACTAATCTTATGAAAACGCCCTGCGGTCTTAAGCTTCCGTGCTCCAATCCGTTCGCGAACAGGCAGTCCTCCGGCTCCGGCAGTCCCCGCTCCCCTGTCCGCACCGGTTCCTCCCCGGCGTTAATGCAGACCTCCAGCGTTTTTTGTCCTTCTTTTTTCTTATAATAATGTAACAATCTGGAATCCTCTCTGACATCCCATACCACTTTTCCGCTCCTTGTCTGCGGATACTGCCTGCGCATCGCAATCAGCTGCTTTACCTGTCCGGTCAGTTCCGCAAAGCTGCCCGCATCGATCTCCTCCCACGGCATGCACTTCCGGTTCGCCTTTGTTCCGCCTCCGTCCATACCGATCTCGGTGCCGTAGTAGATGCCCGGCGCGCCCTGCATGGTGAACAGAACTGTAAGCTGTGCCAGAAACATATCCGCATTTCCGTGGCATCTCTCCATCAGACGATCCGTATCATGGGAATCTAACAGATTAAACAGCACGCGATTCACCTGCTCGTAGTACATGCTGTAGCACTGGTTGATGCCATGCATAAAATCCGTACCACTCTGTGTCTTATCTGCCCAGAAGTTATTCACGCACGCCAGAAACGGGTAGTTCATCGTCGAATCATACTCGTCGCCGAGCAGCCATGGGAAAGCATCATGCCAGATCTCTCCGAGCAGGAAAAGCTTTGGATTGCACTTTTTCAACTCCAGACGCAGATGTTTTAAAAATGCATGTGAAATCTCGTTGCCGACATCAAAACGGATTCCGTCAACCTTCCATTCACATACCCAGTGCTTCGCAATGCCGGTAAGATACTCCATCACATCCGGCTCGCTGGTATCAAATTTTGGCATATTATCGACAAACGCAAAGGAAAAATAATCCCCCTGCTTCGTCGCATGGGTCTGCGCATCGATCGGCCAGCGGTTCACGCAAAACCAGTGGTAGTAGCTGGACTGCGGTCCCTTTTCCAGCACATCCTGCCAGAGCGCGCACTTTGCCCCGCAATGATTAAATACCGCATCGATCATCACGCGAAGTCCCAGCGCATGCGCCTCCGCAATCAACGCCTTCAGTTCTTCCTCCGTGCCGAGATCCGGCTCCACACTGTGGTAGTCAATCGTGTCGTACCGATGATTGGAATCCGACCACAGAATCGGGTTTAAGTAGATGCCTCCGACGCCGAGGTCTGCAATATAGGCAAGGCGGCTGCGGATTCCCGCCAGATCCCCCCCGTAAAACTCCTTCCAGGTTGCATCCTCCTGACAAGCCCATTCCCGGCAGGAATGACGCTTTTCTCCTGGATTTTTTCTACAGAAACGATCCGGGAAAATCTGATACCACACGATATTCTCCGCCCATTCCGGCACCTTCATAACATCTGCCCGGTTCATCCACGGATAGATAAAACGCTGGATCATCCGGTCCGCAGGAAAATTCTCTCCCGCTTTCACAAATCCATCCTCATACAGGCAGACGCTCTCCCCGCCTCCGGTGATCTCAAAATGGTACTTGACTCTGCGGTACGCCGGTGTGAGGACGGCACTATATACATTTCTGTGCGCCAGTTCCCGCTCCAGTTCCATCGGCACCCGCTCGCCTTGCCAGTTCTGCTCGTTCTCGGCAATCCCGGCAGAATACGGGTCGCCCGCCCAGAGGATCACCTCGTCCACATCTTTTCCTGTCTGAATACTTATTTTTAAGTGTCTCTCATCAAGCGGATAGCAGTCTAAAAAATACGCCCGATGTGTAATTTCTGCCAGATTCATAGTTTTCCCCCTGTACAAATTTGCTGCAGATCTCCTGTCAGCTGCTCCGGGAATTCCGGATTTCTATTCTACGCACAGTATATCTCTGCGAGGGGAATTTTTCTCACACTATCAATCGCGTAACCTGTACAAAACAATCATTTTTTCTTTCACTTCTATCACAGCATCCGGCCGGAAAGCAGTTCGCTTCCCTCTTCGTAATCCAGGTTCTCATATGCCGCATGCAGTTCTGTCAACAGTTCCCGTTCCTCCGCTGTCAGATGGGCACGCGCAAACCGGGAAAGTCCCTGCTCAATCCCGTTTAAATCACACGCATCAAAAGCTTCCCTAAGCTGCGCCAGAATCTGCTGCTTTTCCTCCGGTATGTCCTCTGCCGTGGCTGCGCCTTCCCCCTGTATCTCCTGCGGCAGATTCTTTAATTCATCCTCGACACTCTCTAACGTGTGCCGGATCGTCTCCAAAAACTCTGTCATATGCTTTTCCATGTACCGGATATTTTCTGTCTTTGCCGCCATTTCCATGATTTCTGCGCTCTCGCTTAACGCCTGTCTGCCGATCTGCTGGCTGGCACCCTTGATTCCGTGCACTTTCGTTCCGAAAAGCTCCAGCTGCTCCGGCACATAGCCCGGCAGTTCTGCTGCAAGCGATCCCGTCTCCTGCAAAAACGTCTGCAAGAGACGGCGGTATGCCCCATGGTTCATCTGCGCGTGAAGCAGGAAATCCCTGCGCTCTGCGACAGGCAGATAAGTCTCAATCACTTTCTTTAGCTCTGACACATCGATCGGCTTGTCCAGATACGCCGTAAATTCCGGTCTGCGATTCCGATGCTTTAACTCCGCGGTAATATCAGCAGTCATAAGTACCATTGGGATATCGCAAAACTGGCGGATCTCCTTCGCCGCTTCATCGCCATTTTTTTCCGGCATCCTCTGATCCAGAAAAATCAGCTGATACTCCTTCCGCGCTGCCGCCTCCACAGCCTCCTTTCCGTTGCGCACAACATCCAGTGTAAACCGCCACGGCGCTGCGAGTTCCTGGAAAATCTCCTGATTGATCCGCATATCATCCGCGAGCAGAACATGTGCCCCCGGATAGATCCATGTCGGCTGGATCCGCTCCGTATAGACCACTGACTCGCGCAGCAGACTGTCCGTCGTATAGCACACCGCATCATGCAGGGTGCTTCCGCACACCTTCTGCCGGATTTCCACGGTAATCGTGGTTCCCCTGGTGCCGTTGCTCTCGGCGCGGACACTGCCTCCCATACGGTTTGCAAGTTCCTTTACAATGCTAAGTCCCAGTCCGTTTCCCGACTGTCCGCTCTCTGCCGCATAGCTCACATACGAATCAAATCCCTGCCGCAGCTGTTCGCTTGTCATTCCGGTGCCGGTGTCCGACACCCTGCAGCGGACCATCACATCCGAGGAATCCCGGATTGCCTCACAGGTAATCACACAGCGGATCTCGCCCTCCTCTGTGAACTTGACCGCATTTGCGAGCAGATTCTGCAAAATTTCCCGGACGCGCATGGCATCCCCATACATTTTCTCCGGGAATTCTCCCTGTATACAGGCCTCAAACCACACCCTCTTCGACTGCAGATTGATGACACACATGTGTGCCACCTCCTCGAGCACCTGATCCAGCCGGTAGCACTCCGCCATCAGCTCGAACTTTCCTGCCTCAATTCTGGAATAGTCAAGAATCGCATTCACCTGTTCCACAAGGCTGTTCCCAGCTCCCTTGATGTGAAGCAGGAGTGCACGGTCACTTGCCGTGAGTTCCTTGCGGCTGCTTAAAATATCCGTGATTCCGATGATGGCGTGCAGCGGGCTTTTCAGGTCATGGCTCATCTGCGCGAGGAAATCACTTTTCCGCGCCGTCTGCATCTCTGCTTTTCCCTTTAATGCCTGCATCAGCTGCGTCTCTTTTTTCGGGCTGGTAATATCCCAGGCACCGAGAATATATCCACGAAGCCTCCCTGAATAGTACACCGGCGTACACTGACACTGATAATACTGTCCGTTCTTCTCGATCTCCCGGCTCTTTTTTCCCTCCTGTATGGACTTCGCCAGCTCCTCCGCCTCCTGCATGTATCCGCGGTGCCTGCGGCTGTCTCTCTCATACAACTGCATCGGACCCGCAAACAGACTTCTGCCGCTGCGGTTCGCATCAACGCAGTAAAAATTGGTATCCAGCAGTACCACTGCCGTATCCGAGTCATCGTACAGCCGCTCACGCAGAAGCTCGCCCGTATCCATCAGCTGATCCGTCTGGATCAGATAATGAACCACACCGCAGACACCGGTTGTAGCTGCCAGCATCAGAAGATTGCCCGGAATAGTAAAAAACTTTTCCGCGCACATCGCTGCTGCATTCACGAGCAGCACAATATAGAGCAGATTAGCAATCTGATGCTCATGCATGGTCAGAGAACGGCGCAGATAGGCGTAGGTTCCCATTGCAACGATCGCCGCCGTACATCCGATTAAGTAAATTCTGAAATAAATGTGATAGATTTCCGGCTGCCGGTAGCGCATAAAAACAATCACATTCAGCGCGAGCAGCACACAAAACATAATCCACTGCACCCCGTAGGGGATATGGATTTTCAGAAAATCCATGATATAGATAAGAATCAGATAAAGCACCTGAATTAAGAGCATGTCCTTCAAACGCCCGAACAGTTCTGTCTGTCCGGTGAGCGTAAGGACAACCTGATAGAAATTATATACACCGATCAGTCCGACCAGCAGCGGCAGCAGCCTGTGCTGCCTGGAATATGCACCGGAAGTGGCATATTCCTGCAGTACATACAGCGTATAACAAAGACATATTATCTGAACCAATAATATCATTCAATCTCACTCCGCCCCATCAGAATCCTCTTAATCTCTGTCTTGACAAAGACCGGCT
>OLOX01001266.1_pt1 | contig 24450 bp, 18 predicted proteins | sample 1672091 | NCBI WGS metagenome assembly OLOX01 (sample SAMEA3136644, study PRJEB25190) | human gut metagenome | reverse complement strand
TGAGGCCAAGGGCGCCGAGGTCATCCTCGTTGATGCGGGCGACTACAGCCAGGGCACGAGCTATGTCAGCGTGACCAAGGGCCTTGACGCCATCGAAATGATGAACGCCGCCGGTTACGATGTCGTCACGCTCGGCAATCATGAGTTCGACTACGGTTACACACAACTCAAGGACAACATGACCAAGGCCAAATTCAAGGTCCTCTGCGCCGATGTGTTCAACGCTGACGGTACCCCCATCTTCGATGCCAACTACACTTACACCACCAAGTCCGGCGTGAAGGTCGGCTTCTTCGGCATGGAGACGCCTGAGACCCAGACCAAGGCCAACCCCACCAAGATCAAGGGCCTGACCTTTGCGACGAATGACGCCTTCACCAAGGCCGCCGCCGATCAGGTCGAGGCGCTCAAGGATGCGGACGTTGTCATCTGCCTTGCGCACCTTGGTGTTGACGGTGAGTCCAAGCCCTACCGCTCCACCGATCTTTACGCCGCAGTCAAGGGCATCGACTTCATCGTCGACGGTCACTCCCACACCGTGATGACCAAGGGCGAGAAGGGCGAGCCCATCCAGTCCACCGGTACCGCATTCGCCAACATCGGCGTGATCGTCATCGACGACGCCACCAAGAAGATCGAGAGCAACTCCCTCTTCGAGATCAAGGAAGACACTGCCAAGGACGCGACCGTGGCTGCCGCCGCGCAGAAGATCATTGACCGTATCGACAAGGAGTACGGCGCGGTCTTTGCCAAGAGCGAAGTGGAGCTCAACGGCGCGAAGGCCCCCAACGGCAACCGCGACAGCGAGACCAACAACGGCGACCTGATCACCGATGCGATGGTCTGGAAGATCCTGCAGGATAAGGAGTCCCTGACGGTTGACGCGGACCATGTGGTCGCCGTCACCAACGGCGGCGGTATCCGTAAGGCCATCAACCCCGGCGATGTGACCAAGAAGAACATCAATGAGGTCCTGCCCTTCGGCAACACGGTCGTTACGATCTATATTACCGGCGCTGAGCTGCTCGAGGCGCTTGAAGCCTCCACCTACTGCACGCCCGATGCGATCGGCGGCTTCCCGCAGGTTTCCGGCATCAACTACACCATCTCCACGGCGGTCGCCTATGACGCCAATGCCGAGACCTATCCCGCTTCCACCTACTATGGTCCCAAGTCCATCAACCGCGTGACCATCAACAGCATCAACGGCAAGGAGTTCAAGGCCGATGACACCTATGCGGTCATCACCAACGACTTCTGCGGCGGCGGCGGCGACACCTACTATGCTTTCGCTGCAGCTACGGCCAAGTTTGATACCGGCATTCCTCTGGATGAGGTCGTGATGGAGTACATCACCACCGAGCTCAAGGGCGTGATCGGTGCGCAGTATGCCGCGCCTCAGGGCCGCATTCTGATGAACCCGTTCAAGGATGTCAAGGTTTCCTCCTGGTTCGGCAAGTATGTCATCGACCTCTACAATGACGGCATCATCAACGGCACCTCCGCCACCACCTATGCGCCCAACGACACCCTGACCTGGGCTGCCGCGCTCAAGCTCCTGCTTGTCAGCAACGGCGATCTCAAGGCTGCGGACGCCACCGGCGCCGACTGGAGCAAGAACGCCATCGCCAAGGCTGCGGAGCTGGGTCTTGTTGCCGCCGATCTCGACGGTGCGAAGGCCATCTCCCGTCTCGAGTTCTGCCAGGTCGCTGCCAAGCTCAACAAGCTTGCCGAGTCCAAGACCGAGAGCAAGTTCACCGACTGCGCCGACGGTTACGTCATGGCGCTCGTTGACGCGAAGGTCATCAGCGGTATGACCGAGACCACCTTCGAGCCTGCCGCGTCCCTGACCCGCGCGCAGATCGCCAAGATCCTCTATCAGCTCACCCTGATCGAGAAGTAAGGCAAAATATAAACGCAAAAAGAGCGCTGCTTAGGCAGCGCTCTTTTTGTTGCAAAGGGAAGAGGAGCCGATGCGACGCACCGGCTCCCCGTTTCATTTTGCGATTTTGTTATGCGTACAGGTAGCTGTACTTATCGCGCACGGTGAGGATGAGCGCCTCCAGCTCGACAGGGAGATCGTTGTCGCAGGATGCCAAGTCATATTCCCTTACACCGTCCTCGTAGCGCAGGCGGACCATATCGTCGTCCTCGAAGAGCACGCCGTAGTTTTCGCTCTCGTCCATGTCCTCGCGCGTATCAAAAAGGGTGAACTTGTCGTGGCAGGGCTCGCTTGCGTAGGGGCAGAACTGCGTGCAGTTGCCGCATTCGTTGCACATCTTGTCGACGTGGACGATCTCGTGCGAGCCGTCGGCCATCTTGATGACGACGTTCGCGCGGTTCGGGCAGGAATCGACGCAGTTTTCACACACGGTGGAGCACTGTAAGCAGCGCTCGCCGTCGCAGACACACTTACTGGCCATCGAGAGGATACCCTTCTTGGCCTGCGCGTCGAACTCGGTCACATCGGCCTCGGCGGGGATGTCGTAGATGTGCGGGTGACCGACGACGATCTCAGCAAAGCGCGCGGCGTCGGCAATGCCCTCGACCACGGTAGCGGGGCCGCGGTGCGCGTCGCCCGCGCAGTACACGCCGGGGACGTTCGTCTCGAACGCGGGACCCTTGCGCTCCATCTCGATGCCGTTCGCGGCCATGAGATCGGCGTCGACCTGCTCGCCGACGGCGGAGATGACCATGTCGCAGGGGATGGTGAACTGCTCGCCGGATTTGACGGGGCTGCGGCGGCCGCTCTCGTCCGGCTCGCCGAGAATCATCTTATCGCACAGAAGTTTGCCGCGGCTCTGCTTGACGGGCGCAGCCAGCTCGACGAATTCGACGCCTTCGTCGATGGCGAGCTGTAACTCGTGCTCGTCGGCGGGCATGAACTTCTTCGTGCGGCGGTAGAGGATAGTCGCATGCGCGCCCATTCTCTTGGCAACGCGCGCGGCGTCCATGGCGGTGTTGCCCGCGCCGACAACGACGATGTTGCCGCTCAGGCAGGGCTTGACCTGCTTTTTCATGCGCTTCATCCACTCGATGACGCCCTGCACGTTGCCTTCAATGTCGAGCTTGCCGGGCTTCCACGCGCCGGTGGCCATCAGGATGTGCGTGTAGCCCATCTTCTTGAGCTGTTCGACGGACGGAGCAGGCTTGCCGAGCTTGACCTCGACGCCGTAGCGCTCCATGAGCGCGACGTCCTTGTCGATGGCCTCGTCGCTGATGCGGAAGGCGGGGATGACGTAGCGCGGCACGCCGCCGAGCTTGCGCTCGCGCTCGAAGAGCGTGGTGGGAACACCCTCGCGGCCAAGGAAGTACGCCGCGGCGATACCGGTCGGGCCGCCGCCGACGATGGCGACCTTCTTGTCGTCAACGGGCTCGGGCATACGGAGCGACGCCATGAGCGCGCTGTAGCCCTTTTCCGCGGCAAGAAGCTTCGTCTCGCGGATGTGGACGGATTCCTCGTAGAAGTTGCGCGAGCACTTGCCCTGGCAGCGGTGCGCGCAGATGGTGCCGGTGATAAACGGCAGGGCGTTCTTCTCGGTGATGAGCTTCAGTGCTGGGCCGTAGAGCCCCTTGCGGCAGAGCTCAAGATATTCGGGAATGTCCTGCTCGATGGGGCAGCCGCCCTTGCAGGGGGCGGTAAAGCAGTCGAGCAGCGGCACCTGTTCATCTTTTTTGCGCGAGGGGAGCGGCTTGATTGCCTTGAGGTGGTGGAAGTCGTGCAGCGCGGAGGCGGCAAGGTCGGAGATCGCGGCAGGGTCGTTGCCGGAAAATGCGCGGTAGGGCATATCCTCGACCTTTTCGACCATCTGGTGCAGGCGGTTGTAGCCGCCGGGCTTCAAGATGGTGGTGGCGACGGTGATGGGCCAGATGCCGGCGGCAAAGAGCTTGTCACAGTTGAAGTAGTCCGCGCCGCCTGCGAACGAAATGCGCATCTTGCCGCCAAACTGGCGGGAGATGCGATTGCACATCTCGATCGTCAGTGGGAAGAGGCTGCGGCCGGACATGTACATTTCCTCGTTGGGAAGCTCGCCGCGCGTCGTGTCGACGGGGAAGGTGTTGGAGAGCTTGAGGCCGAATTCGAGGTCCTGCTTGTCCGCAAGCTTTTGCAGCCGCTCGAACATCGGCACGGCGTCCTCCCACTGGAGGTCCTCGTTGAAGTGGTGCTCATCGAAGACGATGTAGTCATAGCCCATGGAATCGAGGATGCTGCGCGCGGTCTTGTAGCCGAGAATGGTCGGGTTGCACTTGACGAAGGTGTGCAGATGCTTTTCCTTGAGAAGATAGCTTGCGATGCGCTCGATCTCCTGCGGCGGGCAGCCGTGGAGCGTGGAGAGCGTAACGGAGCGGGAAACATTGGGGGAGATCGAGGCGATGAAGTCCTTTTCCTCGGGGAAGAGCTCGGTCAGGACTTTTTTACATTCCTTGAACTGCGCGGTCTTGCCCGCGTCCATCATGTTGTTGATATAGGTGTTGACCTTGCGGCCCTTGATGCCGTCCAGGTCGTAGCCGACGGACATATTGAACACGAACCCGTCGGGATCGCCGAAGCCGTAGACCTTGCTCATGACCTTGAGCGCGCACCAGGCCTTGATGTACTCGTCCTGCGCCTGCTGCACGGTCAGTTCGGTCGACCACTCCTGGTTGTAGCCCTCGTCAGCGGCGAGGATACAGGGGCGGGGAACACAGGCGGCAAGCTCCGCGCCGTCCATTTTCTGCACGGTCTTGACCTCGAAAAAGCGCGCGCCGGCGGCATAGGCCGCGATGATATTCTGCGCAAGCTGGCTGTTGGGGCCGGCGGCGGGGCCAAACGGTGTTTCGATGCGCTCGCCGAAGATCGGCAGGCTCTTGCCGCTTGCGTGATAGTGCTTATGAACGCCGAACACATCGCCGCACTGCGCGTATTCGCTCGTCACCCAGTTCATCAGAGAGTCGAACGGAATGGGATACATTTTTTCAGACATTGTTTTTTCCTCCCGCTTGCTTAATAGGTTCTGTGATTCAGCTCGCCCCAGAGTTTCTTGGCGGCTTCAAGAATGTGCGCATTTTCGGCTTCTTCGTCGATGCCGACAAGCTCGCGGTCAAGCATGAGCACCTTGCCGGCGGCGATGGTCGTCTGGCACTGGCGGCCCGTCATGCCGAAGATCATGTGGCCGTCGATATTCTCGTCGGAGAACGGGGTGAACGGCTTATAGTCCATGACGATGATGTCCGCTGCCGCGCCGGGCTTCAGCACGCCGAGCGTGTCGGGGAAGTATTTCTCGCCGATCTTTGCGTTGTTCTTGAAGAGCATGTCCGTGACCTCGCACCAGCCGACGTTCGGCAGGCAGTTCTGGCTGCGCTGGGAGCAGAGGGCGACCTTGAGGGACTCGAGCATATCGTTCGTGTAGGCGTCTGTGCCCATGCCGAGAAGAATGCCGCGCTTGTGGAGTTGGAGGACGGGGCAGATGCCGATGGCGTTGCCCATGTTGGACTCGGGGTTGTTCACGACCATCGTGCCGGTCTCTTTGATGATCTCCATTTCGGCGGTGTTGACGTGGATGCAGTGGCCGAGGATGGTCTTGGGGCCGAGAATGCCGTGATCCTGCAAGCGCTGGACGGGGCGGCGGCCATAGTTCTGGAGGGAGTCGTACACATCGTTCATGCCCTCGGACACGTGGATGTGATAGCCCGTGCGGCCGTTGTTGGCCGCGACCATGCGGTCGAAGGTCTTATCGGAGATCGTGAACAGCGCGTGGCCGCCGAACATTGCCGCGAGCATCGGGTCCTTATTCTTTTCGCATTCGGTGATAAAATCGGCGTTCTCCTGAATGGCCTGTAAGCACTTCTCCTCGCCGTCGCGGTCTGAGACCTCATAGCACAGGCAGGAGCGAAGGCCCAGGCGCTTGCTCTCCTCGGCAATCGTGTGGAGCGAGCCGGGAATCTCACCGTAGGAGGCGTGATGGTCGAAGATCGTCGTCACGCCCTGCTTGATGGAGTCCATGTACAGCGCGGTGGCGGACGCCCGCGTGCCGTCCATCATCAGATGGCGGTCGATGGCCCACCATGTGCCGTCAAGGACTTCGTAGAAGTTCGTCGGGTTGTTGCCGACGATGGAAAGGCCGCGGGCGAGGGCGGAGTAGATGTGCGTGTGCGCGTTGATGAACGCGGGCATGATGACACCGCCTTTGGCGTCGATGATCTCGGCGTCGGGATACTTGGCGCGAAGCATCGCTTCCTCGCCGACTTCGACGATCTTCGTGCCTTCGAAGGCGACGGCGCCGTGCTCATAATAGCCCTGTGCATCTGCGTTGCGGGTGATGAGACGACCGTTGGTGACAAGTTTCATAAGTTTGCTCCTCCTTTTTCTTTTGCCTTTTCCCCGCCGCGAAAGCGGCACCGCAAGGGGAAAGAAAAAAGCGCTCCTCACACAGACCTTATCATCTCCCCGAAAGGGGAGACCGTACAGCCCGTGCGCGAAGCACTACGTTGCAGCTACCAAACGGTAATTTAGTTTGTAAAAATATTTTACAGGAATCGCGAACAAAATGCACGTTTTTTTCGTCTAAACTGACGTAGAAAATAAAAACGTAATTTTGTGCAATCCGTGGAAAGATAAAAAGATGCCCCGCAGCGGCCGTGTAAGCCCCGTCAAAACCTGCACCATTCTGGACAGGTGGGTCGCCTCTGTCCGGCTTTATTGCTTCCAACGTCCAGCCGCAGACGGCAGCCGGGAGGCCTGCAAACCACCGGAGCGTACCGGCGTCCCTTATGACGAAATGTGGGTTTAAAAAGAACTTATCACGCACCCCGCAGGGCATGTTCAGTTTATCTCAGTTTTCGGAAAAAATCCGTCGCAATCGAAGTTTTACTCTTCGTCCGAGAGGATCTGCTCCATGAAAAGGTCGTAGACCTTGTCGATTTCCTCTTCGTCGTCAATGGTGACAAGGAACTCCTCGCCGTTTTCCATCTGGCTCTTGAGGATCACGAGACCGTATTCCTCTTCGTTTTCCTCGTCCTCGCTGTCCTCTTCGACCACGGGGAAGAAGGCCATATACGTCGTGCCATTATGCTCGAGCGCGTCGACGTATTCCAGCTCTATATCGTTGCCCTCGTCATCGGTCAGCGTGACGAAATTGGGGCCGAACTCATCGTTCATGGGGGAACACCTCCTGAAAGTTTGTGCTCGCATTATACCGCACCTTGCGGCAAAATGCAAGACAAGATACGTACCACTTGACAGCCGTGCTATACTGTATTCTGTATCACTATTGAAAATCGGCTATGCGCGCTTGCGCATATTTCTATCGCAAAGGAGGAGGCGCTTTATGGAAGAAAACCGCGCAGAAAACCAGACGCCCCGAAGACAGCACACCCAGCACCCCACGCATCAGGCACACAAGAAGAAAAAGTCCGGCACGGCGAAAACGGTCATCGGCACCATTCTCGCCATCGGCCTTACCACCTGCCTGATGTTTTTCGCCATCTTCATGGTCTACGTGCACACGTCGCTCGATCTGAATGTGGACATCTCGGCCTACACGCTCAAGCAGAGCTCGACAGTCTACTATCAGGATAAAACAAGCGGGGAGTGGGTGGAGCTCACGAAGCTTCATGGTGAAGAGAACCGAACGCTCGTCAGTATCGACGACATCCCCAAGCATGTGCAGGAGGCTCTGACCTCCATCGAGGACGAGCGCTTCTACAGCCACCACGGCGTTGACTGGAAGAGCACGGCCAAGGCCATTCTCGGCAAGCTCACTGGCACGTCGACCCGCGGCGGCTCGACGATCACCCAGCAGGTCATTAAAAACACGACCGGCGAGAATGAGGTGACCATCAAGCGCAAGGTGGCAGAGATCTTCCGCGCGCTGCGGCTCGAGAAGAACTACTCAAAGGAGGAAATTCTCGAGACGTATTTCAACAAGGTTTATTTTGGTAACGGCTGCTACGGCATCGAGGCCGCGGCCGAGGGCTACTTCGGCAAGACCGTAGGCGAGCTGAGCATCGCCGAGGCGGCGTCTATCGTCGGCATCACGCAGTTCCCCTATAAATACGACCCTGCGCGCGGCGACTGGTACCGCGAGCAGAACAAGGAGCGCCAGCTCACCGTTCTTTATAAGATGCACGAGCTGGGCAAGATCAGTGACGAAGAGTACGAGCAGGCGCAGGCCGAGCCGCTCGTCTTCACCTGGGATGCGGACTTTGTCCCCTCCGCCAATGTGGCGAGCAGGGCGGACAGTGCGTCGAATACGACGTATGACTCCTACTTTGTCGAGCGTATGTTCAACGACATCGTTGCCGATATGCACGAGCAGCTTGGCTACAACGAAAAAACGGCAAAGGATATGCTCTACACCGGCGGCTACTCGATCTACTGCACGGTCGATCCCAAAGTGCAGTCGATCGTGGAGAGCGTTTACGCCGACCGCAATAACCTGAACTACACCTCGTCCAAGGGCCAGCTGCTCCAGTCCGGCGCGACGATCATCGACAACACGACGGGCGATATCGTCGCCGTTGCGGGCCGCGTGGGCGAGCGCGAGGGGCGGTTCCTGCTCGACTATTCGACCGTTGTGCGTCAGTGCGGTTCTGCCATCAAGCCTTTGAGCGTTTACGCGCCCGCGCTGGACGCCGGCGTCATCACGCCCGCGAGCGTTATCGACGACTATCCCGTTGAAATGCTCGGCGGCAGTATTTGGCCGGTGAACGCCTATTCAGGTTATCGCAGCATTATGACGCTGCAGGACGCCATCCGCAATTCGTCCAACCCCACGGCGGTGCGCACGGCCATCAAGCTGACGCTGCCCGCGTCGTATGCGTTTATGACCGAAAACTTAAGCTTCACGACGCTGACGAACGACGATATGACCGCGGCGGGCGCGCTCGCGCTCGGCGGCCTTTCCAAGGGCGTGACGACGCGCGAGATGGCCGCGGCCTACGCAACATTTGCCCGCGGCGGCGTTTACACCACGCCGAGAACGTATACCGAGGTGCTTGACCACAACGGCAACGTTATCCTTGAAAATAAGACCGAGTCCCACGTCGCGATGAATGAGAGCACCGCCTATGCGATGAACGAACTCCTGAAAAACGTCGTGCGCAACGGTACGGGTACGGGCGCGAACTTCTCCGGCATGACCATCGCCGGTAAGACCGGTTCGACCAACAGCAACAACGACCGTTACTTTGTCGGTTACACGCCGTATTACACGGCAGCGGTCTGGATCGGCTACGACACGCCGACGCGTATCGTGGCGAGCGGTAACCCCGCGGCCACGCTGTGGAAGACGTTTATGAGCAAGGTCCACGCGGGCCTTCCGAACAAGGACTTTGAAGTCAGCAGCGCCGACATGGTCAGCGTGACCGTCTGCACGCAGACGGGACTTCTGGCCTCGGCCGGCTGTCCCTCGCAGACTGTCAAGGTCGCAAAGAACTATGCGCCCTCGCTGAGCTGCGACGGACACATCAGCGTAACCGTCTGCGCCGATTCCGGCATGCTCGCCTCCGACTACTGCCCGAATGTTACGACGGCCTATGTGCTCGATCTGAGCCAGCCGAACGTCAGCAGCGGTTGGGGCTACAAGCGCGAGCTTCTCACGACGCCGCTGAGCGCCGCGCTTCAGGCAACGTATCAGGCACAGCTCGAAGAAGGGCTCATTTCGTCGATCCCTGCAGGCGAACCGGTGCGCACGAACAGCGGCACAGTGCAGCTATACAGCGATCTGATGTACAGCGGCGTGTGCACGACGCACACAACGCCGCTGGAGCCCACGCCGGACCCGGATGCACCGGATGACGGCAGCGGCACGACGCCGGGCGGTGATGCCACCACTGGCGGCGGTGACAGCGGCACACAGACGCCGTCTGACAACACCGGCACGGCAGGAGACAGCGCATCCGGCGATGTCGGAGACAACGGCCAGTTCCTCAACTGGCTGCTCAACAACGGCGGCACAGGCCGGTAAAAAGCAATAAAAAAGAGAACGGTGAAAACCGTTCTCTTTTTTATGCGGCAGCTTCCGCTTTTGCGTTTCGAATCTGCGCGAACAGCAGCAGGAGGAAGGGAAAGAGTACCATCCCTGCCACGCCGAACGTGCAGTAGCCGAGGTACATCGCAAAAAGCGACGCGACCGGCGGCAGCCCTGCCTGCGCGGAGAGAAGCTTGGGCTCGAGCGTGTTGCGCGTGATGAGCGTGCAGAGGTAGAGCGCGAGGAGCACGATGGCCTTGGGCGGGAAGCCGAACAGCAGCGTGAAGACCGCCCACGGCACGAGCGCCGTGCCCGTGCCGAAGACCGGCAGCGCGTCGAGCAGTGTGATGAGAAAGGCGAGCAGCAGGGAATAGCTCTGGCGCATGAGGAGAAAGCCGATAAGAAGCTCTGAAAACGTGATGAGCGACAGCGTTGCCTGCGCGCGCAGCCACCGCGCAAGCGAGCGTATTACGCCGCCGCGAAAGAGCCGCAGCTTTGCCATCGCTTCTTCCGGCAAGGCGTGTTCGAGTGCCGCGCAGAGCTCGGGGTACGACGCGGAGGTGAAGAAGATCGCAAGCACGCCCGTCGCGATGGCGAGCACGCCGCCCGGCAGCGCCGCGGCGGCAGAGCCGAGCCACGCCATCGCGCGCGAAGACAGCGAGCGCAGCAGGCTGTCCGCGTCCGTGACGGCCCTGAAAAGCTGCTCGTGCAGATAGCCGCTGAGCCATTCGGGACTCGACGCGCTGAACTGCTCCAATCGGGAGAGCAGATCGTCCGCTGCGGCGGGGATCGCGTCGAAAAACGCGGGCGCGGCGGCGAGCAGCGCGTTCGTCTGAGAAAGCAGCGTAGACCACAGGAGCGACAGCAGCCCGCCGAGCAGAAACAGCAGCGTCAGCGTCAGGATCAGCGCGGAAAAGCCACGTTGAAAGTGAAATTTCCGCCGCAGATACAAAACGACCGGTTCCAGCAGCGCCGCGACGAGCAGCGCGAGCAGAAACGGCAAACACCACGGCAGCACATAGCGAAAGCAGACATAAAAGAGAGATGCACCCATGAAAAGCGCGAGCGATAAAGTGAGGAAGCGTCTCAGCCGTTTTTCAGTCAAATTTTGCAGACCTCCCATCGAAAAAAGTGTTGCAATATGCGTTAAGATATGCTAAAATCCTGCCATATAAAGACAGATGACCGCGGAGGAGAAACATTATGGCACCTGCAACGAAATTTTATTTGGTCTCGGCAGAGGCCCTTCCGGAAATTTTTATCAAGGTGGCGGAGGCGAAGCGCATGCTCCAGTCCGGCGAGGTGCGCACCGCGGGCGACGCCGCCCGCGCCGTCGGCATCAGCCGCAGCGCATTTTATAAGTACCGCGATGCGGTGCGCCCCTTCAACGACATGAAGACCGGCCGCATCATCACGTTCTACACGATGCTCAAGAACAACCCCGGCGTATTGTCCGACGTCCTTTCTATTTTTGCCGGTTCAGGCGCAAATATTCTGACCATCAACCAGAGCATTCCTACCAACGGTTGCGCCGCGGTGACGATCTCGGCTGAGACGTCCGAGATGCAGGAGTCGATCGAGGAGATGATGGCGCGGGCGCTTGCGCTCGATGGCGTGGTGCGCTTCGATATCCTTGCGGCCTGAGTCACGCGGGCTTGTACAAGTTCATACGATGGATTGGCAGTGGCTGAGATGAGCGCTGTCAATCCATTTTTTGTTGGAAGTGGTTCTTATGAGCCTGATCGTACAGAAATTCGGCGGCAGCTCCGTGCGCGACTACGAGCATCTTCTGCGCATGGCGCGCATCGTCAAAGCGCAGTTTGACGAAGGCGACGACGTGGTCGTCGTCCTCTCCGCGCAAGGCGACACGACGGACGGCCTGCTGCAAAAGGCAAAGGAGATCAGCGAGCAGCCTTCGCCGCGCGAGCTCGACATGCTGCTCTCCGCGGGCGAGCAGATGAGCGCCGCGCTCGGCGCGATGACGCTGCGGTCCATCGGCGTGGAGGCGGTATCCCTCTGCGCATGGCAGATCCCCATCGAAACGGACGGTACACATGGGAACGCGGAGATCGAACTGATCGACACCGCGCGTATCCGGAAGGAGCCGGCCGAGGGCCACGTTGTGGTCGCGGCGGGCTTTCAGGGCGTTGACGAAAATGGCGATGTCACGACGCTCGGACGCGGCGGCTCGGACACGAGTGCAGTGGCGCTCGCCGCGGCGCTGAAGGCCGCTGAGCTTGTCATCTACACAGACGTGGACGGGATATTTTCCGCTGACCCGCGCATCTGCAAGAACGCTGTGCGGCGCGAGGTGATCTCGTATGACGACATGCTGCTGCTCGCACAGAAAGGCGCACAGGTGCTTCACGACCGCAGCGTGGCGCTCGCGCAGGCGGGCGGCGTGCCCATCACCGTGCGCTCGTGCAGGGAAGGCGGCAATAGCAGCGTCGTTTGCGAAACGGATGAAGACGCAAGCGTCGTTGGCGTGACGCAGAAAAAGAGTGACCGGAGCCGCCTTGCGGCCATCACGGCGGTCGGCGGCGCGCTGCCGAGCATCGAGAAAGAGAAGATAGCCGTCACGGCGCTCGAACGGGCGGAGATCACCGTCTTCGCCGTTGCGGCGGGGGAGCGGTTCATGAGCTTTTACGTCCTGCGCGACGACGCAGAGCGCGCCTTGCAGCTCGTGCACGACGCCCTGATCGCCGCGAAAGAATGAAAAAAGACCCGTTGGAGCATCCAACGGGTCTTGCCTTTTGCAAGCTGCTTATTCTTCGGCGTAGCGCTTTTTCGCCTTTTCGATCTTGGTCGAATAGCGGTCCTCTTCAGAGAAGATGCAGCCGCAGTATTTCTGCATGTAGAGGCCCATCTCGCGCGCCTTGGCCTGCCCCTCGCGAAAACCGGGGCGGAAGTCACGGTAGTAGAATTCGATGCCGTACTTCTTGCCCATCGTCTCGCCCACGGCCTTTAAGAGCTCGTGGTTCTGATACGGAGAGATGAGCAGGGACGATGTGAACGCGTCGTAGCCGTGGTCGGCGGCGTATTTGGCCGCCGTGCCGAGGCGGATGGTGTAGCAGTGCGCGCAGCGGTGGTCGATATCCGCACTCACGGCACGGACAAAGTCGCGCAGGCCGTAATCCTCTAAAATATGCACTTCTACATGCTCTTTTTCCCCGTATTCGAGCAGCGTGCGGCGGCGCGCGTCATACTCCGTCCAGGGGTGAATGTTCGGGTTGAACCAGAGTGACGTGGGCTCGATCCCGTCGGCGCGCAGCGTGTCCACGCAGTAGACCGAGCAGGGGGCGCAGCAGGAGTGCAGCAGCAGTTTATCCATCAAAAAAGACCAGCTTTCCTTGTGTCGTTTCTGCCAGCATACCACAAGCGCGCGGCAAAGTCCACGGGAAAAGAAAATTAAGCGAATGGCGCAGGATCGTTCACGATTTATACATTGACTATTCAATCGAATGCGTAGTATAATACATTGATTATTATGAACAAGTATGCCCATGCGGCAAAGGAGAAAATGTATGTGGATCGCGGACGGTTGGGAAGATTATGAGCTGCTGGACTGCGGCGGCGGAGAAAAGCTCGAACGCTGGGGAAAGCAAATTCTGGTGCGGCCTGACCCTCAGGCGATCTGGGAGACGCCGCGCACGAACCGCGGCTGGCGCAACGCGCAGGGCCGCTATTACCGTTCGTCCTCGGGCGGCGGACATTGGGACAAGGAGAAGCTGCCAGAGAGCTGGACGGTAAATTACAAGGATCTCAAATTCCAGGTCAAGCCCATGAATTTTAAGCACACGGGCCTGTTCCCCGAGCAGGCCGTCAACTGGGATTTTGCGCGCGAGAAGATCAAAAACGCGGGCCGGCCCATCCGCGTGCTGAACCTCTTCGCCTACACCGGCGGCGCGACGGTCGCGTGCGCGGCGGCAGGCGCTCAGGTCTGCCACGTGGATGCGGCAAAGGGCATGGTCAACTGGGCGCGCGAGAACGCGCGTGTCAGCGGCCTTTCCGATGCGCCGGTGCGCTGGATCATCGACGACTGCGCGAAATTTGTCGAGCGTGAGATCCGCCGCGGCAAGGTGTATGACGCCATCATCATGGACCCGCCGAGCTACGGCCGCGGCCCCGGAGGAGAGGTCTGGAAGTTGGAGGACAATCTTTTCCCGTTCGTGAAGCTCTGCGCGCAGGTCTTATCGGACAAGCCGCTTTTTGTCATCATCAACTCGTATACGACGGGGCTCGCTCCCTCGGTGCTCGGCTACATGCTGCACCTGCTCGTTGCGGAAAAGTACGGCGGCAAGGTCACGTGGGACGAGCTGGGCCTGCCCGTGACGGAGACGGGGCTCGCGCTGCCCTGCGGCGCGACGGGCCGCTGGTTCTCGGAATAAAGGAATCCGCCGCTTTGCGGCGATGAATCCCCGAAAGGCTCTTTCGGGACAACGATTAAGGAACGCAACTTTATGGAAATGATCAAGACCCAAGACCTGGCCTTTACCTATCCGGGTACGGAAGACCAGGTGAACACCCGCGCGCTGCGCGGGGTGGATGTGACCATCGAGCGCGGCAGCTTTGTCGTGATCCTCGGCCACAACGGCAGCGGAAAATCGACGCTTGCCAAGACCTTCAACGCAGTCCTGCTGCCAAGCGGCGGCAAGGTCTATGTCGAGGGCATGGACACGATGGACGAATCGCTCCTGCTTGAAATTCGCAGGCGCGTGGGCATGGTGTTCCAGAATCCGGACAACCAGATCGTGGCGAATGTCGTCGAAGAGGATGTCGCGTTCGCTCCCGAGAATTTGGGCGTGCCGAGCGCCGAGATCAGAAAGCGCGTGGACGACGCGCTCGAGGCCGTCGGCATGACGCAGTTTGTCAAGCACGCGCCGCACCTGCTCTCCGGCGGACAGAAGCAGCGCATCGCCATCGCGGGCGTGCTGGCGATGAAGCCCGAGTGCATCGTGCTCGACGAGGCGACCGCCATGCTCGACCCCATCGGCCGGCGCGAGGTGCTCGCGGCCGTCGAAAAGCTCAACCGCGAGCAGGGCATCACGGTCGTCCTCATCACCCACCACATGAACGAAGCCGAGCACGCCGACCGCGTGATCGTGATGAACGACGGCCTTGTAGTCATGGACGGCAAGCCGCGCGAGGTTTTCACCCGCAAAAAGGAGCTGGAGGACATCGGCCTTGCCGTGCCGGACACGGTCTCGCTGCTCTTTTCCCTGCGCGAGGCGGGGATGGACGTCCCCGTGGATGCCATCACCGTAGAGGAATGCGCAGACGCCATTGCGAAAAATTTTACCTAAGAGGACTGTAACCTTGGAAGAGATCATTCGTGTAGAAAACCTGACGCACACCTACGGGGAGGGCACGCCGTTCTGCCGCAGTGCGGTGCAGGATATGTCGCTCGCGATCTATCGCGGCGAATTTTTGGGCATCATCGGCCACACGGGCAGCGGCAAATCGACGCTGATCCAGCACCTGAACGGTCTGCTCAAGCCGACCTCCGGCCGGATACTTCTCGGTGGAGAGGACATCTGGGCCGACCCAAAGAAGATTCGGGACGTGAGATTCCGTGTGGGCCTCGTGTTCCAGTATCCGGAATACCAGCTCTTTGAAGAGACCGTTTACCGCGATATCGCGTTTGGCCCGGCGAACATGGGCCTATCCAAAGACGAGATCGACCGCCGCGTGCATGAATCCGCGCACTTTGCGGGGCTTACCGACGATCTGCTGGAAAAATCGCCGTTCGCCCTCTCCGGCGGACAGAAGCGCCGCGTGGCCATCGCGGGCGTTATTGCGATGGAGCCCGAGGTGCTCGTGCTCGACGAGCCGAGCGCGGGACTTGACCCGCAGGGCAGGGAAGAGCTGCTTTCAAACATCCGCGAATTCCACCGCGCGCGCGGCACGACCGTCGTGCTCGTGAGCCACAGCATGGAGGAGATCGCGAAAAACGTCGACCGCATCGTTGTCCTGTCGGACAGCCACGTGCTCATGAGCGGCACGCCGCGCGAGGTCTTCGCCCGCGGCGACGAGCTGATGACCGCGGGCCTCGACGTGCCGCAGGTCACGCGCGTCGCGATGGCGCTGCGCGATAAGGGCATTGCCATCAACCCCGCCGTTTACACCGTCGATGAGCTCAGCAAAGAGCTTGTCGCGCTCAAGAGAGGGGGCGGCAAAAAATGCTGAAGGATATCACGCTCGGCCAGTTTTTCCCGGGCGACACGCTCGCCCATAAGCTCGACCCGCGCACAAAGCTCCTCGTCACGGTGTTTTACGTCGTGGCGCTCTTTACGGCGAAGAGCTACATTGCCTACGGCGTTCTCATTCTGACGCTGATCGTCGCCGTGCGCATCTCGCGCGTGGGCGCGAAGGCGCTTTTCAAGGGATTAAAGCCGGTGCTGTTCATTATCGCGTTCACGGCGCTTTTGAACCTCTTTTACACCCCCGGCACGGAGCTGTGCCATTTTTGGATCTTCCGCATTACGATCGAGGGTGTGCGCGCCGCCATCACGATGATGCTGCGCATCACGCTTTTGATCATGGGAACGTTCCTGCTCACGTATACGACCTCTCCCATCCGCCTGACGGACGGTCTGGAGAGCCTGCTGGGCCCGCTCAAGAAGATCAAGGTCCCTGTGCATGAGCTCGCGATGATGATGTCGATCGCGCTTCGCTTCATCCCGACGCTCATCGAGGAGACGGATAAGATCATGTCCGCGCAGAAGGCGCGCGGCGCCGACTTTGAGACCGGAAGCCTTATGCAGCGCGCCAAGGCGCTCGTGCCGTTGCTCGTGCCGCTGTTTGTCAGCGCGTTCCGCCGCGCCGACGAGCTGGCGACGGCCATGGAATGCCGCTGCTACCACGGCGACGAAGGCCGCACGAAGCTCAATGTGCTGCACTACCAGACGCGCGACTATCTGGTGCTCGGCTATTATGCCGTGCTCGTGGCCGCGGTCATCGCGCTGCGATAAGAAGAAAGGACGCTTTTATGCGAAACATCGCCCTCAAGCTCATGTATAACGGCACGGCCTATCACGGCTGGCAGGTGCAGAAGACGGTCTCAAGCGTCTGCGAGACGATGGAAAAGGGCCTCTCAAAGGTCTGCGGCGGGAACGTCAAGCTCGTCGGCTGCGGCCGCACGGACGCGGGCGTGCACGCCGAGCGCTACATCGCCAATTTCCATACCGAGTCGCGCATTCCGGTCGAGCGCCTGCCGTTTGCCATCAACACGCATACGCCGGAGGATATCGTCGTGCGCGAGGCGCTTGAGGTGGCGGAGGATTTCAACGCGATCCTCTCGTGTCAAAAAAAGGAATACACCTACCGCATCTATAATTCCCGCATCAAAAACCCGTTCTATGTCAACAGGGCTTACTTTTACCCCAAGCACCTCGACGAAGAGGTGATGGACCGCGCGGCGCGCGCCTTTGAGGGCACGCACGATTTCCGCGCCGTCCGCTCTGTCGGCACGGAGACGAAGACCACCGTGCGCACCGTGCACTACTGCCGCGTGTCGCGCTCGGGTGATCTTTTGGAACTCAAGGTCTGTGCGGACGGGTTCCTGTATAACATGGTACGGGCGATCACCGGCACGGTGCTCTACGCCGCCGAGGGGAAGCTCACGCCAGAGGACATCCCCGAGATCCTGGCCTCCGGCGACCGCTCGCTCGCCGGCCCCACGGTGCCGCCGGGCGGACTGTACATGACGAGACTTTGGTATGAGGATGAACGGCTCAATGAATGATCTCAAAGAGGAAAAGGGAACACGCGAGGAGCTGAGGCGCTCGCAGGCGGCCCCGCGCCGCTCCGGCGGCGGGCTCAAGCGGGCGCTGATGGTGATTCTGGCGCTTGTGGTCGTGCTGGCCGTGGTTGTCGCCGCGGCGTGGAAGGACCTGAGCAGCCTTGACAGTGTGCGCCGCCTTTTCTCCTACAATAAGGTCACGCAGGATGAGCAGGGCAAGGTGGAGATGTACTCGTTCAGCAACGACCGCAGCAACACCTTTGCGCTGCTCGGCGACCATCTGATCGTCGCTTCGACGACGGGCGTGTCGATCTACAGCAGCAGCGGCAGCGTGGTGGACAGCATGAGTGTGAAGCTCACGAATCCCGCCATCGCTGTCGGCGGCCAGACCGCCGCGGTCTATGATATCGGCGGGCAGACGCTGCTCATTTACTCTGCAAGCGGCCTTGTGCGCGATATGAGCGGCGAGTGCAGCGGCAATATCCTGTCGGTCAGCGTCAATTCCTCGGACTATCTGGCGCTCAACGCCGAAAAGAGCGGCTACAAGTCCGCTGTTACGGTGTACGACGCTTCGGGCGAGAAGACGTTTGCCTTCAACTCCTCGGAGCACTATGTCATCGACGCGGTCGTCATGCGCGACTGCAAGCGCATGGCGGCGGTGACGCTCGGCGAGTCGGACGGCATATTCGCCGACACGGTGAGCATCTATTCCCTCGGCAGCGATAAGGCGGACTCGGTCAACACACTCACGGGCTCGCTCCTGCTATCGCTCGACAGCGTGGCCGGTACGCTCTCGTGCCTGACGGACGAGAGCTTGACGCTCTTTTCATCGGACGGTACGCTTTCCGGCAGCTATCGCTACGAATACCCGTATCTGCGCGGTTCGAGCATGGGCGGCGACAACTACGCGGCGCTGCTGCTGAGCCGCTACCGCTCGGGCAGCACCATGAAGCTCGTGACTGTCTCGTCCGACGGTACAGAGATGGCAAGTCTCGACAGCAGTCAGGAGGTTCTGTCCATGTCCGCGGCGGGGAAGTATATCGCCGTGCTGTACAGCGACAGTCTGGTGCTCTACACGCCGCAGCTGCAGGAATACGCGCGGCTGGACGGCACGGAGTACGCGCGCTCTGTCATCATGCGCGAGGATGGTACGGCGGTGCTGATCGGCTCGTCGTCCGCCTGGCTTTATATTCCGTAATTTCTGTAAAACGCTAAAAATGTTACAATTTATGACTTGAAAGGAGCGCGGGAAACGTGAATAATGGTCTTATGATCGATGCAGTCTTCGCGCTCGTGCTCATATTAGGCGTCGTGTTCGGCGCCAAGCGGGGGCTGTTCCGCAGCTTTATGGCGCTGGCGGCGATCGTGCTCGCGCTGATCGGCGCGTCGCTCCTGACCGACGCTTTGACCGAGCCCGTGACCGACATGCTGATGCCGCGCCTTGAAAAGAGCGTGGAGGAGTGGTTTGATACCGAATCGCAGACACCGCAGGGGGATGTCCCGCAGATCGAGGGGGAGACCCCGGCGGAGAGCGACGCCTCGGGTGAAACGCCAAACGGCGACGCCGCGCAGGACGCGGAAAACGTTCGGCAGGACGATTCGCCGCTCGCGGTGACAGGCCTTCTCAAAAAGCTGCTGCGCTTCGATTTCGACGGCGCGGTGCGTCAGTCGCTTCGAAATGCCGCGCGCGACGCAGCGCTTGCCGCCGTAAGGACGCTGCTCGGCAGCGTGGTGAGGACACTCGTGTTCGTGCTGTGTTTTTTGGTGCTCACGCTGCTGCTCCGCTTAGTGACGGGAGGCATTGACAAGGTGTTAGACTTGCCAGTGCTGAACGCGCTCAACACCATCGGCGGCGGCGCGCTGGGCCTGATCGAGGGCGCACTTTTGCTGTTTCTCGTCTGCGATGTCGCACCGAAGCTCGGCGTCAAGGCCTTTGCCGACTACGAGGGCACGTATCTGTTATCGTTTTTTATGAGCCATACTCCGCGCGGGCTTGTCGCCGCGCTGTTACCCTGATCTTTACCCCAAGGAGGAAATACTATGCAGCCGCAACTTTGTTCCAGATGTAAAAAGAATATCGCCGTTGTGTTCATCACCCGTCAGGAAAACGGGCAGAACGTCAACGAAGGACTTTGCCTCAAGTGCGCGAAAAATCTCGGACTGCCGCAGGTGGACGAGATGATGCGCCGCATGGGCATCACGGATGAGGACCTTGACAATATCTCCAATGAAATGATGGGCGCCTTCGGCGGCGTGGAAAACCTCGAAGGTCTGACCGACGCCGACGATCCGGACGCCGATAACGAGGACGAGGACGGCAAGACCGCCACATTCCCGTTCCTGAGCCGCTTTTTCGGCGGAAATCCCGCTGCGAACGACGCACAAAATGGCAACGAGGCCGAGCAGACGCAGAATCCGCGCAGCAACAAGAAGGTCGAAAAGGGGAGCAAGCACAAATTCCTCGACTCTTACTGCATCAATCTCTCCCAGCGCGCACGCGACGGCAAGCTCGACGCGGTCGTCGGCCGCGAGGAGGAGATCGAACGCGTCATCCAGATTTTGAACCGCCGCCAGAAGAACAACCCCTGCCTGATCGGTGAGCCGGGCGTCGGCAAGACGGCCATTGCCGAGGGCCTCGCCCAGCGCATCGTCGCGGGCGACGTGCCGTTCAAGCTGAGAAGCAAGGAGGTCTATCTTCTTGACCTCACCGCGCTCGTCGCGGGCACGCAGTTCCGCGGCCAGTTCGAGAGCCGCATGAAGGGCCTCATCGAGGAGATCCGCAAGATGGGCAACGTCATCCTTGTCATCGACGAGGTGCACAACATCGTCGGCGCGGGCGACGCCGAGGGCAGCATGAACGCCGCCAACATCTTGAAGCCCGCGCTTTCCCGCGGCGAAATTCAGGTCATCGGCGCGACGACGTTCACCGAGTATCGCAAGCACATCGAAAAGGATTCGGCTTTTGAGCGCCGTTTCCAAACCGTGCTGGTTAAAGAGCCCAATGAGGAGCAGGCCGTACGCATTCTGGAAGGGTTGCGCGACCGCTACGAGCAGCATCATCACGTACATTTCACCGATGAAGCACTCAGTGCGGCAGTCAATCTGTCCGATCGTTACATTCAGGATAGGTATTTGCCCGACAAGGCGATTGATGTCTTGGACGAAGCGGGCGCACGTATGCGCATTCGCAACATGGTACTGCCTGAAGAGGTACAGTCTATCGACGACGAGCTGCGCAAGGTGCGCACGCAGCGTGAAACGGCGGCAGCCAACCAGGATTATGAGCGTGCAGCTTCACTGCGCGATGAAGAAGGCAAGCTGAAGACTAAGCGCGATACGGCAATCCAGAAATGGGAAGACGAATCCAAAAAGTCCATGAGTGAAGTGGGCGTAGAGGAGGTTGCCGACATCGTGTCAATGACCACCGGCGTGCCGGTGTCCAATCTGACCGAGGCGGAGACTGAAAAGCTGTTGCGCATGGAAAGCGTGCTTCATGAGCGCGTTATTGGCCAAGATGAAGCGGTGAGCGCTCTTGCTAAGGCTATCCGTCGTAGCCGCTCGGGTCTTAAGGATCCGAAACGTCCGGCCGGGTCGTTTATCTTCTTGGGCCCGTCAGGGGTAGGCAAAACCGAACTTTCCAAGGCGTTGGCGGAATTTCTGTTCAACTCCGAAGATGCTCTGCTGTCGTTCGATATGTCTGAGTATATGGAGAAGCACTCGGTTTCACGTCTGGTTGGTTCACCTCCGGGATATGTGGGCTACGACGAGGGCGGTCAGTTGACCAAGGCCGTGCGACAGCGTCCTTACTCGGTGGTGCTGTTTGACGAAATCGAAAAGGCTCATCCGGATGTCTTTAATATCTTGCTCCAGATCTTGGAGGAAGGCCGCCTGACGGATAGTCAGGGCAGGATTGTGGACTTCCGCAATACGGTCATCATCATGACGTCAAACGTGGGTGCACGAGAGATTACGTCGACTACGCCTCTGGGCTTTTCGTCTGGCAAGAATGGCGGTATGGACGATAAAGAAATCAAGCAGCGCGTGATGAGCGAAGTGAAAAAGCTCTTCCGTCCTGAATTCTTGAATCGTATCGATGAGATCATCGTGTTCAAGTCGCTGACTGAAGATGAGATTGTTCAAATTGTTGATCTGATGATTGATGAGCTGCGTCAGCGTCTGATCGAGCAGAACATGACTATCAACTTGACGCCTGAAGCTAGCCGCTTTATTGCCAAGGAGGGCACTGATCTTTCCTTTGGTGCGCGTCCGCTGCGTCGTGCTATCCAGCGCTTGGTTGAAGATCCCTTATCTGAGGAAATCTTGGAAGGCAAGTGGACAAGCGGCTCGGTTATTGAAGCGGACGTGGAAGGCGACCACTTAGTGTTCACTCAGGGCGAGGGAGCTATCCCTGCACCGCGCAAGCGTGATACCATAGCTGCGGAAGCAGAGCTGCTTTTGGCAGGATACGATTTGGGACATGCTGGTCTTTCGAGACGCGGTGGCGGATCGTCTTCGAGTGATGGAGCAGCCGACTAACGAATGCGCGAGTAAGCGTGTAAAAGTGCAGGAGATTGTTCATGAGTGACTCTATTGATCCGGTTTATGTTCCGTCCGTACTGAAGCACGCGATGGCGCTCATAGATGATATGAATTTTGATGCCCTCAAGGCGGAGACCCGCCTTGAGGGTGTTGTTGATAAAGACCCTAAAACCGCCGTCATCATTTTGGCTGGTGGTAGCGGAGAGCGCTTTGGCCGCGAAGGTGGCAAGCAGCTGGTAGAAATTGCAGGTAAGCCCATTTTGACCCGTTCGGCCGAAGTCTTTGACGCCGTGGGTGATGTGGGCTTAATTGTTATTGTGTGTCCCGAAGAGCGCACGGAGGAATATCGCAAGAAGGCTATTGATCCCTTCCCGTTTGTGACCCCGATCGTGTTTGCTCCTTCCGGCTCCATTCGTCAGGAATCGGCGTTTTCTGGGTTGGAATTGGTGCCGGAATCATATGAATACGTCATGTTGCATGATGGTGCCCGTCCTCTGGTAACCAAGGAGCTTATTGAACACACCATCAATACCGTCAAGGGCAACATTGACTGCGATGGTGCCCTGGTGGGGCATCCTTCTATCGACACCCTTAAAGTGGTAGAAAATGGCGTGGTTGTTGGTACGCCAGACCGTTCGGTATTTTGGAACGCTCAAACTCCGCAGATTTTCCGGGCGGGAATATATCGACGCGCTCACGCTTCGGCGCTTTCTGATGGCTTTGTGGGTACCGATGATTCGTCGCTGATTGAACGCTTGGGTGGTCGCGTTTTGGTGGTTGAAGGTAAGCGTGACAATATTAAGTTGACGGTTCCGGAAGACTATCTGCTCATGTCGGCCGCTGTGCGCGCTGCGTTGGCAGAACGCCGTCAGAAGCAGGAAGAACAAGACGCTTTAAGCGGTGACGAGGACGCTTCTGATCTATCTGACAAGAAAGATTAATGCCCATGAGTGCAACTTATACGCTGCGCGCATTGCGCGTAGGCTTAGGCTATGACGTTCACGCATTTGCGCCCGATCGTAAGTTGATTTTGGGTGGCGTGGACATCCCTCATAAACAAGGTTTAGCGGGCCATTCTGATGCGGACGTGTTGGCGCATGCGGTGGCTGATGCGCTGCTGGGCGCCATTCGCGGAGGCGATATTGGCAAGCTATTTCCTGATACCGATCCAGCTTATAAGGGCGCTGATTCGCTGAAGCTTTTGGCGGCGGTAGCAAAAAAGGTTCGCGGCGATGGCTACGCTATCATCGATATAGACTGTGTCATTGCCGCTCAGGCACCAAAGCTTTCGCCGTTTCGTGATGCCATGCGCAAAAATTTAGCACGTGCGTGCGGCATTCCTGTTGAAAATGTAGGCGTGAAGGCCACCACGACAGAGCACTTGGGTTTTGAAGGCCGCGAAGAGGGAATTTCTGCCCAGGCGGTGGCTTTGGTCTGTAAGGTGGCATAAGGACTGCCCGCACCTATTGCAGGAGTGCGCGGATAGTGGCGGATGCTTGATATGAATGATAAAGGAGATAGAGACATAATGATTCGAATTTATGACACCATGGCTCGCGAAAAGCGCCCATTTGTTCCCGTGCATGAGGGGAAAGTGGGCATGTATGTGTGTGGTCCTACGGTGTATAACTACATTCATATCGGCAACGCGCGTACGTTTATTTCCTTTGATGCTATTCGTCGTTATCTGGAATGGCGCGGCTTTGAGGTGACGTTCGTGCAGAATATCACCGATGTAGATGACAAGATTATCAACAAGGCCAAAGAGGAAAACCGCAGTGCTGCAGATGTGGCAGCTGAATATGCGCAGGCCTTTATCGATGATATGCATGCGGCAGGGGTAATGGACCCTGATATCCGCCCGCGCGCTACTGAAGAAATTGACGCCATGATTGCGCTGGTAGAAAAGTTGGTTGCTCAAGGCCATGCCTACGAGGTTGAAGGCGACGTGTATTTTGCCGTGCGCTCGTATGATGGCTACGGTAAGCTGTCCAATCGCAATGTGGACGAAATGGAATCGGGACATCGTGAACTGCGTGCCGATGGACAGGGCCTAGAGGATCGCAAACGTGATCCCCGCCGCCTGCAGACCGTCGATCCACTTCTTGAGCGTTTCGTCCGGCTCGCTCTGCTTTTTCGGCGCAAGCGTAAAGTCGAGATCCGAGAGCAGCAGCTTCACGCCCTGCGCCGCCGAGCACGCCATCGATCTGTGCGTCGTGC